>RCUT01001335.1_pt1 | contig 11864 bp, 7 predicted proteins | sample 2166171 | NCBI WGS metagenome assembly RCUT01 (sample SAMN09932757, study PRJNA488358) | compost metagenome | isolation source: compost soil in 4-hydroxybenzoic | place: Germany: Experimental Botanical Garden
CGTTTTAATCTATCCGCAGAGCGCATGTGCATGCCAACTGTTCCTGAAGATATTTTCATGAAAGGTATGTCACAGTTAATCGACATTGATAACGAGTGGATTCCGAACAAGCCGGATCATGCATTATATATCCGCCCATTCATGTTCTCAACTGATGAGTTCATTGGGGTTCGTCCTTCGGCTAAATACATGTTCATCATCTTTACTTGTCCGGTAGGTGCTTATTACAGCAAACCGGTTAAAGTTAAATTTGAAACTACTTACTCTCGTTCATGCCCTGGAGGTATTGGCTTTGCAAAAGCTGCTGCAAACTATGGCGGTGCTATGTATCCTACTATGTTGGCACAGAAAGAAGGTTTCGATCAGGTGATCTGGACCGACTCAAGCAAGCATGAATTCATTGAAGAATCAGGTGTAATGAATGTAATGTTTGTTATTGACGGCAAATTAATTACTCCTCCGGCAAAAGACACCATTTTAAAGGGTATTACCCGCGATAGCGTTCTAACTGTAGCTCGTGATTGGGGTATGGCTGTTGAAGAACGTCCGGTTAGTGTAAGTGAAGTAGTGACTGCAATTGAAGAAGGTCGTTTGACAGAAGCATTCGGTGTAGGTACCGCTGCTACTATCAGCCAGATTGCTCAAATTACCAACGGCACTAAGGATTATATCCTGCCAGATCCTGCAAATCGTGAATTTTCAAATAAAGTTCACAAGGAGCTTGACGCAATAAAAAAAGGAACTGTTGCTGATCCTCATGGCTGGATTTATAAAGTTTAATAGTGACCAATTCTATATAAAAGCGTCCCGATTTAATCGGGACGCTTTTTATTTTTTAGGGATACTGTTTTCTTTTTCCTCACGTTGTCGCTGGCGTTCTTTTCGTTTTAACGCTTTCCGTTCTTTACTTGCTTTGATCCTGTCCTTCAATTCATTAATCTTCAGTTCTTTTTTTCCTGACACCCCAACAGAAGGTTTTAATGCAGAGAATAAGCTTTTCCAAAGAAAATTAAAAATAGAGCGAGACTGATCTCTTGTATAATTTACATCCGCAATTCTAGGAGATAGACCCTGTATCGGATTACTTTTATCAATAATCAATGCATTTACAACTGTAGAAGCTAATCCTTGATTGGCTGTTGTTCCTGTTTCTTTGTTTAATAATTGAACTTCAAGATCATTGTATAAAAACTTCATGTATGTTTTTGAAGAAACAGGCGTTGCATTAATCGTAAAATCCATTCGCTGCAGTGAGCCACTTTTGATCCTTACAAAGGCAAGTTTTTCTACTGCAGGATTCATTCTTCGCAGGTCCATTGATCTTATTCCTCCTGTAACTGTAAATGTCGATCGTTTGGGATCGATGGGAAATTTAAACTCAGCGTTAAGTACTCCCGAACCCATTAGAAAAGCCTGGGCATCTACAGTAATAAACGGTCGTTGAGAATCAATACTGTTGGTTACGTTTCTGAAAGCTCCTTTCAGATTCGAAAAATAAACAGTACCTGAATACCTGGTTCCTTCCGGCACCTCACTGTACTCAATATATCCATCAGTTATCAATACCTTCTTAACGAATACCTCATGAGGTACCTCTTGTAACATTTTATGAAACAACAGCTTATTTTTCAGATTTTTGCGGGGTATGTTTTTATCTCTGAATGACTCAACAGATGGCTTCATAATATCGATCTCATCCACTACTATCCGCTCATCAAACAAAAGTGTTTTTAAATGCAGTCCTTTTATTGCAACGGTATCAGCAGTAATGTTAAACCGGTCGACCTGTTCTCCTACTTTTCTTGCAAACTCCAGTTTACCATAGCGGGGAACCATTGCCACATGTTGCAGTAAAATGGATGAGTCTTTGGTTGATAAATTAAATTGGCCGATCTTAAGATCATATTGTTTATTTGGTGTTGAATATTTATAGCTATCGACCTGAACCCTGATATTTTTCGCGTAAAAGAAACGGGAAGTATCAATATCCGAAAGCGAATCGACAAGCACTTCATCCATCAGGATCGTAAAGTTATTGATTTCTATTGTCGTTGTTTTAGACCCTTTTACCCGCTTGTAAATAACATTGCCATTTACTACTTTAATTTCATCAATATTAATCGACCTGAACAATTTCGATATCAACTGGTACAAATCCTTCGGTTTCTTGTTTTGATCAGGTTGTTTAACATCCAGATCCTTAACAAGCAATAATTGAGGCTGATGAACTAAGAACAATCCTGCATTTAGCTCCCTGTGCATATAAAAACTCCAGAAATCAAGTGAACTCAGCCTTATATATTCAGAGGAGAAAGTATATAATGAGGGAGGAGCAATATTATTTTCTTTCCGTTTTTGGTACAAGATCGTATCCGGGATGAATGTTGGATTTTGAATATAGATTCTCCCTAAAAACAAGCTAATACTAAGACCATCCATCTTCAAAGAATATAGCCCGTTGGATGATCTAGTTACTTGCTTTTGTAGCTGATCCTTAAGAATTGGTTCAAATCGGATAGCCACATAGAGTGTAAATCCGCCGATTATTACTAACAATCCGGTTAAAATACCTCCTATCCAATAAATCAATTTCTTCTTTCCGGCAGCCATAAGCAGATAAAAACATCAAATTACTAATTATTAAGACAAACTTACTGCCAAAGTGTCATTTATCGGGTTTATTGCTTATTTTTGCGCTCTGATTTTATTTTAGGCGATAGAACCAAATAAATGATGCAATTATGCTGATTACTATTTCGTTATTAAACAGCAGTTGTATTTATCGTCGGTAAACTCATATTAATTTTTATAGCAAGATATGTTTAATCCTGGGATTACAGTTAAAGAGCATGATGAAACACGCCAAGGTGAGGCGTTAGTATTGGATAGTAAATCCGGAAAAAATAACGGCCGAAAACTTTATATAGAAAGCTATGGTTGCCAGATGAATTTTTCTGATTCAGAAATCGTAGCGTCCATAATGATGGATATGGGTTTTACTACCACCGGCACTTACCAGGAGGCTGATGTTATCTTTATTAATACCTGCTCTATCCGCGAAAATGCGGAACAGCGTGTACGTAACCGCCTGAAAGATTTTGCAGTAGCAAAACTTCGTAAACCGGATATGATGGTTGGTGTTTTGGGCTGTATGGCAGAACGTTTAAAAGCCAAATTTTTAGAAGAAGAAAAATTGGTAGATATTGTTGTTGGCCCTGATGCTTACCGAGATCTTCCAAATCTTATTAACAGTGCTGATGAAGGAAACAAGGCTGTTAACGTACTCCTTTCTCGTGAAGAAACTTACGCAGATATTAATCCGGTGCGTTTAACAAGCAACGGAATTTCCGCATTTGTTTCAATCATGCGTGGATGTGATAATATGTGTTCATTCTGTGTGGTGCCCTTTACCCGTGGACGAGAACGAAGCAGGGACGCTCATTCAATTGTGCAGGAGGTAACTGAGCTTTATAATAATGGTTATAAAGAGGTAACACTTTTGGGGCAGAATGTCGATTCTTATAAGTGGAGCAGTGAGGATGGAACTGAAAAAGTTAATTTTGCTCAGCTGCTGGAACGTGTCGCTTTGGTTAGTCCCGACGTACGTATCAGATTCTCAACTTCGCACCCGAAAGATATTACCGATGAAGTGCTTTATACCATGGATAAATACGATAATATCTGCAAATACATTCATTTACCTGTACAATCGGGTAACAGCCGAATCCTTGATTTGATGAACCGTACATACGACCGTGAGTGGTACATGGAGCGCGTAAATGCCATTCGCCGTATTTTGCCTGATTGCGCAATTTCAACAGATATTATTGCCGGTTTCTGTTCAGAAACTGAAGAAGAACATCAGGATACGTTAAGCATTATGGATTTTGCTATCTATGACTATGCTTACATGTTTATGTATTCAGAGCGTCCGGGAACTCCTGCAGCTAAAAAACTAACGGATGATATCCCTGAAAATATTAAAAATCGTCGCTTAAATGAGATTATTAGCAAGCAACGGGATCATTCAAAGGTTCGTCTTGACCAACAGGTGGGTAAAGTTCAGAAAGTTCTAATAGAAGGTTTTTCTAAAAAATCTGATAAAGATTATTGTGGACGTAATGACCAGAATGCAATGGTTATCTTCCCAGTTTCTGACAACATTAAGCCTGGCGATTATGTAAACGTTTTTGTTGATCGTTGTACAACGGCGACTTTAATCGGTACAGTAGTTTAGATTTTTATTCTGCAAAGACCTTAAGTCGCCAAGATTCATCCTTGCGACTTAATGTCTTTTTGGTTTTTACATAACACTAAATTTCTCTCATTTGGACGTTCAGGAAATTAAACAACGATTTGGAATAATTGGTAATTCCCCACTTTTGAACAGAGCAATCGATATTGCCCGTCAGGTGGCACCTACCGATATTTCTGTTCTTGTAACTGGTGAAAGCGGTTCGGGTAAAGAGGCGTTTTCGCACGTATTACACAATTTAAGTCATCGTAAACACGGTCCGTTTATAGCAGTAAACTGTGGTGCAATTCCAGAAGGCACAGTTGATTCAGAGCTTTTTGGTCACGTAAAAGGTTCTTTTACCAATGCTGTTGACGACCGAAAAGGTTACTTCGAGGTAGTTAACGGCGGTACTATCTTTTTAGATGAGGTTGCCGAACTTCCTTTGGGAACCCAAGCTCGTTTATTACGTATTTTGGAGACTGGTGAATACCTCCGGGTAGGATCATCAAAAGTTCAGAAAACAGATGTACGTATTGTTGCGGCAACAAATGTTGATGTGTTTGAGGCCGTACAAAAAGGTAAATTCCGTGAAGATCTTTATTATCGTTTAAATACGGTTCCTTTACGTATTCCTTCATTACGCGAGCGTAAAGAGGATATTTATCTCCTCTTTAGGAAATTTGTTTCGGATTTCAGCGAGAAATACCGTAGTCCTTCGATTCAGCTTACAGAAGATGCACGACAAGTGCTGGAGGCGTATCCATGGCCCGGTAACGTGCGCCAGTTACGTAACCTTGCAGAACAAATTGCTGTATTAGAGAAAAATCGTGAAGTTGATGCCCTCACATTGCGTCATTATTTGCCTGTTGAGCAATCCACTACATTGCCAATGATTCGTAAAGATGATCAGCAGACAAATGATTTCTCTGAACGCGATATACTGTACAAGGTATTGTTTGATATGAAAAAAGATATTTCTGACCTTAAAAAGTTAGTGGTCGAAATCATTCAACACCCCGAATCAATGGGGCATGTTATTCAATCGAATGCTCAGTTGGTTACCAAATTATACCAGGATGTTCAGCCATTAGATAATGATATCGTACAACCTGCTATAAATCTTCAGCCGGTAACTGTAAGTCCAACTCCTCAGCCACAATATCACCCGATCAATTTTGCTGAAGAAGTGGAAGAAAGTTTATCCTTAAATGATCAGGAAGCTGATCTGATTAAAAAAGCGCTGAAAAAACACAAAGGCAAACGCAAATATGCAGCCTCAGAGTTAGGAATTTCTGAACGGACGCTGTATCGTAAAATTAAAGAGTTAAATTTATAGGTTATTTAAGCGCGTTCCTACAAGCAGGCAACATAATCATACAATGAAGAAATTGATCTACATAGCAGGCTTTTTACTGCTAAACATAATAGATACAGGATGTTATTCTTTTACCGGAGCTTCAATTCCTCCGACTGTAAAAACATTTTCTGTGCAGTTTTTTGAGAATCGAGCTCCTTTGGTTGACCCAACATTAAGTCAGAAATTTACAGAAGGATTAAAAGACCGGATTTCACGTCAATCGCCGTTGGGCATTACAAGAGGTTTTGGTGATGTAAATTTTGAAGGCACAATTACTGGTTACCGCGTTGAACCCGTATCATTTACTTCTGCCGGCAACGATGACAGAGGTGAAGCTGAGCAAAACCGTTTAACTATAACCGTGCAGGTTAAATGTACCAACACAAAAGACGAAAAATTAAGTTTTGAACAATCATTCTCGCAGTTTAAGAACTTTCCTAAGGGAAACAACTTTGCTTCAGTACAGCAACAATTAAATGGCGAGATTATTGATCTTTTAACAACAGATATTTATAACAGAGCTTTCTCAAACTGGTAAAATTTGAACGCAGAAGATTTTAACACTTCACTTATCCAGTCATCAAAACTGGAACATATTTCAGAAGCAACCTTAAAAAAGGAACTGCAAAAGTATCCTTATTGTGCTTCTTTACACTTTATGCTGGCTAAACTCTCAAAGCATCAACACAGCCATGATCATTTGATCATCAGAGATATGGCTGCAGCCTATGCCACAACTAGAGAAGCTTTATATTGTTATCTAAACCCGCCACAGATTGTACTGTATTCTGAACCAAAAACGAATTTTGCTGCACCTATAAGCAATAACCAGGTTTCTGCTTTCACTCCTTTTGAAGAAGTTACCATACAAAATGAGTTAACAGAGGTTGAGGAAATACCAGTTGATCCATTTGCAAAAAATGAAACAATAGCAAATGAGGCTCCTATTTCAGCGGAACAATTCGTTGAAGCGTCTTTTACAGAGCCTGCAAAACCATTGAGTATAGCTGATCAGATTCTTGCTGAAAGAGAAAGCAGAATCTCACAGACTAAACAAGAGGAAGTAATACAGGAATCGATAACACCTGAACCTATATACATTCCTGATGATTACTTTGAAGTTGAAGACGAAATTCCAGCTGAATTTATTTCAGCAAAGAATACCCAGTATAGTGATTCAGAAGCACTAAAACATGATGAGGAGGTTAGTGCTCAAGAGGAGGAATACGAAACTCCTCCCGAATTTCATCGATGGAAAGATAGCCTGGAAACCCCTGTACCATTAAAGCTGCAAGCAGATGATGTTGTGGCAAAAGAAATGGAGAAGGAAAATGTATCTGAAACTATTGAAGAAGTTAAAGAATCAAAACAACCAACTTTCCAGGTGTTTGAACCTCTTCCTGCAATTATCAAAGGTGATAATAACATTGCGTTAAGCATTGATGATAAGTTACCTCATACATTTACTTTCTGGTTACGCCGTATTCGCGGTATGCAACAGGAAGTAAATAATGCTGCAGATAGTATTAAGCTGGATACAACCAAGCCCATAAAGCGTGTGGTTACTTCAGATATCGGAAAGGAGTTTCTGGAGAATGCTTTACACGTATCCAACCTTAATGATCTTGAACAAAAGGTTGTTATTGAGTTCGACTTATCAAAAAAGGAAGATCAGATCATTGAGAAATTCATCCGTGAAGAGCCAATGATAAGGGCTGTACAGATCAATGAGATTTCATTTGAGGATAAATCGGAAAAAAGTACATCCGATAATATGGGCATTGTAAGTGAAACAATGGCAAAAATTTATGTCGATCAGCATTTATTTGACAAAGCCATTTCAGTTTATGAAAAATTGAGTTTGAAATATCCCGAAAAAAATACTTACTTTGCGGCTCAAATTGAGAAACTTAGGCAAAATGGCTAAGGTTTTTCAGACAGCAATTAAACAAAACGAATTATAATTTATAAAAAGATGTATACGGCATTAGTGATTTTAGCAATTTTTGTAGCCATTTTATTGGTATTGATCGTATTGGTTCAAAATCCAAAAGGAGGAGGTTTAAGCTCATCTTTTGGTGGTGGTAATCAAATGATGGGTGTTCAGAAAACTTCAGATGTTCTTGAGAAAGCAACCTGGACGCTTGCTATTGGTTTATTAGTGGTAAGTCTTTCTACCAACTTTTTCATTAACCGTAGCGGTGGTGAAGCTGGTGAGTCAGCAATTCAAAAACAAATGAACAACACCACTATGCCTGCTCAAAGTCCGGCAAAACTTCCTGCTGCAAACAATGCTGCACCTGCTGCAACTCCATCAGCAGACACAAGCAAAAAATAATACATTGCATTAAAAATATTAAAGCAGTTTAGGCCGAGCCTAGACTGCTTTTTTTGTATACAGATTATTATGGCAGCTCCTTCTGATAAAAGGAGTTTTTTTTATGCTTAAAATCTTGTAGGTTAGATATGATTTTTTTTCATTTAGCATGCTAAAAAACAACGCTAAGCTCATTTTTTATACGCTCACTCTAATAGGTCTACTCTTTATAGTCAATTTTGCGGTTACTTATTTTTCAAAGCCAGATACTGAGCTAAGAATGGTGGCGGGCCGTACTAGCAGTATATTTTCTGAAAAGTCTGCCTTTATTGACAATTTTTACTTCAATATTATCAAAAGAAGTAACCTCGGCAACTCAAACATTAATACAACAGAAATACTCAACCGTTTAAACGAACAAGGTGTAAACTTATTACAATTTAAGAAGAACCGATTAGTTTTTTGGAGCTCCAACCAGATCATTGTTAATGATCCTTCCACAATAAAAACAGGAAATTCATTCATGAAGCTTTCCAATGGATGGTACTTTGTGGATAAAAAAAAGGATGGAGACCTGATAAGCTTGTTCTTTATCTTGGTAAAGAATGAATACTCCTTTCAAAACAATTACCTGGAGAATACCTTCTCTCCGGAGTTGGAAATTCCCAACTACTTTAAACTGGCAGATATTGATGAAAGTGGCATAGTTTACGTAACCGATGGAGGAGACATGGTGCTGTTCGGTTTAAAGATCGATTCTATACTGAAAGATCAGGATATTTCAATTGCTAAGATCATCATCGAGAGTTTAATTATCATAATTATCTTCTTATTACTGTTAACCATCTCCAATCATTTTTTTGACCAGAATAGAAAATGGCTCTCCATCATCTTTGCAGTTATTATTCCGATTGGTTTGCGTTTTTTAATGCTCGAATTCAGCATTCCAGGAGAATTTTACCGAACTAAACTATTCGGACCAACCATCTATGCTTCCGCCTACCCAAATAATTCACTAGGCGATCTTTTGCTGAACAGTTTGCTAGCATTTGGAATCACCTGGTATTTCACCAGAAAACTTCAACCGACTGACCTTTCTTATGGCAAAAAGCCGATTGCTTATGCTGTTACTGCGTTTGGACTTTTTGCGGTTTATAAGCTCTGCGTTTTACAGTATTCAATATTTGAAGGGTTGATCATCAACTCGAGGATTGAGTTTGACTTGTCTAAAGTGCTAGACCTTACGAGCTACAGTATAGTTGGGTTAGCAATCGTGGGATTGATCATTTATACATTCTTCCTTATTTGTTTTCTTATCGTTCGTTTTTTTGTTCAGTTTAATTTTACTGAGAAGGAAAAACTCAGCATTTTCTTAATAGCTCTTGGGATAATTACCATTTATCTTATAATCCGACAAAGTTTTACTGTTTATTATTTATTGATAGCGCTCTTTATCATCATACTTGAGCGAAGCATTCGTTCGGGAAAACCTGTACTCGACTTTCCGGAACGTACACTTGTATTACTTATCTTCTCAACAATAGTTGCCTCTAGTCTTAACAATTTTCTCGCTGAAAAGGAAAAGGAAAACCGTAAGCTACTTGCCTTAAAACTAGAAGACCCTAATGATCCGATTGCTGAGTTTTTATTTACCGATATACGCAAAAAAATAAAGACAGATCCGGTTGTTGTAAATTACTTTCTTTCAGACAATAAAAACAGACTCCTATTAAATGAACGCCTTCAAAAAATCTATTTTGGCGGATATTTTTCAAGGTATGAAGTAAATACGTTTCCACTTATTGACACAGTACGTTTACAAAAAGACAATGAGGCAAGTGGTATAAAATTATTAATAAAAGATAGTGGAATAGATTCAGCTCAACTTTTCAGATCATCCGACACACTATTTCAGCCCAAAGGGATCCCTGGTATTCAACGCTATATTGCTGTGGTGTCAGTAAATGGAATTAAAAACGCCAAGCTCTTTTTTGATATTCATTCTAAACTTGCGGAACATGGAAGCAGGTTTCCTCAATTACTCCTTGAAGGCAATATAAACGTTAACAAGGAGCTGGAAAACTACTCCTATGCATTATATAACAATGGGAAACTCTTAACAAATAAAGGTACTTATTCATACAGGGTTAACAACGCTGAATTTAAGACTAACTTTAAATCTGAGGATAGTTATTTTTTCAATCTAAAAGGCTATAATCACTTAATTTACAAAGCAGGGAAAAACACAGAAATCGTTGTCAGCCGAAAGAACAATAACTTCTTTACAGATTTGGCTATATTCTCTTATGTATTAGGATTTGCCATCATCTATGCATCACTCATTTTCTTTTTCCGGGGCGTTTTTAATTTCACTGTCACTAATTATGATCAACTTTCAACCTTAAATCCTAAGCAGTTTCTTACTTCTCTAAACCTGCTTTTTAAAACACGGATTCAATTATCAATGATTATAGCTGTAATGGCCTCAATTGTTGTTATTGGATGGGTAACACTTTCAAATGTTAGGGCTCAATACAAGGATCAACAGACGCGTTTAATTATTGAACGGATAAATCTGGCTAATGTGAACTTTAACGCTCAACTGATTCAAAATGACACCTTGGTAATTAATGATGAGTTCCCAATGAAATTCGCGTCGTTTGCAGAAGTAAGTTCCTCCGACGTTAATCTATACGGTCCTGATGGACACCTGATTCGTTCAACACAACCAAAGTTATTCGACAGGGGACTTGTTTCCGAATACATCAACCCCAAACCTTTTTATGACATTGATGAAAACGGTTTCACAGAATACATTACAGAAGAAGAACAATTGGGCAAATTAAATTACATATCAGCGTATGCCCCAATTCTTAATTCGCGTAATAAGATATTAGGGTATATCAACATCCCTTATTTTGAGAATGAACAAGATTACAAAACGAAAATCTCATCGTTTTTGAGTTCCATTATCAATGTCTATTCCTTTGTATTCCTGGCCATTGGTATTATAGCTTTTGTGTTTGCCAATTCTATTACAGCCCCTCTAGCCATGCTGTTGCAGAATTTTAAAACTACCCAAATAGGTAAGAATACACCTATTGAATGGGAGAGTAATGATGAAATAGGGGCGATGGTGCAGGAATATAACAATATGATTTCTGCGTTGGAGTTAAGCGCCCATAAACTGGCTATGTCTGAACGGGAGAACGCCTGGAAGGAAATGGCCAAGCAAATAGCACATGAGATCAAAAACCCTCTTACACCCTTGCGCTTGGGCATTCAGCACCTAGAGCGTTCCTGGAGGGATAAGGATCCGAACTTTGATCAAAAATTTGAAAAATTTAGTAAAAGCTTTATCCAGCAAATCGACAGTCTTTCGTTCATTGCTTCAGAGTTTTCAAGCTTTGCAAAGATGCCCGAAACACGAAATGAAGTGTTTGATGTTAAAGAAATATTGGAACAAACGGTTAATATATTCAAGGAAACCGATAGTGCCGATGTAACGTTCCGATCTTGGAATTACACTAATACAAATGTATATGCCGATAAAGATCAGTTGTTACGCTCATTTAACAATCTGGTAAAAAATGCACTCCAAGCAATGCCTACAAATGAAAAAGGCATAATTATGATCGACTTAACCGGTTCTGAAAATGAAGTTTCTATTACGATCTCTGATACAGGAAGTGGTATTGCTGATGAAATGAGAGAAAAGGTATTTACGCCAAACTTTACTACCAAGAGTTCAGGAATGGGTATCGGACTTGCTTTTGTTAAAAACTCGATTGAAAATGCAGGTGGAATGATACGCTTCAATTCAGTATCAGGAGTAGGCACAACATTCTACATTAACCTTCCGGTTGTTAAGAATGGACATATTTAAATAGAAAAGGTATAAAAAAAATAAGCGAGCTAAATAGCTCGCTTATTTTTTTTATACCAGGTTTAGT
>RCUT01001337.1_pt1 | contig 11862 bp, 10 predicted proteins | sample 2166171 | NCBI WGS metagenome assembly RCUT01 (sample SAMN09932757, study PRJNA488358) | compost metagenome | isolation source: compost soil in 4-hydroxybenzoic | place: Germany: Experimental Botanical Garden
CTTCATGCCCCAGTCTTCGGGCTTGAAGCGCAGGGCTTCCTGCTCGAGGTCCTGCTTGGCGGCGGACAGCGAATAGGGATCGAACTCGGTGGCGCGCGCCGGGTAGTCCTTGCGCAGCGGGTGACCCTGCCAGGTCGGCGGCATCATGATGCGGCTGAGGTGCGGGTGGCCGGCGAAGGTGATGCCGTACATGTCCCACACTTCCCGCTCGTACCAGTTGGCGTTCGGCCAGATACCGGTGGCGGTGGGCAGGTTGAGGTCGCTCTCGGACAAGGCGACCTTGATCATCACGTCACTATTACGTTCCAGCGACATCAGGTGGTAGAACACCGTGAAGTCGGCGCCCGGCAGGCCGCGGCGCTGGGTGCGCAGGCGCTCGTCGACGCCATGCAGGTCGTACAGCATGACGTAGGGGCGCGGCAGGTTGCGCAGGAACTTGAGGACGTCGATCAGCTTGTCGCGGCCGACCCAGATCACCGGCATGCCGGTACGGGTCGACTGGATGGTGAAGCTTTCGGCGCCGAAGCGGGAGTTCAGCTCTACGACGACGTCTTGGTCGTCAGCCTTGTAAGGCGGAATGGACAGAACGGTGTCTGCAGTCATGGTCTCGGTCGCTATTCGTCAACGTAAAGAATGAGCCTGGGGTCTTCCGGGGAAGAGGGCAGGCTCAGACTTCGTCGGGGCTGCGCAGGTTGGTGACCTGAATACGCTGTTCGCGGCGCTTTTCCCGCTCGGAGGGCATGTCGGCACGGTAGATGCCTTGGTCCCCCACGACCCAGGATAGCGGGCGGCGCTCCTGGCCGATGGATTCCTGCAGCAGCATCAGGCCTTGCAGGAACGCCTCGGGGCGGGGCGGGCAGCCGGGAATGTAGACGTCCACGGGAAGGAACTTGTCCACGCCCTGAACGACCGAGTAAATATCGTACATGCCGCCGGAGTTCGCGCAGGAACCCATCGAGATCACCCACTTGGGCTCCAGCATCTGCTCATAGAGGCGCTGGATGACCGGGGCCATCTTGATGAAGCAGGTACCGGCGATGACCATGAAGTCCGCCTGGCGCGGTGATGCACGAATGACCTCCGCACCGAAGCGCGCGATATCGTGCGGTGCGGTGAAGGCAGTGGTCATTTCCACGTAGCAGCAGGAGAGGCCGAAGTTATACGGCCACAGGGAGTTCTTGCGACCCCAGTTGACTGCTCCGTTGAGAACATCCTCGAGCTTGCCCAGGAAGATGTTCTTGTGCACCTGATCTTCTAGCAGCGGGTCGGAAACGGTCTCCCGTTCGCCGATCGGATACTGCTCGTAAGTCGCATCCGGATCGATCCGAGTAAGTTTGTATTGCATTGCCAAAGCCTCATTGTTTTAGCTTCGCCTGCCGCTTGCGACGACCTTCGGGAGCCCAATCAAGCGCCCCGATGCGCCAAAGGTAGACAAGACCTGCCAACAGAATTGCTATGAAAATGGTTGCTTCGATGAAGCCGGCCCAGCCGCTTTCACGGACGGAGACGGACCAAGCGAAGAGAAAGAGGGCTTCGACGTCGAAGATCACGAAGAGCATCGCGACCAGATAGAACTTTGCGGAAAGGCGCAGGCGAGCGGTGCCGGTGGGGAGCATGCCGGATTCGAAGGGGTCGTTCTTGCTGCGACCGATGGACTTGCTGCCCAGCAGGCTCGAGACCCCGATCATGAAGGCGCAGAGACCGACGACGCCCAGCAGGAAAATAGCGAAACCCCAGTTGTGGGACATGATGGCAGTAGCTTCCGACATGCCGGAACTCCTTAAGACAAGGAACGGCGTTCACTTGCGTTAAAAGGTTTAGTGCCGGGATCAAATGATGCCCTGGCAATCGATTCCGACAATTTTATGCCCGAGCGGGTGTGCAAGTAAATTTTTCAGGCCAAAAAATTGCCCGCGCAGCCGGTTTCTGCGCCTTGATCTTCGCTGTAGGGCATGCGTGGCGGGGCTTTCAGCGATTCGTTAGGCCTTGGTCGGATTGCGGCCTTATGTCGCAGCGAGGTCCCGCTCAGGGTGAATAATGATAGTCATTATCATTTGATTGGTGGTTAATTAGTCACTACACGGGATTTATCCGCTGGAACTAAGAAACTGCCTAAACAAATATGCTTCCAGTCCTCCTTAGTTGTTCCGCAAGTCCTTTCATATTTGCGACAAATCTCTTTGTTTTTGGTACTTGCTGTTTTTCCTGGGGGGAGAAAAAGATTTTTTCCTACGGGCGGTGGCTCCAGCGTGTCACCTGTGGCGATTCAAGGTGACCTGAAGCCGGCGAAGGAGCTGAGCGCGTAGGGTGCGCCGTGCGCACCAGTGGCCCGAAGCGGCGCCGGAGCCGGGTCGGTGCGCATGGCGCACCCTACGGACTGCCGGCCTGTAGCCCGGATGCAATCCGGGGAAAGTTCAGCCGCCGCTCCCGGATTCCATCCGGGCAACATGGCTGTCGCCCTTGAGGTGCGGCCATGCGGCCGTGATCAATTTCATGGCGCAGGCGCCGATCAGTTCATGCGGCTGCGCCTGCGGAGCGAGGCGCTGGTAGTGCTCGACCAGGCGATAACCGAGGGTATATCCCGCCCATTTCGGTAACAGCCCTTCACCAAAGAACCAGGCTGGATGGTCATAGTCGGCCCGATCAAGCGCCGCCTCGGCCTGGTCCACGACCGCTGACCAATCGGCGCTCTGGAGCGCGTTGCTCCAGATCGGCGCCCGTCTCTAGGTCAGTTCCTGTGCGAAGCGGTCCGCCAGGCCTTCCGAAACCAGCGCCTCCCCCAGGGTTTGGCCATATCCACATGAGTCGTAGCGCATCGAGTGGTGCAGTTCGTGGGCAAGAAGCTGGCCGAATTCGCCTGTTGCGATGCTGTTCTCGAAACGTTCGTTGTCCGGGTCAAGGCTGATGGTCACCAAGCCTCTCCTGAAACAGGACCCGCCGATACCGAGTTCGGGGGTGACCCCATAAGGCAGCCGCTGCACCAGGACGTCGACAGGCTTGTCATGCATCTCTGCCGGTATCGCGATGGCGATCAGTTGTGAAATACGCTCCGCCTCCGCGTGCAACATCTCCCGCCAGGGCTCGAGGGTTCCTTCCGCTTGTAGAAGGTGCAATTCCAGCTTCAATGGAGCTCTCCTGATTTGCCTGATAGTCCGTGGCCTCGGCCGGTCGCCTTGCCTCCATGTACTCCCAGGCAGGATAAGCGCTGAAGAGAGGCAGGGTGTGGGAGTGGCGGGGCCAAGGCATTCCGATTCCTTTTGGGGAATTGACCGGTCGGCGAGTAGGACTGTTCACGCTAGCGTGTTGTGGCGAGCGCCAAGAAAGCCGGGGAGAAATCCATGGGCTCGTGAGCTATTAAAAAGGGCCGACCATCGCTGGTCGGCCAAGAGCTTCGAGGGGGATTCAGAGGAGCCGGCGCCCGTCTTCGCGGGTGATGACCACGGTCGAGGAGCGCGGGCGCTTGCCCGGGCCGTCTGGCCAGGTGCTGAGCAGGTTGGTGGCGGTGGAGCCTTCGCCCGGGTGCTGGATATTGATGAACAGGGTGCGGAAGTCCGGCGTTGCGGCGATGCCGGTCACCTCGGCGCCCAGCGGGCCCACCAGGAAGCGCTTCAGTTCGCCGCTGCGCGGGTCGGCCACCAGCATCTGGTTGTTGCCGAACGGGCCGGCGCTCAGCTGGCTGCCGCTCATGTCGGTCTGGATCCACAGGCGGCCTTCATCGTCGAACCAGAGGCCGTCCGGGCTGGCGAGGATGTTCTGCGCGGCCAGGGCCTTGCCGTTGGGGCCACGGCTGTCCCCTTCGGGGCCGGCGAGCAGGAAAATGTTCCAGTCGAAGCGCCTGCCGCCGTGGTCGCGACTGTTTTCGCGCCAGCGGATGATATGGCCATAGGCGTTGGCGACACGCGGGTTGGCGGCATCGGCGGTGGTACGCGCGGTGTTGTTGGTGAGGGTGAAGTAGACCTCGCCGTTGTCCGGGTTCACCGCGCCCCATTCGGGGCGGTCCATGCGGGTGGCGCCCAGTATGTCGGCGGCCAGGCGGGTATTGATCAGCACGTCGCCCTGGTCGGCGAAGGTGACGCCGGCGTCCTGGCAGGCCTTGAGGAAGTTACGGTCGTTGATGTCCAGTGGCAGCCAGTCGCCGCTGCCGTCGGCGTTGAAACGCCCGACGTAGAGGGTGCCTTCGTCCAGCAGGCGGCCGTTGGCCTGGCCGGGGCGGTATTTGTCGCGGCTCACGTATTTGTAGATGTACTCGTTCTGCGAGTCGTCGCCGGAGTAGCAGACCACCGGACGGCCCGGTTTCACCGGGGCGAAGATCAGGCCTTCATGGGCAAAGCGGCCGAGGGCGGTGTGCTTGACCGGGGTGGAATCCGGGTCGAAGGGGTCGATCTCGACTATCCAGCCGAAGTGGTTCGGCTCGTTGCGGTAGTCGCCTTTGGCGTCGGCCGCCTTGCGGGTGGCGTCGAAGCGCTCGAACTCGTCGCCCGCCAGGGTTTCCCAGCCGAAGCGGCTGGCATTGCGCAGGCCGTAGCGCTTGAGTTCGCGCGGCAGGTCGGCGTCGAGGGTGGCGAAGTAGCCGGCCCAGTTCTCTTCGCATGTCAGGTAGGTGCCCCAGGGCGTGAAGCCGTTCGAGCAGTTGTTCTGGGTGCCGCGGGTGGCGGTGCCCTGCGGGCTGTAGCGGGTCTGCAGCAGCCTGTGGCCGCGGGCCGGACCGGTGATCTTCATCGGCGTGGCGGCGGTGATGCGGCGGTTGCGGCGGCTGGGCACCACTTCCCAGTCACCGCTTACATTGCGGCGTATCTCCACCACCGAAACGCCATGGGCGTTGATTTCCTTGCGAACCTCTTCGGCGCTGACGCGCTTGCCGTCCACCACTGTCGGGCCATTGGGGTGCAACAGCGGGGCATCGATGTATTCGTGGTTGAGCACCAGCAGGCCGTGGTCCGAACGCTTGCCCGCACCGCGGGCGTCGATGGGGAAGAAATGCATGCCGTCATGGTGCATGCCGATCTGCTCCGCCTGGTCCTGGGCACTGTTGCTGGCGTCGTCGGCGTAGGCCGGGTAGCGCCCCGTGATGGGCGTGCCCCAGGGAATGAAGGGGGTGGCCTTGTAGCCCGGCGGTACCGTGATGGTATCGGCGCGGCCGGTGGGGATGGCCTCGAAGGGCAGGCGCGAGCGGGGCTTGAAGGGGAAGCCCCTGGCCTCCGGGTCGGCCGCCAGGGCTTCGCCCGGGATGGCCGCGCCGAGGAAGGCCAGGGTGCTCATGGCGGCGCCGCCGATCAGCAACTGGCGGCGGTTGAGTCCACCGATCAGGTCGTTGATGTGCGGGTTGTCGGAGGTATTGCTGGGCAATTCGTCGCCGTTGGCAAAGAGCACGGCATTGTCGTTGTGTGGGTTCAAGGCGGATCTCCATGCAGGCGAATCGACGGAGTCCTGACGCTAATGGTTGAAGGCGACGGAACTGTGACAGCCGTGTGGAGATGCCGTTGCGTGGGAGGCACCGCACAGATCGCCGCGGCTCAATTGCGCGCCCGCGCCCCATCCTCCTGGTCGATGGCGAGGATCAGCGCACCGCCGGCCAACTGTTCGATGACCAGGTCGCGATCGGCGCCGGCCAGCACCAGGCAGCCGTAGCTGCGTCCCGGCACGCCGTGGCGGCGGATGAAGTCGTCTTCCATGTAGGTGTTGGCGTGGATGACGATGGCGCGCTCTTCGGCATTGCTGTTGCTCTCGGAAAGACCCGCGAGGCGCATGGAGCGGCCATGGCCGGGCTCGTCGCTGTCATAGACCTCGGAGGTGCGGAACAGGCCCAGGGAAGAGGCGCGGCTGCCAGGGTCGTTGGAAAAACTGTCGGCATGGCCGTCGTGGTCCGGGTCCGAGCCTTTGCCGTGGGCGACCCGGAAGCTGCCGAGCAGGGCGTGGCTGCGGCTGTCGAAGAGGTAGAAGCGCGGCAGGGTGGAGGCGCGGCCGTAGTCGACCACGGCGAAGCGCGGGTGCTTGCTGTGCTGCAGTTCTCCGAGGATTTCGCCAAGGGCGGGCTGCGTGATCAGCAATTCCAGGTCTCCGGCGCGCAGGGCGGGGGAGATGAGCAGCAGGATCAGCAGCAGGGTTCTCGGCATGGCCGGGCTCCGGTGTTTTGCTGATTCTAGGAATGCGGGGCAGTCTGGCAATAGTCCAGGGACGGACGGGTTGGTGGAAATCCCTTGCGGGGATTTCCACCTTTGTGATGCCCGGTCGGAGAAAAGAAAAACCCCGGTGCAAGCACCGGGGTTTCTTGAGTCGCCATGTCCGGCCGATGCGTGGTCGGCCGGTGGCAGTTCCGATTAGTGGAACTGGTTCATGGTGTTGTCTTTACCGCTCGCCTTCAGAGCAGCTTCGCCAGCGAAGTACTCCTTGTGGTTGTCGCCGATGTCGGAGCCAGCCATGTTCTGGTGCTTGACGCAGGCGATGCCCTGACGCAGTTCCTGACGCTGTACGCCTTTGACGTAGGCCAGCATGCCCTGGTCGGCGAAGTACCCTTTGGCCAGGTTGTCGGTGGACAGCGCGGCGGTGTGGTAGGTCGGCAGGGTGATCAGGTGGTGGAAGATGCCGGCGTGGGCCGAACCGTCGCGTTGGAAGGTGCGGATCTTCTCGTCTGCAACCTGGGCCAGCTCGGTTTCGTCGTACTCGACGCTCATCAGCTTGGCGCGGTCGTAGGCGGAAACATCCTTGCCTTCGGCAACGAACGCATCGAACACTTGCTGGCGGAAGTTCAGGGTCCAGTTGAAGGACGGGCTGTTGTTGTACACCAGCTTGGCGTTCGGGATGACCTGGCGGATGCGGTCAACCATGCCCTTGATCTGGCCGACGTGGGGCTTCTCGGTTTCGATCCACAGCAGGTCGGCGCCGTTCTGCAGCGAGGTGATGCAGTCCAGGACGCAGCGGTCTTCGCCGGTGCCCTTGCGGAACTGGAACAGGTTGCTCGGCAGGCGCTTGGGACGCAGCAGCTTGCCGCCGCGGTTGATCACCACGTCGCCGTTCTGCAGGTCGGCTGCGCTGATTTCGTCGCAGTCCAGGAAGGAGTTGTACTGGTCGCCCAGGTCGCCCGGCTGCTTGGTCACGGCGATCTGCTTGGTCAGGCCGGCACCCAGGGAGTCGGTACGGGCAACGATCACGCCATCGTCAACGCCCAGCTCGAGGAAGGCGTAGCGAACGGCGTTGATCTTGGCGAGGAAGTCTTCGTGCGGAACGGTAACCTTGCCGTCCTGGTGGCCGCACTGCTTCTCGTCGGAAACCTGGTTCTCGATCTGGATGCAGCAGGCACCCGCTTCGATCATCTTCTTGGCCAGCAGGTAGGTGGCTTCCGGGTTGCCGAAACCGGCGTCGATGTCGGCGATGATCGGTACTACGTGGGTTTCGTAGCCGTCGATCTGAGCCTGGATCTCGTCCTGCTTGGCCTTGTCGCCAGCAGCGCGGGCAGCGTCCAGGGCGACGAAGAGCAGGTCCAGTTCGCGGGCGTCAGCCTGGCGCAGGAAGGTGTAGAGCTCTTCGATCAGGCCGGAAACGGCAGTTTTCTCGTGCATGGACTGGTCGGGCAGCGGGCCGAAGTCGGAACGCAGCGCGGCAACCATCCAGCCGGACAGGTAGAGGTAGCGCTTGTTGGTGGTCTTCAGGTGCTTCTTGATGGAGATCAGCTTCTGCTGACCGATGAAGCCGTGCCAGCAACCCAGCGACTGGGTGTAGACGGAGGAGTCGGCGTCGTACTCGGCCATGTCCTTGCGCATGATGGCCGCGGTGTACTTGGCGATATCCAGACCGGTCTTGAAGCGGTTCTGGGCGCGCATGCGGGCAACCGACTCGGGGTTGATAGCGCTCCAGCTGTTACCGTTCACTTCTTTCAGTGCGGCAATGGCCTTGATGTCGTTCTGATAAGCGGACATGGTCAATCCTTCAAAGTGTATATGTGGTTGAGCACCGACTTTCCCACTCAAAAACCTGCGTTCTGAAGGTTATTGCGGGTTGCTCACCGCAGCGCGTCGAAGGATGGACCGGAAGAAGGGGTGTAGCTGAAGGGGTGGGGTGACCAATTGCACACTCGCGTGATCGATGGGTGGTTTTGCGCTCTTCGATCACTTGCCGGTTCGTGGAAACCGTTGGGCGATCTGCCGGGCACTGCCTTCGATCCTGCGATTGTTGCGGGTGCTTCCCCGTCCCTCAGGACAACCTCGTTCCAGTCGCAACCTTGTCGCACTGCCTTATGGGCTGTCACAACACGGATCGGCTCGGCTGGTTGGCTGGGAGCGCGACCCGGAGGCCCTTTCCAGGGCCCCTGGCTAGCGGGAGCGAGGCCATCATGCCTCTTCAAACGAGCGCTCGTCAAACGTTTTGTAGTGTTTTTTTTGCACTACTACATAATACTTTCGGCTGAGACCGGACGGTCAAAAAGTGCTCGATCAGTCGACCGCGTCGACCTTGAGGCGCAGGGTCATGTCTTCGTGGCCCTGGGTGGTGTGGCGGCGCAGGAATCCGCTCCGGTCGGACTGGCTGTCCTCGTTCACCGCGCCGATGGTGATCCATTCGCCGAGCCGTCCGCTGACCTTGGTGTCGGTGCTCTGCACGTCGATCACGCCCGGCTGGTTGCTGTTCAGGCGGTCGCGGTTGCTGCTGATGCTGACGTGCACCAGTTCGCCGCTGAGGGTGACGGTGACGTAGAAGCCGCGGGTGACGTTGCGGTACTCGGTGTTGCTGTAGAGCTCGCCGTAGGGGCCGCTGTCGGTGGTGGTGATGGGCACGCTCTGGCCCACCTGGATCAGCGCCGGGTAGCCTTCGGTGGTCTGCACCTGCTGCACGCCGCCGCCGCGGCTGTCGGTGCTGCGGCGGATGATGCGCACCTGGTCGCGGCCATGGACTTCGCCGCGCCCGGCCTGGACGTCGACGCCGCCGACGCTGGCCGAGCCGTTGACCGCATAGCCGCGATCGTCCTGGAAGTTGCTGTCGCTGGTGTCGACGCTGATCAGCAGGCGCCGCGGGCGGGTGTCGAGCTGGTCGATCAGGTTGCGCAGCTCATCGATCTTGGCCGGGGCGGCGTTGACGATCAGTTGGTTGCCGTACGCGCTGACGCGGCCCTCGTTGCCCAGCACAGACTGTGCCGTGGGCAGCATCTCGTCCGCCGTGCGATAGCGCAGCTGGATGAGCTCCGTGGCCGCCTGCAGGGGCAGGCAGACCAGCAGGAGGAGGGCGGCGAGCAGGGCGCGCGGGGTCATATGAGGAAGCTCCGCAAGTCGGGGTCGGTGATGCTGAGATCCCAGGCCTGGTCGAAGCGGGTCTGCTGCAGCCGGGTCCTTCCGGGGTCGTTGTACAGGGCGTAGCCGGCGAACTGTTCCGGCTCGGGGCGCACGAGCAGGCCGCGGTCGTCGGCGATCAGATAGGCCAGCTGTTCCGAGGCGTAGTCCGGATTGATCCGCCGGATCTGGAAATTGCTGGAAATACGCCGGCTCAGGCTGAGCAGGCGATGGCCTTCCTTCACGGCGCGGCTCAGGTCGCGCACGAGGATACGCAGCTGGCATTTCGGATCGCTGATCAGGAGGCGGGTACAGGCCTGCTGGATGGCGCTGTTGTGATAGAGCCAGGGTTCCAGGTCGGGGCTGTACAGGCAGAGGCTGCGGTTTGCCTGCTGCATGAGCGCCAGGGCGTGGGCGCGGGCGCCTTCAGGGGTACTGAAGCGCTCGAGCCGGTCGTGGCTGCCGAGGACGAAGGGGGCAGGCTCCCAGCCAGGCGCTTCGGCCTGGGAGGGAGACGGGTTGTGCACGCTGAAGCGCCCCGGCGACTGGAATTCGATAGCCGGCAGTTCGACGTCGTTCTCAGCGGGTTCCGGGGCGTTTTCCTTCATGTCTGCCTCTACTGGCTCTCGCGCAACATGTCCACGTGGGGGATGCCAGCCTCGAGGAATTCGCTGCTGACGATCTTGAAGCCGTGGCGTTCGTAGAACGCGGTGGCATGGACCTGGGCGGACAGCATCTGGCGCTTCAGGCCACGGCGTTCGGCTTCGGCGATGGCCGCCTGCAGCAGGCGGTCGCCGACCTTCAGCCCGCGCCAGTCCTTGAGCACCGAGACGCGGCCGATATGCCCGTCGGGGAGCAGGCGGGCGGTGCCGATAGCATAGTCCCGCTCGAAGGCGAGAAAGTGCACGGCGTCCGCATCTTCAGCGTCCCATTCCAGTTCCGGCGCGACCGACTGCTCGGCGATGAACACGGCTTCCCGGATACGGCGCAGGTCGGCATTGTCCTTCTGCCAATCGGCAACACGGACGTGTATCTCACTCATCGGCAAACTCCAGACTTCCTTGCTTGACCAGTTCCAGAAGAAGCTTACGCCCCTCGTCATCGGCCAGCCATTGGCCGAGATTCTCCAGATGCAGCGCATCGGCGGCGCAGATCAGCTTCAGCAGTTCGCGCAGGCTGCCGGGCAGCAGGCGGCTCTGGCCGCTGGCGAACAGCACCAGGTCCGCGTCCACCTCGGACCACGCCAGGCGCGCGCTGGGGTTGCGCACCAGGACCGCGCCGTCCTCGATCGCGCCGAGGAAATCCTCTTCTTCCACCTCGGCACCGGCCACCAGCTCCGGATAGCGCGGCTCGGTCATGAACTGGCCGAACCAGGTGAGCAGCAGGCGCTCGTCGCTCATGTGTTCGCTGAGCAGGGACTTCAGTCGTTCCAGGGCATCGTGCTGGATCTGGTGTGGATCGCTCACTGGGGCGGCGCCGGCGTCGCTGTAACGCTCCTCGTCCGGCAGGAACTGGGCGAGGAAGTCGGTGAAGTGGGTCAGCACTTCGGCGGCGCTGGGGGCGCGGAAGCCGACGGAGTAGGTCATGCAGTCGTCTTCGGCGATGCCGAAATGCGCCAGGCGCGGCGGCAGGTAGAGCATGTCGCCGGGCTCCAGCACCCACTCGTCGGTCTGCTGGAAGTCGGCGAGGATGCGCAAGTCGGCATGGGGCAGCAGCGCGCTGTCGCCATCGCACATCTGGCCGATCTTCCAGCGGCGGCGGCCGTGGCCCTGGAGCAGGAATACGTCGTAGTTGTCGAAGTGCGGGCCCACGCCACCGCCGGGGGTGGCGAAACTGACCATCACGTCATCGATGCGCCAGCTGGGCAGGAAACGAAACTGCTCGAGCAGCTCGGCCACTTCCGGGACGAACTGGTCGACCGCCTGGACCAGCAGGGTCCAGTCGCGCTCGGGGAGGTTCTGGTAGGTGTCTTCGCCGAAGGGGCCGCGACGCAGCTCCCAGGGGCGTTCGCCGTGTTCCAGCACCAGGCGCGACTCGACTTCCTCTTCGAGGGACAGGCCCGCCAGTTCATCGGGCGAGATGGGGCTTTCGAATCCGGGGATGGCCTGGCGGATCAGGAGCGGCTTCTGTTGCCAGTAATCGCGCAGGAAATCACGCGCGGTAAGGCCGCCCAGAAGTTGAAGAGGAGTATCAGGATTCATATCTAAGCCTTTGAAATAAAAACGCCCGGCACAGCCGGGCGTGCACTGGTTCAAAACCAATCAGATGCGCTTGGCTTGGGCCACGGCGTTGCCGATGTAGCTGGCGGGGGTGAGCTTGCGCAGTTCGGCCTTGGCAGCGGCCGGAATGTCCAGGCCGTCGATGAAGGTCTGCAGGGCTTCGGGACTGATGCCCTTGCCGCGGGTCAGTTCCTTGAGCTTCTCGTACGGATTCTCGATCGCGTAGCGGCGCATCACGGTCTGGATCGGCTCGGCGAGGACTTCCCAGCAGGCGTCCAGGTCTTCAGCAATACGTTGAGCATTCAGCTCCAACTTGCTGATTCCCTTGAGGCTTGCTTCGTATGCAATGACACTGTGGGCGAAGCCCACGCCCAGGTTGCGCAGCACGG
>RCUT01001340.1_pt1 | contig 11857 bp, 9 predicted proteins | sample 2166171 | NCBI WGS metagenome assembly RCUT01 (sample SAMN09932757, study PRJNA488358) | compost metagenome | isolation source: compost soil in 4-hydroxybenzoic | place: Germany: Experimental Botanical Garden
TGGCGCCACCAATGAAGTCGTAGCGCAGCGAGCCTTCCAGGGTCGGATGACGCAGGAATACCGGCAGGTTGCGCCAGGATTCGATCACCTCAAAGCCGCCAAGCTCCGTGTAGTTCTGTTTACGCTGCACCTTCGACGAGCGCGCATTGACGTAGGTGCCTTTGCCGACCACGCCGGTGAGGAAGTTTTCGTAGGTCAACTGGGCGTAGGTATCGGAAATGGTCTTGCGTGAAATGCCCAATTGTTCGGCCAGCAACCGGCTGGGCGGCAGTTGCGTCCCGGCGGCCAGGCGTCCGGACTCGATGGCGCTGCGCAGTTGGTTATACAACTGGCCGGCCAGGTCCTTGCGGCCGTTGATGACAACATGTAGTTCCATGCCGGCGAGACTCCGGGGCTGTTGAGGCGCGTGTGCGTCGCGCAAGATTACCCTTATCCGCTCGCTCGGCAGAAGTTGCGCGGTGGAAAAACCGTCAATTGGTCTGCAGGCCGTGGTCCACGGGGAAATCGCGAAATTGGATCTGTCATGCTCGCGCGCCAGCTATTACCGTGAAAATCAACTCAAGGCCGCACGAGAACGCCATGAAGCCCCGCCTGGATTACTACAGCGCGTCCCCCCAAGCGATGAAGGCCATGATCGCCATGGAGGCCCTGACCAGCAGCCTGAGCATCGAGCAGGGCCTGCTGCACCTGGTCAAGATTCGCGCCTCGCAACTTAACGGCTGTGCCTTCTGCACCGACATGCACTCGGTGGATGCAAGGCGCCTCGGCGAAAGCGAGCGCCGGCTGTATTCCATCGTGGTCTGGCGCGACAGCAACTTTTTCAATCCGCGGGAAAGAGCCGCGCTGGCCTGGACCGAAGCCGTCACCTTGCTCTCGCAAAGCCACGTCCCGGACGATGTTTACGTGCAGGCCAGGGAGCAGTTCAGTGAAAGCGAAATAGTCGACCTGACCATCGCCGTCACCACCATCAACAGCTGGAATCGCCTGGCCGTGAGCTTTCGCCAGACACCCAGCGCCTGAGTTATTGTCACGGCAGGTTCATCAATGATCCGCAGGATGGAACTGTCAGTGTCATGTCGACAGGGAGTCCTCGATGTCAGTCATGGAAACCGGCGCCCACCGGGGCGCTACCGAGTATCGTGTAACCATCGATAAAAATGCGTCCTGGCGCCAGTTGGCCGCGGGTATCGACCCCGAACTGGCGCTGTGCTTCACCGTCAGTGCCCGTTGCGGTTGTTTCATGCAGGCCGCGCGCAGCCTGAACATCAAGGCCACCCGCCTGCGCAGGCAACTGGCGCTGCTGGAGGCACAGCTGCGCTGCTCGCTGTTCAACCCGTCAGACAATGGTTTGAGCCTCAGTCGCGATGGCTTGCGCCTGCACGCACAATTGATCGCACTGGCCCATGAGCGCAATTTGCCGGTGATCGAACAGCCGTTGATTCGGCTGGCCGTGGCCGATTCGATCCTGCATGACATTCTCGGGCGTGACCTGGTGGCGCTGCTGCGACGCAATGCCAGCGTGCGCCTGGACATCAAGACCCTCGACAGCGAACTGTCCCTGCAAGCGGTCAGCGCCGACGTGGTGGTGTGGCTGGGCGAAACCGGATCGCCGTTGCCGGGGCCGAGCTTTACCACCACCGAAGCCCGGTCTCTGGCGCAACTGGAGTACCTGCCGCACATTGCCAAGCGTTACTCACGGGTGGCTTCCAGGCCGGAATGCCTGGAGGAACTGGCCGATTTCCTCCTGGTGCAATGGCAGCAGGACTGCCAGGTTGAAAGCTTCCGGCCATGGAATGCACTGGTGGACCAGCGCCTGGCGGGAGCTGTGCAGTTGCAGTCCTACGAACTGATGCTGGAGATGATCCGTTGCAGCGCCTGCGTCGGCCTGCTGCCGCACTACATGAGCCACTTCGACCGCGGCCTCGTTGCCTTGCCGGGACTGTTTGACCGGCCGATGCAGCGTCAGGTGTGGATGGCGGTCAATGCCCGTTCCGAGGAGGACGCGCAGGTACGGATGATCGTCGAGTTGATCGAAAACACCTTCAGCGAGCGTCGGGAGTGGTTCGAAAGCTGAGTGCGATCAAAATGTGGGAGCGGGCTTGCTCGCGAAGGCGTCATCACATTCAACATTGAAGGTGACTGGTCAACCGCCTTCGCGAGCAAGTCGGATCGCCGCACCGCCGCTCCCACATCGATTCTCGCCACACTGAAGAAAGCGTTATAGAGTGAACGGCCATGTCTGCTTCAAGGATGATTCACCCATGCCGACCACCGAACCCGTTATCACGTTCGAGCGCTTCAACGAATCCCATATCGAAGGCATTACGGCGCTGTACAACGATCCCGCCATCGCCCGGCAAACCCTGCAAATGCCGTTTCAGTCCACCGAGCTCTGGCGCAGTCGCCTGGCGCCGGATAACGAACGCCTGGTGAAGGTAGTGGCCCTGCATCAAGGCACGGTCATCGGCAACATTGGCCTGGAACAGTTCTCGCGCATTCGTCGCAGCCATGCCGGCAGTTTCGGCATGGGTGTTGCGGTCGAGTGGCAAGGCAAGGGCGTGGGTTCCAAGTTGCTCGCGACGGCGCTGGATATCGCCGACAACTGGATGAACCTGCAGCGCGTCGAGCTTTCGGTGTATGCCGATAACGAAGCAGCCATTGCCCTGTACCGCAAGTTCGGCTTCGAAACCGAGGGCCTGTTTCGTGATTACGCCGTTCGCGACGGCGTACTGGTGGACACCTTGAGCATGGCGCGCCTGCGTCGCCCGCACAGGGCTGGCTGAGTCATTCGCCCAGGGCGAACGCCACCGCAGCTGGCGCTTGCAGCTCCGTTTGTCCGGTGAAGTGCGCACCTGCAGTGCCTGCGTTTACGCGACGGTGCAAACTGTCGTCAGGTTATAGTCGTACGCAGCGTGCGCGCATCTGCCATGCTCCAGGTCCGCAACACCGGTCTATTCAGGGAACACCGCTATGGACGATGTACAGCAACTGGGCGAAATGCTTCGCCACTACGCCGAAAGCGAAGCGCACAAAAAGCAAGTGTTCGAGTCGCAATCGGCCGAGTGGGCGAAGCGCATTGGTGCGCTGTTCGATCAGATCCAGCAGTGGCTGGAACCGGTCAAGGCACCTGACCTGCTCGAAGTGAACCGCGAAGTGTACGTCGCGTCGGGGCCGAGTGTTCTGGTGGAGAGCTCTCCGTTCAAGACCGAAAAGCTGAGCATCCTGATCGCTGGCAAACCGGTGGAATTCGTGCCGGAGGTGATGGGTGTCGGCGGGCAGATTTCCGTGGCGGTGATGGGCTTTACAGCAGCACGTTATGGCAGCGTGTCACTGGTGTGCCTGCCGCCATCCACTGGCTGGCAGTGGCGCAAGACCAATGGCTTGAAGGACCCGGATACCTTTGAGTTCGATGCAAACTTTCTGGCGCAACAGCTGCAGAGCCTGATTCCCCGCGAGCGCAGCTGATGTCATAGGTCAGGGCGACCCGCGTCTATCTGCACCATAGACGCGGGCTCGCTGGCGCCAGCAGTTACTGTCGCACGTTCTGATACAGCATTAACCTTGAGGTTTCATGCATGGCGCGGGTCAACTGCACCAGGCGTTTGAATTCTTCAGGGTTTTGCTCGGCCACGTTGTCCAGGGGCGTTTTCGAAGCAAGGTCGTGGAGCGTTGGCGAGCTGCCGTCGTGCTCCATTTGCACCATGTAATGTTGAGTCACGCCGGCAATCAGCGGGAACGTTCCCTCGCGCAATACCAGCGGTACTACGCGTTCACCCTCGGGCGCCGGCTGCTGAATATCACGACCCATGCCGCTGTTGCGGAACTCAAGACCGGCCATGCCCGCCACGGTTGGCAGCAAATCCACCAGGCCAACCGCCTCCTGGACCTTGCGTGTCCCGAGCAAGCCCGGGGCGTGGATGATCATCGGCACCGCATTGCTTTCCAGGCCCAGTTGCTCATAGGCCGGGGCCAGGAAAGGGATCTGCGCGATACGGGTGTTATGGTCACCAAACAGCACAAAGATGGTGTTGTCGTAGTAGCCGCCGGCCTTGGCGATTTCCATCAAGCGACCGATGTTGAAGTCCAGCAGGCGCACGGCGTTGTATTGCTCGACACTGCGCGATCCTGCGGCCTGGACTTCCTCGAGGGTAGGGTGCTTGACCTCGAATCCATCATTGGTCTTGGGAATGGTGAAGGGACGATGGTTGCCGGCAGTCTGTACATACGCAAAGAACGGTTTGTCCTTGGGGAGCGCCTGCAGGAGCTGGTCGGTTTCCTTGAACAGGTCCAGATCGGAAATGCCCCAGACATCCACCACCGGGGATTTCCAGTCCCGCTCTTCGTACAGGCGAACGCCGTCGATGCTTTGCCGAATCAAGGCATTCATGTTGGCCCAGCCGGAATTGCCGCCGATGGTGTAGATCTTCTCGTAGCCGGTGAAGGCATTGACCAGGGAGTGCTGCCGGGTGATCAACGGGTTACGCGTCGCAGTCTCTTGACGCGTGACGTCAGGGACCCCGGAAATGCTGGCCCATACGGTTTTTGCGGTGCCGGTCACCGGCACATAGAAGTGCTCGAAGAACCAGCTCTGCGTGGCCAGGCGATCGAGATTGGGGGTCGGATTGATCGGGTTGCCGTAAGCCCCGACGGCACTGGTGCCCAGGGATTCAAGCATGACAAACATCACGTTCGGCGGTCGTGATCCCGATACTTTGTAGGGTTGTGGTGCCTGGTGGCGAACAAAATTAAGCGTTTGCGGATCGGGCTGGTCAACGCCCAGGTAGTTGGCCATGACTGAATAGTGCTCGCGCACCTGTGCCTCGTCATAGCGCGACTGGCCGACCTTGAGCGTGTCATACAGGAAGATCACCGGGTTGAGCCCCAGTGCGGCAGTCTGGTTATTGCCCGAGAAGAAGGCATCGCTCCAGCGCAATGGCACAGGGTTTTCCAGGTTCATGTTCTCGACACGGCCTAAAATGCCCAGCAATACCACCATGACCATCAACGCGCCGCCCCATGTGGCAGAGAGCGGGTGAATCGGTTTGCGAGGGCGGTCCAGCGTCACACGCTCCAGATGCACCAGGGCCAGTGTCGTCAACGCTACCGTTGCCAGCCAACCCAGAGAAATCCAGATGACCGGGTAGGTCTGCCAGACCATGTCACGGGATATTTGTGCATCCTCGATGAAGCGCAATACCGTGGCGTTGATCCTCATGCCCAGGTAAGCGTAATGCCCGAAATCGATGATGTAGATCAGCAACAGGGCGCCTAGAGCCGCAACAATGTAAAGGCGTGCGATCCAGCGCAGCAAGCGGCTTGTGATGAGGTTCCAGCGAGGAATCCAGGCAAGCAAAGCCAACGGCAGCATTACCAGAATGGCCAGGCGCAGATCGAAACGAAAGCCGATGCCCAGGGTTTCCCGTACGACCTCGTCGTTGATCAGGGCATTAGCGTCGAAACCGGAATAGCCGAAAAAGAACACCACCCGTAGCAGGGTAAACAACGCAAACAGAATCGCTGTTGCGCCTAGCCAATAGTGCAAACGTCTCGATTGCAGCCAACCCATCCAAGTTCCCCTGTTAAATTTGTCGTTGAAGCTCAAACGGATCTGGATGCTTTAAACACTGGGCTGGGTTGTTTGTTCAGGCAACCATACGTCCAGCGTGTGAAAAGCATCAGAAGTGCCGCACAGCAAAACAGACCCAGTAGTGGATCAATCAGGTAATCCCAATAGTTTTGCGAAGGTTTTATCCCGGCGATGAAGGCCAGGGTCGCGCTGGACAGCATCACGACGGCCAGGCTGTTGCGCAGGTAAAACAGGCCCAGAGTGAGCAGTGCGAAGAAAATCAACATCGGGCGCGGGCTGTATCCAAGTCGATAAGGATCCAGATCGCTCAGACCAAGGGTTGCCGGGTACAGCACCAGGGCCAACAGGGCGAACATGATCAGAATGCAGGTTTGACCCTGCCGCGCAGGCGGCAGGTAGCCCAGCCGACGTAAACAGCCCCATGCCATGAACACCAGTGACGTGATCGCAAGGTCATCGATGTGGCTGCGCAAATACGTGGCCAACGACAACCCGTCCAGCGGTATGAAGCTGGCGGCCAGCAAGGCGGCCAGCAGCGTGATACGCCAGTTCCTGTTCAAACCGAAAGACGGCAGCAAAAGGAAGATGATCATCGCGAAGCAGACATGGGCTTGCCATAGGTTAATCATTTGAGTCGCTCGGACAGCCACGCATCGTTGAAAGTAACGTGCTTGATGAAAGTGTTGTTCCAGGAATAAACCAGGTGATACATGCCGTCCGGGCTGCGGATGAAATATGGATATTCATATTCAAACTCGCAGCCTCGGGGGTTACAGACACGTGTGTCGAGATTGTTCAGGAATTGCGCCTCCAGCGGTTGGCGCAGCGCGCCACTGGAACCGCGGAACTCATTGCCTATGATTTTTTTGTAGGCCTGGGGTGAAAACGGATCTCCTTCCGGATCAGGTGATTTGTCCAGGTCACGCAACGAGCGCCAATCGTCCATTTTTTCGTCGGTGCCATAAAGGCTCAGCTTGAAGCGACCCTCTTGCAGGTCATTGAGCGCTACCAGCAACCCATGCTCGGGGGTTGCGACGGCCGCCAGCGAGGAGTTCGGATTCCATGGCTCGAGCGGATAAGGTTCACTCCAGTTTTGTCCGGCATCTTCAGTGCGGGTTGCCAGAACACGGTGGTGGGTGTTGCCGGCATAACGCAACAAGGCGATGCCGCGCTGCCCATCCAGCGGAACCACCGTGGGTTGCAATGAGTTCTTGCCGTGGCTGATGCGGTATTTGTCGATCACATCACCGTCTGCGCTCAAGTAGAGGTACTCGGCAAACTTGCCCAGAAACTCGTGGTAGACCGGTAAACCGATGGAACCGTCGGCGTGAAACACGGGGGCGGACCGGACCAGGGTGCTGATGTTCAGAAAGGGGGACGTGATCAGTTGGCGCGGAGCGGACCAGTTTTCACCGAAGTCCTCGGAAACCATCACGTTGACTGCACTGCCGGCCCAACCGCCCATGGACACGGATACGTAGAACAACCACAGGCGTTTGTCCGGCGCCAGTGCAATCACCGGGTTGCCCAGCTTGCGAATGTATCTTTGGGTGCCCTGTTGGGTCGAATTCCGTGTCGCCAATACCCGCTCAGCACCCCATTCGCCGGTTTTCGCGTCGAAGCGGGCGGAACGCACCTGCACATCGGCTGCGCCTTCGCGGGAGCCGGCAAACCAGGCTGTCATCAAACTACCGTCAGGCAAGGCTGTTACGGCCGAGGAGTGCACGAAGTCCACCAGCCCGGACGAGGCGAAACGGCTGGTATAAATGGGCCTGGCCACTTGATCGGTCACCGCCTTCACTGGATTCATCGCAAAGGACGAATGCGTGTGGGCAGGATTGAGTAACCATGCGGTCACAAACAGGCAAGACAGTGCGAGATAAACACCGAGGGCAGGAATACTGGGTAGTTTGATGCGCATTTGAGGCTAGGCATCTTTTGGCCCGATCGAGGACCATAACTTATCACCTATAGATGCAAGATCGATTTTATGCAAATGAAGTATTTGTAAGTAAATGTGTTTAAGGCGTCGCCGCTGTTGAAAAAGTCGACTCGGTGAAGTGGGGGATTGATTGAATCCAGGCGTATATTGATAGTGTCGATCCAGACAGTTGAGGCGATAGTAAATCGTCGGTGGTGTGACAGGCCAGAGCGCTGGGGGAATTGGATACCCGGAACGTTTGGAGGTGTTACATGAGCCAGTATCAACGACTCTTTCTGATAGCAGGTCCAGCCATGCGTCACACCCCGGCGTTGGAACGAGCTATCGCCATTGCCCAAGCCACTGGTGCAGCGCTGCACATCACGGTGTTTATCGAAGACTCCAACCTCTTGAGTTTGATGAGCGCAGGTGCGCGTTTTCGTGAGGCCTGTCAGCAAGAGAACGAAAAGTGGCTCAAGGATGAGGCCGAGCTAATTCGCGGGCACGGGGTCAAGGTGAGTACCGAAGTGCTTGTTACGCGAACCGCGCTGCAAGAAATACTTGTGCATGTGGCAGAAATGCAGCCGGATCTGGTTATCAAGGACGTGCAACACGAGTCGGCGCTCAAACGCGTTTTCATTACACCTCTGGATTGGCACCTGTTGCGCGAATGTCCGGTGGCTGTGCATCTGGTCAGCGAAGTCAGGTGCCCACTTCCGCGAGTGGTAGTGGCGGCAGTCGATCCGTCACAACCCGAGACTCAGATCACTGGCATCAACGACCGCATCATCCAGGCGGCGAACGGGTTGTCGATGCAATGCAATGCGGAGTTGCATCTGCTGTATGCCTACGATCTATCGCTGACACATATATCCGACGCAGGCGCTGGTGCAGTGACGATGCCAGGCTTCAGCAGCGATGTACGCAAGTCACTGCAAAAGACATTTATCGCATTGGCCGACCACTATGGCGTACCCACTGAGCGGCAACACTTCGTTGCAGGACCCCCTGGCAAAGCACTGGCCGACTTTGCAGCGCATCACCGGGCCGATGTGATCGTCATGGGAAATGCGCATCGCAAGGGACTGGGCAAATGGGTGGGCAGTACGACGGAGCATGTCCTGTATCAAGTGCCCTGCAACATTCTCGCCGTTGCGGGATCCGCGGACCAGTGAATGGATTGGCTGTTACACCGCAAAATGACTCGCTCCTACGGAGATCACATTGATTTCCCGGGAGCGAGGCTTGCCCGCGAGAGGCCTTTGAGCCAGCCCCCCGATCATTTCAACGCCGGATCCCCCATGTTCATTTTCTTCCAGCCCTGCAACAGCACCTGGGCCTTGGGCTCCTGGCCGTTGGCCAGGTAATACTGGATCAGCGACAAGCGGGCATTACGGTTGGCCGGTTGCTCTTTCAACAGCCGTTCCAGTTCGGCGCAGGCTTCGTCAATCTTGCCGCTGTCATGCAGGGCCACTGCCAGTACGTAGCCGAATTGCCCACTCTGGGGTTCCAGTTTCGCGGCCTGGCGCAGGTACGGCATGGCTTGAGCGGCCTGGCCGGCACGAATCAGCGCCAGGCCCTGGGTGTATTGCAGCAGGCCCGAGTCAGGGTGGTCCTTGAGGCTTTGCGCCAGCAGGGCATGACCTTCCTGGCTGCGACCGTTGGCCTCCAGCCATTGCACCAGGGTGACCAGCGCCGGGTAGAAGTCCGGATCGCGCTGCAGGGCCGTGCGCAGGAATCCTTCGACTTCTGCGTTGCGACCGCTGGCCTGATACAGCATCGCCAGGTTGAGGTTCGCTTCGGCGCGTTCGAGCAGGTTTTTCTGCACCGCCTCGTATTCGGCGATGGCGGCATTCCAGCTGTTCTGGGCCGTGCCCAGGCCGTTGTGCGCGACACTGAGCAGATCACGGGCGGCGGCGATGCGCACGGCTCTCACAGGGTCACTCAACAAGGGTGTCAGCAGTGGCGCACGTTCTGCTGGCGGCAGGAAGGCGCTGAGTGCGCGGATGGCGCTCTCACGGACTTGCGGCGCCGGGTTGTTGAGGTCCCTGGTGGCCAGTTTCAACGCTTGCTCGCTCGGATACTGCGCCAGTTCGCCAAGCAGCGTCGCGCGCTGGATCGCCGGCAGGTTGCTGCGTTGCAGTTGCTCGATCAAGGCCTGTGCGGCACCGGCCTGACCGTTGCGAATCAGCCACAGGCTTTCGTCGTAGCGAGGGGCTTGTACCGCGCTGGCGTTGGCGGTGTTCCACAGCTTGAACTGCTCGGTGACCTTGTCGCCGGCCTTGCCTTTGTGGCAGGTCAGGCAGGCGTCAGGCGTACCGAGTTTCTTTGCTCGCTCAGGATTGGGAATGCTGAAGCTGTGGTCATGCCGTAAGTCGTTGCCCATGTAGAACTTGCCGGGCATGTGGCAATCCACGCACTGCGAACCCGGCTGGCCCATGGTGTGGCGAGTGTGTTCGATGGAATCGTAGTTTTTCGCTTGCAGGCCCTTGCCGTCGACGCCTTCCACGGTGGTTTTGCCAGCGGTGTTGTGGCATTGCAGGCAAACGCCGTTGCCGGGTGCCTTCAACTGTGTGCTGTGGGGGTTGTGGCAGTTGCTGCAACGCACGCCCTTGTCGAACATTTTGCTCTGGGCAAAGGAGCCGTGTTCGAACACTTCGTCCTTGATCTTGCCGTCCAGCGCGTACAGCTCGCGGGTCAGGACGCTTGGCAGGTAGTCGTCCATCAGCCGCTTGCCGACCGTGTAGCCATCATCCAGAGGCGCGCGGCGCGAGTGGCAGCGGGCGCAGGTTTCGATTTCGACGGTGGCGTTCTTGTCCTTGAGGTCGACGGCAAAGCCGGCATGGATCAGGTCGGTCTTCTTCGCCGTCCATTCCAGGTGATTGGACGCTGGGCCATGACAGGCCTGACAGCCGACACCCAAGCTGTTCCAGTGGCTGTCGAAGGTGTTTTTTGCCGCATCGAAATTGCGCTTGAAGCCGGTGGTATGGCATTCGACGCACATGAAGTTGGCGTTCTGGCTCGGTTTGCTCCAGTGCAGCGGGTTCTTGAAGTTCACGCCCTGGCCCGGGTAGAGGTGAAACCAGCGGTGCTTTTCGGTATCCCAGGCAATCCCAAGGGCCTGCAACCGGCCTTCGCCGACTTCGATCAGGTACTGCTGCAAGGGGGCGATGCCAAAGGCATAGGCCACCTTGAAATCGGCATTCCTGCCATCGATGCCCGGTGTGTTGACCCAGAATTCGTCGCCTTTGCGCGAGAACACCGTGGTCTCCTTTTCGGCCTTGAAGGTGACGTTGTTGAAGTCCCCGAGCATCGTGTCCGCGTTGGCTTGCTGCATCGCCAACTGGTGATGGGAGCCTTGCCAGTCCTTGACCTGCTCGCCGTGGCAAGCCTGGCATTGCTGCTCGTCGACCATTTTCGCAGGCGCAATAGCGACGGGTTGCGGTTTGGCCGGTTGAACAGCAGGGGGGCTGACGGTGACCGACTTGGGCGGCGTAGGTGTGCTGCTCAGCAAAAACCAGCCAATACCCGCCACAGTCAGCAACAGGATGCCGATGGTGACGGGGAACAGATAACGGTTGATCAGCGTCGGTTGCGAATCAGGGTTTGGCTGTGCAGCGTTGTTTTTATTTTTCGGCATTACGACTTCCATGGTCCAGGTGCGATTGCCGTCAGGCGCGCGTTGAAGCTTGATGCAGCTTTGCCGGAGGGGCGGCGTCTGTCAAATGGCATTGTTTTGAGGCAGATGGCCCCTTCGCGGGCAAGCCCGCTCCCACACTGGATCTGTGAACGCCACAAGTCCCCTGTGGGAGCGGGCTTGCCCGCGAAGGCGATCGCCAAGGCGCTGCATCAATCTCCGACAAACCACCGGTAATACGGATTCCCGGAATCCCCGCGCATCACCTCGCGCATGTCCCTGGCCCAGCCCTCACGGTCACCCGCATAGGCATGCAGGCTCGCCCGGTAGAACTGCATCAGGCGTTGTTGCTGGGTGTTCATGCGCTCGATGAACCCGGCATCGGCGTTCAGCAGTGCGGGCGGCTGGTGCAAGTCGAGCAGGGCCGGCAGCACACGGCTGATTTCTTTCGACCGAACCCAGGGCGCGTATTCGATCCTGGGCTGATCGTCCGTCACCGGTTGTGCGTCGCCAGCGAAGCGTTCCAGCCCCGCACGGTCAGTCACCCAGGTGGCGAGCAATGCCGCGGCCGAACCGATGCCGACATCCTGCAAGGTGCTGCGGACGCTGTCCTGCTGGAAGCGTGCGTTGATCTTCGCCGCATCCAGCTCAATCGGTTCCATCGAACCCACCAGCAGCATCTCGTGGAACTCGCTGGTCCACAGGGTCGCGT
>RCUT01001342.1_pt1 | contig 11843 bp, 10 predicted proteins | sample 2166171 | NCBI WGS metagenome assembly RCUT01 (sample SAMN09932757, study PRJNA488358) | compost metagenome | isolation source: compost soil in 4-hydroxybenzoic | place: Germany: Experimental Botanical Garden
GGCTCAGGCTGCGCAAACGAACCGCAATGCGGCACGGCAATCGGCATCGGGTCTGTTCGCCTCATCAATGACGCCAGCGCGGTGGCAGTCGCGCCTGATGGCGCATCTTGAGCGCCGCAAGAAATATCCTTCTGGTGCGAAGTCTCGTCGGGAAGAAGGCGTTGTCTATGTCCGCTTCCGCATCGACGATACCGGCAAAGTGCTGTCCGCTTCACTTGCACGATCATCAGGCTGGCCAGAACTTGACAATGAGGTGCTGTCGCTGGTCCAGCGTGCCTCTCCGGTTCCCGCTCCGCCACCGGACGTCAACAAGACGATTACGGCACCAGTAAAATTCAGCAGACGATAAGAAGATGCGCTGGAAAACTTTCCAGCGCATCTTCATTTTCAGAACTTGCGGCTGAAAGAAACTTTCAGATTGCGGCCCGGCATGGCTGTAATGCCATCCGTCAGATATGGTTCGTATTCTTTGTCGAATACGTTTTCCAATGCGAGACGCAGTTCGGAATCCTTCATAAAGCCCTGTGTCGGGGTCCAGTTGAAGAACAGGTCGTGTACGGCATATCCGGGAGTCTTTGGTCGATTATAGCTCAGATCACCTTTGACGTATGAGGTTCTGTCCTGCTTGTCGACAAAGGTTCCCGTCCAGCCAAAATTGATATCCTGATCGGGAAGTTTATAGCCGAGTGTCGTTACAACCGTCGTCGGCATGATGTCGTTGATATAGCTGTCTGGTCCATGGATATTGTTGACCGTGCCCTGACGTCTGCCGATCATGTAAGTGAGGCTGGCGTCTGCAAACATGAAATCGTTCTCATAATGGGCTTCCAGCTCCACGCCGCGCGAATAGTAGGACGGCATGTTCCAGTAAAATGGCACTTCACCGTCTTTCAGGCCAACCTTGTTTGCGCTCCCCACACGCCGCGCCACAGGATTGGTGACGTGGTTGTTAAAGAAGGAACCGCGCACCATCAACATATCGGTACTGGTAAAGATACCGCTGAACGAAGTATCCGCGCCGATGTTGATCGTGTTGTTGCGCTCGACTGCAAGATCCCTGCTGGTTCCTGATGTCTGGGTGCGCCCGCTCTGTACCGAGTAGATTTCATCGATATTGGGAGCGCGCATGGCGTAAGCCCAATCGGCAAAAAGCCGGGTGCTCGGCGTTATCTGATACGATGCGCTGATGGCTGGTGTGAAACCATGATGAGATGCCGACGAATAGTCGTGTCCGGCTTTTGGATCGTTATAGATCGCAGCAGCATTTGGCTCGCCTTCGGAGCGAACATAGTCATAGCGGATGCCGGGCGTGATGGTCAGCTTGTCGGTAATAGCCATGCGATCACGCATGAAGAAGGACGTCACATCCTGTTTGCCGCCTGGCATGATCCACGGCGCGTAATAGCCGTAATTATAACTCTTGTCGTTCTTCTTGGTGATGTCGAACATCGTCACGTCGCGAACGTGGTGGTTATATTGCACACCGTAGTTCAAACTGTGATCGATGCCGCCAAGTTCGAAGTTGGAGGTGTTTTCGGCCTCAATATGAAAATCTGAATATTTCGCGTCATTCTCAGTGCCGCCAAGAGAGGCTGTCCCATTCACACCAGTAGCACGTTCTGCATGCATGTCGGTTGAGGAATAGCTTGCCATGATACGCGTGTTTACGAGGTCGCTGTCGCCATCATAGGTGTGCTCCACAACGGAGGTGAAATCTTTCAATTCTCGCCAAGCGAGAAGCCTGCGCATTGCTTCCTTATAGGCTGCCGTACCCGGAACGAGACTGTTGCTGGTCGGCTGAAGCTGGCCGCGAATGGCAGCGAGTGGACCCCAATTGGCACTTTCACCATAAAGAACCGAAGCCTTTAGCTTGTGTCCGCCATACTCGCCGGAAAGTTTGCCAGAGAAGGAAGTCAGCTCGGAACTTGAATAATTATAAGTCTCACCGCCGCCAACGCGCATGTTGTCGCCCTTGCGCCAGGTCAGACTGGCAATGCCATCGAAAGTCATGCCCGTGCCGAGATTGGATCGACCATAAACTGCACCGGTTTCCAGAAACTGCTTGTTGGCCGTCTGGTAGGCGGTTTTCCCCCATGCGCCCCAGCTTTCGCCATCGCGCAGCATATCGGCTGCGTCCTTGCTCTCAAGTTTCACGGTGCCGCCGAAGCCACCATTGCCATACCGAACCGAGGTCGCACCCTTTTCAATCTCGACGCGCTTGAGCAGTTCAGGTTCGACGAAGATGGTGCCCTGATCGTATTTTTCGAAGTTCTTTGGGGCACCGTCAAGGAGAACACGAACATCACTTTGGCGCGAGAAACCGCGGATCGAAATCGACTGGCCTTCAGTGCGTACCCCGCCCAGCATTGCGACACCGGGTGTCTTTTTGATGAGTTCCGGAATTGTCGAGGCCTGTGCCTGCTGCATCTGTTCAGGGGTAATCTGGGAGACGCGTGGGTCCAGATCAGCAAAATTTACGCCGGTGATCTGCGAAAAGCTGATCGTGTCGAGCTGCACGGCACCATCGACAGCGGGTAAAGCCGCGTTGTTTCCCGTTGCTTCTCGTTCCAGCCGCACCGTGCGGTTCCCGGTGAAGCGATACTGGATATCGGTGTTGCGCAGCAAAGTAGAAAGCGCGTCGGCTGGTGCCCTGGTTCCACTTACGCCCGAGGTATTGAGCCCGCTGGTCACGGATGCATCAAATGCAATCTGCAGACCCGTTTGCACAGCAAGACGATTGAGCGCGGTTGAAAGCGCGCCGGCCGGAATGTTGACAGCGACGGATTGCGATGCAGCCTGTGCAAATGCAGGTGTGGTCAGGATGGGGCTTAAAACCGTACCGCTTAAAAGCAGTGATGCAAACAAGGGGTGTGCGCAGCCAGTGAGAATGCGCGAAGCGGGGCTTTTCATGTTGTTTCCAGTCTCAACGTTCAAGGCGTTGGGCGTTTTGGTGCCGAGGCTCTCGCGCGGGTTGCGCAAATTGCCTTTCATGGACTGGACGAATGAAATTGGATGTTTGGGACATTCGGCAGAAAATTAATTATGCAGCACTGTGAGCAATGAACCCACGCGCACCGCCTTCAAATCGAAAGCTGTGATAAAGTCATCAAGTGCTGTCGATGGGGCAGAGAGATCGAAGGTGCCGGTAATCCGGCGTTCGGCCAGATCGCTGCTCGCAATCATCACCCGACCGGGAAGGTGACGTGCAATATCTTCGACTACATGTTCCAGAGGTTGGTTCTCAAAAACCAGATGGCCACGACGCCACGATGCAGCGAGTTCTGGATCGATCATGGCGACCTGCCCAATGCCATTTTTCTTGTCGTAAAAGACACTGTGTCCTTGCTCAAGCTGAAGCGCGTCGAGTGGGTTCAGGGCGGATGATGTGGCGCTGGTCTGTACCTGAACAGCATGTTCCGTGACAACCACATCGGCACCGCCGTCTTTCAGCTTCACGTCAAACTCGGTGCCAAGCGCGGTTACCTCACCATTGGCGGCTCTGACCGTGAATGGCCTCTGTGGATCTGGCGCGACGATGAAATAGGCTTCACCGCGAAGCAGCTGAACTTGACGTTGGCTGTCCGTTATATCGAAAGCGATTGCCGAGCCTGCATTGAGCTGGACGGTCGAGCCATCCTCAAGTTTGATGGTCGGCATTTCGTTGCTGGCCGACATGGCATCTGCGCGCAGCCGCATCGGGCCGTCGTAAGCGATAAAACCACCTGCGAGAGCACCAAATAAAAGCATGGAACTTAAAGCCGCGCGCACCGGATAACGCGGCTTTCGGGCTGCGGTTCGGGCGAAATCTGTATCTTGAAGGAGCAGAAAGCGCGTGTCGCTGAAAACGCGTGAAGCTTTGGCAAATGCCAGTTCATGCCGTGCATCGCTGGCGCGCCAGAGTGCGCAAGCTTCGACGATTGCCGTATCTTTGGGCGAAGCCTGAAGCTGCATCAGCCAATCGACAGCCTGTTCCTGGATGAGGCGCTCGGCCTTATCCTGTTTTTTTACGGTCGCGCGCTTCATGCCTGATCCAGTTCGTCGAGCCGTATGAGGCAGTATATAAGCGCTTTCCGGAGATGCCTGTCTACCATATTGCGAGTAATTCCAAAGCGTATGGCTATTTCGTCGGGTTGCAGGTTGCCAATCCGGTTTGCGATGAAAACGCGGCGCTGGCGCAATGGCAACTCCATGATCGCATCGCGCAGACAGGCGAGGCGTCGCGGCATATCCAATGTCAGATCGGGGTTTGCGTCCCTGCTAACAATGTTTGCGGCCTCTTCTTCCGTGCCGGAAAACAGCTTCGCTTCAAAATGTTCGCGCCGAAACCGATCGAGACCGAGATTGATCGCAGCGCGTGTGAGAAAGGCGCGTAACGACGACTTGCCTTCCAGGTCGGTCCTGCGCTCTTTGAGCCTTACATAGAGATCATGAACAATTTCGTTGGCGTTTGAAGATACGTGTCCGCGCCGACGGACTGCACGACACAGTTCGTCATAATAATCTGTAATGGCAGCATCGATGTCAGCGATTTCCTGGAGAGGAAAGGCCGAAGTCAGATTGGATTTGTCAGATTGGTTCACGGCGGGCACCACATTTTCGTGGCGGCACCATAGTTACGCGCTTATTTAAACGCAATAATATATGAGCAATAAACTCATCTTAAGTGGGGGCTGTTGCATTTCGCCTACAACTCCCGTTTTGCCGCAACGATGGAGAGCACTCCACCGCAGCGACAAAGGGAGCAAAGCCTTATTTCGGCAACTGAGCCGCGGCCTGCTTGATGGCCGTTGTGATCTGCTGGCAGAAAGGCTCGACGCTCTTGCCAGACGTCTTGGCATAGTCTTCAACGTCGGTTTCCTGACCCATTGACTGGACAACGCCCTTTTTGCCGGCCGCCTGTGCTTCTTCAAGGCCAGACTTGTCGGCTGGTGCCTGCATAATCTTCATAATGGACTGCTGGCTGTCGATGTCTTCCTGTGTCGCGAAGCCTTTGTCCTTGCAATATTCGACGATACCGAGCTGGTTCTGTGCTGCTTTATAGAGCGCTTCCGGTGTCATCTGCTGTGTGGCCTGGCCTTGCGCCATGGCGCTGCCTGCGGTGACCGATGCCAGAATAAAAGCGCAGATACCTGCATTTTTCATCGTTTCAACCTTTCAATTCTTTTGCATTTCCCATCCGGGCAAACAGATAGAGCGGGTCCGGTGAAACGGAACCCGCCCTGAAAGGCTTAAAGGTCATAAAAGGCATCGCGAAATAAAGACCTGCTAACCGGGGTAACAAGTTTTTACTACTGCCGGGGTTTCAGCGGCTTTGTTTCGTCACAGTCGGAGTCGGGGGTTAAGCCCAGAAATAGCGCACGATATGGAAGAAGACCGGAGCCGAGAAGACGAGACTGTCGGCGCGGTCGAGCATTCCGCCATGTCCTTCGATCATATGGCCCCAGTCCTTCACGCCGCGATCGCGCTTGATGGCGGAGGCAACAAGCCCACCGAAGAAACCCATGATGCATGATGTGGCCGCAAGGGCGCCCGCCTGCACAGGGGAAAACGGCGTCAGCCAGGCAAGACCGGCTCCCAGAAGAGAGGCTGCGGCCACCCCGCCGACAAACCCTTCCCAGGTTTTGGACGGCGATATGCTGGGCGCGATGCGATGTTTTCCAAACAGCTTTCCGAAAATATACTGCAGCACATCGCTGCCCTGCACGGTGGCCACCAGAAACGCGATCAGTAGCAGTTTTTTGCCTTCAAAGCCGGGAATGTCCAGTGTCATCAGCGCAGGCACATGGCTGATGCAATAGACCGAGAGCATGATGCCCCATTGCTGCTCGCTGATACGCTCCAGAAAGCGCGACGTGTCCCCGGAAAGGGCAGTCAGAACCGGCATGGCGAGGAAGCAGTAGACCGGGATGAAGATGGAATAGAGCCCGTACCAGTCGATCCAGATCAGATAATATTGCACCGGAATGACCAGCATGAACATGCCGAGCAGCACGCGATGGTCGGCGCGTCTTGTCTGCGTCAGCGTTGCATATTCGCGCAAGGCGGCAAACGAGATCAGCGCGAACAGCACGATCACACCACCCTTCCCGAACAGGAAGGCTATGCACATGGCGCCGACCATGATCCACCACGCCTTGATGCGGGCATTGAGATTGACCAGCGTGGACGAAAGCGGCTTCGGCGCGCGCCATGAAAGAACACCGGCAACGGCGCTTGCCGTTATCAGAACGCCCATGAGGCCAAGGAATAATCGGGTCGTTTCACTCATGAGTGATTACCATTCTGGGGCTGAATATCGAGAAGGCTCTGACGGGCGCGGGCGAGAAATTCCTTGCGGTCCTCACCCTCGCCAAGCTGCACCGGCGCACCGAAAATGACACGGCAAAGAAGGGGCACCGGCAGCATTGCGCCCTTGGGCAGCACGCGCGACATGTTTTCGATCCAGCACGGCACCAGTTCAACATCGGGGCGTGCCAGCGCCAGATTGTAGATGCCGGAACGAAAGCGTAGCAGCGCTTCATCGGTCATGTTGCGTGTGCCTTCGGGAAAAATGATGAGTGAATGACCATCGGCCAGCGCTTTCAGCATCACTTCCATCGGGTCTTGCGTGCGTTCCACCCAGTTGCGTTCGACAAGCACTGTGCGCAACAGAACTTCGGCCATGAACTGACGCACGCGGTTGCCCCGCCAGTAATCGGCGCCTGCAACAGCACGGGTACGCGCGCGTTCTTCCTGATCAAGACAGGAAGAAAGCAGGATGAAATCGCCGTGGCTTGTGTGATTGGCAAAATAGATACGCTGATTGCGCGACGGACCGGTGCCGCTCCAGATGGGCCGCACGCCTGTAATCCCGCGCGACAGGATTGCCAGAAACGAGCCGAAAGTCGATTGCACCTGATGGCGGATCAGTTCCCGCATGTTACAGCCCCTGACCCAATGGCACCGTGGCCAGCAGAATGAAAAGTACGATACCCAGCCCCATGAAGAACCGCAGACGCCCCATGATGCGTCGCGAGCCTTCTATCCTTTTCGCAAGTGGACGGACCACGCCGTCATTGGAGCGCAAACCCATGCGCTCAAGAATGCTGTCTACCTCACCCAATCCCGTTTCATCGGAACCGGCGATCAGCTTGAAAAGTGCTGCATCGAACAGGAGGTGCGCAGCGATACCCAGCACGATCAATGCGCTTACCAACAAAAGCGGCCAGATCAGCCAGAAGGCCAGATCATGCACCGGGCGCATGAAGGGCGCGACCGCAAGCAAAGCCACGGCGACAACGATGCCGAGAAAGGCATTGCGGCGCAGGATAATCGCTATGGACGCTGCAGGCGTATTCATGCCAGCTCCTCGGTCAGATGCAGACGGACTGGCCAGCCTCTGGAACGGATCAGCACTTCGGCTTCTCGCGCATTGGCGACACGGCCAGTAGAGACGAGCCACGCCACCGCAACCGTTGCGCTACGCTGAAAACCAAGCGCGCAACAGACAAGAACCGGGCCGTGATGGCGTGCTGCTTCAACGGCATCGGAGGCCAGTTGCACCTTTTCCGATGACGGCGCGACCAGATCGAGCGTGCCAAAGTTTTTCCATTCCGTGGCATGCAGCGGTGGCACCATTTCAGCGGCAAGATCAATGACGGCAGCAAAGGATGAGGGTTCTGCGGCTCTTGGAAAATGCCCGAGAAACACTCCGTCGGCCAACTCGACATGCGGCGGCAGCTTGCGTGTCCAGAACCGTACATTCAGTCGGGCAAAGAAGCGGTAGGGCCAAAGAAGCCAGCGGCTTGCGAGACTGACCGATCCATCTGTCTGCTTCTGGAAAATGCCAGCACCTGCACCGAAATAGCTAAGCGCCACGATGGCCAGTGCCGTTGCAGGCCAGAGCCAGAAAACTGCATAGCCGGTGACGGTCAGGCCATGGATGGCGAGCACCAGAAACAGGATTGCGCCTGCCAGATAGTAAAACCCGATCCTTCGGGCTTTGGGGTCTGATGTGAACTGAAAACCAGCGAGCGGTGAAGGACCGCTGCGCGGGAAAAGCCACAGCGCAAACAGGCCAAGCAAAGCGCCTGCCGGAATATCGACCGCGTGATGCTGATAGGTGGTTAGCACCGATAATCCGATCAGCAGACACCAGACATGCCAGACCACAAGCATTACATCGCCCATCACGCGGCGCATCTGATCCCAGATGATGATCAACAGCGCAATATGCAGCGACGGCGCCTGATTGAAGGGTTTGTCGAAGCCGCCAAGCACATCGAACATGAAACCCGGAAGACCAGCCGTTGCCGGTTTTACGAAGGTTGCGGTCAACGGAAAAGCGACGAAGCAGAGAACGGCAATAATCTGTGCGGTGAGATAACGCTTTGCCAGCCGGTCCACCTGTTCCGGACTGTCATTGACGAAGAGTGCTATCGCGTAAAACAGATTGACTGACCAATAGGGAATGATGCTCCACGCGATAAAGGGAACATGGCCTTCCCAGTTGAAAGCGAGGTTCGGCACGTCATCATGGAGCGATGCAAGCCAGTTGGCCGTGCCATAGGTCAGATAGAAAAACGGTCCAAGAAACAGAAGCCAAGCGACTGCGCGGCGGATCACAGGCCGCCGCGAGAAACCATCAAGCTCCGTCAATTGCGTGGTCACGCTTCAGCGTCTCCGATGCGTTCGGCAATCGATACGGTAAAGATGCCCCATTGATCGGTGCGCTGTTCGATCTTGCGATAGCCAGCCTTTTCGACAAGCTGATCCATTTCGCCCTGTGTGCGGCGGCGCATCACCCATGCCTGTCCGCCGCGATGTGACGTGAGCGCGCGCGCGATCATTTCAAGCTGCGGATGCCATGGCTGGTTGGTGTAAATGAGCAGTGAGCCCGGCTTCTGCACACGGGCGAGGCCCGAAAGCGACCGGTTAATGAGCGCATTGTCCGGGAAAAGTTCATAAAGCCCCGAAACAATCGCAAGCTCTGGCTGTGGTGTGACAGTTGCCAGACTTTCCTCGTTGAACGCATCGCCTTCTTCCATATGAGCGATTGCTTCAAGACCGCGATCCTTGATGAGCTTGCGGCCAGCCAGCACATTGATCGGCGAGTAATCGCGAAGATGAATGCTATCCGGCAATTCGCCAGCACGCACCACCGCATCAATCACATAGCGGCCATGACCGCAGGCAATGTCGAGGATATTGGTCGATCGACCTTCGCTTTCAAGCCGCCTGATGGCGTGTCTGATGAGTTCCTCAAGATGCACTTTGCGCTGGCGAATGCCGCGCCAGCCGATGGCTTCCAGAAACTGCTTGTCGATGAGCTTGCCGCCGGGACCCAAGCCTCGTGCTTCATTCTCGTAGACATAATCAAGCGTGGAACCTGAATCGAAACCGGTACGACGACCAACTTTCAGACCTTCCGACAAAAGCGAGCCAAAGCCGATAGAGGCGCGCGTCGATGCCCAGTAAAGGCCGCGCGGTGAAAGCAGCGGTAGCGGACTTGATAGTCTGTCAGCCTCATCGCGCGTATGGCCTGCAATATGTGCTTCCGTCAGATCGGCGCGTTGTGGTGCCTCTGCAAAACGCGCCTCAATGAAATCATGGATCAGCGCGAGAGCCGGTTTGCGATCCCGTTCACCCAGCGTGTCATGGTAAAAACCTTTGAGCACATGACGCTCTTTGATGCGGCTGCCGAGGTTCTCAAAAAAGCGATGCTGTGGTGTTGGCCGCACGACAAAATCGCTGCCGGAAATGAGCAGCTGTGTCGGAACGGTAATCGCCCGCGCATCATCCACCACGCGCTTTGCCGCCTCATAAAGCTGCAGCAGAATATGCGAGGCGATTGGCCGTGTAATCAGCGGGTCGGTGCGATAGGATTCAATACGCTCCCGATCATGGGTGAGAAACTGCGGTTTGACGTAGGAATTGACGAAGAACGTGCCTTTGAGTTTTTGCCAGAGCGCGATGCCCTCTTTGGCGAAAGGCACATAAAGCTTGATGTCGAAGGCTGGCGACGCCATGACAAGCGCACGGATATTGGGCGCATAGTCATGCACCCATGCGCTCGCCAGAACGGCGCCGACGCTCTGCGCAATCAGCGCCACGTCTTCGTTTCGTACGCCGGTTTCGGTGCGGATATGGGTAACGAAACTGTCGAGATCGCGGATCGACGCACCGAAGGACGGCGAGAAGCCGCGCACGCCCGGAGAGTTTCCGTGGCCGCGCGCATCCCAGGCATAGAATGCATAATCATCAAGGCCGAGCTCATCCACGAGATGGCTCACACGTCCGCTATGCTCATGGCCGCGATGCAGGAGAACGATAACGCCCTTCGGCTTTTCAGAGCGGGCAGGCCAGAAACGATAGAACAGCGAAGTGCCGTCATGGGTGACGAAATGGGATTCTTGCGGTTCACGATGTGACGCCGCTTCATGCCCCGGCAATTCTGTGCGCTGGCTCATCATTTCTCCTCTCAACAGGCCTTCTCCCATTTTTCGGGATGAACTCCAGGTTATTCGACCCAATTACTATTGAGTAGAATAGAATGTTTGAATAAACGAGCTAAGGCCGGTCGCAAATAGCTGATTTCTACATAATCGTCATTTCCAAAGTTTCCCGAAAGTTTCTTATGTCTGTTTATCAACTTAAGTCCCGTTTCCAGAACTTGTTGAGACCTCTTGTCGTGCAGCTTGCAGCAAAAGGTGTGACGGCCAATCAGGTCACGATTGCAGCAGCGCTGGCTTCAATTGTTCTTGGTGCTTTTCTTGGGCTGAACGGGAATGCGACCTGGTTTGCGCTGGTGCCGGTCTGGCTTTTTCTGCGCATGGCGCTCAATGCAGTTGATGGCATGCTGGCGCGCGAGCATGGCCAGAAATCTATTCTGGGTGCCTATCTCAACGAAATCGGCGATGTGATTTCCGACGCGGCGCTCTATGCGCCTTTTGCAATCATCGCACCGTTTTCGGCGCTCTGGATTTTCGCGATTATCTTTATCGCAACCTTGACCGAATTTGTCGGTGTGACGGCAGCCTCGCTTGGATCAAGTCGCCGCTATGATGGTCCGATGGGCAAGAGCGACCGCGCTGTGGTCTTTGGTGTGCTTGGTGCCTGGATTGCCATTGATGGCATTCTGCCGCAATGGATGTTCTGGTTGCAGCCGGTGCTGTGTGCGCTTCTGATCCTCACCGTCATCAAGCGCATCCGTAACGGAATGAAAGAAGCCCCGAACGCATAAGCGCGGGGCTTCTTCTGTCTTGAGAACTATTCGCTTTTAGTTTGCAGAAACAAAAGCCGACATGCTGGTAATCAGCAGCATTCCGACAGTTGCGCCTGCGTCCTGAAGACCGATGGTCTTTTCCTGGAAAGCCGCGGCCTTGCCGTGCTGGGCAACCATCGTTTTAGTCGCTTCAAGCGCATCTTCGGCAGCTTTGGCGGCGGCTGCAAGCGCATCAGTAAGTGATGCACCAGCTGCAGCTTGTGCTTCAAGCGTTACGGCGATTGGATCAAGCACATCGAGAAGCGTCTTGTCGCCAACCTTTGCCTTACCGCGCTCGGCAATACCATCACGATAGGCGCGCCAGAAGGCGGCGATCTCTGTGGTGCCTAGTTCGTCGATGCCATCGCAGGCCTTGCTTGCGCGCAGGAAACCGGTTGCGGTCAGCGTGCCCATGGTCGATGGCGCAACGCGCGCCATGGTGGTTCCAGCCGTGCGCAACAGCTTGGAAATACCAGCGGCTTCGCCTTCCGCATGGGCTGCTTCCGCAGCCGCTGCAAAGGCCTTGCTCATGGTGATGCCGAGATCGCTATCGCCAACCTTGCCGTCCAGCGCGATAAGGAATTCGCGCTGTTCTGCAAAA
>RCUT01001344.1_pt1 | contig 11821 bp, 11 predicted proteins | sample 2166171 | NCBI WGS metagenome assembly RCUT01 (sample SAMN09932757, study PRJNA488358) | compost metagenome | isolation source: compost soil in 4-hydroxybenzoic | place: Germany: Experimental Botanical Garden
CGGGACGAATCTGGACGAGGATTAGAAATTGACAGCAGTTGCGTTTGCTAGCAGGCTTTGCGTTCATGAGGAGATGAGCATCTATGGCACGGCCAAAAAAGACTGCTGACCAGTCCGCGACCGTCAGCGTTTCTCTGCGAATCGATCCCCGAATCAAGTACGGGATAGACCTTGCCGCCCGCATTCAAAAAAGGACTGTTACTGGGGTGGTCGAATGGGCTGTCGAACGAGCCTTAGCGGACGTGCAACTTCCGAAATCGGTAATCGCAGAACACGATGGCTCGGATGCCCCCACAGATTTGGCGTCCAATCTGGACGACCGTCTGTGGTCGAGTAATGAGGGGGTACGGCTGGTGCTCCTGGCTTACCGTTATCCGTCACTTCTCTCGTATGAGGAAACCCGAATATGGGAGACCATTAAGCTGTCGCCGCCCTTATGGCGCAGGTTGCCTCGTTCTGCCGAGGGCTGCTCGCCATGGGAAAACGCAAAGCTCAGCGTAATTGCGGACAAGTGGCCCGCCATTATCGACATTGTCGAAAGCCGAAAGGACGTAGCGGCGATCACCCATGCTGACCTCGACCTTCCCCTTGACCCCGAGATGCTTGCGCAACTGAACTCGATTATTGACGACTCGATCGATCAAGCTCTTGGGAAGGGCATCTATTCGCGTGAGTCTTTGAAGGTGGTTGAGCAGAAGATTGAAAGCATGATGACTAAGCTTCGCGAGCAAAAGTCCAGGCTGTACGCTGATGTAGAGCGGATGGGCAAGCAAGAAGAGCCAGATCAAGATTGATCCTATTTTAGCGAGATCAATTCCACTGCCGCTGCTTTGCTTTCTGGCGCTAGATGCGCATAGCGAAGGGTCATCTTGATATCGCTGTGCCCCAGTAGGTCGCGCACCGTGTTGAGCGGAACGCCAGCCATCACCAGGCGTGACGCGAAGTCGTGGCGCATATCGTGCCAGCGGAAGTCCTCCACGCTGGCCGTCTTCAGCAGCTCCAGCCAGGCCGTCTTCACATCCGTCATGCGCTCGCCGTCCTGGCCGGGGAAGACGTAGCCGGTCGGCTCGCTCTGTTCCTTCCAGGCCGTCAGCGTGGCCAGGGCCTCGGCGTTCAACGGGATATGCCGCGTCTCGGTGGTCTTGGTGCCTTCGCCGGCGACGGTGAGGGTCCTCCCTAGCAGGTCTACGTCATGCCAGCGCAGGTTGAACAACTCCCCCCGGCGTAGCCCGGTGTTCAGGGTGAGCAGCACCATGGGCTTCAGGTGATCGGTGAAGGTGACGGCACGCAGGTCCGCCATGGGCTCCCGCTTGCGCTCTGTGCGCCATCGGTTGGCGCTGTCGCGCTCGGCCCGCATCCGTTCCTCGCGTGCGTCCAGAGCCTCCCGGAGGGCCTTGGCTTCGTCCTGCGACAGGTAGCGGATGCGCCCCTTGGTATCGACCTTCAGGGCCTTCACCTTGTCCAGCGGTGAGGCGTCCAGATAGTTCCAGTCCACTGCGCGGCTGAACACTCCGCTGATAGTGCCCATCTTGCGGTTGGCGGTGGATGGCTTGTTGCCGGCCTTCAGCCAGGCGGTGCGGAGCTGTTCCAGGTCGCGGCCAGTGATCTCCACCAGGCGCCGGCTCATGATCGGTTCGAAGCAGGTGGATAGGGTGTGCATGGTCTTCGCGTGGCCACGGTGGTGGGCCTTGAACCAGGGCAAATAGGTGCCGTCGATGAAGTCGCGCAGGGTAGGGGAGGCTGAGCCTTTGCGGTCTTGGGCGACCGCCAGGGGTTCGCCGTGCTCGTGAGCTTCCGCCAGGTAGCGGGCGGCCTCCTGGCGGGCTTGGTCGAGGGTCATCTTGCCGACTCGGCCCAGCGTGACGTTCTTGTTCCGCGCCCAGGTGACCATATAGCTCATATGCCCGCTGGGCAGCACGCGGATGAACAGTCCCGGCTGGCTGGTGTCGTGGACGCGGTAAGGCTTATCCTCAGGCTTCAAGCTGGTGAGCAGCTTCTGGCTGAACTTGGTTTTCATGGCTTCCCGTGACAGCAGCGTGACAGCAGAAAGCACAATATCAGCCGGTTTTACCGGACACAACCAGACTATAAGTATCTGATTTATAAGGTAAGTGCTTGATAGTAAAGACGTCTTTTTGACCCTCCTAAGGGGAAGGTTGGTGGTTCGAACCCACTCTGGGACGCCATTTATCCCGCGCTTTTTCGCCAGTTTCGCGGAATCTTTCTCTCGCCGGTCGCTTGGAATGGCAGCTACTTTGGTTACTACTTCTGGCGATGCTCAATTTCGGACCGGTTCAGAGTCGAATCCCACCTGAGTCGCATCCTCCAAGTTACAGCTACTTCCATTAATGAGTCGAAGGCTTTGCCCTTGGAATGAGCTGCAGAATTTCCGTCTTTCTGATCATTGTCTTCCTCTAATCTCTGCAACGAGAGAACGGGGCAATCCCTACTGGAATCAATTTTTCAACTGAATGCGCTAAGCCAAGGGAGGCCAGAACGGCCTCCCAGGACGGTGGGTATGGCGAACCAGCATTCTCTATTTGAAGAGCGGGCTGAGGTGCTCGTTCAGATAGAAGCCCGCGGGGTCGAGCTGGCGACGCAAGCTGCGGAAGTCATTCGCGCGAGGATAAATAGCAGCGACATCTTCTCCGGTCAGGAAGTGCATCTTGCCCCAGTGAGGTCTTGCTCCATGGGAGCGCAGGATCTTGTCGACGGCGCGCAAGTAATCCCAGTAGTCCGTTCCTGGTTCACCGGAGACGGAGATGGTGACGCTGTCCTGCTCGAAGAACGGGCTCATCCACGCGCCATCGCCCGCAGTAAAGCGATACTCGATCGGGTATATCGCTTCGGGGAAGTCCTCGAGCATGAGTTTGCGCACGGCCCTGAGCGCTTCCTTTCCATGCGCGATGGGCACGGCATACTCGAGTTCGTGGAAGTTCGGGATGTATTCGATCGGATAGACATCCGAGCTGTAGGCCACCTTTTCGAACTCGCCCTCATAGAGCGGACGGTCGGTGATGTCCATGACCTTCACCTCGCAAACATCGGTTGTGCGGCCGGTCTTCGAGGTGGCTGAGGTATCGGGCAGGCAGTAGCAATGACGGCTCTGTTCGTATGGACACCAGAAGAAGCTGAAGTGGCGATGCTTTTTCGCCAGTTCATCATGTTTTTCCATGACGCTTTCGAAGTCTTCGCGCCAAATACGTTCGTGCAGATTGAAGCTGTTCGTCACCTGCAGTGTGATTTCGGAAATGGCCCCGAGGACGCCCAGTGAAACGCGCCCGGCAAGGAGCATGTCCGGCGTGCTTTCGTCTACGGTGATGATTTCGCCGTTCGGCTGAACGAGCCTCATGCCCACGATGGACGACGCCATGTTGCCAAGCGAGAGGCCGGTGCCATGGGTTCCCGTCGTCAAGGCGCCGGCAAGCGCCTGGCTGTCGATGTCGCCCTGGTTGATCATCGACAGGCCTTCGGCCTTGAGGACACGAACGAGTTCATTGATGGTGGTACCGGCGGCGGCGGTGACACGACGTCTGTCGTGATCGATGTGGCGCACGCCCGTCATATTGGCGAGTGTCAGGTGCAGGCCGCTGGTGAGTGCCACAGGCGTGAAGGAGTGCCCGGAACCGGCCACTCGCACGTTCAGCCCTTTGCGGGTTGCTTCCCTGATCATGGAACACAGCTCATCCTCACTGGCCGGGGCGCCACGAGCAGCGCGGATGCAGGACTGGTTGCCGACCCAGTTGCGCCAATGGGCGTGCTCGATTCCGAATTCGTTGATGTGCATGTTGTTCGATGAAGTGCTCATTATTGTTTTCCCTCTCTGCACGCTCAGATTGCGGTATAGCCGTTGTCGGCGAACAGGTGGGCGCCGTTCACGAAACTCGCGTCATCGCTGGCCAGGAACAACGCCGCCGAGGCAATTTCCGAGGGCTCGCACAACCGCCCTTGAGCCGCTGCAATCGCACTTTCGGTGACATCGACGCCGTACTTCCCAAGTGTGTCGATTTCCCGCAGCCCATGGGCTGTCGCAATGAACCCCGGGCATATCGCGTTCGAGCGAATACCCCTGTCACGGAACTCCACCGCGATCGCGCGGGCGAACATGTGGCAAGCACCCTTACTGGTGCAGTAGAGCACCTCCATGGGCGTACCCACGACAGCCGATATCGAAGACGTGCTGATGATGCTGCCGCCACCCACTCCGATCATTCCGGGCAGTACCGCCCTGGTCACCAGGAACATGCTTTTCACGTTCACGGCCATCACGCGCTCCCATTCCTCTTCTGTTGTTTCGAGGAAGGGAACGGCGGAAAGCATGCCAGCGTGGTTCATCAATACCGTGATCGGGCCAAAGGCGGATTCCACCGCTTGCACCGCCTTTTGAACCTGGCTCGCATCAGATACATCTGCCGGCGCGAAGATGGCCTGATGACCCGCAGCACGTAGTCGCTCAGCCACATTCGCACCGTCGCTACGGGGTAGATCGACGATACCGACCCGCGCGCCTTCCGCTGCAAAAAGTTCGGATGCAGCCAGGCCGCAGCCTCCCGCGCCGCCAGTGATCAGCGCGACCTTGCCGTTGAGACGTCCACTCATTTTTTGACTCCAGGTCGCGAGGATTACCCACGCGACTAGATAGGGACTTTTGTTGGGGTTTGGTCGGATCCGATTGGCAGGCAGGATGGAGGGCTTCGAAAAGAACCACCATATGTCGACAGGTATAGGGGCAGGACCTTGGTGCGAGCTGAAGACTTCGCTGACGCAGTCAGAGCCAAGTGATTTCCGTCCCCACCAAGCACGGGTGCACCACCAATACTCGGCAAAACTTCATGGTCCGCCAGCGGGCGCAAAAAGCCGGACTCCCCCTATTCCGTTTCATGCATTGATCACTTTTAAAACAGTTGGTTAGCGACGCGTATATCCAGCGACATATGGACAGTGCAGCAGCCCGTCCCTAGCGTGGAAACCGTCGAGTCCACGACACCCAATAACAAAAGCTCCATTTGCTTATTTCTGCCGCAAGACAAGAAACCTAAAAAGACGAGGCAGCTATGGAAAACATCGGTACGTATGTCATCTACGTCATCATGGCCTGCGCCGTGATAGGCGCCATCGCTTCCCTGCTCGACGCCGAGTCGGAATTGGGCAAGGAGTTCACCGCCGGCCTGCACAGCATCGGCCCCATCTTCATCCCCGTGGCCGGCACCATGGCCGCCATCCCCTTCGTCTCCCAGTTCATCAACCACTGGATCGCCCCGCTGTTCACTGCACTGGGCGCCGACCCTGGCATCGCCGGGCCCATCTTCATTGCCTCGGACATGGGCGGCTACCAACTCGCCCATGCCTTGGCCCACGACCCCGAGGGCTGGATTCTCGGGCTGATCACCGGCTTCCAGTCCGGTTCGAACCTCATATTCGTCATCCCCGTGGGCTTGGCCATGCTCCACAAGGCCGACCACAAGTACATGGCGCTGGGCATCATGGCCGGACTGCTGAGCATCCCGGTCAGCATCATCATCATCGCCATGACCATGCAGCTGCTGGGCCTGGGTGTGCGGCCGGACATCGCCACCAGCGGCGCGGCCACCCAGGCGCTGCACTTCACCCTGCCGCTGCTGCTGCGCAACCTGCTGCCGCTGATCATCTTCTGCACCGCCCTGGCCGCCGCCCTGCGCTACGTCCCCGGCCTGATGGTGCGTTCGTTCCTGGCCCTGGGCCGCATCATGTACGCGGCGGTCACGCTGATCCTGGTGGCGTCCATCGTTGAATACTTCACCGGCGTCTTCACCCATACCTTCGGCAGTTGGGGCTTTGCCCCCATCATCGCCGACAAGGACGACCAGTTCCGCGCGCTGGAAATCGCCGGCTACGTTGGCATCATGCTCTGCGGTGCCTTCCCGATGGTCTGCCTGATCAAGCGCTATCTCTCCCGCCCCCTGGAACTGGTGGCCGTCCGCCTGGGCATGTCACCGGTTGGCGCGGCCGGCCTGCTCGCCGCCTCGGCGAACATCCTGGCGATGTTCCGCCTGGTTGCCGAAATGCCGCCCAAGGACAAGGTGCTGGTGATCGCCTTCGCGGTCTGCGCGGCTTTCACCTTTGGTGACCACATGGCCTTCTCCGCCAACTTCCAACCCACCTTGATCCTTCCGCTGATCATTGGAAAACTCAGTGGCGGCCTGATCGGCCTGACCCTCGCCTACTGGTTGGCGGTGCCCAAGGCGCAACAACTCGGCCGCGAAGAGTTCTCCCACGATTCGCTGCGCGTCTCGGCCGGTCTGTCCTGAATTGTGCGGCGTCGCCCCTCGCGGGCCGACGCCGCAACTCCCCGGGTCACGACGAACAACGCGGTCAAGCATGAACAACCAGGAAGCAAGCAAAGTGGCCGGCGTCATCGCCGCCGTGGGTACCGGGAATCTGGGGCAGAGCCTCTGCACATTGCTGGAAGGCGATGTCCGCTTCGACATGAGCTGCGCCTACCTTTTCCGCTTCGACCACCCCGCAGTTCTGCTGCACGACGGCTACAACGGCTTGGTCCCGGCGAAGACCCTGAGCGCCTACGTCCGCGGCGGCTATCTGCTCGACCCCTTCTACGTCGCCTGCATGAATCAGCACCCGGCCGGCCTCTGGCGCATGAGCGACCTGGCACCGGACAGCTTCTTCGCCTCGGGCTTCGCGATCTCGACCGACCTGCATCCCTGCGTGTCATCCACCCACGGCAGCCTGGTCGAGGAAATGGGCTACATCATCCCGCTCCAGGCACACACCGCTGTCGTCTTTTCGCTGATGAAGGCGCAGAACCACGGACCTTTCGCGGATGCGGAAATCCGCCGCCTGCAGGCACTGACACCCATCGTGAACGCGGCATTCGAGGCGCACTGGTGCCTGCGTCCGGAAGAACCCGGCGAAACCCCGGGCAACCCCGCCAGCCACCTCGAAAGCGCCTTCGTGGACATCCTCCAGGGCCAGTTGACCGACGCCCAGCGCTACATCGCCAAGCTCCTCCTCCAAGGCCATAGCAACAGCTCCATTGCCCACCTGCTGGGAATCTCCGAAGGCACGGTGAAAGTGCACAAGCACAACATCTACCAGCGCCTGCAGATATCCAGCAACGCTGATCTATTCCGACTTTTCATCAACTACCTTTCCCACGCATCGAAATAGAAAGTCAGCGCAGCTGGCAGATACCTACCTCGCCATCGGCAATGCCGCGCCGATCAGGGCGAACAGCGTCCCGCAGAAGCGATTGAAGCCCTTGCCCCCGCGCTCCATCCAGGGGCGGATGCGGAAGGCCAGTCGCGCCAGCAGGTATTCCACCAGGAACTCGATGGCGGCGAAGGTCGCGGCCATCACCACGAACTGCGGCACCAGCGAGCGCTGCGGGTCCAGGAACTGGGGGAGGAAGGCGCCGTAGAAGAGCAGCACCTTGGGGTTGGCCACCGCCGACAGGAAGCCCTGGCGAAACAGGCTTGCTGCACCGGGTGCGCCGGCGCCGGCCAGGGGCGTGAGGTGCAGCGCGGGGGCACGCCAGAGTTGAACTCCCAGCCAGAGCAGGTAGGCACCACCCACCCACTTGAGGACTTCGAGCACCGATGACGAAGTCTGGAGCAGGGCGCCCAGGCCGAACATCGCCAGGGCGATCAGGCAGCTGAAGCCGGTCACGCTGCCGGTAACGGTGAAGAGCGTTCGTCGCGACCCGTACAGCGCGCCGTGGGTCAGCGCCAGCAGGCTGTTGGGGCCCGGCGTCAGCGCCAGGCCGATGGTCGCGATGAAGTAGATGAACCAGGTATCCAGGGCCATGTGCCGTTCCTTTCGTTCGATGGCGGGATGGTGCAGTAGAACGGGCCCTGTGATGCGGTACTATTCGGACATCCTGCGGAATAATCTGGACGCTTCGACCATGGCCAACGACGCCATCCCCCCCGACATCCGCTTCCTGCTGCTGCCCCTGCCGGAGTTCGCCCTGCTGCCGTTCGGTGGCTTCCTCGACAAGCTGCGCTTCACGGCCGATGACGAGGACTACAGCCGCCAGCGCTACTGCTCCTGGACAATCCTCGGTCTCGAACCGGGTCACATGGTGTCGAGCAGCGGTGCGGCCGTTCAGGTGGAGGCAACGGCGGCGGACATCCGCTTCGCCGATTTCGACTACCTCGTGCTGTTCGGTGGACGCAGCGCCCGGGCCACCGAGGCGCTCGCCCCACAGTACAAGCGGTTGTTGCGTGCAGCGGCCGGGCAGGGCGTGAAGCTGGTCGGCATCGACAACGCCAGTTTCCTGCTGGCCGCCTGCGGGCTCCTTGGCGGCCGCCGGGTTGCGCTCCACTGGCGCCATGAAGCCGAGTTTCGCGCGTCCTACCCGCGCATCCAGGTGCAGAGCGAGCAGCTCTACTGCTTCGACGGCGACCGCATCTCCTGCGCCGGCGGCACGGCCGCCATCGACGTGGCGGTGGAGCTGCTGGCGCAGGCGTGTGGACGTGTCAGGGCACTGAAGGGGCTGGCCGACATGCTGGTGGACGAGACGCGCAGCAGCCAGCATTCACTGCGTTCGCTGGAAGGCGATGGCGTCCATGGCCGGCATGTCGACCGCGCGATCGCGCTGATGCGCCACCTGATGGCCTCCGACCGCACGACGGACCAACTGGCCGAGATGGTGGGTGTCAGCCGCCGGCAACTGGATCGCCTGTTCATCGCCAGCCAGGGCGTGACTGCAAGTGAGTACTGGAGCGAGATGCGGCTCCAGCACGCGAAGTGGCGCCTGCTCAACTCCAGCCACAGCCTGGCGGTAATCGCCGACGAGATAGGCGTCGCGGACACCAGCTACCTCGGGAAGCTCTTTCGCAAGCGTTTCGGCGAAACGCCGGCAGCGTTCCGCAAGGAGGCCAAGCGGATTCAGCCAGGTGCTTGAGGATTCCGTACACGCCCGCTGGCCAGGCCACGGCGACCTTCATCGGTCCGGCTGGCGCAATCCCTCCCGAAGCAGATCGACGAACTCAAGCGCGATTTGCGAAAGCGCTTCGTGGGTGGGAAACAGCAGTGCGATCTCGTACCTGATCGCCGGCGAGAATGGCTTGAGCACCAGGCCCCCGGTGAAAGGAAGGCTCACCACCGGGTCGACTATCCCGACACCACAACCGGCCCGCACCAGCTCGCAGGCGGTGGAGAAGAACTCGGTCTCCGCGACGACGTTCCAGGTGGCCCCGTACTCGGAGAACGCGGTGGCGAGCTGCTGGTAGGTCGGGTCGCCCTTGAACAGCGACACGAAGGGGAGGCCATCCAGGTCCGCGGGGGTAATGACATCCCGTTCCGCCAGCGGGTGCCCGGCGGGCAGCATGCACAGGCACTCATAAGAGAACACCTCCATGTTCGCCGTCGGGTAGTCGAGCGGCAGCTCGGCGATGGCGATGTCGAATTGCTGCGTCGTCATCAGCTCGCGGACCGACGGCGAGTTCCTCGTGATGATCTTCAGCTGTAACCCCGGGCGTTCCTTGCCGAACCGCGCCATCAGCCGGGGCAGGAGGTTGATCGAAATGCTGGCGTACGCCGCCACCGCAAGGTGGCCGCGTTTGCCGGTGCGGATCTCCTGGGCGATCCGGTTGGTTTTCTCCACCGCTTCCAGCGCCCGGGCCGCCTCGACATAGAAGAGCTTCGCCTCGGGCGTGGGCTGCAGCCGGCCGCCTCGTCGCACGAAGAGCGTCAACCCCGTTTCGTGTTCGAGCGTCGCTATGGTGCTGCTGATGGCGGGCTGGGAAATGCCCAGCAGCTCCGCCGCCCGGGTCATGGTGCCGTGAAGCATCAGGGTCCGGAAGCACTCGAGCTGGCGAATCCTCATGTGGTCTCCCTATAAATTCATCTTATAGTGCGGCCAACTTATATTATTGGATTGGCGGGGTCACCCATGATTTCCTAGCGGCAAGCGCCACCGAGCCTCGGTCCGGCCGTGCAAGAGGAGAACAATCCGTGAATGCCATTTCTGCTATCCAGCCTGGTGAACTCGTGCGCCTGCCCGCCCGTCGCGGGGTCGCGATCACGCTCGCGAAGGGCCAGGTCATCCAGGTGATCAACAGCCACGGCAAGCAGGTCGTCGATACCTGGGCCTTCAACCTTGCCGACCTCCATGAGGCCATGTCCATGGAGCACTGCCGGGCGTCGTGGCTGAGGGTCAACCCGCGGGTCGGCGATAGCCTGCTCAGCAACCGGCGGCGCCCCATCCTCACCCTGGTCGAGGACACCAGCCCCGGTGTGCACGACACCCTGATCGCGGCGTGCGACCCCAGCCGCTACCGGCAGCTTGGCGTGACGGGCCACCACGATAGCTGCAACGAGAACCTGTTCCTCGCCCTCGATGCCATCGGCCTGGTCGCCGAGGAAACCCCCAGCCCGTTGAACCTCTTCATGAACGTTCCGCTGGCCCCGGACGGCCGAATCGAATTTGCCGAGCCAGTGAGCGAGCCAGGGCAGTACGTTGCCCTGCGCGCGGAAATGGACCTGGTCCTGGTGCTCTCCGCCTGCCCGCAGGACATCACCGCGGTGAACGGAATGAAACCGATGGATGTGCACTACAGGGTGGCGTGAGCGGCGCCTCGTCGTGGTCAAAGCAGGAGGGCGCCGCCCGACTGTTCCAACAGGGCTGCCGGCCCGAATGACGACTGCCCGGGAGTAATGCCATGCGCAAAATGCCACCGCTGAACTCGATTCGAGCGTTCGAAGCGGTCGCCCGTCACCGGAGCTTTTCCGCCGCCGCAGAAGAGCTTTCCGTGACCGTCGCCGCAGTGAGCCACCAGGTACGCCAGCTGGAGGCCGGAATCGGCCAGAAACTGCTGGAGCGGGGGCGGACCGTGACCCTCACGCCTGTCGGCAAGACGATCTTCCCCCTGCTTCGCGATGGCTTCGACCAGATCGCCCAGGCCTTCGCCCTGATCGGTGGGCCCCGGGCGGGGGACGCCATCCAGCTCTCCACCACCCGGGCGTTCGCCGAGCGTTGGCTGATGCCGCGCCTGGCCCGTTTCAACGAGGCCCATCCGGCCATCATGGTGCACATCCATGCCTCGGAGAAAATCGTCGACCTGAGGGCCGAGTCCATCGACCTTGCGATTCGCTATGGTCCCGCCGACGCGGACCCGCGCGGCGAGGTGCTGTTCGATGACGTCTACCTCGCGGTGGCGGCGCAAAGCCTCTGTCCGGCGGGGCGCCAACCGAGGATCGACGACTTCCACAGCCGCGCCCTGCTGGCCTACAAGTGGAAGAACCAGGCGCTGGAGGCACCGGACTGGTCGGCCTGGCTGGAGAGGGCCGGGCATGAGCGGGGCAGGGATTTCCGGATCTCCTGGTTCAGCGAGGAAACGCTGGCGCTACACGCGGCGGAGCGCGGCCTGGGGCCTTTGTTGTGCAGCAATGTGCTGGTCGACGAGGCGCTGAGGTCCGGACACATGCGGCGTATCGAAGGCCCGCAGATGGCAGGCTTCTCCTATCGTTTGGTGGAAGTCGCGGCATCCAGCAGGCGGCGCAGCCTCGCACTGTTCATCGACTGGCTGAGCGCCGAGGCGAGGCAGTTCAGGGAGGCCGCCGCCACACTGCAGGCCGAACCCGCGGTCTAGCGCGAGTTGGGGCAAGGCCCGCCGAGGGCCCGCTCCACGGCGAGACAGGCGCCCAGCAGCGCCTCGTCTTCGCCCCGGGGCATGGAAAACAGCACGGAAGTCGGCAGACCTTCGCTGTCCATTCCCGAGGGTATCGCCACGCCGGGCATGTCGAGCAGGCTGCCGACCATGGTCAGTGAAAGCGTTTCCAGGTTGACCGAGGCGAACAGGGCATCGTCAGCTTCCAGCGC
>RCUT01001346.1_pt1 | contig 11810 bp, 9 predicted proteins | sample 2166171 | NCBI WGS metagenome assembly RCUT01 (sample SAMN09932757, study PRJNA488358) | compost metagenome | isolation source: compost soil in 4-hydroxybenzoic | place: Germany: Experimental Botanical Garden
ATCTATGACGTTCCGATCGCCTATCACAAGGAAGGCCTCGACAACGAGGTTCTGGCCGCATTCGGCATCGAGCCGGCTCCGAAGCCGCGCCTTGACCCTTGGGAAGACGTCTGCAGCCGCATCAGGACGCCGGAAGGCGAAGTCACGATCGCGATCGTCGGCAAGTATACGGGTCTGAAGGATGCCTATAAGTCGCTGATCGAGGCGCTGCATCACGGCGGTATCGCCAACCACGTCAAGGTCAAGCTCGAGTGGATCGAGTCGGAAGTCTTCGAAAAGGAAGACCCGACGCCTTACCTCGAAAAGGTCCACGGCATTCTGGTTCCCGGCGGTTTCGGCGAGCGCGGTTCGGAAGGCAAGATCCTTGCGGCCCAGTTTGCCCGCGAACGCAAGGTTCCGTATTTCGGCATCTGCTTCGGCATGCAGATGGCGGTGGTGGAAGCCGCCCGTCATCTGGCCGGCATCGAGAAGGCTTCGTCCACCGAATTCGGCTCGACCTCGGAACCGGTCGTTGGTCTTATGACCGAATGGGTTAAGGGCAACGCGCTTGAGAAGCGCGCGGCAGCCGGCGACCTTGGCGGCACGATGCGTCTCGGCGCCTATAATGCGGCGTTGAAGAAGGACACGAAGATTGCCGAGATCTATGGTTCGACCGAGATTTCCGAACGTCATCGTCACCGCTACGAAGTGAATGTCGACTACAAGGATCGGCTCGAGAGCTGCGGCCTGGTGTTCTCGGGCATGTCGCCGGACGGCGTTCTGCCGGAGACGGTCGAATATCCGGATCATCCGTGGTTCATCGGCGTCCAGTACCATCCGGAACTGAAGAGCCGTCCGCTCGATCCGCATCCGCTGTTTGCAAGCTTCATCGAAGCGGCACTGGAACAGAGCCGCCTCGTATAAGAAAAGAAAGACCCGGCTTCGGCCGGGTCTTTTGTTATGCGGTTTTGGTATTGGCGTCGCTGACGGTCTTCAGCAAGGTCAGCATTGCGGTGTTCAAGGGCGTCGCAAGGCCGTGGCGCAGGCCTGCGGCAACGACCGCACCATTCAGCGCCTCGATTTCCAGCGGACGTCCGGCGAGGCAGTCGAAATACATGGAGGTGCCTGCTTCCGGCGGATAGGCCAGAAATGTCTCAAGGATCATTTCTGCTTCATTGCCTGCAAGTTGCGCGCCCTCGGCGCGACCGACCGCCACTGCTTCGTCAAGAATGCCAAGAGATAGCTGCTGGATATCCTCGCGCTGGAAGACGCCAAGCCGCTGGCGGGTAAGCGCCGTGATCGGGTTGGCGATGACGTTGACCAGCAGTTTGCGCCATTGATAGGTGATGAATTCCGCACTGATCCCGACATCGATGGGGGTGCCTTCAAAAAGGGCCGCAAAGGCTTCCGCTTGCGCTCCTGCAGGCACAAACAGATCGTGACCGCGGATGTGGCGCAGGCGGACATGGTCGGGGGCGAAACGTTCGCCATTGTAATAGACGATTGCCGGAAGCACGGTCGCGCCCTTCGCATGCGGGGCTACGCGCTCCTCATGGGCAATGCCGTTCTGCAGGACGGCAACCGTCGTCTGCGGCGTGCAGAGGCGTTCCAGCCAAGAGGCGGCAGAGGCCACATCCTGTGCCTTGGTGCAAAGGATCACCCAGTCGACCGGTTCGGCGCGACTTGGCTCCGTCAGTGTCTTTAGCGGTATCCTTTTGCTCTCTTCGTGGTGATCGAAGGTAAGCGTGTCGATCCGCCTGCGGGCGCAGACCGTCACGTCATTGTCCGGTGACAAGCTGAGGCAGGCCGCGGCAACGCCGCCGATCCCGCCAAGTCCGACGACTGCGATCTTCCGTCCCGTCATTCTGATCTCTCCTCTTGCAGAAAAAGGAGATTAATCGCGGATGCAACCGGTTGAAACGTCAATCCTGCTACAAGCGGTACTGCGTCAGCCTTTCAGGCCCTTGTAGGCTTCAAGCGCCCGGTCACGAGCCATGCCGTGATTAACGATCGGTTTCGGATAAGTCTTTCCGAGTTCCACGCCGGCGCCGGCCAAAACATGGTTCGGCGCTTCGAAGGGCTTGTGGATGTATTTCTTCGGCAGGTCTTTCAGTTCCGGCACGAAGTGGCGGACGTAGTCGCCGTCGGGATCGAATTTCTCGCCCTGCAGGATCGGGTTGAAGATGCGGAAGAAGGGGGAGGCGTCCGCGCCCGAGCCGGCCACCCATTGCCAGTTGGCGGTGTTGCTGGCCGGATCGGCATCGAGCAGCGTATCGCGAAACCATTCCTCGCCGCGGCGCCAGTCGATCAGAAGGTCCTTGATCAGGAAGGATGCGGTGATCATGCGAACGCGGTTGTGCATGTAACCGGTCTGCCAGAGTTCGCGCATCCCGGCATCGACGATCGGATAACCGGTCATGCCCTTGGTCCAGGCGCTGAAATCGGCCGCGTTGAACTCCCATTCGAAGGCATCGAACTTGTCGTCCCCGTTTTTTGTGCGCAGATCGGGAAACTCGACCAGCAGATTGTAGCAGAAATCGCGCCAGGCGAGTTCCTTGCGGTAATGGACCAGATCGTCGCGATGTTTGTCAGCCAGCCCGTTGGTGGCGTGCCAGATACGGGCAGGGGATATTTCGCCGAGCGCCAGATGCGGAGACAGTCTGGAGGTCGCGTCGATCGCCGGGAAATCGCGACCGCGTTTGTAATCATGAAGGTCGGCGTCGATCAGGTCTTCGAGCCTTTCCTGCGCACCGGCCTCGCCGGGCGTCCAGTGTCCGGAAAAAACTTCGGCCCAGTTCGGTTTTGTCGGCAAAAGTTTCCAGCTATCGAGCGCTTCGGAACGGGGATGGCTCTCGGGCGACGGGATGGATTTCGGCGGGTCAATGGGGCCATGCGGCTCGTGAAGCTTCTGCATGGCGTTCCAGAACGGCGTGTAAACCTTAAAGGCGTTACCGGAGCCGTTGCGGATCAATTTCGGATCATGCAGCAGCTGGCCGTGAAAGGCGCGGATGGCGATGCCTGCATCCTTGAGCGCGATGGCGATCTCGCGGTCGACCGTGGTTCGCTCATAGGCGCGATTGACGTAGACCGTCTTTGCGCCGGTCTTGCGGGCAATATCGATGATGATGTCATCGGCCTTGCCCGTCGCAAACATCAGGTCGCTGCCCAGTGACTTCAGCTTGTCCTTGAGCGCTGCCAGGGAATGATGAAGCCACCATGCCTGTGCGGCCCCAAGCGGACCGATATCGGGCTGTACCGGTTCGCGGATATAGACGGGGATGACCGGGCCACCTGCATCGATCGCGGCATGGAGTGCGGCGTTGTCGTCGAGACGCAGGTCGCGGCGGAACCAGAGGATGGCGGGTGCGGTGTCAGGCACGATCTACTCCGTTTGGGCAAGTATGCCCAAGCCTACGGATTTCCTCGCCAACCGGATCAGTCGAAGGCACGGATAAGCAGGATGCGGCAGGGTTCGCCTGCTGCCAATTCCGGTGCATGCGGCGCACGGACGATGAGACCGTCGGCATGGGCAAAGATCTTCATCATCGACGAATCCTGCTTCGGATTGGCCTCGGCGACCAGATTGCCCAGTTCGTCACGGGTGATCTTTGCACGCAGATAATCCTGCCGCTGGTCATTGGGGCGAATCGGCCTTGCAGTGATGCCATCGACTTCGCGTCTGCGCTCCGGCAGATGAGCAAGGCGGCGCAGCAGCGGTTCGAGAAACAGCATGCCTGTAACCATGCTGGCGACCGGGTTTCCGGGCAAGCCCAGAACATGCATGCCGTCGAGCGAGCCGACCATCAGCGGCTTGCCGGGGCGCATGGCGATCCGCCAGAAATCAAGCTCCATGCCGGAAGCCTTCAGCGTCGCCTGCACCAGATCGTGGTCGCCGACGGAAGCGCCTCCGAGGGTGACGAGGATATCGGCACCGGCATCACGAGCGCGCTTGATCGCAGCAGAGATGGCGTCCTGCCGATCCGGCGAAATGCCGAGATCGAGAACCTCACCACCATTGTCGCGCACGAGAGCGGCAATCCCGAACGTGTTGGATGCGATGATCTGCGCGGGGGCGGGATTGCCGCCCGGCTCAATCAGTTCGTCACCCGTGGCGAGGATCGCCACTTTCGGCTTACAGAATACGGGAAGCGTCGGGTGGTTCATCGCGGCTGCGACGGTCAGATGCGAGAAATCGATAAGAGTGCCGGCCTTCAGCACCGTTTCGCCTTCGGCAAAATCCTGACCACGAGGACGGATGTGTCGCCCGCCGGTGACCTGAAATGTCGTGCGGATGCTGTCGTCACCGATCTTTTCGGCGTCCTCCTGGATGAGGATCGTATCGGCGCCTTCCGGCACCGGAGCGCCGGTGAATATGCGAACGGTTTCGCCGGGGCCGAGAGGGCTTTCAAAGGCACGCCCCGCGGCGGCAGTGCCGATGACTGTGAGTTCTGAACCGATCTGCGGCGCATCGACCGCTCTCAGCGCGTAGCCATCCATCGCAGAGGAATTGAATGGGGGCTGGGTCAGCTTGGCCTTAATGTCAAAAGCAAGCACGCGAGCCGCTGCATCGCCCAGAGGGAGCGTCTCGATGCCGTCGACCGGGCGGGCGCTGGCAAGCAGACGGGCCTTGGCGTCTGGAACGGGCAAAAGCGCCATGGCGAAATCTCCTCGGGCTTTACGCTTTATAACGGCCGGACTTGCCGCCAGTCTTTTCGAGCAGCCTTATGCCACCGATTTCCATCGCCTTGTCGGCAGCCTTGGCCATGTCGTAGATGGTCAGGCAGGTGACTGAGACGGCGGTCAAGGCTTCCATTTCCACGCCGGTCCTGCCGGTGAGTTTTGCGGTCGCGGTAACGCGCAGGCCGGGCAGGCTGTCGTCTTGCGCGATCTCGACTGAAACCTTGGTCAGCATCAGCGGGTGGCAGAGTGGAATGAGGTCGGATGTCTTCTTGGCGGCCATGATGCCCGCAAGGCGGGCGGTGCCGATGACATCACCCTTCTTGGCATTGCCTTCACGGATCAGCGCCAGCGTTTCCGGCAACATGCGGACAAAACCTTCGGCGGTTGCCGAACGAGCGGTCTCGGCCTTGTCGCCGACATCGACCATATGGGCCTCGCCGGCCTGATCTATATGGGTGAGCGTGTTCGGTTGATCGACCATCACTCGGCCGCCAGCGTGCCTGCTTGCCCGGTCAAAAGCAGCCGCGTGGCCGCGGCGACATCGTCCTTGCGCATCAGGCTCTCGCCGACGAGGAAGGTGCTGATATCGACCTTTTGCAGGCGCAGGCAGTCCTCATGGGTGAAGATGCCGCTTTCGCCGACGAGCAGACGGTCCTCGCCGGTTACCATCGCCGACAGGCGTTCGCTGGTCGAAAGGCTGACCTCGAAGGTTCTCAGGTTGCGATTGTTGACGCCGAGCAGCGGCGAGGGAAGCTTCAGCGCCCGCTCCATCTCGGCTTCGTCATGCACCTCGATGAGGCTGTCCATGCCGAGTTCGGTTGCGCTCTCGTAAAGCGCCAGCGCCTCGTCGTCGGAGAGCGATGCCATGATGATCAGGATGCAGTCGGCACCCCAGGCGCGGGCTTCATAGACCTGATAGGGCTCGAACATGAAATCCTTGCGCAAGGCCGGCAGTGCGCAGGCATTGCGGGCGGCGACGAGGAATTCCGGTGCGCCCTGGAAGCTCGGGGTATCGGTGAGAACCGAAAGGCAGGCAGCGCCGCCTGCCTCATAGGCTGCTGCCAGCGCCGGCGGATCGAAATCCGGACGGATCAGGCCCTTGGACGGGCTTGCCTTCTTGATCTCGGCGATCAGGCCGAACTGACCGGCCTGCTTCTTCGCCTGCAGAGCCTTCAAGAAGCCGCGCGGGGCAGACTGGTCGGCAGCGCGGGCCTTGATCTCTGCAAGCGGCACCGCCGTCTTGGCCGCTTCGATCTCGACGCGCTTATAGGCTTCGATCTTCTGCAGGATATTGGCCATGATCCTATTCCTTCTCGTTGGAGACCGCCACGAGCCGGTCCAGTGCTGCAGAGGCCTGACCGCTCTCAAGCGAGGCGGTGGCGAGCAGCATAGCATCCTTGAGTGTTTCTGCCTTGCCGGCCACGACCAGAGCGGCCGCTGTGTTGCAGAGCGAGATATCACGATAGGCATTTTTCGCGCCGCCGAGGACGGCACGAAGCGCCGCGGCATTGGCGATGCCGTCACCGCCCTTCAGGTCGGCGAGCGTTGCGGGTGCGACGCCGAAATCGGCCGGGCTCAGTTCGAATTCACGGATCTTGCCGCCTTCGAGTGCCACAACCTGCGTTGTGCCTGTCGTGGTGATCTCGTCGAGACCCTGGCCGTGCACGACCCAGACGGTTTCGGATCCCATTTCCCGCAGTGTTTCGGCAATCGGCATCAGCCATTGCGGCGAATAGACACCAAGCAGCTGGCGTTTTGCGCCGGCCGGATTGGAGAGCGGACCGAGCAGGTTGAAGATCGTCCGCGTGCCGAGTTCCACCCGGCTCGGGCCGACATGGCGCATGGCTGCATGATGCATGGAGGCGAACATGAAGCCGATGCCAGCCTCGCGGATACAGCGTGCGATCTGGTTCGGGCCGATCTCCAGGTTGACACCGAGCGCCGAGAGCGCATCGGCCGTGCCGGATTTCGAGCTGAGCGCGCGGTTGCCATGCTTGGCGACCGAGAGGCCTGCGCCTGCGGCGATGATCGAGGCGAGCGTGGAGATGTTGTAGGTTCCGGCGCCGTCGCCGCCGGTGCCGACGATATCGACGGCATCCGCCGGAGCCTCGACCCGCAGCATTTTGGCACGCATGGTCGAGACGGCGCCGGTCATTTCCGCAACCGTTTCGCCCCGTACCCGAAGTGCCATCAGGAAGCCGCCGATCTGCGACGGCGTCGCTTCGCCGGACATGAGAATTCCGAAGGCGTCATGCGCCTCTTCGCGGGTCAACGATTCGCCGGTGGCGACCTTGGCGAGGAATGGCTTCAAGTCAGGCATTTTCGGCATCTGCCTCAATTATCGAACTGTTGATGCGGACTGATCGAGGACAGTCTGGTTGATCGAGACGCCATAACGATCCTTCAGGCTGTTGACCATCTGATCAAGCATGTCGTCGCCTGCTGATTCCGCGAGGCGCTGAAGCTGCGGGTCATTGGCCAGTTCATCAGACGGAGCCTGCTCGACAGCGGTCACCTTCATAAGCATGCGGCTTTCGCGATCTGCTGCAAGGGCGGTGCCTGTCGTGTCGACGGGACCGGAGAAGGCGGTCGTGATCGCTTCCGCGCCGAAGATCGCATCTTCGGCGTTGCGGCGCAGGCCGGTCTTCGTTTCGACGGCGATGCCGAGGTCCGCGGCAATCGCGGCCAGAGTTTCTCCCTTGTCGAGACGAGCCTTCAGCTCGGTTGCCTTGGCGGTGAGGGCTTCGCGCTGCTGCTCGGCGGTCCAGTCAACCACGATCTTTTCGCGTACTTCATCAAGCGAACGCTCGCGTTCCGGCGTTACGTTGCGAACTTCGAACCAGATGTAACCGACATTGCCGAGGCTGACCGGGATCGTGTCCTGGCCAGGTTCTGTGCGGAACACTTCGGCGATCAGGTTGCTGGCAGCCGGAAGATTTGCGATCGGCTGTTCCTTTTCGTCCTGGCCGGAGGCATCTGCCGTCACGGTGACGAGCTTGAGGTTCAGTTCCTTGGCAGCGTCATCGAGCGTCGCGCCACCGCCGCGCAGATCCTCGAAACGGTCATGGGCGCTGGCGATTTCACGCGAGGCGGCTGCAACCGCCATCTGCTGACGCAGTTCTTCCTTCACTTCGTCGAAGCCGCGTGTGCTTTCCGGGCGGATGTTCGATACACGCAGGATGACCGAGCCGAACGTACCCTTGATGACAGGGGTGGTGCCACCATTGGCCGAAACCTTGAAGGCCGGTTCGGCCCAGGCAGGGTCCGGGATGCTCTGCTTGGTGAAGTCACCGAGATGGACGTCGGTCGGGGTCTTGCCCTGATCCTTGATGATCTGGTCGAACGTGGTCGTGCCGTCGCGCAACTGCGTTGCTGCTGCATCCGCCATTTCCTTGTTCGGGAAGGTCAGCTGTTCGATCGTGCGGGTTTCGGGTGTCTTGTAGCCGTCCTTGCGCTTGTCGTATTCGGCGCGCAGCTCGTCATCGGTAATCGAGGAGGCGTCGGCGATGTCGCTCGGCTCGAGCTTCACATAGGCGAAATTGCGGTATTCCGGTGCGCGGTACTTGGCCTTGTTGGCGTCGAACCATGTGGTCAGAACGTCATCCGCCGGTGCCTTGACCGGATCGATATTGGCGTTCGACAGAAGCAGATAATCGATTGCGCGCGCCTCGTCGCGATACTGTTTCAACGCATCGAGCATGACCTGCGGCGGCTTGAAGCCGTCTGAAACGGCTTCCACGACCTGGCTGCGGACGGCGACCTTGCTGCGTTCGGCAATATAGTCGTTTTCGCGCAGGCCTGCGTTGCGCAGGCGCGAGGAGAACAGGTCATGGTCGAACTGGCCGTTGGTGCCCTTGAAAGCCGGATCTTCACCGATCAGGTCTGCCAGGCGCTGTTCGGAAAGACCGAGATTCATGTCATCGGAAAGCTGGTCGAGGGCTGCACCTGCCGAAAGCTGGGTCAGAACCTCACGGTCTATGCCGAAGGAGCGGGCCTGCTGGGCGGTCAGCTGGGTGCCGAACTGGCGGCTCAGATTGGCGATCTGACGCTGATAGGCAAGCCGGAACTGCTCGGTGGAAATTTCCTGGTCGCCGACCGTCATCACGGTGTTCGCATTCGAAGCGATCAGCGACTGGCTGCCGCCCCAGATGGCGAAAGAGGCAACCAAGAGCAGAAGCAGAGACTTCGCGACCCAGGAGCGGGCGGCGTTTCTGAGAGAATCAAGCATCGATCAACATACCTAAAGACAGTCTGCCGCCCAGTTCTGGCGGATGAAGCACTGTCTCTAGAACAAACTTCGGCGGAATAGAAGGTACTGCCGATGAAAAGGCCGCGAGCGTCAGCACGGCCACTATGTTCTCTTGTGAAATCCCGTGCAGCGAGAAGAACCACGCAAGGCAAAGCCGGCATGGTGGAAACGGGAATGGGGCAGGCAGTGGCATTTGGTGGGTTGGTAGATAATCGATCTGCCTGCCCCGGCCAAATCATCCGGGTTTTCGAGACGTGTCAGTTCCCGTTTGCCCCGATCTTTCGACCATCACCGGAAAACCGATCCGAAATCCGTTGAGGAGGCCGGTTCGCGAATCCGGTTTCCCATCCGATGACAGGCTGATTGTCGCGCATACGGCGGTTGCGGGGATGAAACGGCACTGCGGCAAAATCTAAGTTGCCGCGACGCCAGCGGATTATTTTCCAACGAGGCCGGCAACGTCCCCGTTATTTGGTGAAGATGAAGAAGGCGCCGAGCGCGATGAACCCGAAACCGATCGCCTGTTTCCAGTGGAACGATTCGCCCAGATAGAAGACCGAGAAGATGACGAAGACAGAGAGTGTGATGATCTCCTGGATCGTCTTCAACTGGGCGGCATTGAAATAACCGTAGCCGATGCGGTTTGCCGGTACCTGGGCGCAATATTCGAAAAAGGCGATCGCCCAGCTGGCGAGAATGACAAGATAGAGCGGCTTGTTTTCGAACTTCAGGTGACCGTACCAGGCAAATGTCATGAAGACGTTGGAGAGAATGAGCAGGCCGATGGTCAGGAAGGGTGTCAGGGCAGCATTCATTGGCGGGGGGTCCATGGGCGGGGCCAGAAGGGGAGGCCGGGAAAGAGAGGGATTCGCGTCAGGTTGCAAGAAGCAGAATTACATAGGCCAAAACGGTGAAAACAAGGCCGCGGAATGCATAGGCCACAAAGCGGTATTTCTGCCGGGCGATCAGCGACAGGACATCGGCATTGTCGAGATACTGGTTGAACAGATAGCTGACATCGCTGTGCTGGGCGGCCTGTTCGAAAATCGGCCGGTGCTGGGGCCAGGTTCCCCAGAAAAGCGAGGTGGATTTGTCGATGTGACGCGGCAATACGACCATGATGGCCGAGATGATTGACGATACGGACGTAATCGCAAGCGCGCCGGAGACGATGACGACCAGCCAGCTGCCCTCTGTGTAGCGGGCAAAGGTGAATACGCCGCGTCCTTCTGCCGACGAGATCAGAAAGGCAAGCATGAAGGTGAAGATATAGGCAGCCTTCTGATCGGAGATCTTGATCTGATCGTAAAAGACATCGTTCACCTTGCGGATATGATTGATGTATTCTTCCGTGACGACGCCTGTCGCCATCGGCATTTCCAGCATTTCTGTCGGTGCGCTGTCGAAATCGCTCATTACTCTTGAGATCCCTCGTTCAAGTGTCTCCGTGTTAATACACCTTCCTCTTAAAGCAAGGTGACATCGGCTCGAAAACTTGACAGTTTATATGTTTGTGTCCACAGGTTGCGGCATGCGCGGGGTGCTCAATCGATTTTTATTTGCGGTTTCTTTGACGCTGCTTGGTGCCGGGGGTGGTCTTCCCGCGCGCAGTGAGCCCGTGCCGCGTGATGGCTCAGTTGCCGGCGCGGTGATTGCACGCAAGACGGGCGAGGAAGTCCGTTTTATCGACGTTTCGAACTGGCAATTCGTGGATTTGAGGCAGGATCTCGTCGGCGGAGATGTGCTGCGGACGAATGCGACCGGGCAGCTTGCCATCCTGTTTTCCGACCGGACGCAGATCCGTATGGGCCGCAATGCGACGCTGGTAGTGAAGCAGGTTACGTCAGATTCGGGTGCCGATACGGTGCTGGAACTGCAGGCCGGAACGATCTGGGCGCGTGCGGAGCGTGGCGGGCCGGGCGTCGAGGTGCAGACACCGGCAGCGGCCGCCGCCATTCGAGGTACCGACTGGACGATGACGGTCGAGGGCTCACGGACCTCGCTCAGTGTGCTCGAAGGCGAGGTCCGGCTCAGCAATCCGCAGGGCAGCGTCGATGTGCGTGAGGGCGAAGGTGCCGTCGCCTCGATCGGCCAGGCGCCGCAGAAGGTGGTGATCGTCGATAGCGATGATCGCGAGCAGATGCTGTTCTACCTGCCGGCACGGGAGGCTTTCAGGCGGATGCCTGCATCGAACCAACCGGTGGCGCAGATGCGCAGGCAGGCCGACCGGATCGTCGCCAAGCCGGCTGGTGAGCGCACGACGGAGGAATGGGTGACGCTGGCCGAAACCGAGCTGACGCTCGAAGGACGCCCCGCCGCGCAACGGACGCTTAGTACTCTCAAAGGGCGCTCACTGACGGCGAACCAGAAGGCTCGGATCTCGCTGATCGAGGCGATCATGCTGGCCGAAGACAAACATTATGCCGAGGCGGCAAAGCTGTTCGACAAGGCCCAGCGCGGGCTCGATGCGAGGCGACGGGGTGTGGCGCTTTATGGCGGTTATTACGCCCGCAGTCTTGCCGATCCGACCCGGGTGGAAAAGATGCCGCGGAGCGTCCAAGGGCCGGATGCGGCGTTCCTGCGGGCCTATGCGGTCGGCTTCCTGCAGGATCTGCGCGCGGCAATGGGCGTATTGAAGGATGCCGAGCGGCAATATCCTGACGATCCGCAACTTCCGGCCTACCGGGCGATGCTGGCGCTTCTTCTCAACGATCGTCCGGAATATCAGCAGGCGGTCGATCGCTCACTGTCGCTCGATCCGAGCGAGCCGACGGCGCTTGAGGCGCGGGCGCTCTACAGGGCGGGTTTCCAGGGCGACAATAGCGGCGCCATGGAGGATCTGGAGGCCGCAGCCCGGGTGACACCCGGCAGCAGCTCGACCTGGAACGTGATCGGCAATGTG
>RCUT01001347.1_pt1 | contig 11807 bp, 11 predicted proteins | sample 2166171 | NCBI WGS metagenome assembly RCUT01 (sample SAMN09932757, study PRJNA488358) | compost metagenome | isolation source: compost soil in 4-hydroxybenzoic | place: Germany: Experimental Botanical Garden
AGTTGGGAGAGTTTTAGACGAATTTTTTCGGATGATATGTATCTAAAAATCCGAAATTCATAACTATTCCTCCGAAATTTGTGCGTTGCACAATGTTTCATGCGCGCTGCGCAGGCCGGATTATCCCACGTATCCGTCCCATCCTTCTTTGCCGTGCGATCCTAGGGGAACCACATCTTGATGCGGCCATATTGATCCGGATGGATTTCTTCGCCCTCAGGGCCAGCGACGATTGCCAGCTGCGCGCCGGGCGTTTGGTTGACCGGAATTTCATTCGTAAGGCTTCTTTAAGTATAGATTAATATAAATAATGAATATATCGATATTGATTTACTGTGAATACGTCGAGTCTGCTGATGATAAGGGGTACATATCGCTGATCTCGGCATTCAGTGCCTCGGCGGCCGCGCTGTTGCACTGCAAAATTCGTCTGTAGGATACGTCCCTCCGTTTGCTGGCTCGATTTAATCCCAGACGCCGCAATTTATAGATTCAGAGAATGTTTCCGCGGTACAAGAGCCAAACGTTTGTGTCCAAGCGCGAAGGCCTTTTGGTCGGTCGATGGAGTATTTCATTAACTTTAGTGCAAGAAGCAGTACTTTGCTGAGCAAGGTATGCATGTAAAGATTTGAAATGTTGATCAAACCTCAGGCAAGGACGAGAAGAATTTTGTTGGACTTCCTAATTTCTACCCCTGCCGTGTTCGCCGCATCAATCGCTGCTTTCGCCGCAATTCTAACCGCGACCGCCACGTTGTTTATTAATCGCCGCTTGCAGCTTATCGACCTTGATCTGAAACGTTCGACTGCGGCAATTGCGAAACAGACTGCCGACATAGCGGCCAAACAGGCCGATCTCAAGGAAAGCGAGCTCAGAGCAGCAGCAGCTTTTAGAGCGTCCGATACTTTGCTGAAGCGGCACGAAGCACTTCGAAATGATGTATGTTCGCTTCTCACTCTGCGCGACCTAAATCGCTTATCGCCGGGGCCTATTCAAGGAGAGGTCCGAAAGGAAATCGTAACGAAATGCAACTCGATTTCCCTTTTCGTTTCTCCCCGCGGGAAATTTGATGAGACGCTGAACGTCCAGCTTGACCACGTCACGGCCTTTCTGGATGAAGGCGAGGGCTACTGGCGGCATCGACCAGGTTTTTTTGCCGCTTTTCGGTTAAATTGCTGGAACCTTATCGATGCAGAATTTGACAGGATTCGCGATACCATTCAAAAAGGTGAACTTGTTGCCAGACGTCAACCCGAAGCGCGTACGTTTGTATGACAGCAGGAGGCCCGACGATTGCGGGAGGGCGGAGTCTTTCTAGTTGATCTCGGACCCCACAAAGGGACCAGCCAGCGTTATCCACCGTCGGCCATGCAGCGACGCGCTATTGCGGATGCTGGTGAACATCGTAGAAGCGGTAGGGGCTGACAAGATGTCCGCCGAATGCCTTATGAATAAGCCAAAACCTCGCGCCCAACAGCAGCAATTCTGAGGCAGAGCCAATTCTCCGCGCAAATGTTTTGCCTAATTGAGAATTTCCATCGGCATTGCGAAAGAAATTGGCTTAGCCGGAAGCCGTAATATAGCTTCGGATTTTTTCTCGACCATCTTGCCAGGGCTTCTAGCTGCATTGGGATGCGACGCTTAATTACGGAGCCTGAATGACAGAGGAAGAAACGGTAAACTTTAAAGTCGACGGCCAACAGGTCATAGGTACTCTTCGAATGCCTGAGAAAGTCGAAGGTCCCTTCTATTTGCTTCTGCATGGCTTTGGCGGGACCCGTAACGAGTTGAGGATTGCTTCCACGGGAGAAGGAATCTTTGCCTATGTTGCAAGGACGCTGGCGGCTCTCGGGTTTCCCAGCCTTCGCATCGACTTCCGTGGGTCGGGCGACAGTGACGGGCGTTTTTCCGACACAACATATTCGAAGCAAGTCGCGGATGCCGTCGCCGCAATGGATTTTCTCGACAGTCGAACCGCATCCGTCCACACGGGAATCATTGTCCTTGGATGGAGCCAAGGAGGGCTCGTTGCCGCGATAGCCGCAGCTCAGACGAAACGTCCTGCCGGCGTCGCGTTGTGGGCGGCGGTCGCAGAGCCAAAGGTATCGTTCCCCAAGCTCATCGGGATGGACGTCTACAACCGAGGTCTGAACAGTGCGACTGCGACGGACCTGACAATGCCATGGGGCGCCACTCTAAGCGTCGGTCCAGACTTTTTTGCTGAGGTCGAAAATGTCGCCCCGCTTTCTGAGGTTGGGGCCTTTCCGGGGCCGCTTTTCATTGCGGAGGGCACTCTGGATATGGACATTCCTGCGGGAAGTGCCCAACAATACGCCGACGCGCACAACGGTCTCAATCGGGTGTGGACGGCACCTATGAACCATATCTTCAATACCGACAAAGGCACGGCAACGCTGGAACAACTGATTGATGCAACGGTAGCATTTTTCGAAAAGGCTGGGTCTTTATCCCAAACCGGGCCTTGCCCGTAGCTGGATAATTTGAGGCTTTTTAAGGGCTTGTCGCAAACGCTTCGGTTGATTGAGCCTGCCACAAGAGGGCTTCGTTTTGCTGAGTTAACTTTTTAGTGTCCGAAGAGCCACGGAAGCAAATTGCTCTGGTTGCGTGATGAAACAGTTCAAGGTGCGGCCCCCCCAGCGTCATATGACATTAACAAATGTGAATCCAACCTTTAATGTCAATTATTTCGGGGGGGCGCGGGTTCGTATCCTCTCACATCAGGATTTTTGTCAATTGTTCATTCGAGTGGCATCGATTTTCTCCTTCGTAGGCGGATCCACGGTCTGAGCCCATAGCAATTACCGGCCCGGTTCTCGGGCCTATACAACCTCATATGTGGAACGGCCCGCGGTGCAAGAGGCTTCCAGTTGATTTCACCCACGAGGACGGTGCGTTCATATGTACGGCCTGTGAGGGCGGTGCATGACCGCTGGCCTCGATGAGATCCGCGAAACGAGGAGCTGAATCACATCCACGCACTTTGGAGTGCACTGAGGTTGGCGGCTTCGCTCGTTCCGGAATTTCGTCCCATGGCTTCATCGTTTGCTGTTGCACCTTGCATCTGTCGGCCGACGCCGGTCAGATCAGTTGTAAGTCCTGATACTCTTCAGATTGTCGCTAAATTTGGGGATGGTTCCGGAGGATCGTAAAATCCGCCCTTATTCAAGAGGGCCCAGATGATGCGAGCCATTTTGTTGGCCAACGCGACAGCGGCCACCTTGAATGGACGTCTGGCAAGCAGTGCTTTTAACCAAGGTCGTGCCTTTTCATCGTTCCGGGCAATCCGCAGAACGGCTGTCGCTCCGAGGACCAGGAGAACACGGAGTTCGGGATTCCCCATTTTCGAGATTCTACCCAATCGCTCTTTGCCTCCGCTGGAATGAGGCCTGGGGGTCAGTCCCACCCACGCGGCGAAGTGCCGCCCGGACTTAAAGCCGCCGGGATCCGGAACCAAGGCTTTGATCGTCGCAGCGGTTATGGCACCAACCCCGGGGATCGTTGTCAGTCGACGCATGCTCTCATCGCGCTTCGATTCCGTAACGATTGCGCGCTCAAGCACGCCGATCTGAATGGCCAAGGCGTCGATCTGATCGACAATAGCTGTGAGGGCGAATCGTGCCGCTGTGGGTAGTCGAGTATCTTCAGCTTCCCGAACGATGGTCATCAGTGCCGCTACGTTGGCAAGGCCACCGGCTGCGATGATGCCCAGTTCGGCCAGATGTGCTCGTAGGGCATTAACCGATTGCGTTCTCTGCTGCACCAGAAGAGCACGGGTCTTCAGGACCATCGCATCCGCTTGCTGCTCGGCGGTCTTGATGGGGACGAAGCGCATGGTCTTGCGGATCACCGCTTCGCTGATGGCTTCCGCATCGGCTGCGTCCGTCTTGCCACGCTTGACGAAAGGTTTGACGTAAGCCGGCGGAATGAGACGCACATCATGACCAAGTTGAGCAATCTCCCGCGCCCAATAGTGCGCGCCACCACATGCCTCCATGCCAACCAGGCACGGTGGCAGTCTTTCGAAGAAGCGCAGCACTTCGGTGCGCCGCAGTTTCCGATTGAACAGGGCCGATCCTTCATTGTCGGCGCCGTGAACTTGGAAGACGTGTTTGGCCAAATCCAACCCGATTGTGCTAACTTGCTTCATGGAACGGTCCCTCCTTTGTGGCGTTCGAGCAACGACCACGTTTTAGCACTAGATGCTGTCGGAGCGGGCCGTTCCACCTCATCACATCCGGTCGTCGCTCTCACGCGGCTGCACCATTATCCCGCTTTCGACGGGCACGGGCTCAGGAGAACGGGACCAAACTCAAGGTCGGCGTTTGAAGCCAAAAGGATACCCGGTCCGTTCACCTGGATCCGTCAGGGCTGATCAGGCCCTGAGGATTAGAAACTGTGTTTCGCAGCAGTTTGTCTTTCAGGCGGTTTTCATGATGGCACCTTCGATGACGACGCCGGAGCTCACATACTTCCAGAGGGCCACGAGCAGCTTACGCGCGAGCGCAACGATCATCGGCGTCTTTAAACGGCCGGCGTTCCGAGCGATGCGTTCCTTAAACCATAGCGTTAAAGTCGATTTCGGTTGGTGTCGCAGCCATAGCCCGGCGAGTTCGACCATCGTTGCCCGCAATCGCGGATTTCCCGCTTTCGAGACCCCTTGTTCACGATTGACGTTGCCGCTTTGCCAAGGGGAGGGCGCAAGGCCCGCATAGGATGCGATTTGCCGCCGATTGTCGAAGTGTCGGAACAAGCCTTCCGTGTAAAGTACTGTAGCGAACTCTGGGCCTATTCCTTTAATGCCTAAAAGCGCGGCCGCCTCTTTCGGCGTTTCCGGCGTCTCCTGAACAATCAAGGCATCTCGCTCGGCTTCAACAGCCTTGATTTGTGTGAGCAACAATTCGAGGCGATCGAGTTCCCTGCAGACTTCTGCCTTCAGGTGTTTTGATAGCATCCGACCATCGCCAGTCCGAAGTTCTTCCAGGCGTTGGCGGCGATCTCGATTGACAGGTTGGTAATCCCGAATTCCTTGCGTGAAGAGCAGCCCCTTTATGCGGTTGACGTGGAAGACACGTTCCGCAATCAGAGTTCGGGCGTATCATGAAATGACCGGCTCAGGTCGGAGGCGGTCGTACAGATCGCGTGCGCTTTAAGGCAGCTATTCCTTCCCGGCCTCCAGCACCGGACGGTCTCCTCCCGGCCCCGTTGCAGTCATCAATCGCGGGTCCCCAGCCAATTTTCCTAGCCGCCTTCGAACGCGACGGATGGCCTATGGGACTGCGGCCGAGATCGCCCAAGTTACTGAGAAGACGCCACTGTTCCATGCTGAAGATAGCTACCAGTTTGGATCGAAAAATCGGGCAAAAATGGCCCGCCTGGGAAGCCTGGATTCTAACATGATTTCAATGGCTTAATTGAAAATCCTGAAATTCCCTCTGTTTTCCCATCGCGAGCGACCATGGATGCCACCTTTGTGCCCTGGCTTTGGGCATCAGTCAACTGGACGGTCGAGCGGCAACAATTTTCGCCCTCGGACCTCAATTTGCGGTGGGGCGACCATAAAACGCCCAGTAGCTTTGCGCCCCCATTTCCGTTGCCTGAAGCCGCGTGATAAAACGTTAAATCTGTGATTGAACGAAACCTGATTCAATGTTAGCCGATGGCCAAACTTGTTACAGATTAACGACGGCGCGTACGTGCTTCAGTGTTGTCAAAGCTCACTCGATAGCCATCCAACTGCATCTCAGAGCACTCGATATTTCGACCTCGTGCCAGCCTCTCAATGGTGCGACGAATATTGGCGTCGATGCGATGGCCGAAGTAGATTGTGCGTACGGCTACAGGGTTTCGATAGCCGATCCTGCCGAGCCGCTGCGCGAACATGCGCCATTCGCGTTCGTAGCCCCACTTATGACTCTTTGACGACAGTACCCTGCGAACATTGGTTTCAAGGTCATCTACCCCAAGATCGAGGTTCGGAGGATTCTCGGTGTAGAAGAGCCTGGAAAACACCACGTTCCCTTCGAGAGACTCGCGGAGGTCTGAGAAATCGTACGCGATGCAGATGCCGCGGAACTCATCGGCGTAGTGCGCCCACATCAGCTCATTTGTCGGTGTCTCACTGAAGCACGCGATTCCTGTTTGCTGCTTGCCCTCGCGGATCGACTCGAGGATCGTCTGGAAGTTGGAGTCGCCGCGACCCTTGCGCCGTGCATAGAACGTCCCCTCCATCGGATCGTTCATTTGGTGGTACGCGGCGGCCCAAATGTAACCTTCCTGGATAGCCGCAAGTTCGCGCCGCTGCACGGCTAAAGTGTCGTCATCGATACGTCGGAAACTTCTATATCGGAAAAGTTGCGTTGGGGTAACGTAGTCGACTATGCGGCCCGGCATGCGATCCTCCTGTGGTCAAAGCTGATTATCAGAACCGAGCTGCCGCTACGAGGTCGCGAACGCGGAAAGACACAAGCGTTTGCGTTCCGGCAGCTTAAAGCTCATCTCGAACCCGATGAGGTCGTTGCACGACGTTCCGAGATCGATTTTCAGCAAGTCGCAGACGGCTAGTTGGCGGTACAGCAACCTGAGCAGGGTGCCCTTCGACAAGTTTCTTGAACGGGATCCGGTCCTGCGGAGCGCTGGAGCAGAGAGGCCACAACTTCTCAAGGCGATAACGGGTGTAGAAACAATGGGCAGCCGTTGATTTTCCTAGCGGGGTAGATAACGTGGTCGCGTCGCCGGGGGAATGCATGGCAGATTTCGACTTTCGCAAAGAATCTGAAGACGAGCGGCTGCTCGTTATTTCCTTTAACGATGGCGAGCCGATATCCGCTGCGCAACTCGCCGCGATATTTAAGGCGCTGGACGCGGACTATAAGCAGATGACCGGACGCGATCTTGTCGTCGCACGTCTCGAGCTCGGCTCGACCTGGATTTGGCTCGTGGACATGGCTACGGGCGCTGGTGGCTGGATAAAGGGTGCTGCTGACGTTGCGAAGGCCGCCCAAGATCTTAGCACCTTCGCCAAAAAGCTCCGTGATGGGTTCAAGTCTTCAAAGGCTTCCGTTGCGTTGCCGCAAACAGGCTCGGTTGATGACAGTGTCGACAGGTCGATCATCGCTATGGCGAAAGCCTCTGAGAAAACGGGGAGCACGATCCGTCTCCGGAAAACAACGATCACGGCAACAGGAACAGAGACTCTTGATGTCGAAGTCACACCGCCACAAGCGAAGGAAGCGCGTACAAGCGCTAAAAACAGACCCAAGCTAGCCCAAATTGCATCACCGCCCGCCCTGAAAGCCATTGCCCACCATGATGAACTGGTCAGCAGGATGCGAGCGCTTCCTAAGGCGAGCGGCGATCTCGAAGCCGGCATCCGGGTGATGGTACAGGCAACCGTCGCTAATGGCGGCGGGTATCTGCTCGAACAGGTGGCTGGAACGTTGGAGAGCGAGGGGCGGGGGGATATCGCGACGATTATTAGGCAGGAACTTGAAGGGGGGCAGACGTTCGTTCACGTCGATAACTGAAGCTAGCAATTCAGTAGGTTTGACATCATGCTGAACATTCGGGCTGCCAATTTGGATCAGAAAAAGCAGTCAAATATGACCTGCCTGGGTGGCCTAGATTCTCAAAGTATTTCAATAGCTTAATGAAAGAGCCCTGGAATCCCCTCTGTTTTCCCGCCGCGAGCGACTGTGGATGCCACCTTTGTGCGCTGGCTTTGGGCATAAATGAACAGGACGGGCGAGCGGCATCTATCTCCGTTGTCCGACTACGAATGTAAGGCCAGTGCCTAAAGCCTAGCTCAGCAAGGTGCACCTTTACGCTGCAGCCTCAGCCGTTCCCTCAAGCGGTTCGTCAGCCACGGCTTTCTTCTTCCGCTTCTTTTTCCGACCCTCAGCGGCAATAGCTTGATCCGCGATGAAGATGACACTTCCAGGCACATCCATGAGCTGCAGTGCCTTCATTCCCCGCATAAGACTGATACGGGAAAAGAGCGGCAGGTTCAGGGACCTTCCTGCAGGGTCTTTTCGTGTGACAATGCCAAAGACGATGCGGTACTTGCGGTCGCGCACAAGCGCTACAAGGGAGTCCGGGTCGCCTCCCGCCATTAGATCACGGACAAGTGCCTCCAGCTTGTCGACCGCCTGCGGCTCCAGTCGCATCAATTCGACAGCGTTCACGCCTTGATTGAAAAGATGGCTAAGTTGCGCCGACAGTGTCGAAACTTTGATGTGGTAGAAGGTGGCTGCACCATCGCGCACAGCCAGCAGATCGCAGGGCTCCACCGCGCTATACCCGTCCGGGCTTATATTCTGTCTATCGAGACAGGTGATGATCGCATCGCCTGCAGCTACCGCCGCATTGTATTCACCCTCACTCGCATGAGCGTAAGCCGGTAGGTCGCTGGCGGTGAACAGCGGGTCCAGGTAAGCGCTCAGGCGGGCGATATAACTATTCTCAATACGGTACCAATTGCCTTCGCAGAGGTGGAAAGTTTCGCTTTCTACGTCGTCCAGCGTCGTGTCGAAAACAAGGCTTTTGAAGATGCTGTAGCGGTCGCGGCCGTTCCCATCCTCATCGGTGAGGACCAGTGCGTGCTTCCGCAAATCCTCGACGCTCAGTTCGTCAAAGGCGACGGCATGTTCATCGAGATACGCAAAGTACCGGCCGATGTAGACATCGTCATACACGAGGCCGCGCCCGGCACCCGTGAAGGTCACATAAAGATTGTCGCTATAATTGATGATTTCAGGGACGGTGATATTAAGGTCGGGATCCCGCGCGCGGAATGCAGACAGGAGGCGCCCATTCAATGTTTCTATCTGCGCTGGGTCTCGTATCGGCACGATGTTCTGAATTTCAGGGAACGCGTCCTTGTAGGTTTCGCTCTGGTATAATGCCAGCAGCTTTTCGCACAGGTCCTGCAACGCGTCTGCTTCCACATCAGTGCTGATGCGGAGGTTGCTTGCGCCAGTAGCGTGGCGGAACAGGTCCTGATGCTCATCGCGTACCTTAGGCTTGAAGGTATGCCCAGAGCTTGTCGGTCAGCGTGTATTTATCGGATACGCGACCGATGTTACCGTCCGTGAACGGCTTCTCAGGAGCTTCCTCGCCGTTTTCCGGATGGAGGATCGTCTTGAGGGTCGGCCCCTTCAGGACGTCAGGAATCTGCAGGTCCTCGAAGTTGAAGCCTTGATCCTGCCGGAAGCCGACAATGAATACATGCGTCATACCCGGAAGCCGTCCGGCCTCATCTGATCACACTTGAAGAATTCATCGGCGACGTCCGGACAGCATGAGGAACGAGCGTGGGGAGAATACCTGAAGCCGTCCTTTCAGGGGTCGATTATCCATTCAATGGTCGTCGATACCCTCAGTACGACCACTGCGCCGTCATCGTCGCCGAGGACATAACCAGCCGATTCCTGAATGTCATCTCGCTGTTCAACGGCACGATCCCGCTCATCGCGATCCAGGTGCAAGCTATCAAGGTGGGCGAGGAGATCACGCTCGTCTTCACGAAGGTCATCGACGAACTGACGCGCGGCGTCGTAGACGAGGATGAGGATGCAGCCGCGGCGCCGACCGACAGGAACTACTGGGTGGTGGTGAAAGGCAGCGAAGCGACCGTGAAAATGGCGGACAAGATGCTGGAGCTGGTACATGAGATCGCGCCGCACCTGCAGCTCAAGTACAACAAGTTCTACATCGGTCTCGCACAAGACGGGCAGCCCAACAACTTCGTGTCCTTCCGCCCCAAGCGCAGTCACCTCGGCTTCGAGTTCAAGATGCCTCGCTCCGAAGAGATCGATCAGGTCATCGAATCCGCTGGCATCGAAACCCTTGAATACAACGTCCGTTGGGGCCTGTATCGGGTACGGCTCGCGAAAGGCGACGTCGAGAAGAAGACCGACACGCTGCGCAGCCTCATCAGGCTCGCGTGGGACTATCGGAACGCATGAGCACGGGGATGAAGGACAAAATCGAAAGAGGAACCAAAAAGGTCGTGTCTGTGGCCAAGGCTCGTCCTGCAGAAACGCGATGGTCGCTGATCGGCGCGGCTGTCGGCGCTCAGCTGCGGGCATCCCCGCGGCCGTCATCTTGGCCCTCGTGGGAGCCGTCATCGGCAACAGATACGGCATCAGCAAAGATCGACCGGTGCAATAGAGGTGCCTGTCTTGGCGAACTGTTTCAGGCGCGAAGGCGTACATATGATCTTACGAACTGCCCGCTTGTGGAAATGCCGAACATTCGCCTTCAAGCCAGTCTGAGCGCGGCCATGTCGCCGCTGCTGAGCGCAGCCAGATTGGCTTCGATTTTCTCTATAGGCCAGTCCCACCAAGCGAGATGGAGCAATTCGTCGATGACTTCGCTGGGATAACGCATTCGGATAATAGATGCTGGATTTCCGCCGACAACTGCGTAGGGCGGTACATCTCGTGCGACAACCGAAGCGGCAGCGACAATCGCGCCCGCGCCGATGTGAACGCCTGGCATGATTGCCGCGTTCTGGCCAATCCAGACGTCGTGGTCCACGATCGTGTCCTTGACGGGCAGGTCTTTGTAACCAAAGGTCTCCGGCTTGAAGATACGAAACGGGTAGGTGGTGAAGCCGGTCATCGGGTGGTTCGCCGAACTGGTAATGAAGTAGCTTCCTCTCGCGATCTGCACGAACTTGCCGATTACCAGTCGTTCGCGCACACCATGACCGAGATAAGGAGCCAGGATCAGGGTCGTGTCTTCGGGCTTTCCAGCATGCGTATAATAGCTGAAATCTCCGATCTCCATCCGCGGATGATCTACGACGTTCTTCAGATACACCGTGTCCCGATAGATAGTTCCGTCGGGCAGCATAATCGGATGGACGGCATTTGCGTCGAGAAGAGGCATACAGAACCTTTTGAATGCCGGTCGTCCAGAAGCGGCATCCTATTAAACATCGCGGGTGATTTTTTCGCTGTCAGGCTATTTTCTCCCGACCGAGAAATCCATCACGGGTTGCGTATCGTTCCGATGAATAGTTTTGATGGCCTCCGTCGGGGTTGAACACATCTACCCTCTGCGACCTCTCCGATAGGCCGCTTCCGTGCAAGCGAGTATATGTAAGCTCGGAGGCGATCCGATCTTACAATTCCAATCGGCGGGGTGTTGACTTCCAATTATCATGATATCCGTTTTGTGGAGATGAGCGCAGCAATCAGCGCTCTGATCAGGCTGTCGCTTTGAGGTCGAAATTCGCATGGATCACGTCGTAGGGTACGTGAACCTTTCCGTCTTCGGTTTGTTCGAAGATAAAACAGTCGATACTTGAACAGGTGCGTGCTACCGGGAACGAGTTCCGGCACCAGAGCCACCTGTTGGGTGGTTCAGCAAGGCTTTTTTTCTCCCCCTCCTTCGGGAGTTTATTGCGCGCCGTCGCTCATCCAGCGAGGTTTACCGCGCCCGATAAATAACCGGGCGATGTTCGCGTAACGGCGAGGCTGTCGTTTTTTTTCTCGCTTTCGATCTCTGGCAGGCAGGCTGCTTGTAGAGACGTTGGTGGCGAGGTCTTCAACAGTCAGACGACGGTACCGGCGCTATCGTTGTCGATCCGTGGCAGGGCTGATTTTTTTGGGGACACACTCATGCATATCCTTCTGCCGCCGGCAGTTCCAGTAGCAGCGGACATCAGCGGATTGGTTTCTTGTGCACGAGGGCTCGTGCTGCTGGACCGGGGTGGCTTCAAGCCGACCCTTACACGCCTTTTATGATGTCGCAGATGCCCTTGCGGATGACATCCTTGTCGG
>RCUT01001348.1_pt1 | contig 11802 bp, 11 predicted proteins | sample 2166171 | NCBI WGS metagenome assembly RCUT01 (sample SAMN09932757, study PRJNA488358) | compost metagenome | isolation source: compost soil in 4-hydroxybenzoic | place: Germany: Experimental Botanical Garden
GCGCCGGCTGTGAAGCCAGTGACTGTCGATACGGATGCGAAAGCGCCGAAGGCTAATGCTGCGAGTGATATGGCTCTCTAATTAGACTGCCGGATCAAAAAAAGCCCACTGAACCGGCGACGGTCAGTGGGCTTTTTTGCTCTCGGATCCCTCGAAATACCCCTGATTCCCTGTAGGAGCGAGCCTGCTCGCGAAAAACGCCAGGACAACGCGGGCACTCAGGCAGCACGCGTTATCGTTGACGTCCATCGCGAGCAAGCTCGCTCCTACAAGCTGGCGTTTATGCAATTTGGACAGACCATTGCCTTGGCGGCAGCAGGCGAGGGCAGTTTTTAGACTGATGTGAAAAAGCCCACTGAACCGGCGACGGTCAGTGGGTTTTTTTGTGGGCGATGGCACAGGCAACGCTTTGAGCTCGGAGCGTCTACGCCGGCCGTAACGGGGGTTCCTGTCATCAATTGTCAAGTCACTGACGCTCAATGAGAAGCAGGCACTTTGGCCCTGACGATACTGGTTTGTTTTCCGACCTCGGTAAGGCGAAACCGTAAGCCTGATACCTCTCCGCCCTGGCGGGAATTTGTAGGAGCGAGCTGGCTCGCGATGGACTCAAGTGCGCTGCGTTTAGTCAGTAAGCACGCGTTTTCGTTAACGACCATCGCGAGCAAGCTCGCTCCCACAGTCAGTTGCATCTCAATAAAACAATCATAGAGAGCGCAGAATGAAGTTCAGTTTTGTAGACAGCAGCCAGCCGAGCCGCCGGCGGGTTTTACGCGATGCTTTCACTTTGGCTTTGGCGGCGTCGCCGTTGGCAAGCCTGGCCAGGGCAGCCGACGAATCCGCAGCGGCCAGCGAATCCGTCGAAGACGTGACCTTTGCCGCAGGCCCACGACCGCTGGTGCAATACCCGCAAAAACGCCCGTTGACCCTGGTGACCACTCGGCCGCCGCATCTGGAGACGCCGTTCCCGGTCTTCAACGAAGGACCGATCACGCCCAATGACGCCTTTTTCGTGCGTTACCACCTGGCCAATTTCCCGACCAGCATCGATCCGGACAGCTACCGCCTGACAATCAAGGGCTCGGTCGAGACGCCGCTGTCGCTTTCCCTTGCCGAGCTCAAGGCCCTTGCCGCACCGGTAGAAGTGGTGGCCGTCAATCAGTGTTCGGGTAACAGCCGTGGCTTCTCGATGCCTCGAGTGTTCGGCGCGCAGTTGGGCAATGGCTCCATGGGCAATGCGCGCTGGGTAGGGGTACCGCTCAAGGCTGTGCTGGAAAAGGCGGGAGTAAAAGCCGAGGCCCGGCAAGTGACTTTCCGTGGGCTCGATAAGCCGGTGTTGCCGAGCACGCCGGAGTTCATCAAGGCGCTGGACATCAGCCATGCCATGGACGGCGAGCCCATGATCGCGTGGTCGATGAATGGCACCGACCTGCCATTTCTCAACGGATACCCGATTCGTCTGGTGGTGCCAGGCTACTTCGGCACGTACTGGGTCAAGCACCTGAGTGAGATCGAAGTCGTCGACCATACCTACGACGGTTTCTTCATGGCCAAGGGTTACCGGGTTCCGGATAACGATTGCTTCTGTATTGCCCCAGGCACCACGGCGGCGAAAACCCAGCCGATTTCCAGATTGCCGGTCCGCAGCTTCATCACCAGCGTTAAACACGGCGATGTATTGCCGCTGAACAAAAGCGTGGTGCTCAAGGGCATCGCGTTCGACGGTGGCGTTGGGGTCAACAAGGTGGAGGTGTCGATCGACGGCGGAAAAACCTGGCGTGAATCCACGCTCGGGCAGGACCTTGGCCGTTACTCCTTCCGTGAGTGGACACTGCCGATCACCTTTACCGGCAAGGGCGCCACACCGTTGATGGTGCGGGCCAGCAACAGTGCTGGCGAGACGCAACCGCTGCAGGCTGACTGGAACCCAGCGGGCTACCGCCGCCACGTCGTCGAAACCACCCACGTGACCGTCGCCTGAGGAGGGCCGCATGAAACTTGTGAAATGCATGACCGCCTTGCTCTGCGCGGCTCAGGTTTGTCTGGCGACCCTGGCTGGCGCCGCGCCGCTGTCCATCACGCTGCCGCCTGAAACGGCTGCGTTCAAGCCCAGCACGATGCCTGGCTACGCTTTGGCGCAGCAGAAGTGTTCCGTCTGCCATTCGGCCGACTACATCAACTTCCAGCCGCCAGGCCTGAGCCTGGCGCAGTGGACCGCCGAAGCGGGCAAGATGCAGCACGTGTACGGCGCCCCGATCAGCGACCGGGATGTGAGTGTTATCGGCGCTTACCTGGCGGTGACCTACGGCAGTGCGAAGGCCAATGATGCCGATGTTCTGGCGGCCTCGAACGCCCCGGTGGCCCAGCTCCCGCCGGTGGCTGGGGCTGGGGCTGGGGCAAATGTCGACGCCAAGGCTTTGCTGCAGAACAACGCCTGTCTGTCCTGCCACGCGATCGATCACAAAGTGGTAGGCCCGGCCTACCGCGATGTGGCGGCCAAATATGCCAAGGACCCGCAGGCAATGGACAGGCTTATGTCCAGCATCCAGCACGGTGGCAGCGGGAAGTGGGGGGATGTGCCCATGCCGCCTTTCGCGCAGTTGAGCCCGGACGACCTGAAAAGCCTGGCGACTTTTATCCTGCAGCAGTAGGTCAGTCTCAGCCTGATGCGAAAAGCCCACTGAACCGGCGACGGTCAGTGGGCTTTTTTTGCGAGCGCGGGTTTGTTCAAGACATCGAGGAGTGGGTTGCACTGAAGCGCTTGAGAATATCCTGGTACATTTTCGTCCGTCGATGACCTTGGCCATATCCGCCCGCAGCAGCGACGGTGCCAGACTGGACGTGGTCCAGGTACTTGAAGATTTTGCCGGGCGAAAGGAACACGACTTTGTAGCCAAGCCTGATCACGCGGTCTTGCAGCTCATAACCGGGCACACGGTCATCAATCTGAAAATGCAAACCCTGCTGCTTCATCAGCCTGGCATTCCATAGCGTGCAAAAGCTTTTCAAGTGGGTTTCCCGGTAGGGTTTCGGCTCCTTCGAGCGCAGGCCGAGCGATTGCTTCAGGCGTCGGTAGTGGTGCTTGATCAGGCGTGAAGTGAAGCGCCAAACGGTCCTTGGCAGTCCGCGGTTGAGTTGCTCCGTGCAACCGACCGCGATGACGTTTTGATCCTTGGTGCAGTGGTCCATCATCATCGCAAAGACGTTTGCATCGAAGACGAACGTGTCGGTGTGCATCAGGAACAGGTAGTCGGTATTGACCCTGGCCAGCGCCATGTCCAGCGCTTTGCCATGGGCGATGTGCCCCGGTTCTTTGGTGGGGGCATCGCGTTCGATCAGGTTGATCCAGTCGAGCGAGCGCAAATACTCGACGCTGGCGTCCGCCGAACCGTTATCGACCACCCAGACCGCAATGCCTGATTTTTGGACATGCTCCTGCAACAGTTCCAGGCAGATCCTGGTGAGCTCCGGGGTTTTGTAATTAACCAGAACGATGCTGAATGGTGGCTTGGCGTTTGTATCGACACTACCCATCTTCGAAATGCTCGACGACTCAAAAGAGTCGAAGACTAAAGGGGCAACCTTAGTTCAAGCTTAATTTCACCTGGGCGACACGACGCTGGCTATCGCTGCCTGACGCCTTCGAATGAACCTGTACGCACTTCGCCACTGCGGATGTAGCGGGCGATCAGCACACCCCCGGGTGAGCTGATCGAATTCACCAGGGTGAAGGCAGACGCTTGTGCGTTGTCGTCGAACAGGCGCTTGCCGCGCCCCAGCAGGATGGGATGAATCATCAGCCGCAGCTCGTCCACCAGGCCGGCGGCAAGCAGTTGGCGCACCAGATCGCCGCTGCCTTGGGTCAGTAGCTGAGGACCGTCCTGGCGTTTAAGCGCGTTGATCGCGTCGACCAGGTTGCCCTTCAGCGCATGACTGTTGTGCCAGGCCAGCGAGTCGGCGTGATGAGTGGCCACATGCTTGGGAACGGCGTTGAACAGGTCAGCGATGGTGTGATGGGTTGAATCGGCCTGAATGTTCGGCCAATAGGCGGCGAAGATGTCGTAGGTGCGACGCCCCAGCAGCAACTCGAATGGCTGTGAAAACAGGTCCATTACGGCCTGGCCGGTGGTTTTGTCGGCGTAGGGCACGATCCAGCCACCGAAGCGGAATCCGCTACTGCAATCCTCCTCAGGCCCGCCGGGCGCTTGCATGACGCCGTCCAGACTCACGAACGCGGCAACGGTCAGTGTGCGCATGCTCTTCTCCTGATTCATTCCGGTTTAAGCGTTTAGACAGGGAAGTCTGCAATTCCTTGAGACCGTTCCCTGAAAGGTAGTCGAACCAGACGCTGTGAAATCGACAACAAAGTGCGCGGCCCATATACGACGAAAGTCTTATGGTGGTCTGTGTAGGTGCGTGTTAGCGAGGATTTGTCTTGAAGATGCAATTGCAAATTTGTATCATTCGGTTTCAATTCAGCGAAGCAGGGAACGCAGCGCCAAAACAATAATAAGGTCAAGGCAATGCTCAAAATGCTTCTCGTGTACGGTCATCTGCTCGCTACGTGTATTGCCCTGGGGAGGGTGTTGCAGGCGGATCACAAGCTTTGGAGTTGGCGCAAGGAAATACTGGACCAGGCGAGGCTTGAATACCTCGATGAAACTCAGAAGATCGTCAGCCTTGCACTGCTGGCCCTTTGGGCAAGTGGACTGTTGCTGGTGCTTCAGGGTTACCTCAATGAAGGCGACGCGTATCTGCTCAATCAGAAACTATGGGCCAAGGTGACGGTCGTCGCGCTGCTGAGCCTCAACGGTGCACTCTTGCATCGAGTCGGCTTCCCGCTGCTGCAGAAGGCTCCATTCGTCGCGCTGCGCAGTGCAGGCCGCACGCGGCTCGCCTTGTTGGGTGCGCTTTCCATGAGCGGTTGGCTATTCGCCGCTTTCCTGGGCGTGGCTCGAGCCTGGAATCACGTGTTGCCTTACCTGCATGTGATGGGCGCATTCGTCGCATTCTCGTTGCTGGCCTGTTGCGTGGCACTGGCAGTTGCCGGCAGGGCGGGCAGTGTCGATGCGCAAAAAAACTCGGTACCGGGGTAGCGATCCATTCCTGTAAATTCGGGCCAGCTTCATTGCGCGGGAAAAGTTCCCGCGCATGAAATTCAGGCGAAGCTGTAAGTCTGACGAATTGCTCCCAAGCTGCTCCCGGATAGCAACGGGTATTGCGTTGGCACGGCTCTCGGTAAATTCATGGGATTATTTCCCACGCGGCTATACTGGGGTTATCTACCCAGGAATTCGCTGAATGCAATCGTCAACGCTGCCCACCTCGCTCCTCAAAGCCTTGCGGCATGTCATGCAGCCGCTGGTGCGCCTGATGCTGCGCAAAGGCGTCACCTACCTGGTGTTTGCCGACCTGCTCAAGGAGGTTTTCGTCGAAGTGGCGGACCGTGAGTTCCGCCTGGGCGAGAAGGCACCGACCGACAGCCGCATCAGCCTGCTCACCGGTGTGCACCGCAAGGATGTACGGCGCTTGCGCAATACCGCTGATCCGGCTGCTTCCACGCTTCCGGAAAACATCACGTTTGGTGCACAACTGGTCAACGCCTGGGCCAGCGCGCCTTTCTGCAACGACGCCGGCCAGCCACTGCCGTTGCCTCGATTGGCCAGTGTCGGCGGCGACCGCTCCTTTGACGCCTTGGTGGCGAAGGTCAGCACGGATATCAGGGCGCGGGTGGTGTTGGACGAGTGGTTGCGCCTGGGGGTCGTGCGCCTTGACGAACAAGAGCGCGTGCACCTTGAAGCCCAGGCCTTCGTGCCACAAAAGGGCTTCGATGAGAAAGCGGCTTACCTGGGGCACAATCTGCACGATCATGCCTGCGCTGCGGTTCACAACCTGAGCAGCGAAGCCCCGGCCTTTTTTGAACGCAGCGTCCACTATGACGCACTGGCCCCGATGAGCGTCGAGGCGTTACGCGAGGCCGTGGCCAGCGAGGGAATGCAGGCCCTGTTGAGCTTCAACCGACTCGCCGCCGAACTGGAGTCCCGGGACCTGCCCAGCCTTCAACCGCGCCAGCGCATCACAGTCGGCTTGTACTTCTACACTGAAGCTTCCGATCCCAATTCGCCAACAGCCCCTGAACCATGACCGTCAAATTGCGCCTGATTCGTGCAATCGCCCTCGTTCTGGGCCTCGGGCTTGCAAGTGTGTTGCAAGCCGCCCCAGCCTGTGTCAGCCAGAATGATGCGGGCACCAGCGAAGTGCCGGTCATCCAGGCACCTGGTGGCACCGGCGGCACGGGCGCAACACCTGGCGGCATGGGCGGTACCGGCATCGACACCGACAACGGCGGGATCGGTGGTACCGGCGCACCACTGAAAAAGAGCCCTGGCGGCATTGGCGGCACCGGTGCCGTTGCAGGCGGAGTGGGTGGCACGGGCATCAGCAACGATAACGGAGGAATCGGTGGCACCGGCATTGTCGGCACCATCACCGGGTTCGCCTCGATCTGCGTCAATGGCGTGGAAGTGCACTTCAACAAAAACGTTCCTGTCAGCGAGAACGGCATCGCCAGCTCCAGTGCCCGCCTGGCGGTAGGCCAAGTGGTTGCCGTGGAAGCGTTCAATTCCCGGCGTGGTCTGGAGGCCGGGCGCATTTCTATCCTGCACGCCTACGAAGGCCCTTTGACAGCCCTGCCGCGCGACTCCATGCCGATGCGCGTCATGGGGCAACCGGTACGCCTGGCCAACGGTGCCCAGGTCGCTGCCGGCCTGCGTCCGGGGGATCCCGTGCGGGTCAGCGGGCTGCGCGATGCTCGTGGCGAAGTGGTGGCCAGCCGCATCGACCGGGCGCCCGGCCTCAAGGAGGCCAGTGCCATCGGCCCGGTGGATCGCAGTGGCTATCTCCAGGGGCTCAAGCTCAGCAATCACCCAGGCCCGGCGCAGGAAATGCTGGTGCGCGGCCATTGGTCCGGCCGCGAGCTGGACGTGAACCAAAGCCGCCCCGATCCGAGCCTGCCTTTCATTGGCCGGGCACACAATGCGGTGATCGAGGGTCTGGTACAGGGCCGGCAGGACCGCCATTTGGTGGTGGGCGGCATTAATGTGACGCTGGCGCACGACACCGTGTTTGTCGGTGTGCAGGCTTCGGAGCTGGCGCTGGATCGACGGGTGCGGATCAACGGCGTGTTCACCGGCGCGCGGGAGGTGCAGGCAACGCGTGTTGAATTGCCCCGCGATCGCTCCGATTCGCCAGCGAGCAACCGGCACGGACGACACGGCACCAACGAGCAAGACACCGACGACTCAAGTGGCTCGGGCAACTCGATCGACTCAAGCGGCTCCGACAACTCCGGCAACTCTGACAGCTCGGGGAGTTCAGGGAGCTCGGGCGGTGACAGGAGCGGCCGCTCCGAGAGCGAAGGCCGCGTTGTCGACGATACTCGCCACGGGGGGAGTGACAGTCATGGCGGTGGCGACAAGATTGAACGCGTGGACGTGGACGTGGACGTGGACGTGGACAAGTCCGGCAAGTCAGAGCGAGTCGAGAGGGTCGAGCAATCCGGCAGAATCGAGAAAGTGGAGAGGGTAGAGAAGGTAGAGAAGGTAGAGAAGGTAGAGAAGGTGGAGAAAGTCGAACGTCCGGAGAAAGTCGAGAAAGTTGATCGGCCAGAAAAGGTTGAGAAGATAGACAAAGTTGATCGGCCAGAAAAAGTTGAGAAGGTCGAAAAAGTCGAGCCGGTTGAAAAAGTCGATCGCTCCGGCAAGTCGGGTTAAGCAGTGCAGTCATGATGCACTTTCGTCATAAGTAACTAGGCTGGGTAAGTCACGCAACAAAACATGCGTGTGAACTTCGATGACGTCAGACACGAGGTGAACATGGACCCCAAGCGCATCCTGCTCGTCGGTTGGCTTGCCAGCCTGGCCTTGCCGACCTTGGCCGATACCTTTACGACCTCGATCGGAACCGACTACTCACGAGGCGACTATGGCACCGGTACGACTTCCGAAACATGGTACGTCCCGCTGGTGGGCAGATACGAAACCGGCCCCATGACCTACAAGCTCACCGTGCCCTGGCTACGCATCACCAATCCTTCGGTCGGCCCTGACGGCGAACCGCTGCCCGGCGGTTGCGGCAAGGTGGAAAGCGGTCTGGGCGACACCGTTGCCGGTGCCGGCTATGCCGTGCTGGACGGCAGCGTTGGCGGGCTGTTCGTGGACCTGATCGGCAAGGTCAAGTTGCCCACCGCCGACGAAGACGAGTGCCTGGGCACCGGCAAAACCGACTATTCCGCCCAGGTCGATGTCGCCAAAGCCTTCGGTCCTGTGACCGGGTTCGCGACCCTGGGCTGGAAAAAGTTCGGCGACCCGTCGGGCTCCGACTTCGACAACCCGATATTCGCCGGCCTGGGCTTTGCCATGCCCGTGTTCGTGCGCACCACGGCGGGCGTGTCCTACGACTGGCGGCAGAAGGTCGTTTCCACGGGTGACGAAATCAAGGAGCTGACGCTCTTCCTCACGCACAAGCTCAATCAGGAATGGAAGTTTCAGTTGTATGCCGTCAAGGGCTTTTCCGACGCCAGCCCGGACGGCGAGGCCGGGCTGTTGCTCAGCCACGCTTTCTGATTCCTGGCCATTGCCTGTCAGGTAACTTCCAGCATTGATGCGTTTCACCGCCTCGACTCAGGCCCTTGCCTCACTCCCGGGCGTTTTGCAGTTCAGTTTTTCTTCTTGATCAGTTTATTGATGTAGTACTTCAGGCTCAAACGATCCTTGGGCCTTGGTTTGTAGTGGGTTTTGTTTCTTTGTGCCGGATCGATCGCCATGGTTCCCGCGGTGTAGTAATAAAGCGCGATAGACCTGCGGGTGATGTGTTCCGGAGTCGTTAAAGGCTCCGGGTGCCCATGATTGCTGTCCTTGTCTGTGTTGAAAATGACACAGCGATTGTAAATGGGCAGGACTTTTTTAAGGCAGGTCTTCATGCCGACATCCCAAAGTTCCAGGTTGCCGCCGTATTCCTCTTGCCAGTCTTCATTCAGATAAATGATGATGTTCAGTCTGCGTTCAACATTAAGTTTTTTGTTGAGCCGGAAGTCCGAGTGCACCCCCAGGAAACCACCGCTTTTCGTTTCGTGCAGGCCGCCACCGGTAAAGTAGGGGTCGGGTATCAAACCTTCGATGCCTGTGAGCTTTTCAAGAAACTGCAACATGGGGGCCGAGTTAAAGGCGTTGAAAACAGTCTTCAAATAGGGGTCGCATTCGTTGGGACTGATTTGACGTTTGCGTTGACCTTTATAGCCGCGCTCGTAGAGCATTTCGTTGTTGGTTGGCTCGACCGGGAAATGCGAGCAGATGCTCGCAATCAGGTCTTCGTGCAAGAAGTTGTCGATGACTATGTGCGGAAATGGCGTAGCCTGAACATAGCTATCGGTCAATGAGGCACCAAAGGCGCTGGCGGCATTCTGGTCGAAATCAAGCTCCGGGGACAGGGTGATAGGTAGTGCCTGAGTGATGGGTGCCATTACCGCTCCAATGACCTGATATAAAAACCTGTGGGTGACTTCATGCAGCGTTGAATGCACTGCTCGTTGCGTCTATTCGCAACTCAATTTGTTCTGTCGTCCTTGTTCAGACGCTTAAGGATGTTGTTGTACATTTTGGTTCGTCTATGATTTTTAGCATAGCCGCCAACCGCTGCAACAGTGCCGGACTGAATGTGATCCAGATAGCTGAAAATTTTACGCGGTGAAAGCATTTCAACGGCATAACCCAGTTCGGTCATGCGGTCCTGAAGCGTATAGCCTGGCACGCGATCATCCATCGAAAAGTGCATGTTGTGCTGTTTTACAAGTTTGCAGTTCCACAATGTGCAGAAACTTTTCAAGTAGACTTCTTTGTACGGCTTTGGTTCTCTGGAGCGCAATCCCATGGAGATTTTCAGGCGTCTGAAGTGATGCTTGAATAGTCGTGAGCTATAGCGCCAGACAGTTCTGGCGGTGCCGCGGTTAATTTGCTCGACACAACCGACGGCCACGACTTTTGGGTTTTTCAAACATTTATTCAGCATCATCGGAAAAACATTCTTGTCGAAAACAAATGTATCGGTGTGCATCAGGAATAAATAATCGGTGTCAATACGCTCGAGAACCAGGTCAAGTGCCTTGCCATGGGCAATATGGCCCGCTTCTGGTTCAGAAACAGAGCGTTCAATCAAATTGATCCAGTCAAGCGTTCGTAAGTACTCAGTGCTCTCATCGGCGGAATAGTTGTCAACCACCCATACCGGGACGCTGTTGCTGCCAAAATGCTGGTGTAATAAGTCCAGGCATATCTTGGTGATTTCAGGTGTTTTGTAATTTACTATAACTATGCTGAAGGTTTTGGAGTTTTCAGTCAGTAAATCAGGGTTGTTCATCGTTCAGGTGCTCAATGTTATTCTATTTAATTGTATGAGTTAACTTGTATACAATTTTTTCTTGTTTGCCGCGCAAAATCTTGCATGGCCATAGAGCACAATTTTTTAAGTCGCTTTGTCATGCATAATAACCACGGGCTGCTCAGACCCGATGGAGAGCAGTAGAAGCGGACTTCATCGTATAAGGATCTGCTCTGCAGGTAAACATTTTGACTTGATTCGTTACATCAGGAGGCTGGCCGGGCCAGCATCCCGGGACGGTGTGAACTGCTCTTGCGCAAGGCATTCAGGCAATTTGTTACGTCATGTGGTGTGCCAGCACGTTCTGCAATTCACTGCTTGTAGCCAATCTGCCGCAACAGGTTCTTGCGCCACAGGATGTCTTCATCGCCTTCGATGTCATTGGCACAAAAGCCATCCACTACGCCAAGGATCGCTCGCCCTTGCTGCGTCTCAGCGAGAATCACTTCGGTTGGATTGGCTGTTGCACAAAAAATACGGCATACCTCTGGAACCATTTTGATGGTGTTCAACACGTTCAGCGGATAGAAACCGTCGCCCAGGAAAATGATGAAACTATGGCCGGCGGCGATGGCTTTCGCATTTTTCTGTGCAAGTTCAATCATTGAGCTATCGGTGCCAGACCATCGCACCAGGCATTGACCAGAGGCTTCACAAAAGGCCACGCCAAACTGGATACCTGGCACGGTATTGACCAGCGCTTCGTGGATGTCCTCGACGGACTTGATGAAGTGCGTCTGGCCCAGAATGAAGTTCGTCGCATCCGGCTTTTCGATTTTCAACGTGATGAGTTGCATCTCAAACGCCTCCTTTCACGATGTTGCCAGGAGAGCCTGGCCACAAACCAAGCATAGCTACTCATTGGTTGTTGCTGCGTCCTCTGTCTGTTTTTGGCCAATTGCTCAACGCGTGCCTTGGACCTGATATGTGGTCGTTGACACTTGGGCTGAGGGTACTAATCTAAGGTGTGTGGGAATATTTCCCACGCAAAGATACCAGCTGGCTTTGAGGGATCGTACGGATACCGCAGTGGCTCGTTATTGCTGCAGATTGATGGCCGTGCCGGTTGGCGGGCCGCTCCAATGGGCGGCCGGGAACTCACTGGACATTGCGTTCGATACGGAGGTGAAAACGCAACTCCAATCGGAGGTGCATCATGCTGCTCAAGAAATGTTTGTTGGCTCTGGCAATAGGCGGGGTCCTGTCGGCATCGACTGTCCTTGTGCCCGATTACATCAGTAGTTTCTCCAGCGTGTATGCCAAAGATGGCGGCAGCGGCGGTGGTGGTAGCGGCGGAGGCGGTGGCGGTCACGGCGGTGGCGGCGGTTCCGGAGGCGGTGGTCACGGTGGTGGCGGCGGCTCCGGAGGCGG
>RCUT01001349.1_pt1 | contig 11802 bp, 10 predicted proteins | sample 2166171 | NCBI WGS metagenome assembly RCUT01 (sample SAMN09932757, study PRJNA488358) | compost metagenome | isolation source: compost soil in 4-hydroxybenzoic | place: Germany: Experimental Botanical Garden
AAGACATCCTCCATGGTTCTGCGCAAAAGCGCGCCGGGCGGCTGGAAAACCCAGTCGTAACCGGAGAGATCCTGCAGGGTCACGGGCTCGCCGCGCAGCAGGGGGTGGCCTTCGCGCACGACAAGACAGGCGCGCTCGATGCCGATTTCATGGATGGAGAAGAGGCCGGGGTCGAAATCATCGGGAATGCGGCCGATGATGAAATCGTGGCGCGCGGCCAGCAGTTCGCGCGCCAGCACGTTGCTGCTTTCCACCTGCACGTTGATTTCAATGCCGGGATAGGTGTCCATGGCTCGCCTTATGGCGGGAACCACGAGGCTGATGGCGGGCGCGGTGACGGCGCCGATATAGACCGAGCCGCCGCTGCCCGACTTCATCTGGTTCAGTTCACGGCTCGCCTCGCGCAGTTCCAACAAGATGGTGCGGGCCCGGCGCGCCAGCGCCTCGCCGAATTTCGTCAGCACCACCCCGCGCGAGGCCCGCTGACAAAGGGGTGATTTGACGATCGCCTCCATTTCCGCGAGCATGCGCGAGGCTGCTGGCTGCGTCATGTTCATGGCGGCCGCCGCTGCGCTGACCTGCCCGTGCTCCTCGATCATGACCAGCATGCGCAGGTGGCTCATCTTCAATCCGGCCCGCAGCAAAGGGTTGTCCTCAAAGACGAAAAGGGCCTCTGTTGTTTGCGCCTGCTCATACACTTTTTGGTTGTTCATTCGTGGTTTTATACCCCTCATCGGTTTTTGTATCGATTTAATATATCATAATTGATATATGGAAACTGATTTATTCTATTTGACAGTTATATGGATTCAGAACAATTTGCGGAATGCCGGGGAGGAGCGGCAGCTGTTCCATTTCGCATGTGCGAAACGGAATGAGCGCAACGCGGCTTCTTCCTCTGACGGCATGAATTTCATGGTGCACCGCAGCATGCGGGCTCCAGAGAAGGGCTCAAGGGAGAGAGTTAATGAAGTCCATTATTTCGCTGATGGCGGCTTGTGCCATCGGTGCTGCTTCTTTCGCAGCGCCGGCTTTCGCGCAGGACAAGGGTTCCGTTGGTATCGCCATGCCGACCAAGTCGTCCGCACGCTGGATCGATGACGGCAACAACATCGTAAAGCAGCTTCAGGAAGCCGGTTACACGACCGACCTGCAGTATGCCGATGACGATATTCCGAACCAGCTTTCCCAGATCGAAAACATGGTCACCAAGGGCGTCAAGGTCCTCGTGATCGCATCGATCGACGGCACGACGCTGTCGGACGTCCTGAAGCAGGCTGGCGAGCAGGGCATCAAGGTCATCGCTTATGACCGCCTGATCCGCAACAGCGGCGACGTCAGCTACTACGCAACCTTCGACAACTTCCAGGTTGGCGTTCTGCAGGCGACTTCGATCACCGACAAGCTTGGCCTGAAGGACGGCAAGGGCCCGTTCAACATCGAGCTGTTCGGCGGCTCTCCTGACGACAACAACGCGTTCTTCTTCTATGACGGCGCAATGTCGGTTCTCCAGCCTTACATCGACAGCGGCAAGCTCGTCGTGAAGTCCGGCCAGACCGGCATGGACAAGGTCGGTACGCTGCGTTGGGATCCGGCAACGGCCCAGGCCCGCATGGACAACCTTCTTTCCGCTTATTACACCGACGCCAAGGTTGACGCTGTTCTGTCGCCTTACGACGGTCTCTCCATCGGCATCATCTCCTCGCTGAAGGGCGTTGGTTATGGCACGAAGGACCAGCCGCTGCCGGTCGTTTCCGGTCAGGACGCTGAAGTTCCCTCCGTCAAGTCGATCATTGCAGGCGAACAGTATTCCACCATCTTCAAGGACACCCGCGAACTCGCCAAGGTGACCGTGAACATGGTCAACGCTGTTCTGCAGGGCAAGGAGCCGGAAGTGAACGACACCAAGACCTATGAAAATGGCGTCAAGGTCGTTCCGTCCTACCTCCTGAAGCCGGTTGCCGTTACCAAGGAGAACTACAAGCAGGTTCTCGTCGATGGCGGTTACTACAAGGAAGACCAGCTGAAATAAGCTGAAGACACATGCGGGGATGACTTGGCGTCATCCCCGTTTTTCCATAAAAATAAAAACGCCGGAATTAATCGGGCGCTGGATTGCGATATGGCCAATACCATTCTCGAAATGCGGAACATCACCAAGACGTTTCCGGGCGTGAAAGCGCTTGAGAACGTCAACCTCAAGGTTAAGGAGGGTGAGATCCACGCACTCGTCGGTGAGAACGGCGCGGGGAAGTCGACCTTGATGAAGGTCCTTTCCGGTGTTTACCCCGCCGGCACCTATGAGGGCGAAATCCACTATGAAGGCGCAGTGCGGAATTTTCGCGCCATCAACGACAGTGAAGATATTGGTATCATCATCATTCACCAGGAGCTGGCGCTCGTGCCGCTTCTGTCGATTGCGGAAAACATCTTCCTTGGTAACGAGGTCGCCTCGAACGGCGTCATCAGCTGGCAGCAGACCTTCAACCGTACCCGCGAACTTCTAAAGAAGGTGGGGCTGAAGGAATCGCCGGAGACGCTGATCACCGATATCGGCGTTGGCAAGCAGCAGCTGGTCGAAATCGCCAAGGCGCTGTCGAAGAGCGTGAAGCTGCTCATCCTCGATGAGCCGACGGCTTCGCTCAACGAAAGCGATTCCGAGGCGCTGCTGAACCTGTTGATGGAATTCCGCAAGCAGGGCATGACCTCGATCATCATCACCCACAAGCTCAACGAAGTGCGCAAGGTGGCCGACCAGATCACCGTGCTGCGCGACGGCATGACGGTGAAGACGCTCGACTGTCACGAGGAAGAAATCAGCGAGGATGTCATCATCCGCAACATGGTGGGGCGCGATCTTGAAGATCGTTATCCGCCGCGCGATGTGCCGATCGGCGAGACCATTCTCGAAGTCAAGAACTGGAACGCCTATCACCAGCAGCATCGCGACCGTCAGGTTCTGCATGATATCAACGTCACCGTGCGCAAGGGCGAAGTGGTCGGCATTGCCGGTCTGATGGGGGCAGGGCGCACCGAATTTGCGATGAGCGTGTTCGGCAAGTCCTATGGCCACAAGATCAGCGGCGAAGTGCTGATCGACGGCAAGCCCGTTGACGTCAGCACCGTGCGCAAGGCGATCGATGCCGGTCTTGCCTATGTGACGGAAGACCGCAAGCATCTCGGTCTCGTGCTCAACGACAACATCCTGCACAATACCACGCTCGCCAATCTGGCCGGCGTATCGAATGCCAGCATCATCGACGACATCAAGGAAATGAAGGTGGCGAGCGATTTCCGCACGCGCCTGCGCATCCGCTCGTCGGGTATCTTCCAGGAAACGGTCAATCTTTCGGGCGGCAACCAGCAGAAGGTGGTGCTCTCCAAGTGGCTGTTCTCCAATCCTGACGTGCTGATCCTCGATGAACCGACCCGCGGTATCGATGTCGGCGCGAAATACGAAATCTACACCATCATCAACCAGCTCGCTGCCGACGGCAAAGGCGTTCTGATGATCTCATCGGAAATGCCCGAACTGCTCGGCAATTGCGACCGCATCTACGTCATGAACGAAGGCCGCATCGTCGCTGAATTGCCGAAGGGAGAGGCGAGCCAGGAAAGCATCATGCGCGCTATCATGCGCTCAGGGGAGAAGAACTCATGAGTTCGGCAAACACCACAAACGAAGAAAGCAACGTCATCTCGGTCGGGTCGTATATTCGCTCCAATATCCGCGAATACGGCATGCTGATCGCGCTCGTCGCTATCATGGTTTTCTTCCAGTTCTACACCGGCGGCATCCTGTTCCGCCCTGTGAACCTGACCAACCTCATCCTGCAGAACTCGTTCATCGTCATCATGGCGCTGGGCATGCTGCTCGTCATCGTGGCCGGGCATATCGACCTTTCGGTCGGTTCCATCGTCGCCTTCGTCGGTGCGATCGCGGCCATATTGACCGTGCAATGGGGCATGAACCCGTTTCTGGCGGCGCTGATTTGTCTTGTCATCGGCGGCATCATCGGTGCTGCCCAGGGTTACTGGATCGCCTATCATCGCATCCCGTCCTTCATCGTGACGCTGGCGGGCATGCTGGTGTTCCGCGGCCTGACGCTGTTCGTGCTGGGTGGCAAGAACATTGGCCCGTTCCCCACCGATTTCCAGATCATCAGCACCGGCTTCCTGCCTGATATCGGTGGTATCGAAGGTCTGAACACCACCTCGATGATCCTGACATTGCTGATTACGGTCGTGCTGTTCTATCTGGCCTGGCGCCGTCGCGTGGTGAATGTGAAGCATGGCATCGACGTCGAGCCGTTCGGTTTCTTCATTGTGCAGAATCTGCTGATATCAGGTGCTATCCTGTTCCTGGGTTACCAGCTGTCCACCTATCGCGGCCTGCCGAACGTTCTGATCGTGATGCTGGTTCTGATTGCGCTCTACAGCTTCGTGACGCGCCGCACGACCATTGGCCGCCGCGTCTACGCCATGGGCGGCAATGAAAAGGCGACCAAACTTTCCGGTATCAACACCGAACGCCTGAGCTTCCTGACCTTCGTCAACATGGGCGTGCTGGCCGGTCTTGCCGGCATGATCATCGCGACACGCCTCAATTCGGCAACGCCGAAGGCTGGCGTGGGCTTCGAGCTCGATGTGATCGCGGCCTGCTTCATCGGCGGTGCTTCGGCTTCCGGCGGCGTTGGCAAGATCACCGGTGCGGTCATCGGCGCGTTCATCATGGGCGTCATGAACAACGGCATGTCGATTGTCGGCCTCGGCATCGATTTCCAGCAGATGGTCAAGGGCCTCGTGCTGCTCGCCGCCGTGTTCTTCGACGTCTACAACAAGAACAAGGGCTGATCGGCCCCAACCCTATCGCAGTCAAAAAAGTGGCCGGTTTCCGGCCACTTTCATAAGATGCAGGCGTTATGCGCCGCGTAGAAGAGACAAGGCGCTTTGCGCCGGAGGAAGGAAATCCCGTGCTCATTTCACAGATCAAAGATGCCAGTGGCAAAATCACCGTAGCGGTTCGCGAAGAGGGCGGGCAGGCGCACGCCGTCAAAGGTGCGGAGTCGGTTTACGCACTCGCCATGGAAGCCGCCAATGGCGGCAAGAGCCTTGCCGATGTCATTTCCGCCCATGGTCTGGGCGATGCTGTCGATCTTGAAAAGGCCTATGCCGAAGGTCGCTTCCTGCCGCCGATCACCCATCCCGATCCGGCGCACCTGCATCTGACCGGTACTGGCCTTACCCATCTCGGTTCGGCTGCGACCCGTGACAGCATGCACAAGAAGACCACGGAAGCCGCCGAGGAAAGCCTGACGGATTCCATGAAGATGTTCCGCATGGGTCTCGAAAACGGCAAGCCCAAGGCCGGCGAAAAGGGCGTTCAGCCCGAATGGTTCTACAAGGGCAACGGCCATGTGGCGGCGGCACCGGGCGCGGCTCTCACCTCTCCTTCCTTCGCGCTTGATGGCGGCGAAGAGCCGGAAATGGCCGGCATCTACGTGATCTCGGACAAGGGTGAGGCGGTGCGCATCGGCTTTGCCGTCTCGAACGAGTTTTCCGATCACGTCACCGAGCGGATCAACTATCTCTACCTCGCCCATTCCAAGCTGCGCCCGGCAAGCTTCGGCCCGGAAATCCGCGTCGGTGCTCCGCCGTCCGATATTCGCGGCACCTCGCGCATCCGCCGCGGCGACAAGGTCATCTTCGAAAAGCCGTTCGTTTCGGGTGAGGACAACATGTCCCACACCTTCGCGAACCTTGAATATCACCACTTCAAATACGGCCTGTTCCGTGCACCGGGCGATGTGCATGTGCACATGTTCGGCACCGCGACGCTCTCTTTTGCCGAAGGCATCAAGCCGGAAGCGGGCGATGTCTTCGAAATCGAGGCCGCCGGTTTCGGCTTGCCGCTGAAGAACCCGCTTGCGGTTGATGCGGAAGAAGAGATCACTGTTCGGCAGATTTGATCTGCGCGTTACGTGAAGTTGGTCGAGGGGGCGCCTTGCTCTCCCTCGGCGTCATCCTTGGGCTTGACCCGAGGATCCACATCCGATCGATTTTACGCGACGTGGATAGATCCTCGGGTCAAGCCCGAAGATGACACTTGATGAGAGCTTTTTCATAGCATTATCCCGTTCGCAACTTTCAAGCGCTTGCCTTAGCCGAACTCCCACAGCTTGCCTTCAGGTGCGAAACATCCGCTAAAGCAACAACGGAGCGACTTTGCCAGTAGTCGTCTTGTCTTAGGTGCGTAATGCAGCCAGAACGCGCCGGAAAGCTGGCATAGCCGACGCTTTCTATTGGCATCTTGATCCATGCCGCGATGACGAAGGTAAGAGCGAAGCCATGGGTAACGATGACCTGCGTGGGGCATGGCCGCGATATAATGGTGTTTACAGAGCGATACACTCTTTCCGCCACCTCACGTCTCGTTTCGCCATCAGCAATTCCGCCGCGGTGATCCATCCGGTTGTGCTCAGGGGCGGGTATTTGACGGGCGTCGAGCCATTCCTGTGGCATGCCGCCGGCCGAACCGTAGCTGATTTCCCGTAGGTCAGGTGTGGTTTCAAAAGGGCGCTTGAGGTGTTCAGCAAGGATTGCCGCAGTCTGGGAGGCCCGGAGAAGATCGGAACTGAAGATTTCGATTGAGGCGCTGTCGATCAAGGCCACAAGTCTGGCGGCTGTCGCTTCCGCATCGGCCCTGCCCTTGGGTGTCAGTTCGGTATCATACCAGCCCCCGACCTTGTTCTCGACATGGTGGACGGACTGAGTGTGCGTGACGACAAAAATGTTCTTCATAGCGCTTCTTCCGCGTATTAGTTGGGCTCACCCAATCCCCCATAGCTTGCCTTCACCCACCTCCACCGAATTGCCCGCGGGATCGCGGATATAGACGGAATAGCTGTCATTCGGCCAGCGGTGATAGTGCTCGACGGGAATTCCAAGCGCTTCGAAACGAGCCTTCCAGCCGTCCACTTCCGACTTGTCCTTCGCGTAAAAACAGAAATGGCCTTGCCCCACCGCACCGTGGCGGGGGATCGGATTGTCGGGGTCGGCCCGGCGGGATTGCTGCGGGTCGAAGATCAGCAGCATCTGCTGCCCGCATCTGAAGAAGATGAATTGCCCGGGCAGCCTGCGCACCACCTCCAGCCCGAAGACATCCCGATAAAAGGCCTCGGCGGCATCGAGATCATCGGCGTAAATCGCGGTTTCCATAAGGGCGGCTGGTGGGCGCATGGTTTCCTCCGGTAGTCCATGGGCTGTCCGGCGCGGGGACAGACGGCTTTAAATTTTCGCGCTGTAGGTGAGCACCGTCAGATCGTGTTTGCCGACACCACGTTCCAGAACGGTCCAGCCGCAACCGGTGTAATAAGTTTCCAGACCGCGCTGGCAGCAGAGATAGCTGGTCTCGTGGCCGAGTTCGGCGGCCCTTTGTGTTGCCGCCTGCATGAGCGCCCGTGCCACGCCTGAGCGCCGGCGATCTTCCTCCACCCAAAGGGCGGCGACCCAGGGAAGATATTGCGGCCGCTCTTCCAGATCGCAATGGATGAGGAAGGCGGAGCCGACATAGTCGTCGCCGTCATGGGCAACGAAACCGGTGGGCAGCGTATGGGGGTTGGTCATGTCTTTCAGGTGCTCGGCGACGTCGCCCACCTGAAGACCGCTATCCTGCCACCATGCCGTCCAGACCCGCTCGGCGATGACGGATCCATGCGACTGGCAGTCGCGATAGTCGGAAATGCTGTACAAGGCCGTCTCCCGGCCGGCTTTCCTCCCGCGGGCGGAAGCCGGATCATGCTTTCAAATCGATGCGGAGATTAAACCGGGTAGGAAGGGGTTTCGCAACCGCCAACTTGTCGCGCCGGATCAGGATTTCGTTGCAGTCACATGCAGCCATGCGGTCGGGAGATTGTCGTAACCGCTGCCCTGCCGCGCCTCGATCTCCACCGCCGTCCAGTCAAACTGTCCGTAAACGTCTTTCAGCCAAGGCTTCGAAGGATAATTGTAATAACGGCCGAACATGTCGCGTCCTTCCGTCTCTCCCGCCTTGAAGCTGGCATAAAAAACGCCGCCCTGTTTCAGCGCCGTGTGGATACGGCCGATAATGCCCGGCAGGGCGGGACGGGGCACATGCAGCAGGCAGGCATTGGCCCAGACACCGTCATATCGCTCACGCTCATCGATATTCTCGAACAGCAATGTCCTGACGGGAATGCCGAGCCGGGTTTCCGCCGCTTTCGCGATGTCAGGCGTTCCATCGGTGGGATGAACGTCGAAACCGGCGGCCAGCATGAATTCGCTGTCCTGACCACCGCCGCATCCCAGTTCGAGAATGCTTGCGCCCTCTGGCAAGCGCGCCAGAAATGTCTCCAGATGCGGGCGGTCCGCCGCCTGTCCCCGTGATGTATAGGCTGCGGCGTTATCAGTATAAAAGCCGATTGTATCGTCGTCCTTGCCGGCCATCATCTCAGCTCTGTGACTGGCTCTGCGACTGCTGCACGGTGACCGAAACGCTCAGCGTCTCGCCCGCCGGGCCGATGCGCATGCCTGATATCGGCGCGCAGTCGCGGTAGCAGAGACCGGATGCGATGCGCACATAACGGTCGTCGGGGCAGATATTGTTGGCGGCGTCGAAGCCCACCCAGCCCAGCCCCTGAAGATGCACCTCGGCCCAGGCGTGGGTGGCGGTCTGTTCCTCTACCTCTTCCATCATCAGATAACCGGAAATATAACGCGCGGGCAGGCCCATCAGCCGGGCGGCGGAAATCAGGATATGGGCGTGGTCCTGGCAGACGCCCTTGCCCGCTTCCAGCGCCGCTTCGGCGGTGGTTTCGATGTCGGTTGCGCCGGGCACATAGTCCACCTTGTGGTGAATGTTCTCCATGAGACTATGCAGGCGGGCAAGCTCGCTTTCGCCGGTGCTTGCCTTCACCAGCTCGCGCACCAGTTTTCCCGGTTTGGTCCGCGCAGTCTCGCGCTGGAAGAGCCACAGCGGCGCGTTGCCGATATGGTGTCCGAACACGCCGGCCTTGTCTTCCGTGCTCACCGTGCCGCTTGCCACGACCTTCACACGCTTTTGCGGGCCTTCGGTTTCCACCAGCGCAACGCGGTTGCCGAAGTGGTCGTCATAGGTCACTTCGACGGTGGCGCCATCGACCGAGACATCCCAGTTCTCCACCGTCTGGCTTGGGCCGGTCTGTGGCGTCAGGCGCAGCCGCTGCAACGCATAGGGCATCGGCTCGTCATAGACATATTCCGTCGTATGGGTGATTTTCAGACGCATAAGCTGTCCCCGTCCACGCGCTTATTGATAGAAGCGGTAGCCTTCCGTGATTTCCTGTCCCAATTGTCCGTTGCGGTTGACAAATCTCTCCAGAAATTCGTGCAAGCCCTCATCCATCACCCGGCCGATGGTGGTCGTGCGCAGGCTGTCGCGAATGCTCTCGGCCGTGTCATGCGCCTTGTGCCTCTCGCTGTAATCCTCGGCGATGTAGTTGAGGTTGCTGGCGATCTTTTCATAACAATAGGCAAGCGAGCGCGGCATGCGGCCGTTGAGAATGAGGAAGTCGGCAATATTGGACGGCTTGTATTCCGCATCATAGACCCAGCCATAGGAGCGGTGGGCCGAGACCGAGCGCAGGATGGATTCCCACTGCGCATTGTCGAGCGACGACCCCACATGCGCCACCGCCGGCAGCAGCACGTAATATTTGACATCGAGAATGCGGGCGGTGTTGTCGGCGCGCTCGATGAAGGTGCCTATACGGGAGAAATTATAGAGATCGTTGCGCAGCATCGAGCCGTGGAAAGCCCCGCGCACCAGACCGGCGCGATGTTTGATGACATCGATGGTCTGCGGCAGCTCGGCGTGGCTGAGCTTGCGGCCGAGGATGTTCTTCAGCTCGATCCAGAATTCGTTGGTGGCTTCCCATGTCTCGCGCGTCAGCGCCGTGCGCACCATGCGGGCATTGTTGCGGCCCGCCTCGATGCAGGACATGACGCTGGAGGGGTTGGCCTTGTCCCGCAACAGATAATCGATCGCATTCGCCGCCGTCACCTTCTCGCGCGTTTCGAGAAATTCGTCGTGCACGCCGGCGCTTTGCAACACGCCGTCCCAATCCTCATCGCCGCTGCCGCTGCGTGTCAGTGAAACGCGCAGGCCCGCATCGATAAGCCGGGCGATGTTTTCAGCGCGCTCGATATACCGGAACATCCAGTAGAGCCCGTTTGCCGTTCTGCCCAGCATGGCTTAATCCTCCAGTACCCATGTATCCTTGGTGCCGCCGCCCTGGCTGGAATTGACCACGAGCGAGCCCTGCTTGAGGGCAACACGGGTCAGGCCGCCGGGAATGATCTGCACCTTGTCCGAGACAAGCACATAGGGACGCAGATCGACATGGCGCGGCGCGATGCCGTTTTTCACCATGATCGGCACGGTGGAGAGCGACAGTGTCGGCTGCGCGATGTAATTGGAGGGGCGGGCTTTCAGCTTTTCGGCAAAAAGCGCCCGTTCCTTTTTCGATGCGGTGGGGCCGACGAGCATGCCGTAACCGCCCGAACCGTGGACCTCCTTGACGACGAGATCGGCAAGGTTGTCGAGAACGTATTTCAGGCTGTCCGGCTCCGAACAGCGCCAGGTCGGCACGTTTTCGAGAAGCGGCTTGCGGCCGGTATAGAACTCGACGATCTCGGGCATGTAGGAATAGATAGCCTTGTCATCGGAAATGCCGGTGCCGGGCGCATTGGCGATGGTGATGTTGCCGGCGCGATAGACATCCATGATGCCGGGCACGCCGAGCGCCGAATCCGGCCGGAAGGTCAGCGGATCGAGGAAATCATCATCGACGCGGCGGTAGAGCACGTCGATCGCTTCGTAGCCGCGCGTGGTGCGCATCTTGACCTTGCCGTCCATGACGCGCAGGTCGGAGCCTTCCACCAGTTCCACGCCCATCATGTCGGCGAGGAAGGAGTGCTCGTAATAGGCGGAATTATAGATGCCGGGCGTCAGCACCGCGACGCGCGGCTTGCCGGAACAGCCGGGCGGTGCGAGCGAAGCGAGCGACTGGCGCAGCAGATAGGGGTAATCCTCCACCCGGCGCACGCGGTTTTCGTGGAAGAGTTCCGGGAACATCTGCATCATCGTCTCGCGGTTTTCCAGCATGTAGCTGACACCTGAGGGGGTGCGGGCATTGTCTTCCAGAACGTAGAACTGGTCTTCGCCGGTGCGGACAATGTCAGTGCCGACAATATGGGTATAAACGCCGCCGGGCGGAGTGAAGCCGATCATTTCCGGCAGGAAGGCTTCGTTTTTCTCGATGATTTCGCGGGGAATGCGCCCGGCGCGGATGATTTCCTGCTTGTGGTAGATATCGTCGAGGAAAGCATTGAGGGCGAGAACGCGCTGTTCGATGCCCTGGGCCAGTTTGCGCCACTCGCGGCCGGAGATGATGCGCGGGATGATATCGAAGGGGATCAGTTTTTCTGAACTATCGGCATGGCCATAGACTGCGAAAGTAATACCGGTTTTCCGAAAGATGTTTTCCGCGTCTTTTGATTTCTGGATCAGGTGAGCCCTGTCCTGTCGGCTGTACCACTCGTTATAGTTTTCATATGGGCTTCGCGGCGTGTCGTCCGCATTTATCATTTCGTCAAATGCCAACTTCGATGTCCCCTTTTTTGCCATATGAATACAACGCCAAATGCAATGCAAGAACTATGCAGGCCTCCCCGAGAAGATTTTTTACCGCCCTAGAGTTTTAAAAAAGAAGCGTTTTTTCGGTTTCAGCCTATAAATGCGGC
>RCUT01001353.1_pt1 | contig 11784 bp, 8 predicted proteins | sample 2166171 | NCBI WGS metagenome assembly RCUT01 (sample SAMN09932757, study PRJNA488358) | compost metagenome | isolation source: compost soil in 4-hydroxybenzoic | place: Germany: Experimental Botanical Garden
AGAAGTGCACCGCCATCCGCCGCGCCATCGTGCCGGCCAAGCACATCGACGCCGTGGCCGAGCGCCTGCGCGAGCGCCTCTCCAAGGTGGTCATCGGTGACCCGGCCGTGGAAGGCGTGAAGATGGGCGCCCTGGCGTCCCACGCCCAGCAGGCCGACGTGGCCGAGCGCCTGGACGCCCTGCTGCAAAGCAGCGAGCTGCTGTTCGGCGCGAAGGATGGCTTCGCCCCGCGCGGTGAGGGCGTCAACGAAGGCGCCTTCTTCGCCCCCACCCTGCTGCGCTCCCGCGATCCGCACGCCGAAGGCGGCGCCCACGATATCGAAGCGTTCGGCCCGGTCAGCACCCTGATGGCCTACGACGACATCGACGAAGCCATCGCCCTGGCCGCCCGCGGCAAGGGCAGCCTGGTGGCCAGCCTGGTCACCAAGGACCCGCAAGTGGCCGCCCGCGTGGTGCCGCAAGCCGCCGCCCTGCACGGCCGCCTGCACATCCTGGATCGCGAGTCCGCCGCCGAATCCACCGGCCACGGCTCGCCGCTGCCGGTGCTCAAGCACGGCGGCCCCGGCCGCGCCGGTGGTGGCGAAGAGCTGGGCGGCCTGCGCGCCGTGAAGCACTACCTGCAACGCGCCGCCGTACAGGGCTCGCCGACCATGCTGGCCGCCGTGACCCGCGAACACGTGCGTGGCGCCAAGGTGATCGAGACCGAAGTGCATCCGTTCCGCCGCTACTTCGACGAGCTGCAGATCGGCGAATCCCTGCTGACCCACCGCCGCACCGTCACCGAGGCCGACATCGTCAACTTCGGCTGCCTGTCGGGCGACCACTTCTACATGCACTTCGACGAGCAGGCCGCCTGCGACTCGCAGTTCGGCAAGCGCATCGCCCACGGTTACTTCGTGCTCTCGGCGGCCGCCGGCCTGTTCGTTTCCCCGGGCGTCGGCCCGGTGCTGGCCAACTACGGCCTGGACACCCTGCGCTTCATCACCCCGGTGGGCATCGGCGACACCATCCAGGCGCGCCTGACCTGCAAGCGCAAGATCGACCAGGGCAAGAAGAGCCCGAAGGGCGAGCCGCAAGGCGTGGTGGCCTGGGACGTGGAAGTCACCAACCAGCACGGCGAGCTGGTGGCCAGCTACGACATCCTCACCCTGGTGCTGAAACGCACCTGAGCCGTGTGAACCGAGTCGCTGCGTGAGTTTTCGACCGGCCCCTGGGCCGGTCTTTTTTTGCCTTCTCGCCCGGCATGTGCAGAGCCCCAGCCTCGCGGCTTCCCGTAGGGTGGATAGCGCTTTACCTATCCACCAACGCAGTCACGCCGAGCCCCGAATGGCGGACCGGCGAAGCGTGGCCCACCCGACATGGTGTTTACGCCCAACCCCTGCGACAGCCGGCGTCCCTCGCGTCCGCACCTCTTTGCGCTTTCCTTATATCGCCCCCTTCCTCCCCGCCTTAACGTCCTCCTGCCTGGCGCCTGCGCCGGCGCGTGCTCCCAACAACAAGAAAACGCGAGGAAACGAACATCATGCTCAAACAAGGCGTGCTCGGCTGGCCCCAGATTGCGGGGCTCGGCATTTCGCTGGTGATCGCCGGCCAGTTTTCCGGCTGGAACTACGGCCTGGCCGACAACGGCTGGGCCAATATGCTGCTGGCCACCCTGCTGATGGCGGCCCTGAGCGGTGGGCTGGCGCTGTGCATCAGCGAGCTGTCCAGCGCCATGCCCCATGCCGGCGGCGTGTTCGCCTATGCGCAGAGCGCCTTCGGTCCCCTGGTCGGCTACCTGGTCGGCGCCGCCTGCGCCATTGCCCTGACCATCGGCACCGGCGCCGCCGCCACCTTCGTCGCGTCGTACATGGAGTCGGTCTTCGGCTTCGGCGGCTGGCCGGTGAAGATCGCGCTGTTCGCCGTGATCATCGGCATCCATATTCGCGGCGTCGGCGAAGCGCTCGGGGTCACCCTGCTGGCCGGGGCCATTGCCGCCGCGACGCTGCTGATCTTCGGCGCCGCGATGCTGCCCCAGGTCGAAACCGCCAACCTGCTCGGCGGCGCCAGCTTCGGCCAGTCCCTCAGCCTGCAGGGCATCTTCGCCTGCGTGCCCTTCGCGATCTGGATGTTCATCTGCATCGAGCAGGTCAGCTCCGCGGCGGAAGAAGCGGCCAACCCCGGCCATGCCATGTCCCGCGGGATAGTCGCGGCGGTCGCCACCCTGCTGCTGACCGCGCTGACCGTACTGGTGAGCGCACCGGGTGCGGCAGGTGTCGCGGTAGTCGGTGCCGCGGGGGACCCGCTGTACGCCGCCATGACCCACAGCGGGCGCTACGACGCCTCCAGCTGGCTGGCGCTGCTGGTGGGCTGCGGCGCGGTCTGCGGCCTGCTCGCGACCTTCTTCTCGGTGGTCTATTCCGCCTCGCGACAACTCTACGCCCTGGCCCGCGACGGCTACTTCCCCGCCGCGCTGGCGAAGACCAACCGTCGTGGTTCGCCCTATGTGGCGCTGCTGTCGCTGGTGGTCATCGGCCTGCCGCTGTCGCTGGTCAGCCCGGAGAAGCTGCTGCTGTGCATCGTCCTGCTGCTGAGCAGCTGCCACCTGTTCCTCTTCGCCGCCTACATCCGCATGCGTCGCACCCACGCCCACCTGGCGCGGCCGTTCCGCCTGCGCGGCGGCCCCGTCATCGCCGGCCTCGGCATGCTGCTGACCCTGGGGGTGATCGCCGCCTGCTTCCAGCTGGAGGTCGAGATGCTCATCACCCTCGCGGTGCTGGCCGTCGCCCTGATCCTCAACTACCTGGTGCGCGCCTCGCGTGCCGTCAAACCCCTCGCCACGGAGAACCCCGAACATGTCTGAGCAGGACCTTCTGCAACGCCGCTTCCAGGTCATGGGCAGCCAGTCGCCGCTGTTCTACGACAAGCCCCTGCAACTGGCAAAAGGTCAGGGCGTGTGGCTCTACGACGACGCCGGGCGGCGTTACCTGGACGTCTACAACAACGTGCCCTGCGTCGGCCACTGCCACCCTAGGGTGGTGGCGGCCATGGCCGAACAGGCGGCGACCCTGAACATTCATACGCGCTACCTGAACGAGCGGATAGTCGCCTATGCCGAACGCCTGACCCGCACCTTCAGCGCGCCGCTGGACAGCGTCATGTTCACCTGCACCGGCAGCGAGGCCAACGAACTGGCGCTGCGCATGGCCCGTGCGAGCACCGGCAACAAGGGCGTGATCGTCAGCGACTACAACTACCACGGCAATACCACCGCCCTGGCCGAACTGACCACCGCCCTGCCCAGCTCCGAGCCCTTCTCACCCCATGCCCGGGCGGTGCCCATCCCCTGCCTGTACCGGGCGCCCACGGGCACCAGCGCAGAGCAGCTGGCCGACCAGTACGTGGCCAAGGTGGCCGAGGCGATCGCCTCGCTGCAGGCCCAGGGCAGCGGCGTGGCGGCGATGCTGATCGACACCCTGTTCGCCAACGAGGGCATCCCACGAGTACCCGCCGGCTATGTCGAACGCATCGCCGAGCTGGTCCACCGGGCCGGCGGCCTGCTGATCGTCGACGAAGTCCAGTCGGGCTTCGCCCGCACCGGCGCACATATGTGGGGGCATCAGGCCCACGGCGCCGTGCCGGACATCGTCACCCTCGGCAAACCCATGGGCAACGGCTTCCCCCTCGCCGGGCTGGTGACCACCCGCGAACAGGTCGAGGCGTTCGGCGCGGCCAACCTCTACTTCAACACCTTCGGCGGTTCGCCGGTCGCGGCGGCGGTCGGCATGGCGGTGCTCGACGTGATCGAGGACGAGCAGCTGCTGCGCAATGCCCAGGACGTAGGCGCCCACCTCACCGGCGAGCTGGAACGCCTGGCGACGCGCCATTCGATCATCGGCGACGTGCGCGGCAAGGGTCTGTTCTTCGCCGTGGAACTGGTGCTCGACCGCGGCAGCAAGGCCCCGGCCGGCGCGGAGGCGCGGCGGATCGTCAACCAGATGCGCGAGCGCGGCGTGCTGATCAGCAAGATCGGCCCCGGCGACAACATCCTCAAGATCCGCCCGCCGCTGGTGTTCTCGCGGGCCGACGCCGACTTCTTCATCGACACCCTCGACACCGTGATGAGCGAACTCTAAGGGCAACGACATGAGCCAATTCCTCACCCTGAACCATGAACAGCAGGTCGCCAGCCTGCATCGCCTGGCGCTCCGCGCGCTGCAGCAGTGGGACGGCGAGTTCGTCCGCGTCGAGCTGGTCAAGTACCGCGAGAACGCGGTGTTCTGCGCCACCCGCGCAGACGGGCAACGCAGCGCCCTGCGCATCCACCGCGACGGCTACCACTCCGAAGAGGCCCTGCGCTCGGAACTGCTCTGGATGGACGCGCTCGCTGCGGGCGGCATCGGCGTGCCGCAGATCATCCGCACCCGCGATGGCGAGCACCTGGCGCAGGTGCGCTGCGAGGAGCTGGGCGAAGCGCGCTACGTCGACATGCTCGGCTGGCTGGCGGGCAGCAGCATCGGCTCGGCGGAGCACGGCCTGGAAGTGAATGCCGATGTGGCCACGCTGTTCGCCGAGGCCGGCGCCGTGGCCGCGCGCATCCACCTGCGCTCGGCCCAGTGGCAGCAGCCCAACGCCTTCAGCCGCCACGCCTGGGACGAGGAAGGCCTGATCGGCCAGCAGCCGTTCTGGGGGCGTTTCTGGGAACTCGACCTGCTCGACACCGAGCAACGCGACCTGCTGCAGGCGACCCGCCAGGCGGCGCGCACGGACCTGCGCCGCTACGGCCGCACCCTGGAAAATTTCGGCATGATCCACGCCGACCTGGTGCCGGAGAACCTGCTGCTGGAGGATGCCCGCCTGCACCTGATCGACTTCGACGACGCCGGCTTCGGCTGGCACATGTTCGAACTGGCCACGGCGCTCTACTTCTGCCTGGACGATCCGCGCTACGCCGACATCGAAGCCGCTCTCCTCGAGGGCTATGATGCGGTCAAGCCATTGACTCCAGTCGACCGTGCCACGCTGCCACTGTTCCTGGCCTTGCGCGGGCTGACGTACCTGGGCTGGGTGCATACCCGCCGGGAAAGCCGCACGGCAGAGGAGCTGGCGCCCCTGCTGATCGAACGCGCCTGCCGGCTGGCACGGGCCTACCTGGACCAGCGCCGCTGAACCCGTGCGCCGGAACCTGGCAGGGAGGTGCAAGCAACTGGCGCACAGAGCAATGACGACAACGGATGTGCCGGCCACCATAGCCCGGCACATCCGTCGTCACCGACGATCGACAGTCCGCCACACCAAGGTGAACCGCCATGACAGGCATAGCCCGACATCAGGCCTTCGACTCGGACGAGCTCGCCGGCGCGCTGGCCGGCTGGAGCCAGGACTACACCCAGCTCGGGCGCGGCAAGCTGCAGGCCGAACTGCTGCAGGTGCTGCTGCCGGAAGCGTCGCTGATCTTCGAACGATCCAACCTGCACCTGCACGAGAACATGGCGCCGCCCGCCGGCCAGGTGGTCTTCGGCATCCCGCTGAACGTTTCGGACGAGTCGAAGTTCAACGGCCATGCCCTGTCGCGGGATACGCTGCTGGTGCTCGAAGGCGGCCAGGAGATGGAAATCTGCGCCCCCGGCGAGATCGGGATGCTGGGGCTGACGGTCAGCCGCCAACTGCTGTCCCGGCTGCTCGGCGCGCACGAGCAGGAACTGCTCGAACAGGCACTGCAGCGACGTCGCCTGGACATTTCCCCGGCGGCCGCGCAGGACCTGCGGAACGACCTCTGCAACTCGATCGGAACCTTCGAACGTGAGGAGCGCAGCGCAGGGGTGGCCCGGCACGGCATGTCGGCGGTGATGTCGGCGCTGGGTTGCGTGGTGCAGGGCCTCGACGACGCCCAGTGCGAACGCGCAGCGCGTCTTTCGTCCAATCCCCGCGCCCTGGAACAGCACCGCCGCCTGGTGCTGTCGGCCATCGAGATCATGCAGGCCAATATCGAAGGACCGCTGTCGATCATCGAACTCTGCCAGGCCCTGAACACCAGCCACCGCACACTGCAGTACTGCTTCCGGCAGATCTGCCAGGCCACACCGCTGCAGTTCTTCCTTTCCCTGCGCCTGGCCGAGGCAAGAAGGCGCCTGAAACTCGCCCCCCAGCAGAACATCACCACCCTGGCCCTCGACCTCGGGTTCGCCAGCTCCAGCCACTTCTCCTCGCTGTACAAACGGCTGTATGCCGAACAACCCTCGCTGACCGGCCGCCCCGTTTCCAGTCAGACCGAAGCGGCCATGGCGTCCATGGCGCGCGCGTAGCTACCGTCCCACTCCTGCCGCCGCGTCTCGGCAGGGCGCCAGGCTTGGCAATAGAGGGCCCAGGCATCGGCGACCTCGCCCACCGGCGGTAGCCGCTCACCCTCGATGTGCAAGAAGAGTCGCGCCAGGGCAGCCGCCAGGGCCGCGCTGGCCGGGTGCCGCAACACCGCGCCCACCATCCCGCCAACCGGCGCGGCCCGCCAGAAGCCCCGCGCCGGGCCGATACGAGGCCTGCGTCGGTCGAAGCCACTTTCCTGCAAGCCGATGGCCAACAGCATCACCTCTGCCCGCTCACCACCCAGGCCTCCGGGCAACAGCCTCAATGCAGGCTCGATGGCAGTTCGAAGAATAGTTTGCAGCTTCATGACGCCCTCCTGCGTTCAGGTCACGCCGACAACCAACGCGCCTGGTCAGGCAGCGACGGCGGAGCCAACCACAGCATGGCAACGCCGAGGCATCAACCAGGCCCCGGCAGCTCAGGATGATTCGCACAGAGGGAGCAGCAGGCCCACCCTGCGGATGGCAGCCCGACGCAGGGTGAGAATCCACAAAGTGGATTTCCACCAAGGGGACGAACAGAAGAGAGCCGGCCGCCCAGCCCGCCAAACGCTCCCGGATTGCATCCGGGCTACGTTCCTTGCATGCCCAGTAAAAAGTGGCCCTTTTCACGACACCGCATAGGCGGACGATTTAACCACGCAAGATATCTGCGTATATTCACCGCGACACTGAATTTGAAGTTTTGATATATCCATATCAGTGTGAATATCTAAAGGACTAGCGAATGAGTACTCGTATCGAATTGACGGTAAACCCAGTAGAAGATGAGCGCTCAGCTATCCTCAGGCCCTTGCGGGCGCATAACTCTTCTCAAGCGGGTGATCCAAAACCAGAAACAATCGCCCTTCTGGTCCGCGACGAGCAAACCAACGAAGTCATTGGAGGCCTTTATGGCGAGATATTTTATCGTTGGCTTTTCATCGAGTTGCTAGCCATACCTGAGCAAGCGAGGGGACAAGGCACAGGCTCACGCCTGATGAACATGGCTGAAGAGGTTGCACGTGAAAAAGGCTGCGTCGGAATCTGGCTTGATACCTTTGATTTCCAGGCACCAGCGTTCTACCAAAAACATGGTTTTACCGAATTCGGCCACCTTGATAACTTCCCTCCAGAGCACAAGCGCTTCTTTTTCCAGAAACGATTAGCCTAACGACCGAAAAGGGCACGAAAAGGGGACACACATTTTCCTGTCTTCAGCGGCCCCCTACTCGTTCCAAGGATTAACCAAGGGAACGTCGAACGCTTCGAAGTGACGGACGTTTCGAGTAACAATCCTGGCTCCATGGAGTCGGGCAATCGCGGCGATCTGCCCATCAGCCATGTCGGCTATTGTCCCCCTCTCCTCACTGGCCGCGACGAGATCGGCATAATGCACAGCGGCATCAACATCGAAGGGTAGGATATTGCCTGCGAAATCTTCATCGAACATGGCGGTCGCCACTGCGTAAAGCCCGTCCTTACGCTTGCCGTCTGGCATTCGCGCAATGCCGTAGAGAATCTCCGCGACAGTGATGGAACAGATGACCAGGTCGCTGCTTCTCTGAGCGTCCACCCAAGCGATGACATTCGGGTCAGGCTTCGCACGCATCAGCTCGGACAGCACATTGGTATCGAGCAGGATCATTCATCAAAGTCCGCTGCACGGGCCTTGGTCTTGCGGGCGGGCAGTTCAATATCAGCACCACCCACGGCCGCAAAGCGGCTGTGAATCCGCGAGCCCATTCCGCTGGGCTTGTCCTGCTTCGCCAGTGCTTCGGCAAGGATCACCCTCACCTCCTCCTCCATCGACCGGCCATGACTGGCCGCCACGACACGAAGCCGAGCTTTCAGATCGTCATCCAGGTTGCGAATCGTGATGCTAGCCATGTGCATCTCCAGTGAAATCATTGCAATCACTGAAATCATACTGGAACGTGCCGGCCTTGCGCCAATGACAAAGGGGACCACTGGCAAGATCCCCTTTTCGTCGTCCCCTTTTCGTTTGTTGTTCTTGTTTTCCGGGCCTGCGCGACCGCACCAGGATCAAGCGTCACGCCAAGGGCCGCCCTCAGGAGGACAGCATGAACGGGTAAGGATTTGTGGCTTGGGTGGGTAGTCGTCAGTGCCAGTGAGAAGTGCGGCGAGCAATCCGGCGACGGGCACTTGCGGAGATTCCTTTCAAGCGGACGGGGTGGAGTACGGCCGCCGATGAAATCACTCCGGGCGAGATGAGTATGTCGGCCGACGCCTGTCGCCAGCCTGGATCGGTCTGTCCCGATTGCCTGAAACGCCTCGATGGTTGCCAGCACCGCTACTGAAAAATCTGGCACGCAGCGTCAAGGCCTTGGCAAGCAGGCACAAGGCCAGCGTTGAGCAACTCCTTAGTATCCGGACGCAGAAACGCTTCGCAGCCGATACCTACAAGAAGGAAGCCACGCATGCTCCGCTCCCCGCTGTTTCGTCTTTCCACCCTCGCGCTCCTGATCGGCGCCACGGCGCAGGTCGGTGCCTATGAGCTCTATGCCGATGACGACACCCACCTGAACGCTGACCTGGAAGCCGTGTTCGGCTTCTTCCACAGCCAGGAGAACTACGCCATCACCGGCTCCAAGAGCGAGGGATCGTCGTCCTGGCGCGAGGGCTACGCCAAGTACGGCATCAGTTTCGACCAGGGCCTGGCAGGCGCCGGCACCGGCTACGGCAAGTTCAACCTGCTCAGCTCCGGCACCTGGGGCGACGGCGACGCGGCGGGCTTCACCGATGGTTCCGAGCGCACCACCAAGATCGAGGACGCCTACCTCGGCTGGCGTTCCGGCCAGTTGCTCGAAGCCCTGGGCGAGGACGGCGTGGACTTCTCGTTCGGCCGGCAGAACGTCATGATCGGCGACGGCTTCCTGATCAATGGCGACGCCCTGAACCTCGGCAAGGGCCTTGCCGACGGCGAGTTCAACCGTGGCGGCGCCTACTGGCTGGCGGCACGCAAGGCCTTCGACCAGACCGCCGTGCTGCGCCTGGGCGGCAAGGACGGCCTGCGTGGCGACCTGATGTGGCTCAAATCCGACAACCGCGCCCAGGCCAAGACCGAGATGCTGGTGGGTAACCTGGAGCACGTGTCCGAGGCCGGCACCCTGGGCCTTACCGCCATCGATATCAGCGACGTCGACGAAGAATTCGCCAGCCCGTTCCAGGCCGAGCGCGACGGCATGAAGACCTACAGCGTGCGCGGCCAGGGCAATGCCGGCGTGGAGAACCTGTTCCTCTCCGGCGAATACGCCTGGCAGGACAAGAAGGACGTCGACGACGAAAACGCCTGGTACCTGGAAGCCGGCTGGACCTTCTCCGACGTGGCCTGGAGCCCGAGCGTCAGCTACCGCTACAGCCGCTACTCCGAGGGCTTCGATCCGCTGTTCACCGGCTTCAGCCGTGGCTACGGCACCTGGTTCCAGGGTGAGGTGGCGTCCAACTACGCCGGCCCCTTCAACAGCAACACCCAGATCCACCACGTGGCCTTGAAGGTCACGCCGCTGGAAAACCTCAGCGTCGGCGCGCTCTGGTTCGACTTCAACACCCTGGACCGCGACCTGGGCAACTTCGACGGCCGCGAGCTGGACCTCTACGCCGAGTGGGCGGTGAGCGACAACCTGATCGTCATGCCGGTGGTCGGCCTCTACCAGCCGGACAGGAGCGCTGAAGAAGGCGGCACCCAGCTCGGCGGCGACGACAGCAACCTCTACAGCCAACTGGTGTTCGTCACCCTGTTCTGACCCCGTCCGGGGCGGCGACGCCCCGGCTTCTGCAAGCGACCGACCCCATGTCCAGCCCCAGCCTCAGCATCCAAAGCAAGATCACCCTGCTGGCGAGCCTCTGCCTGATCCTGGTGGTGGGCCTGCTGGTCGGCCTGTCGCTCTACCAGACCCGCGCCAGCACGGAGCGGGTCAAGGATTCCAGCGGGCGCATGCTGGCCGAAGCCGCGCGCCTCAACCTGCAGGCCCAGGGCAAGGTGCAGGCGCTGCAGATCCAGCGCAGCTTCACCCGCACCCACGAATACGGCGTGGGCCTGGCACGCCACCTGCTCTACCTGCGCGAGCGAGCGGCCCGGGGCGAGCTGGACCCGCAAGCCCTGCGCGCGGCCCTGGCCGGCGAACTGCGCAAGGCGGTGGAGCAGCGTCCCGACCTGCTCGGCCTGTTCCTGATCTTCCAGCCCGACGCCCTGGACGGCCGCGATGCCGAGTTCCGCAGCCGAGGCGAGCTCGGCAGCAACGACGCCGGGCGCTTCGCCCTCTACTGGCTGCAGGCCAAGCCGGGCGAACTGCAGGCGGTGCCGGGCGATGAAAAGCTGCTGGCCGACACCTCCCCCGGCCCCAGCGGCGCGCCCTTCAACGCCTTTTTCACCTGCCCGCGCGACAGCGGGCAGTTGTGCTTGCTGGAGCCCTACTTCGACGAATCCTCGGGCAGCCGCAAGCTGGTCACCAGCATCGCCTTCCCGCTCATGGAGAACGGCAAGGTGGTGGCGGTGATCGGCCTGGACATCGGCCTCGACAGCCTGCAGCAGGACGCCCTGGCCGCCAGCCGCGGGCTGTACGAGGGAAACGGTGCCATCAGCATCATCAGCCCGTCCGGGGTAGTCGCCGGCCATAGCCAGGATGCCGTCCAGCTCGGCAAGCGCCTGCAGGCGGTGCTGCCGGATCAGGCCGGCGAAGTCCTCGACTACCTGGGCCGGGGCGAGCCCCATGCCCTCGACGACAAGGGCCACATCAGCGTGCTCGAACCCCTCGCCCCCATCGCCGGCGCCAAGCCCTGGGGCGTGCTGCTGGGCGTGCCGCAGCAGGTGCTGCTGGCGCCCGCCGAAGCCCTCAAGGTGCAGATGGATGAGGAGCGCCTGCAAAGCTCGGCACTGGAGTTCGGCCTGGGCTCCGCCGCCGCGCTGCTGGGCGTCGTGCTGATCTGGCTGGCCGCCCTCGGCGTGACCCGCCCGTTGCTGCGCCTGGCCGCCATGCTGGAAGACATTGCCGAGGGCGAAGGCGACCTCACCCGCCGCCTGACCTATGCCCGCCGCGACGAACTGGGCCGCCTGGCGCTGGCCTTCAACCGCTTCCTCGACAAGCTGCAGCCGGTGATCGCCAAGGTCCAGGTCTCGGTACGCGACGCCCGTGGCACCGCCGACCAGTCGGCGCTGATCGCCCGCCAGACCAGCGAGGGCATGCAGCAGCAGTTCCGCGAGATCGACCAGGTGGCCACGGCCTTGCACGAGATGTCCGCCACCGCCAATGCCTCGGCGCAGAGCGCGGCCCAGGCCGCCGACGCCGCGCGCCACGCCGACCAGGCCAGCCGCCAGGGCCTGGACGTGATCACCCGCACCACCGCCGCCATCCAGGCCCAGGCCCGCGACATGGGCGCAGCCATGACCCGGCTCCAGGCCCTGGCCCAGAGCAGCGAGCAGATCGGCTCGGTGCTGGAGGTG
>RCUT01001354.1_pt1 | contig 11777 bp, 11 predicted proteins | sample 2166171 | NCBI WGS metagenome assembly RCUT01 (sample SAMN09932757, study PRJNA488358) | compost metagenome | isolation source: compost soil in 4-hydroxybenzoic | place: Germany: Experimental Botanical Garden
GCATGATCCGCCCGGATCAGTTCATCAGCGTCGCCGAGGAAACCGGGCTGATCATCCCGATCGGCAAGTGGATCGCCCGCCAGGCCTGCAGCATGAGCCAGAAGTTGCGCACTGAAGGGCTGGGCGATCTGCAGGTGGCGATCAACCTGTCACCCAAGCAGTTTTCCGATCCCGAGCTGGTTGCCTCGATCGCCAACATCCTCAAGGAAGAAGCGCTGCCGCCCCATCTGCTGGAGCTGGAGCTGACCGAAGGCCTGCTGCTCGAAGCCACCGAAGACACCCACCGCCAGCTCGACCAGCTCAAGCAACTGGGCCTGACCCTGGCCATGGACGACTTCGGCACCGGTTATTCGTCGCTCAGCTACCTGAAGAAGTTTCCGATCGACATCATCAAGATCGATCGCAGTTTCATCCATGAAATCCCCGACAACCAGGACGACATGGAAATCACCTCAGCGGTAATTGCCATGGCCCACAACCTCAAGCTCAAGGTAGTTGCCGAAGGTGTCGAGACCGCCGAGCAACTGGCGTTCCTGCGCCGCCATCGCTGCGACGTCGGCCAGGGCTATCTGTTCGACCGACCGATTCCGGGCACTGAGCTGGTCAGTAAACTCAAGCGCTATCCACGCGGCCCCGGCGCCTGACAGCGGCGTAACACTCGGGCACACTACGACTCTATCCCTTATTGTCCTATCTTGAAGAGGAATGGGTTCATGGTCCTGCGCTCGGAAATCCTGGTGAACAAAAACGTCCTGCCTACCGCTGAACAGGCCCTGCCTGGCCGCGAAACTCCGATGACCCTGCCGGAGAAACACTTCGTCTTCAAAGACACACCACTGCTGGGGCCGTTCTTCGAGAACGTCGACTTTGCCATTTTCGGCCTCGGTTGTTTCTGGGGTGCCGAGCGGCGCTTCTGGCAGCGTGAAGGCGTGGTCAGCACTGTCGTCGGTTATGCCGGTGGTTTTACCCCGAACCCGACCTACGAAGAGGTCTGCTCGGGCCTGACCGGTCACACCGAAGTTGTACTGGTGGTATTCGACAAGGACAAGGTCAGCTACAAAGAGCTGCTGGCGATGTTCTGGGAACTGCACAACCCGACTCAGGGCATGCGCCAGGGCAACGACATCGGCACGCAGTACCGCTCGGTGATCTACTGCACCAGCCCGCAACAGCTGGAAGAGGCACTGGCAAGCAAACACGCCTACCAGGCAGAATTGACCAAGGCCGGTTTCGGCGAGATCACCACCGAGATCGACCAGGCGCCGACCGTCTATTTCGCCGAGGCCTATCACCAGCAGTACCTGGCAAAAAACCCCGAAGGCTACTGCGGTATTGGTGGTACCGGTGTCTGCCTGCCGCCTAGCCTGCAAGGCAACTGAGGGTTCGCCATGTCTACCGCGAGCATGACCCTGTTCCACTCACCGGCTTCGCCGTTCGTGCGCAAAGTCCTGGTGGTACTGCACGAGACTGGGCAGACCGACCGAGTGGCGCTGCAAACCGTCAACCTGACGCCGGTCAGTCCGGTTGCCGAGCTCAACCAGGGCAATCCAGCCGGGAAAATCCCAGCCTTGCGCCTGGCCGACGGCACTGTTCTGCACGACAGCCGGGTGATCTGCGAGTACCTCGATCAGCAACATGTCGGTAATCCTCTGATCCCTAAGGAAGGCTGGCCGCGCTGGCATCGCCTGACCCTGGCCTCGCTGGCCGATGCGATCATGGACGCGGCGGTGCTGACGCGTTATGAGACCTTCCTGCGCCCCGAAGACAAGCGTTGGGACAGCTGGATCGACGCGCAGCAGGACAAGATTCGTCGTGGTCTGGCCAACCTTGAGCAAGAACACATTGCCGAGCTGACCGCAGTGTTCGACATTGCGGCTATCGGCGTCGCCTGTGCCCTGGGTTACATCGACCTACGCATGCCAGAGTTTGGCTGGCGTGAGCAGCAGCCACAACTGGCAGCCTGGTATGCCCAGGTCAGCCAGCGGGCTTCGATGCAGGCGACGGATCCTTCTGTCACCTGACTGGCTTCACCCCTCGTGGGAACTGGACTTGCCAGCGATGCAGACGCCGCGCCATACCTGACACCGCAGCGATCTCATCGCCGGCAAGGCCGGTTCCCACACTGACCTGCGCAGTCCACAGGTTGGCAATACCCAGCGCCAACACCATCCCCAAGCGCCTTTCCTCGCGCAAGCCGCTCATTGTGAACGTCCCACGCTGGACCAATCCAAGCGGCGCGTCAGCACCATGAACACACCCAGCAGGCCGAACAGCAACAACGAGCCCATCAGCAAGGCATAGTCCTCGGCGCTGAGCAGGCCGTAGAGCATGCCGTAGAGCACCGCCAGCCCCAAGGCAAAGCCCAAGGCTCGCAGCAGGCTGTGCAGCACGTGGCTCAGGTAGAAGCCAATCAGCAACACACAGGCCCCGGCAGACAGTAGATAGGCAGGACCAAAGCCCAAGTGTTCGGACAACGACAACAACAACAGATAGAACAGCGCCAATGCTGCACCGACCAAGGCGTACTGAATCGGATGCACGCTGAGGTTCTTGAGAATCTCGAAGAGGAAGAAGCCTGCGAAGGTCAGGGCAATAAACAGCAAGGCATATTTAATCGCCCGCTCACTTTTGAGGTACTGATCCACCGGGTCCACAAAACTGACACCGAATGCCCGGCTATTGAATTCCTCGCACCCTTGACTGTTCACACACTGGCTCAGGGCGTCCTCCAAATTGGTGGAGAAGAACGAGGTCTGCCAGCGCGCCGAAAATCCACCCGCGTCGACCTTGCGGTTGCTCGGCAAGTAGTTGCCGACAAAACTTGGGTGTGGCCAGTTAGCCGCCATGCTGACACTGGTGCTGCGCCCTACCGGCAATACTTGCAGCTGGCCGGTGCCTTGCAGGCTGAGGTCGAAGGCATAGTCGAACAAGGTGTCAGCTTTGCCGTCCAGGCTGTTGAGGACCACATGGACACCACCGCCAAACCAGCTCAGCCGAGTACCCGCCTGGAAGTCCAGACGCTGATCGTTGAACTGCAGTTGCAGGCCCTTTTCGATACCGCGAATGTCGCTGATCCCTACCGCGAGAAAAGCAGGATCGAAACGGTAATCCTCAAAGTCTTGGGTTATCCCCCAATTGGCCGGTACTTTGAATTGGCCGCTGATGTGGTTATTGGCATGGAACAGACGCGTTTGGTAGATCCCTCGCGAGCGCAACTCGGTATCGATGCCCGCCTTGAGCTCGAAGGTTTCCGGCAGAAAATACAGATAACCGCTGACTTGCTTGGTTTCCTTGAAGGTTTTGCCCTCTTCGGTCTTCCAGCGTCGTTCGGTCTTACGGTACGGCACCACCAGCATTGGCCCGCTGATTTGCTGACTGAAGCTTGCGCTCTGGGCGATGTTTTCAACAACGTTGTCACGCAGCTCCTGGCGTTCGCCAATCAGGCCACTGATCATCAGCAGCGGGATCAGCAGCAGCACAATCAGGAAGGCGATGACGCCAAGTTTGACACTCAAGGTTCGGTTCATGGGGGCAGGACTCCGGTTTCGATGGGCAGAGTCTGCGCAATCAACATGGAGCCCTTGGGGAGTTGTGTGGAGTCAATGTGCAGAGTGTGTGAAGTTTCAGTCCACGCGCTTGGCCGGCAGCCACAGGCGCACACGTACACCGTCCTCGACGTTGGCCACTTCAAGCGAACCGCCGTGCAGTTGCATCACCTCTTCGACGAAGTTCAACCCAAGCCCGGTGCTTTTGCGTCCACTGGATGGGCGCGGCAACGAATAGAAGCGCTCGCTCAAGCGCCCCAGCGCATAGTCGGGAATCGCCTCACCCTGGTTGAACAGGCTCAGAGCCACACGTGCGTCCTGCTGCTCCAGCTCGAACAGCAGCAGGCCACCAGGCGGTGTGAAGTCCAGGGCATTGTCCAGCAGGTTGGCAATGGCCTGACGCATGAGAAACGGCTCACACAGCAACCGGGTATTGGCTGGTACGCGCTGACGCACTTGCAAGTTGTTGCTTTCGATTCGCGCGCTCTGGGCCAATAGCAACTCGTCGACCAAGGTCGCCAGTGACACATGCTGCTGCTCTTCCAGGGCTTGCAGTTGTTCGACCTGGGCCAGGTTGAGCAAGCGCTCGATCAGTTGCTGCATGCGCGCGCTTTCGCTCTCGATATTGTCGGCAAAGCGCTGACGCTGCGCCTCCGGCATCGGCCCCTGCAACAGCTCTGATGCGCCTCGAATAGCCGCCAGAGGGCTCTTGAGCTCATGGGTCAGGGTATGCACATAGCGCTCGACATAGTCCTTGCCCTCCAGCTGGGTACGCATGCGCTCCACCGCCGCCGCCAGTTGCCCCAGCTCGCCACCGCGATAATGCGGCAGGGCGGTGCGCTCACCTTCGCTGACCGCCTGGGCGTAATGGGTCAGGCGGCGTAGCGAACGGGCCAGCCACCACGACAGCGCCGCACCGACCAACAACCCTAGACCGATCAGGCCCAGACCCAGGTACAACAACCGCCGCTCGGAGCGGTCGATATAGGGCTGCAGCGATTTGTTCGGCTTGGCCACAGTGACCACACCAATGATCTTGCCCTCATCGAGAATCGGCGCGGCCACGTGCATGACTGAAGAATCCGGGTCATCCGCGTCACTGCGAGTCGAGCGCGCACCATACTCACCGCGTAAGGTCAGGTAGACGTCGTTCCAGCGTGAATAATCCTCACCCACAGCCACGCCACTGGAATCGAGCAGAACCTTGCCCTTGGCATCGGTGACATAGATGCGGTGGTTGACCTGATTTTTCGACAACCCCCAGATATCCGCTTTGGGCTGCCGCTGACCGTAGGCACGCAACAGTTGAGGCAAACGGCTCTGGCCCAGGGTGCCGGCCTTGACATCATCGTGGAGGATTTCAGCGAGCAGGTTGGCCGTGTCCACCAGCGTCTCTTCGGTGGACTGTCGCACCCCAGGGCGAATCTGTTCACGCACAGTGCTGAGAATGAAAAAACCGGTCAGCCCGACAAACAGGAAATAGACCAGGAAAATCCGGATCCCCAGGCGCATTAGCTGTGGCTCGGGCTGTAGCTGTAACCCAGGCCACGATGCGTCTGGATTGGTTCGGCTTCGGCCGCCACCTGACGCAGCTTGGCACGCAGGCTCTTGATGTGGCTGTCGATGCTGCGCTCATAACCGGCATCAGCGGCCACCCCGACAGCATCAAGCAACTGCTCACGGCTGAGCACGCGTTCGGGCTGCTCCAGCAGACTTTGCAATAAACGGAATTCGTGGCGAGTCAGGCTCAGCGGTTGACCGTGGTAGCTGATCTGCATGCGCAGAGTATCCACCTGAAACACCTCAGGCGTGCTGCTCAGCGGTACTGCACGCGGTGTCATACGTTTGAGAATCGCCCGTACCCGCGCGGCCACTTCACGTGGGCTGAAGGGCTTGACCACATAATCGTCGGCGCCGATTTCCAGGCCCACGACCCGATCAATTTCACCATCACGGGCACTGAGGAACATCACGGGCACTTCGCTGAAGCGCCGCAATTGCCGACAGGTTTCAAAGCCGCTGATATCCGGCAGACCGATGTCGAGAATGATCAAGTCAGCGGGTCGCTGACGATGTTGCTCAAGGGCAGCACTGCCCAAGGTCACCCACTCGGTACTGTGACCATCACCTTGCAGGGCAAAAACCAGGGTATCGGCGATAGCCGCTTCGTCTTCGACAATCAATATGTGGGGCATCTGGAGCTGCAAGCCTCAAGCTACACGCTTCAAGTAGAAGCAGATCGCGTGACGTTACACTGAACTGCTTGTTCTTGCAGCTTAGCGCTTGAAACTTGCAGCTGCGCCATTAGCACTCAGGTTTGCCGGCCGTGAATCGCCGCGCAGGGTTCACCGCTGCCTTGAACTCGCGCAGGGCCTTGGCACCAATCAGCAACGGATAGTTGAAGCTGCTGCGGTCGGTCAGGTTGACTTCGACCGTACGCTTGACGTCACCAAGGCACAGCTCAAGGTCCACTACCGGACGTTTGCTGACTTCTGCGCCCTCTCCATCTTCATCTTCATCGGCGCGGTTCTTGATTTTGCTGATACGCGCCAGTTTGTGCTCGTAGACTTTGCCGCTGGAGTCCTTGGTCGCCAGACGGAAACGCACCCACTCTTCACCATCACGGGTGAACAGCTCGATGTCTTTGGCCGACAATGACGCGGTCAGGGCGCCAGTGTCCATCTTGGCCTTGAGGGTTTCACCACCAAACTCGGGCAGCGTGATGTATTCGTAACGGCCATACAGGGTCGGCTCAGCAGCCATCACCGGCAGAGCGAGTAGCGACAACAGGGCAAGTACAGATTTCACAGGATCCGCTTCCTTGAGATAAGACAGTGTTTAGACTGCGAAGGCAGGATAGGTTCGCGCCAATAGCTTATTCAACACAATGTGAAACATTTGTCTCGCGCCAGCAGACCTGAGGATTTGGCGTAAGCCGATAGGCTGCTTATCATTGCCGACCGCTTACTTGAATATAAGAGTTTTCTTATGCGCCGCTTACTGACGGGCATTCTTGTGACCACGCTGTTGCTGCTCAACACCTTGGTCCTGATCGGCCCATTGATGGTCTTTGCCCTGTTCAAACTGGTCCTGCCCGGCCGTTACCGCGACTATGCCTCTTGGGCAGTGATGTGGATTGCCGAGACCTGGGCCGAGATCGACAAACTGATTTTCCGCCTGTGCATTCCTACGGTGTGGGAAGTGCGCGGCGCAGAGGGCCTGCGCCTGGAGACCTCATATCTGGCCATCAGCAATCATCAGAGTTGGGTGGATATCCCCGCGCTGATCCAGGCGCTCAACCGGCGCATTCCATTCTTCAAGTTCTTCCTGAAAAAAGAACTGATCTGGGTGCCGCTGCTGGGGCTGGCTTGGTGGGCGCTGGATTATCCGTTCATGAAGCGCTACAGCAAGGCCTTCCTCAAAAAGCATCCAGAACTCAAAGGCCAGGACCTGGAAATCACCAAGGCCGCCTGCGAGTTGTTCAAGCGCCAGCCGGTAACCGTGGTCAACTACCTGGAAGGCACGCGCTTCACCGAAGCCAAGCGTACTGCTCAGCAGTCACCCTACCAACACTTGCTCAAACCCAAGGCCGGGGGCGTCGCCTTCGTGCTGGCAGCACTGGGTGAACAACTTGATGCCCTGCTCGACGTCACCATTGTTTACCCCGGCGACAAGGCCCCAGGGTTCTGGGACCTGCTCAGCGGTGCGGTACCAAAAGTGATCATCGACATCCAGGTCCGCGAGCTGGACCCGGCGCTGTGGAGCGGTGACTACGAAAACGATCCAGTTGTGCGCCAGGCAGTGCAGGACTGGGTCAACCAGTTGTGGCACGACAAAGATGCGCGGATCGAAACCTTGCGCACAGAGCTACGCTAAACAACCACGTTAACCGATTAAAATCTGTATTAATAATTAAGATAAGGGAATCTTTGTTTGCTATTGCTGGTTTAACTGGATAAAAATCGATCAACAAACAATTACAAAAAGCCAGGATCGATCAATGGCCAAGCAACCAAGCAACACTGCCCAGGCAGACTCCGCCCAACTGCGCCGTGTCCTCGGCCTCCCCGCCCTGGTGTTCTTCGGCCTGGTTTACATGGTCCCGCTGACCATCTTCACCACCTACGGCATCGTCACCGAACTCACCGGTGGCCGTACTGCCGGGGCCTATCTGGTAACGCTGCTGGCCATGCTCTTCACGGCGACTTCCTACAGCTTCATGGTCCGGCGTTTTCCGGTCGCCGGCTCCGCCTACTCCTACACCAACCTGGCCTTTGGACCGAGCATCGGCTTTCTTGCCGGCTGGTCGCTGCTGCTCGACTACCTGTTCATCCCGATGATCAATTACCTGCTCATCGGCCTGTTCCTGAACATCGCCTTCCCGAGCATTCCGGTGTGGACCATCATCCTCGCTTCGATCGCTCTGGTTACCGTGCTCAACGTAGTCGGCATACATTCGGTGGCCAAGGCCAGCAACCTGATTGTCGGTGCGCAGATCATCTTCATCGGCGTGTTCGTCGCGCTGTCGTTCAAAACGTTGGGGGGTGGTCAGCCGGTCGATTTCCTCGCGCCACTGCTCGGTGATGGCAGCCAGCCGGGCTTCAATCATTTGATGGCAGGTGCGGCCGTGCTGTGTCTGTCGTTCCTCGGTTTTGACGCGGTTTCGACCCTCGCGGAAGAAACCAAGGATGCACAGCGTACCGTGCCGCGAGCGATCATCCTCACCACACTGGGCGCCGGCGTACTGTTCACCCTGCTCGCCTACATCAGCCAGTTGGTGCTGCCCGGCAGCCATTTCGCCAATACCGACGCGGCGGCCAACGAGGTGATGTTCAAGGCGGGCGGGCAGTTCCTGGCCAATTTCTTTACCGCCGCTTACGTCGCTGGCAGCCTGGGCTCGGCCCTGGCTTCGCAGGCTGCGGTATCGCGGATTCTCTACACCATGGGTCGTGACAGGGTCTTGCCACAACGCTGGTTCGGTAATTTGTCGCCGCGCTTCGGCACACCGGTTACCGCTACCCTGGTGGTCTCGGCATTTTCCCTGCTGGCCTTGGTCATCGATCTTGCCACCCTCGCTTCACTCATCAGCTTTGGTGCGCTGGTGGCGTTCTCAGCGGTGAACTTGGCAGTGATTCGCACCCACTTGATCAACGAGACCTGCCATCGCAACCTGACAGGGTTGCTGCGTTATGGCCTGGTCCCGCTGGTGGGCATGAGCCTGACCCTGTGGCTGTGGACCAGCCTGTCGACCTTGACCCTGACCATTGGCCTGAGTTGGTTCGGTCTGGGCCTGGCCTACCTGATGGTGCTCACCAGCGGCTTCCGCCGCCCGGTGCGCATGGTGGACTTTTCCGAAGCAGCGTAAGCGTCGTTACACTGAAGGGGCGGCAGCGGGCGTGCCCCAGAGGCCGCCCAGGCTCTGCAACAGCGAACCGGCAACGCCCTGCTGACCGAGGTACTGCAGGATCAGCGGGGCAAACTGACCGATCATGCCGGTATCCATGCCCAAGGCGCTAAAGGCGTTGTTCAGGTCATCGGTGCTTTTAACGTTATCGCCCAAGGCATTGCTCAGGGCCGACGAATTGCCGCTCTTGCCGAGCAGATCACCCAAACCGCTCAATCCGCCCAAGGCGTTTTCGCCGGAGAGCAGGTCCAGGCCGGGAACGGCTTTGCTTAGTTGTTCGTAGTCGGTGCTGCTCAGTTGATTACGAGCAAGACCGAGCAACGCGCCGGTGCCACCGATGGCTTGTTCCGGGGTGATTTTCAGCTCGCTGCCGAGGGTATTGAGCAAGTTCGCCGAAGCGGCTGGCGCCTGCACCGCAGCACCGTCCTTGTTGCCTTGCATGGCGGAAACGGCGTTGGCCGCATCGCTGAGGTTGAAGGCGAATACCGGGCTGGCAGCCAGAGTCATCAGGGTGACCAGTGCAAAACGTTTCATGAATAGACCTCGTCAGCCGTAAAGGCAGGGGAAAACGAGGGTTGGACCTTGTAGGCGAGGGAATGTTCCGTTTTCTCTGATGGCCTTTTCGCCGGCAAGGCCGACTCCCACAGTGTCCCATGGCAGCCGGGCTTGTCGCGATAGGTCGCCTAGTGGCTATCAGGCCGCGCTGAACAGCTTGTGCGGATCGATCACGAATTTCTTTGGAACCCCTGCATCAAACTCGCCGTAGCCTTCCGGTGCCTGGTCCAGGCTGATCACCTGTACGCCCACCACTTCGGCGATGTTGATACGGTCCCACATGATCGCCTGCATCAGTTGGCGGTTGTACTTCATCACTGGGGTTTGCCCGGTATGGAAGCTGTGCGACTTGGCCCAGCCCAGGCCAAAGCGGATGCTCAGGCTGCCAATTTTCGCTGCAGCATCCACTGCACCCGGATCTTCGGTGACATACAAGCCGGGAATACCAATCTTGCCCGCCACCCGCACCACGCCCATCAGCGAGTTGAGTACGGTAGCCGGGGCTTCATGCTTAGCACCGGCATGACCATGTCCTCGGGCTTCGAAACCCACGGCATCGACCGCGCAATCCACTTCCGGCTCACCTAGGAGGTTGGCAATTTGCTCATGCAGCGGGGTGTCCTGGGACAAGTCGGCGATTTCGAAACCTTGGGCCTTGGCGTGCGCCAGGCGCACCGGGTTGACGTCACCGACGATCACCACCGCAGCACCCAGCAGACGCGCTGAAGCTGCTGCGGCCAGCCCCACAGGACCGGCACCGGCGATGTACACCGAACTGCCAGGGCCAACGCCCGCTGTCACTGCACCGTGATAACCGGTCGGCAGGATGTCGGAGAGGCAGGTCAGGTCGCGGATTTTCTCCATGGCCTTGTCACGGTTAGGCAGTTTCAGCAGGTTGAAGTCGGCATAGGGCACCAGCACGTATTCGGCCTGGCCACCGGTCCAGTCGCCCATGTCGACATAGCCATAGGCACCCCCAGCACGTGCCGGGTTAACGGTCAGGCAGACGCCAGTGTGTTGTTCTTTGCACGAGCGGCAGCGGCCACAAGCGACGTTGAACGGCACCGAGACCAGATCGCCGATCTGCAGGTTTTCCACGTCGCGGCCCTTTTCGATCACCTCACCGGTGATTTCATGGCCCAGCACCAGGCCGACTTGAGCGGTGGTGCGACCACGGACCATATGCTGGTCAGAGCCACAGATGTTGGTGGAGACCACCCTGAGGATCACCCCGTGCTCGATCTTCTTGCCACGCGGATCCTGCATTTTCGGGTAGTCAATTTTCTGCACCTCGACCTTGCCAGCGCCGAGATACACCACACCACGATTACCAGACATGCTTTTACCTCGCTAAAGTTTGTTGTTATGTAGCGGTGCAAAGTGCGCCGCCCGAGGGCCGCGCTGAGTTACTGGAATCTGTTCTGGCCTTGCCGGCGATGGCGTCAGTCAGAGCACTACTGTCCTGTTGGCGTTCAAGAAGACCCGCCGTTCAATGTGATAGCCCACCGCTCGCGCCAGAGTCAGGCACTCGATGTCGCGGCCCTTGGCGATCAGGTCTTCCGGGTAATGGCTGTGGTCGACCGACTCGACGCCCTGGGCAATGATCGGCCCTTCGTCGAGGTCGTTGTTGATGTAGTGAGCGGTAGCGCCCACCAACTTCACGCCCTTGTTATAGGCCTGGTGGTAGGGCTTGGCACCTTTGAAACCAGGCAGCAGCGAGTGGTGAATGTTGATCGCCCAGCCATCAAGCTTGCGGCACAGTTCCGGCGACAGCACTTGCATGTAGCGGGCAAGGATCACCAGCTCCGCACCAGACTCTTCGATCACCTGCAACACCTTGCGCTCCTGCGCCGGTTTGTCATGTGGATCAAGAGCAAAGTGGTAGTAGGGAATGCGGTGCCAGTGGGCTAGCGGCTCAAGGTCCGGGTGATTGGAGATCACCGCCACAACGTCCATGCTCAATTGCCCGATGCGCTGGCGGTAGAGCAGGTCGTTGAGGCAGTGGTCGGCCTTGGACACCATGATCACCACTTTCGGCCGATGCTTGGGAGCGGTCAGTTCGAACAGCATACCGAAGGCTTCGCCGCGCTCAGCGAGCCCCGCGCGAAAGCTGGCTTCGTCGAAGTCATCCGGCTGACGGAATTCCACACGAATGAAGAAGCGCCCGGACAGCCGGTCATCGAACGAATGATGTTCGGTGACATAACACTGTTGCTCGTACAGATAACGCGTCACCACGTCCACCGTACCGAGCAGGCTCGGACAGTCAGCGG
>RCUT01001355.1_pt1 | contig 11775 bp, 16 predicted proteins | sample 2166171 | NCBI WGS metagenome assembly RCUT01 (sample SAMN09932757, study PRJNA488358) | compost metagenome | isolation source: compost soil in 4-hydroxybenzoic | place: Germany: Experimental Botanical Garden
GGCCAGCTGACCACCACCACCGAAGTCGACAACTGGCCGGGCGACCCCCACGGCCTGACCGGCCCGGCGCTGATGCAGCGCATGCAGGAGCACGCCGAGCGCTTCGAGACCGAGATCGTCTTCGACCACATCAACGCCGTCGACCTGGCCGGCAAGCCCTTCACCCTGGTGGGCGACAGCGGCACCTACACCTGCGACGCGCTGATCATCGCCACCGGCGCCAGCGCCCGCTACCTGGGGTTGCCGTCCGAGCAGGCCTTCATGGGCAAGGGCGTGTCCGCCTGCGCCACCTGCGACGGATTCTTCTACCGCAACCGCGAAGTGGCGGTGGTGGGCGGCGGCAACACCGCCGTGGAAGAGGCGCTGTACCTGGCCAACATCGCCAGCAAGGTGACCCTGGTGCACCGCCGCGAGACCTTCCGCGCCGAGAAGATCCTCCAGGACAAGCTCAAGGCGCGGATTGCCGAAGGCAAGATCGAGCTCAGGCTGAACGCCGAGGTGGATGAAGTGCTGGGCGACGCCATGGGCGTTACCGGCGTGCGCCTGAAGCGCACTGACGGCGGCAGCGACGAGCTGAAGGTGGACGGCCTGTTCGTCGCCATCGGCCATACCCCGAACACCTCGCTGTTCGAGGGCCAGCTGGCACTCAAGGACGGCTACCTGGTGGTCAACGGCGGCCGGGACGGCAATGCCACCGCCACCAACGTGCCGGGCGTGTTCGCCGCCGGCGACGTGGCCGACCATGTCTACCGCCAGGCCATCACTTCGGCCGGCGCCGGCTGCATGGCGGCCCTGGATGTCGAGCGTTACCTCGACGCGCAGTGAGCCGAGCCTGACCAACGAGCCCCGCGATCGCGGGGCTTTTTCATGCCTGCAGGGCAGGTGGAAAGGGGCGTCATCCGGTTCAGACCCAGGTATTGAGCGAAAGGGTGCGGGCGCTCATGCGCTGGTACAGGCCCAGGGCTTCCAGCAGCAGGGACTGCTGGTCCACCGTCAGTTCGACCGGCTTGCGGCCTTCCGCCTCGCAGCGATAAAGGGTGTGATGACGGTGCTGGCGCAGGCACTGGTAGCGCAGCTGGCGGGCTTCCACCCGCAGGCTCGGCAGGTCGACGTAGGCGACCCGCAATTGCTCGCTCTGGCCTATCTCCAGGGCGCAGCGCTGCAGGGCCGGGGTATGGGTGAAGGGCGTGGCCGACAGCATCACCAGCTGGCAGTCGTCCAGGTCGCGGCGGTGCTGGCCGTCGAGGAACCAGCGCCCGCGCAGGTCGCGGTCCAGGCGCAGGCTCCGCTGGCCGTGGTTCTCGACCTTCAGCCAGAGGTGGCGGAAGCGCCAGCGCGGATCGCTGTCCAGCACATAGGCGGCGGCGATGCTCTGGCCGTTGCGGTTCTGGATCAGGTGGCTGCTGGCGTGGATGCCCTGGTCGTCCATGGACAGGCGCAGGCTCTCGACGCCGGGCGTGGTCAGTGGCTTCCACACGAGGGTTTGCTGCATCCGTGCGCTCCGGGGGCGGGGGAATTTGGGAGGATCTTGTGGGGGCGAATTCATTCGCCAAGCAGGCCGAAGGCCTGCCTTGTCACGTCCTGTGGGGCCGCGCTGCGACCCTTTGCGAATGAATTCGCCCCCACAGGCAAAGGGCAGCTCCGTGCCACCCCAATAGCTGACAGTTGAGAAGAGTACGCGTTTAGTTGGGAAAAGGCTGTCAGATATTGCTGACAGAAAACGGAAGCTAAAGCCTAGGGGAACCGCCCCGACGGGGCGGTTGGGCGGCATCAGGCCTTGCGTTGCAGAGGCTGGCGCTCGAAGCGCACGCCGGCGAGGCCGGTCGTCATCAGGGCGCGGATATTGCCGTGGTCGTTGCCGTCCGGGGTGGCCAGCACGGCACGGTAGTGCTCGCCGAAGGCCAGCAGGGTTTCCTCCAGGCTGAAACCTTCCAGCAGGGCCAGGCCGAGGGTCTTGCAGGAGCCTTCGTTCTGCCCGGCGGCGTTCTCGACGTTGCCGTTGCTGAAGGCGCTCTGCTGGTAGTCGTAACCCCGAGCGATGAAGTCGAGGGTTTCGGCAAAGACGTGCTGGTCGCTGTGCAGGCGGGCACGGAAGTCGTTCAGGTCGCTCATTCTTTGTTCGCTTTGTTGAAGGCCGCTTGCTGGCTGGCGCTGGCTTCTTTCTGGTACTTGGCCTTCCAGTCGGCGTAGGGCATGCCGTAGATCTCTTCGCGCGCCTGGTCGGGGCTCACTTCGAGGCCGAGGTCGTCGGCGGCGGCCTTGTACCACTTGGACAGGCAGTTGCGGCAGAAGCCGGCGAGGTTCATCAGGTCGATGTTCTGCACATCGGGGCGGCTGCGCAGGTGTTGCACCAGACTACGGAAGGCGGCGGCTTCGAGTTCGAGGCGTTCTTGCTCGGTCATGGCAGGATTCTCCTGGGGCTTGCGGGAGGGATTGGCGGGGATGATAAGGGCCCTCCCTGGCTCCGACAAATAGCTCAGCGATGGCTGGCAAGGGTGATGGAAACCGACTCGGCGAAGCGCAGCGCGTGGGGTTTGTCCACTTCCACTTCGGCGTAGCGCACGCTGGGGTTGGCCATGACCAGGTCGAGGATCTCCTGGGTCAGGCGCTCCAGCAGGGCGAAGCGGTTCCCTTCGACGTGCTGGATGATCGCCTTGGTGATGGTGCGGTAGTTCAGCGCGTGTTCGATGTCGTTGCCCTGCACCGCTTCCTCGGCCGGGTAGAGGATGGTGAGGTTGATCAGCACATCCTGCTTGTTGAGGATCTCCTCCTCCTTGATGCCGATGAAGGTGCGCAGGCGCAGGTCCTTGACGCGTATACGCGCCATTCCGGGTTCCAGTCGCGGCATTGTCTAATTGCTCCGCTTGATCAGTTTCAGGAATTCGTGGCGGGTGTTCTGGGATTCCCTGAAGGCTCCGAGCATCACCGAGGTGCTCATCACCGAGTTCTGCTTCTCCACGCCGCGCATCATCATGCACATGTGCTGGGCTTCGATCACCACCGCCACACCGGCGGCGGCGGTCACCCGCTGCACCGCTTCGGCGATCTCGCGGGTGAGGTTCTCCTGGATCTGCAGTCGCCGCGCGAACATGTCGACGATGCGCGCGATCTTCGACAGCCCCAGCACCTTGCCGGTGGGAATGTACGCTACATGGGCCTTGCCGATGAAGGGCAACAGGTGGTGTTCGCAGAGGGAGTAGAGTTCGATGTCCTTGACCATCACCATTTCGTCGTTGTCCGAGTCGAACAGGGCGCCATTGACGATCTCCTCCAGGCTCTGCGCGTAGCCGTGGCAGAGGTAGCGCATGGCCTTGGCGGCGCGCTTGGGCGTGTCGCGCAGGCCCTCGCGGTCCGGGTCCTCGCCCAGGCCCAGCAGGATCTCCCGATAGTTCCGGCTCAGCTCGTCGTTCATGCTGGCAGTCCTTGCGGTCGCTTCATTTGAGGTGTCGGCCGCCGTTCAGGGTGAGCGTCGTTCCGGTGACATAGGGGTTGTCCAGCAGGTAGCGCAGGCCCTGGTAGACCACCTGCGGGCCGGGTTCGATGCCCAGCGCCGACTTGGCCAGGGTCTTCTTGCGATAGGCCTCGTCGTCGCCCTCGTTGAACATCACCAGCGCCGGGGCGATGCCATTGACCTTGATGTGCGGGGCGAAGCGCGCGGCGAACGACAGGGTCAGGTTGTCCAGCCCGGCCTTGCTGGCGCAGTAGGCGATGCGCTTCTCGCTGCCCTTGCGCGCCACGTCGTCGCTGAGGTGGACGATATCCGCCGGGCTGCTGTGGCGCAGCAGTTCCTCGCAGTGCAGGTTGATCAGGTAGGGCGCCAGCATGTGCACGCTGAACATGCGCTTGAAGGCCTCGGCTTCGTGGCCCGGGGCCTCGGTCATCCAGTCCGAGGCGTTGTGGACGATGGCGCGCAGGCTGTCGGTGCAGCCTTTGAGTTCATCGATGAAGGCAAGGATGCCTGCTTCGTTGGAGAAGTCCGCCTGCAGCGCCAGGGCGCCGCGTTCGCGCAGGTGCTGCACGCTGTCGCGTTCGCTGCGGTAGCTGATGATCACCGGCTGGCCGTCGTCCAGCAGGCGTTCGGCGCAGTGCAGGCCGACGCGCTGGCTGGCGCCGGTGATCAGGATGGGGGGGGCGGGTCGGCTCATGTACGCCTCGGAGGCTGAGGAGTGGGGCCGGCGGAAGGTGGTGCAGGCCGAATCTGCACCACGTTATACCAGGGGTGGGGCATGTACAAATGTGCGGGAGGCGCCTTGTGCGGGCGAGTCCCGGCGCGGTCGCGCCGCCCCGGCCGCGGCCTGCCGGCCAATTGGATTCCCCGGAACAAGGGTTAAACTGCCTGAATGTTTCGACTGACGAATTGCCACCATGACCGAACCCGGTGCATCCCTCGCTTCCGGCGCCCTGAAAAGGGAAGAGCTCTTCCCTATCCGCGAAGTCTCGCGCCTGACCGGCGTCAATCCGGTCACCCTGAGGGCCTGGGAGCGGCGCTACGGCCTGATCCAGCCGATCCGCACCGACAGTGGCCACCGGCTCTATTCCCTGGCCGATGTCGAGTCGGTGCGCAGCATCCTGGCCTGGATCGAGCGCGGTGTATCGGTGAGCAAGGTGGGCAAGCTCCTGGCACGCAGCAATGCGGCCAAGACGCCATTGACGCCGGTCTACCAGGAGGTGGTGGCCGGGGAATGGAGCGAGTGGCGGACCCAGGTGCGCAGTGCAGTGAGCGCCCTGGACGAAGCCGGGCTGGAGCGGGTCTACGGCCAGGTGTTCTCCAGCTACCCGTTGCATGTGGTGTTCGCCGACGTGCTGATGCCGGTGTGGCAGGAGCTGCTGCTGCGCCAGGACGAATTCGGCCGTGGCAGCGAATGGGTGTTCTTCGACAGCTTCCTCCGCGCCCGCGTCCTGCAGCGCTTGCAGTTGGCGCGTTGCGGCCAGCAGGCGCGGGTGATCCTGGCGCCCTTGCCCGGGCAGGGTCGCGAGCTCGAGTTGCTGGTGGCCGGCCTGTTGCTGGGCAGCAGCGAGGTGGTGGTCAGCGTGCTCGGCCTCGGCCAGCCCCTGGAGGAACTGGCGCTGGTCTGCGGCAAGCTGCAGCCCCGGGCGCTGGTGCTCTACTCCAATCATCCGCCGGCCGACGACCTCGGCCGCCAGCTCAGCCGCCTGGCCCTGGGCCTGGATTGCCCCCTGGCCCTGGCCGGCGAAACCGCCGACCTGATGGGCGAGGATCTCGACGGGACTCCGGTGGCCTGCCTGGGCAGCGAAGGGCGGTTGATGCAGCGGCGCCTGCGGCAATTCCTCGCCGGGCACCTGGATACCTGAGCCATCGGTGCATCCTGTAGGAGCGAGCTCGGCTCGCGAAGCCTTGCCTCGGGACCATTCGCGAGCAGAGCTCGCTCCTACGGCTTGAGCTCGGCCTTGAGGCTGGCCAATTCCGCTTCCAGCTCGCGCACCCGCTGGCGCGCCTCCACCTGTTCGGTGACGTCCTTCTGAATGCCGATGAAATAGGTGAGCTGGTCAGACTCGTTGAACACCGGAGTGATCGACAGCTCGTTCCAGAAGGCGCTGCCGTCCTTGCGGTAGTTGCGCAGGATCTGCCGGCACGGCTGGCGATTGCGCAGCGCCTGGCGGATGGCGGCGAGGCCCAGCTGATTGCGGTCCGCGCCCTGGAGGAAGCGGCAGTCCTGGTAGAGGATCTCGTCGCGGGAGAAGCCTGTGAGGCGCTCGAAGGCGGCATTGGCATAGATGAGGATATTGTCCTCGCCCTCCTGTTCGGCGACCACGATGCCGTCGTTGGAGGCGTCTATCACCAGTTGCAGCAGCTTGGCGTTGATCATGGCGGGGGCTCTTGCGGTCTGACCGCAGCAGTCTAAGGCATCATGCCGGCCTTGCCAGTTGCGGCATAATGCGCAGCATTTCGTACCAGATTGGAGTCACCATGAAAGTCGCCATCCTGTCCGGCTCGGTCTACGGCACCGCCGAAGAAGTCGCCCGTCACGCGGAAAAGCTGCTCAAGGCCGCCGGCCTGGACGCCCATTACCTGCAACGGGTGAGCCTGGACGAGCTCATCGCCTTCGACCCCGAGGCGCTGCTGACCGTCACCGCCACCACCGGCATGGGCGAACTGCCCGACAACCTGCTGCCGCTCTACGCCGAGCTGCGCGACCGCCTGCCCGACTGGCGCGGCCGCCCCGGCGCCGTGCTGGCCCTGGGGGATTCCAGCTATGACGTGTTCTGCGGCGGTGGCGAGATGATTCGCGAACTCTATGCCGAACTCGGCCTGCGCGAAGTGGTGGAGATGCAGCGCCTGGACGCCAGCGAAACCGTCACCCCGGAACTCGATGCTGAGCCCTGGCTGGCCAGCTTCATCGCGGCGCTGAAGGCCTGATGCATCCCCGCGCCGAGCATCTGATCCGCGAGCTGCAACTGGCGCCGCACCCGGAAGGCGGCTTCTACCGCCGGGTGTTCGAGTCGGCCCACGCCCTGCCAGGCGGCCGCGCGGCGTCCTCGGCCATCCTCTTCCTGCTGCCGGAAGGGGCGGTGAGCCGCTGGCACCGGGTGGATGCCGACGAGATCTGGCACTTCTACGAAGGCGAGCCGCTGGAGTTGCTGATCGCCGAATCCCCCCGCGAGGTTCGCCGCGAAATCCTCGGCCCGGTGGCCGAGGGCAGCCTGCCCCAACGCGCCGTGCCTTCCCACGCCTGGCAAGCCGCCCGTGCCCTGGGCACCTACAGCCTGGTGGGCTGCAGCGTGGCGCCGGGCTTCGAATTCTCCGGCTTCCGCTTGCTGGCCGATGATCCGCAGGCGCAGAAGGACTGGCCGCTGCTGGATCCGCAGCTTTTGTAGGGCGCTTTTACTGTGGGGGCGAATTCATTCGCCAAGGGCAGCGCAGCTGCCCCATGTTGGTCTTGAAGGGCAGACCTGCGGTCTGCTTAGCGAATGAATTCGCCCCCACAGGTTTCCTGCCCTTCTCGTTTTCAGCCCTGACCCAACGGCGAATACTCCCGCAACAGCTCCAGCCAGGCCTGGGCCGCCCTCGACAGGTAAGCACCGCGGCGCCAGACGAAGGCGATGTCCCAGCGCAGGTCGGGCTCGCGCAGGGGCACCAGGCGCAGGCCCGGGGCGTTGCAACGGGCGGGCGACTATTCGCGGCAGCAGCACCACGCCCTGGCCGGCGGCCACCAGGGCGGCGAGGAAGTCCGCCTGGCCGCTGCGGCCCACCTCGCGCGGGGTGAAGCCGGCCTGGCGGCAGGCCAGCAGCAAGCGGTCGTTGAGGGTGAAGCTCTGCTGGTAGAGCAGGAAGGGCGAGTCGGCCAGTTGTGCCAGGGCCAGGCTGGGCTCACCGGCGAGGGGATGGTCCGCAGGGACAAGGATATCCAGCGGCTCGTTGCAGAAAGGCTGGTAGTCCAGCGCCGGGTCGTTCGGGGTCAGGCTACCACCCAGCTCCAGCTCGCCCTGCAGCAGCGCCTCTTCCATCAACTTGCTGCCGCCTTCGAACAGCCGCACCACGATGTTCGGGTAGCGCCGCCGGTATTCGGCGAACAGCTCGGCGAACAGCACCTCGCCGCCCAGCAGCGGCAAGCCCAGGCGCAACTCGCCACGGCGCAGATGGCTCAGGTCGTCCAGCTCGCTGTGCAGGTCCTGGCGCTGGCGCAGCATGTCCTCGGCATGGCGCAGCACCACGGCGCCGGCGTCGGTCAGGCGCAGGTTCGGGCCGCTGCGCTCCAGCAGTTGTACACCGAGGCGCTGCTCCAGCTGAGCCACCTGCTTGCTGACGGTGGACTGGGTGGCGTGCAGGGTCTTGCCGGCCTGGGTGAAGCCGCCCTGGCGGACCACCTCGACGAAGCTGCGTAACTGGCGGAATTCCATGGCTATTCCAATCTCGAATGGCTACAAGTCGAACAATTCGCTTTTGGGATGATAGGCGCGGACCTAAGCTGGCCACCAGTACCGAGGGTCACCGCCATGAACCGTTCCCGCCTGCTCCACTTCAGCCGTCTCGCCGCCGAACTCGCCGTCCTGCTGGGCCTGTATGCCCTCGGCTGCAAGCTGGCGGTGCTGCTCGGCTGGCCGATTCCCGGTGGCGTGATCGGCCTTGGCCTGTTGCTGACGGCCTTCGCCAGCGGCTGGGTGAAGCCGGCAGCGCTGCAACTGGGCGCCGGCCTGCTGTTGGCCGAGATGCTGCTGTTCTTCATTCCGGCGCTGATGAGCCTGCTGGACTATGGCGCGCTGCTGCGCCAGGACGGCTGGCGCATCCTGCTGGTGATAGGTTCCAGCACCTTGCTGGTGATGCTGGCCACGGCCCTGACCGTGGAGTGGGTGTGCCGCTGGAGGATGCGCCATGAACATTGAGCCCATGTCCTGGTTCTGGCTGGCGCTGACCCTGGCCGGCTACCTGGCCAGCCGCTGGATGTATCGGCGCAGCGGGCGCTACCTGCTGTCGCCGCTGATCTTCGTCCCCGCGCTGCTGCTCGCCGTGGCCGTGCCGCTGCACACCGCCTACGCCGAGTACGCCGGCGCCACCCACTGGCTGATGTTGCTGTTGGGCCCGGCCACCGTGGCCTTCGCCGTGCCGATCTGGCAGCAGCGCGCGTTGCTCGCCAGGCACTGGCCGGCGCTGTTGCTGGGCATGCTGGCCGGAAGTGGCGTGGCCATTGCCAGCTCCTGGGGCCTGGCCAACGCCCTGGCGCTGGAGTCCCAGGTGAGCCTGTCGCTGGTGCCGCGCTCCATCACCACCCCCTTCGCCATGCCGGTGGCCCGGGACCTGGGCGGTGTGCCCGAGTTGGCGGCGATTTTCGTCATGCTCACCGGGGTGTTCGGCGCCCTGGCCGGCAGCCTGCTGATCCGCTGGCTGCCGCTGCGCAGCGCCCTGGCCCGTGGCGCCCTGTTCGGTGTCGGTGCCCACGGCGCGGGCGTCAGCCGGGCCCAGGAAGTGGGCCGCGAGGAAGGCACGGTGGCCGGCCTGGTGATGGTACTGATGGGCCTGCTCAACCTCTTCGCCGCGCCGCTGGTGGCCGCGCTGATCTGACTCGCAAAGCCATCAAGCTGGCTGCCAAGGCGACTATCGCCGAGGCAGCCCCTGGCTAGACTCCTCGCACAGACAACAACAACGAGGTTTCGCCATGACCGCCGCCCAAGCCCTCCCGCCGCTCGACCTCAAGGACAAGGTATCCGCCGCCGAATGGCAGACCCGCGTCGACCTGGCCGCCTGCTACCGGCTGATCGCCCTGCATGGCTGGGACGACCTGATCTTCACCCACATCTCCGCCAAGGTCCCCGGCACCGAGGACTTCCTGATCAACCCCTATGGGCTGATGTTCCACGAGATCACCGCCTCCAGCCTGGTGAAGATCGACCTGGCCGGCAACAAGCTGATGGACAGCCCCTACGACATCAACCCGGCCGGCTACACCATCCACAGCGCCGTGCACGAGGTGCGTCCGGACGTGGGCTGCGTGCTGCACATCCACACCGCCGCCGGGGTGGCGGTCTCGGCGCAGAAGCAGGGCCTGCTGCCGATCTCCCAGCAGTCGCTGTTCGTCCTCTCCAGCCTGGCCTACCACGGCTATGAGGGCGTGGCGCTGAACCACGAGGAGAAGGGCCGTTTGCAGGCCGACCTCGGCCAGGCGAACTTCATGATCCTGCCCAACCACGGCCTGCTCACGGCTTTCGCCAGCATCGCCGATGCCTTCCTCGGCATGTTCACCCTGCAGCGCGCCTGCGAGATCCAGGTGATGGCCCAGGCCGGCGGCGGCGAACTCATCCAGATCCCGCAACAGATCCTCGACGGCGCCAAGGCGATGATCGCCGGCGTGATGAAGAGCTCCCAGGGCATGGGCGGCTCGCTGCCCTGGCCGGCGCTGTTGCGCAAGCTCGACCAGCAGAACCCCGGGTACGCCGAGTGAAGTCCCTGGCCGGCATCCCCCTGGGTGACTGGCGCGCCCAGGGCCGCGACATGCAGTTTCGCGGCCAGCGCATCCGCTACTGGACGGCGGGGGAGGGCGAGCCTCTGCTGCTGATCCACGGCTTCCCCACCGCCTCCTGGGACTGGCACTACCTCTGGCAGCCCCTGGCCCGGCGCTTCCGCGTCATCGCCTGCGACCTGCTCGGCTTCGGCTACTCCGACAAGCCGCGCGGCCATGACTACCGGCTGCTGGAACAGGCGGACCTGAACCAGGCGCTGCTGGCCCACCTGGGGATCGAGGGGCCGGTGCACGTGCTCGCCCACGACTACGGCGACAGCGTTGCCCAGGAACTGCTGGCGCGGCACCACGAAGGCCGTATCCAGCTGGCCAGCTGCGTCTTCCTCAATGGCGGCCTGTTCCCGGAAACCCACAGGCCGGTGCTGGTGCAGAAGCTGCTGCTCAGCCCCATCGGCGGCCTGGTGGGCAGGCTGTTCTCGCGGCGCAAGCTGGCGGCCAGCTTCGCCCAGGTCTTCGGCCCCCACACCCAGCCCAGCGAAATGGAACTGGACGACTTCTGGCGGCTGATCGCCGAGCAGAACGGCCCCGCCGTGATGCACCGGCTGATCCACTACATGCCCGAGCGCCGCCAGCAACGCGACCGCTGGGTGGCGGCCATGCAGCGCCGCGGCGTGCCGCTGCGGGTGATCGACGGCGCGGTGGACCCCATCTCCGGCGCGCACATGGTGGCCCGCTACCGCGAGCTGATCCCGGATGCGGACACCGTACTGCTCGACGGCATCGGCCACTACCCGCAGACCGAAGCGCCGGAGCAGGTGCTGGAGCACTACCTGGCGTTTCGAGACCGGCACGGATAACGGAAATTTCCGCCGTCGAATCGGACCTTCCTGCTTCCTGCAACCGGAGGCGCGGCACTAGCATTTTCGGCCTCACCCATTGGCCGGGCGCTGTCAGCCCGGCGGCTTCGAGGCCGATCATGCTGTTCCGCGTCCTGGTGTTCCTCTACCCCGTCATTCGCACCCTCGGCCCGGCCCTGGCCGCCCTGATGCTCATCATCGGCCTCAGCCTCGCCGGCTATGCCTGGGTTCGCGAGCCGGGCGCCTGGAGCTGGTTGGCCGCCGCCGGTTGCCTGCTGGCGGCAGCGCTGCTCGCCCTGCTCTGCCACAGTTACCACTGGTGGCTGTTCAAGCTGCGTCCGCGCGGTTGCCTGTTCCTTCCCTTCAAGTAACGTCGCCCTTATCGGGCACCATTCATGGCGGCTCGCATTCTTGTGGGAGCGGGGTGGGCTGCCGGAGACTCGACCGATACCCAGGCCTGCCAAGGAGCCCAGCCATGAGCGATGCAATCCGCTTCGAAGACAAAGTCGTGATAGTCACCGGCGCCGGTGGCGGCCTTGGCCGCGCCCACGCCCTGCTGTTCGCCCGCCATGGCGCCAGAATAGTGGTCAACGACCTCGGCGGCAGCACCCACGGCGAAGGCGCCAACGCCTCGGCGGCCGACCGGGTGGTGGCGGAAATCCGCGAAGCCGGCGGCACCGCCGTCGCCAGCCACGACTCGGTGACCGATGGCGAGAAGATCGTCCAGGCCGCCCTCGACAGCTTCGGCCGCGTCGACGTGGTGGTGAACAACGCCGGCATCCTGCGCGACAAGACCTTCCACAAGATGGAAGACGCCGACTGGGACCTGGTCTACAAGGTCCACGTCGAAGGCGCCTACAAGGTCACCCGTGCCGCCTGGCCGCACCTGCGCGAGCAGAACTACGGGCGGGTCATCTTCACCTCGTCCACTTCGGGCATCTACGGCAACTTCGGCCAGTCCAACTACGGCATGGCCAAGCTCGGCCTCTACGGCCTGACCCGCA
>RCUT01001358.1_pt1 | contig 11755 bp, 10 predicted proteins | sample 2166171 | NCBI WGS metagenome assembly RCUT01 (sample SAMN09932757, study PRJNA488358) | compost metagenome | isolation source: compost soil in 4-hydroxybenzoic | place: Germany: Experimental Botanical Garden
CATCGGCTGCGCCTGTGATTCTGTCGGGGTTTCGGATTGCGTGCTTGTGTCGCCGTTACCAGCAGCAGGTGTCGTATCCGTGCCGCCAGAGCTATTTTCGGAAGGTGTTGACGTTGCAGGTTCGGGCGTTGCCGCGAGCGGCACAGGCGTCGTCTGAACTGCTTCGCCGGGTGTTACCGCCGTTTGGTAGCTGTACTTGGCGGGATAGTCGGGATTGAAATTAGTCCAGACCTGCGTTTGCCAGATAAAATAAATATAAAGGCCGCCAAGTCCGATCACGATGACGGCAATCGCAACTTTCCACAAATTTCCCAATTTAAGAAAAAGCCGCCATAAACCGCCGAGCGGTACTGCTATCAAGCGGGCCAATGCCGCGATAAATCGACCAAGGAAGGAGAAAACGCCCCGTACTGCATTCCACACCGTAAAAATTCCTTCCTCTTGCCTGCAATTGCAGGCTATCCGACACTTTGATCTATCCGGGCAACTGGCCCGAAAAGCCACTGACCAATGATCAGCATATTCTGATGAGCTTCACACATCTCAAATAGAGTGCGGCAAGCTTTTCGACAACCTTGAACCAGTCTGTCTCCGACTTTATCGCGTGTTTTCAGCGCTCAAGGGTTGAAACAAGATGCCCCTTGCGTAACATGGCGCCACTTCGCACTGCTTCGGCTTACTAAGCCTCATCTGCAGAACCTTTTTGACTGACGGTCCAGAAAAACGAGTACAACACACCCCAAAGTCGCAATCAGAAATATTTTCGCCGCAATGGTACTTGATCGGCGAAATCTTTGGTGTTTGCTAACAGCCGGAACCGGAAAAACAATCAACCGTCAAAACGGCCCGGTTAATGGAGAGAGAAATGAAGTCCACATCGACGTCCACACTCAAGTTTGCATTGAGCACGCTAGCCTTCACGACAGCTATTTTTGCATTGCCCGGTACCAGCTTCGCGGCTGAGCCAGCAAGCTGCTCCACCGTTCGCTTTTCCGATGTGGGCTGGACCGACATCACCTCCACCACAGCGGTAGCCACCGAAATTCTCAAAGGTCTCGGCTACAAGACCGACATCAAGGTTCTTTCTGTGCCGGTGACTTATGCGTCGCTCAGCAAGAAGGACATCGACGTGTTCCTCGGCTACTGGAACCCGTCCATGAGCGCCGATCTCAAGCCTTATCTGGATGACAAGACCGTCGAAACGCTCCGCACCAATCTGACGGGCGCGAAATACACCCTCGCCGTACCAAAATATGCCTATGATGAAGGCCTCAAGGACTTCAAAGATATTGCCACTTTCAAGGACAAGCTTGGCGGCAAGATCTACGGCATTGAACCAGGCAATGACGGCAATCGTCTGATCCTCGACATGATCAGCAAGGATGCTTTTGGTTTGAAGTCCTTTGAACTCGCTGAATCGTCCGAACAGGGCATGCTTGCACAGGTTGGCAAGAACGTCCGCGGCAAAGAGCCGATCGTCTTCCTCGCCTGGGAGCCGCATCCGATGAACAAGCGCTTTGAAATCGCCTATCTGACCGGTGGCGACGATTTCTTCGGCCCGAACCTCGGCGGCGCGACAGTCGAAACCAATGTCCGTGCAGGCTATGCGCAGGAATGCCCGAACGTCGGCAAATTCCTTACCAATCTCGAATTCCAGCTCGAAATGGAAAACGAGATCATGGGCAAGATTCTTGACGACGGCGAAGACCCAGCGAAGGCTGCAACTGCTTGGCTCAAGGCAAATCCTGCTGTTCTCGACAAATGGCTCGACGGTGTGACCACCGCCGATGGCAAGGAAGGTCTGCCAGCCGTAAAGTCGGAACTCGGCTTGTAATCTTTAAAGCCACAGGCCGCGGATCACCGCGGCCTACTCTTTTTTGAGTAAACTATCGGAGCGCATCCCGAAAAGGGTGAAGCGGTTTTCGGACAGGATGCGCGTTAAGATAAAAAAAAGGCACGCAGCAGGAGACATGATCGTTGAACTGGCTGACGGACTATAAGATTCCAGTCGGACCAACCGCAAAGTCGGTGGTCGATTGGCTTACGAACAATATGGGTGGTTTTTTCGATACGCTTGCTGCGATCATGCAGTGGCTCATCGATGGGTTGTTATACTTGTTGCAGCTCCCCCATCCCCTCATCCTGATCGCCATTTTTGCCGTGATCGCCTGGTTCATCCAGCGCCGAATTTCGGTGGTGATCCTAACCGTCATCGGCTTTCTGTTCATCATCAATCAAGGCTATTGGGACGGCACGCTCAAAACGCTGACGCTGGTTTTGTCAGCCTGCTTCCTCTGCATGGCAATTGGCGTACCGCTCGGTATTGCAGCCGCCCATCGTCCCACGCTTTATGCAGTCCTGAGGCCGATTCTCGATCTGATGCAGACATTGCCGACCTTTGTGTATCTGATCCCAGCCATCGTTTTCTTTGGCATCGGTATGGTGCCCGGCCTGCTGGCAACAGCGATCTTCGTGCTGCCCGCGCCGGTGCGACTTACCCATCTTGGCATTTCATCGACGCCTTCCTCGCTCATAGAAGCCGGTGAAGCTTTCGGCGCATCCCGCACACAGCTTCTCTGGAAAATCGAGCTGCCTTATGCCATGCCGCAAATTCTTGCCGGCCTGACGCAGACGATCATGCTGTCGCTATCCATGGTGGTGATTGCGGCGCTCGTGGGGGCTGATGGTCTTGGCGTGCCGGTGGTCCGAGCCCTGAACTCGGTCAATACCGCGCTGGGCTTTGAGTCAGGTTTCGTCATTGTCGTGGTCGCCATTGTGCTCGACCGCATCTTCCGCGCCGGACGCGAGAAATAGGAGACACGACCATGACGATCATCGCACTGGAAGATGTCAGCATCATTTTCGGCGAGAATGTCGATAGTGCGCTGGAACTGGCAGATCGTGGCGCTTCACGTTCGGAAATTCAGGCTGAAACCGATCTCGTTCTGGGCGTGCATGACTGCGCGCTCAATATTCAGGAAGGCGAGATTCTCGTCCTGATGGGCCTCTCAGGTTCCGGAAAATCAACACTTCTGCGCGCCATCAACCGGCTCAATCCGATTTCACGCGGCCGCGTTCTGGTGCGTGACGGTGAGCGGACAATCGATGTCGGCAAAGCCGATCGGGGAACGCTTCGTCATCTGCGCACCGAACTCGTCTCGATGGTGTTTCAGCAATTTGGTCTGCTGCCATGGCGCACGGTTGAAGAGAACGTGGCATTCGGGCTGGAAATTTCCGGCATGCGCAAGGAAGAGCGGCTTGCACAGGCACGCAAGCAGCTTGAACTTGTAGGCCTGCAGGACTGGGCCAAGCGCAAAGTCGGCGAACTTTCCGGCGGCATGCAGCAGCGTGTCGGCCTGGCTCGTGCCTTTGCAACCGGCGCACCTATCCTGCTCATGGATGAGCCGTTTTCCGCGCTTGATCCGCTGATCCGCACGCGTTTGCAGGACGAGCTGCTGGCTTTCCAGTCGCGGCTCAAGAAGACAATCGTTTTCGTGAGCCATGATCTCGACGAAGCCATGAAAATCGGCAATCGCATCGCCATCATGGAAGGCGGCCGCATCGTTCAATGTGGTACGCCGCAGGAAATTCTTCTGCAGCCGGCGGATAAATATGTCGCCGATTTCGTGGCGCATATGAACCCACTGGGCGTTTTGTGCGCAGGCGATATTATGATGCCCTTTGATCGAAATGCAGCGCCTCGGCCGTTTGCGGCAACTGCTCGACGCGAAACGCTTATTCGTGAACTAATGGGTGTTATTGCAGACAGCAGCGGCGATGTGGGCATTGTCGAGAACGGTGCCATCATCGGCAAAATTGCCGCCGACGACATTGTGCGGGCGCTCGCCTGGCATCAGCAACGCGGACAACACTAATCAAGAAAAACGCCGCCTCGAAAGGGCGGCGTTTCTTATTCTCATACAGCTGGGGCTTTAAGCCTGTGCTGCCTGTCTCGCTGCGGCACGTGCTTCAACACGGGCGCGGATCGCATCCACATCCGCACGCGGCGTGGCTGCAAAAAGCTTCTTCGTATAGTCGTGTTGCGGGTTGTTGAACACGTCGTCACGCGAGCCATATTCAACAACTTCACCGAAATACATCACCATCACATCGTCAGCGATGTAACGCACGACCGAAAGATCGTGGCTGATGAAAACGTAAGTCAGGCCGAACTCTTCCTGCAGATCAGCAAGAATGTTGAGCACCTGCGCCTGCACGGAAAGATCAAGCGCCGAAACCGGCTCATCGAGAATGAGTAGCTTCGGATTGAGCATCAGCGCGCGCGCAATCGCGATACGCTGGCGCTGACCACCTGAGAACATATGCGGGTAACGATTGAAATGCTCCTTGCCAAGACCAACCTTGAGCAACATTTCCATCGACTTTTCGCGGCGCTCAGCAGCAGACATATTGGTGTTGAGCAACAGAGGCTCAGCCAGCACGTCGCCAATCTTCTGACGCGGATTGAGCGAACCGTAAGGGTTCTGGAACACGATCTGCACCTTCTGGCGCATTTCGGCTGTCAGACCGTCACGGGCAATGTTCACATCTTTGCCGCCAATCATCAGATTGCCGGATGTCTGCGGGTCGATCATGGTCAGAATGCGGGCGAGTGTTGACTTGCCACAACCCGATTCACCGACGATTGCCAGCGTCTTGCCTTTTTCAAGCTTGAAGCTCACGCCCTTGACGGCATGAACAACCTTTGGCTTGCCAAAAAGACCGCCACCAACATGGTAATCGCGCTTGATATCGCGCGCTTCGAGAACGATCTCGCTCATCACGCTTCTCCTGCGGCACTGTTTTGATAAACGAAATCGGATACCGTCGGCAGACGATCACCGGTCGCATTTTCCGGCAGAGCAGAAAGCAGCGCACGTGTATAAGGATGCTTTGGTGCAGAGAACAGCGACAACACGTCGGAGTCCTCCATCTTGTGGCCCTTATACTGCACGATCACGCGGTCGGCTGTTTCAGCAACAACACCCATATCATGAGTGATCATGATAAGCCCCATGCCGTGCTCAACCTGCAGGTTCATCAGCAGATCTAGAATCTGCTTCTGGATCGTCACATCAAGCGCCGTTGTCGGCTCATCAGCAATCAGCAGCTTCGGGTTACACGCAATCGCAATCGCGATCATCACGCGCTGGCACTGGCCACCCGACATCTGATGTGGGAAGCTCGACAGGCGTTCACCGGCATCGCGGATACCAACCAGCTCCAACAGTTCAATCGCGCGGGCACGACTCGCAGAACCCTTAAGTCCCAGATGGCGTTTAAGAACTTCTTCGAGCTGATACCCCACCGTGAAGCACGGATTGAGGCTGGCAACCGGTTCCTGGAAGATCATCGAAATATCGCGTCCGATAATCTTGCGACGTTCCTTGTCGGACATCCCTTTCAGGTCCTGTCCGTCAAACATCATGCTATCGGCAGTCACTGTTGCGGTCTTAGGCAACAAGCCCATGACTGCAAGCATACCGACCGATTTGCCAGAGCCCGACTCACCCACGATGGCAAGTACTTCGCCCTTGTCCACCGAGATATTGATGCCATCGACCGCCTTGAAAGGACCAGTCGAGGTATCGAACGAAACCGTGAGGTTCTTGATTTCAAGCAGAGCCATCGATCAGCTCCTCTTCAATTTCGGGTCAAGCGCATCGCGCAGACCATCGCCGACCAGATTGATCGCGAGAACAGTGATCAGGATCGCAAGACCCGGGAAAGTCACAACCCACCATGCACGCATGATGAACTCACGCGCTTCTGCAAGCATTGTGCCCCATTCCGGTGTCGGCGGCTGCGCACCCATGCCAAGGAAGCCAAGTGCTGCAACGTCGAGAATAGCGTTGGAGAACGACATGGTTGCCTGAACAACCAGCGGTGCAAGGCAGTTTGGCAGAATGGTCTTGAACATGAGACGCAGCTTGCTTGCACCGGCAAGCTTGGCAGCTGTCACATATTCACGTTCCTTTTCGGCCATCACAGCTGCACGGGTCAGACGCGAGAAGTGCGGAAGCAGAACCAGCGTGATTGCGAGAACGGCGTTGATGAGGCCTGGTCCCAGAATCGCCACTAGAACCAGTGCGAGCAACAGCGACGGGAACGCCAGAATAACGTCCATGATACGCATGAAAATCGTATCGACACCACCGCCGAAATAGCCGGAGATGAGACCAATAGTGATGCCCAGGCACATCGAAATGATGACGATGACAAAGCCCACGAGTAGCGAATACTGAGCGCCATAGACGAGGCGAGACAGCATATCGCGACCGACAGCATCTGTGCCAAGCAGGAACTGCGTTGAACCGCCCTCTTCCCAGAAAGGAGGAGCCAACATGAAGTCACGGAACTGCTCCGAAGGGTTGTGCGGAGCGATAAGTGGCGCGAGAACTGCAACGATGACAAGCGCCAAGAATACGAAAAGACCGATGACAGCGCCGCGATTGACGCTGAAATAGAACCAGAAATCTTTCAAAGCACGGATTTTTCCGACTTCGTTTACGGCTTCCGGCTGAATTGCTGAGTGTGTCATGATACCCTCACTTATGCCGGATACGCGGATTGATCAGACCGTAAAGCAGATCGACGACCAGATTCACGATCATGATGATGAACGCGATAATCAGCAGTCCGCTCTGCACGACCGGATAGTCGCGACGCGAAATGGAATCGAGCATCCATTTGCCGATTCCAGGCCATGAGAAGATCGTCTCGGTCAGGATTGCACCCGCCATAAGCACGCCGACCTGGAGGCCGATTGTGGTGATGACAGGGATCATCGCATTGCGCAGCGCATGAAGACCGATAACGCGGCGAACCGGCAGGCCTTTCGCGCGTGCAGTACGCACATAATCTTCACCGAGCACTTCCAGCATCGCCGAACGTGTCTGACGCGCAATCACCGCAAGCGGGATCGTTGCAAGCACGATGGTCGGCAGGATGAGATGCGAAGCCGCAGAAGCGAACGCGCCCTTCTGCCCCGACAGAAGGCTGTCAATCAGCATGAAACCCGTTACCGGCGGGAAATAATAAAGCAGCGAGATGCGACCTGAAACCGGCGTCCATTGCAGAACGCCTGAGAACATGATGATCAGCAACAAGGCCCACCAGAAGATCGGCATCGAATAGCCAACGAGCGAGATGCCCATAAGACCCTGATCGAACCATGAGCCGCGCTTTACAGCGGCAAGAACACCTGCCGGAATACCCAATAGAATTGCTACGATGATGGCGCAGACAGCAAGCTCAATCGTTGCTGGGAACAGTGTGAAGAATTCCACAAGCACCGGCTTTTTCGTGACCAGAGACTGGCCGAAATCGCCATGCAGAAGGTTCCAGACATAGTTGATATATTGCTCCCACAACGGACGATCAAATCCGAGCTGGGCCAATAGCTGCGCATGGCGCTCGGGGCTGACGCCGCGTTCACCTGCCATCAATAGCACCGGGTCGCCCGGCAATACGCGGACGAAGGCGAAAGCAACGATCGTGATGCCGATGAAAGTCGGTATCAGATAGAGGAGTTTGTTTAAAATAAAACGAAACATACAAAAACTCCGACCGGGTGCGGAGGAAACCTCCACACCCGGCCGCTGGTGTTGTCAGATTTTACTCGGAGATATCGACATCTTCGAAGCGATAATCACCAAGCGGGCTCTGCTTGAAGCCCGTAACCTTTGCAGACATCGGCACGAAGACAGTCGAGTGAGCAATGGTGTTCCATGGCGCCTGTTCCTTGAAGATCACCTGAGCTTCTTCATAAAGCTTGACGCGTTCTTCGTGGTTGGTCGAAACCTTTGCCTTCTGGATCAGGTCTTCGAATGGCTGGTAGCACCACTGTGCGCGGTTGTTCGAACCAACGCCGGCGCAGCCGAGAAGCGTGCCGAGGAAGTTGTCCGGATCACCATTGTCACCGGTCCAGCCAAGAATAACTGCACCATCGCGGTCCTTTTCGCCGGACTTCTTGAGATATTCACCCCATTCCATCGAAACGATTTCAGCGTTTACGCCAACCTTGGCAAAATCAGACTGCATGAGTTCAGCAGTACGACGTGCGTTTGGCATGTAAGGACGGCTGACCGGCATAGCCCAGAGCTTCATCTTCAGATCCTTGACGCCAGCGGCTTCGAGAGCCTTCTTGGCGGCTTCCGGATCGTACTTGTCGTCCTCGATCTTGTCGTTGTAGCTCCACATTGTCGGTGGGATTGGGTTCTTGGCAACCTGTCCTTGACCCTGGAACACTGCATCAACGATTGCCTGCTTGTTCACAGCCTGATTGAGAGCCTTACGAACTTCTGGCTTGTCGTATGGAGCGACAGTCGTGTTGTAAGCGAAGTAAGCAATGTTCAGACCAGCCTGTTCGTCAACCTTGAGGTTGGAATCGGCCTGAAGATCTTTAATGTCTGCTGGAGCAGGATAAGACATCAGGTGGCATTCGCCAGCCTTGAGCTTCTGCGCGCGGACTGCAGGATCGGTCGTGATTGCGAAAACCAGATCGTCGATCTTCGGCTTATCGCCCCAATAGTCCTGGTTAGCCTTGAAGCGGACGACGGCGTCCTTCTGGTAGGCTACGAACTGGAAAGGACCGGTGCCAACTGGAACCTGATTGAGATCGTCCTTCTTACCGTCAGCTGCGAGCTTGTCGGTATATTCCTTCGAGATGATCGAAGCGAAAGGCATCGAGATATTGGCGAGGAACGCAGCTTCCGAACGGTTCAGAATGAACTTGACGGTGTTGTCGTCAACCTTCTGAATTTCTTTGATCAGCGAGCCCATTTCCATCGAATCGAAATATTCGTAGGTGATGCCAGCGGTGTATTCGTGCCAAGGATTTTCCTTGTTGCCCATACGGTCGAAGGAAAGGATCACGTCATCGGCGTTGAAATCACGGGTTGGCGTGAAATAGTCGCTCGAATGGAACTTTACGCCCTTACGCAGATGGAAGGTATATTCCTTACCGTCTTCCGAAACTTCCCAGCTTTCTGCAAGGCCCGGTACAACTTCCGTCGTGCCGTTCTTGAATTCTGCAAGGCGGTTATAGACCGGATGCGCCGATGCATCGAACGTGTCACCGCCGGTATAAGCTGCTGGATCGAAACCCTCAGGAGATGCTGGCGAGCAATATACAAAGGTCTTTGCCGATGCCGCGCCGCTCATCAGAGCGACAACTGCCGTTGCCGCCAGAAGTGTTTTATAGAATTTCATTTAGTGCCCGCCTCCACGGAAATAATATTGCGCGCACCCTAAGCGCGCAACCTGCCCTTATCGAAACGCTTGCCATGTCACATTGCAAGCGCAATCTTTAGAATCCCGTCATATTCTCAACCGATTTTGCCCGAAATTATTAGATTTTTATTCCGCGACATCGGTATGTTTTAGAAAATTGCGCTAACTGCCGTCAAATTATAATAATCTTCATGCTTAAAATATATACAAAACTGTCTCATCCAATGCAGCGCGACGATTGTACCCCGGCCAGATTCCGGTCCAGGATAAACAAAAATTGATATAGCGCTGTACTCCTGCATCCTCACCAGCTATTAACTGGTGAACCACCCTCATATTTGAGCCGGTTTTCATGTCAGAAGACAAAAGCCCCATCCGCCCCACCACTCCGGAAGCAATCCAGCTGGCGAAAGCACTGATGCGCACCTCCCGCTATGGTGCACTCGCCGTACTTGATTCATTGACGGGCAGACCTCTGGCCAGTCGCGTCGCTGTCGCCACTGATGTTAACGGGACACCCATCATTCTTGTTTCCGGACTGGCAGCACATACACCAGCTCTGATCGCTCATCCGGCCTGCTCGTTGTTACTTGGAGAGGCAGGAAAGGGAGACCCTCTTGCTCATCCGCGCATTACGCTCCATTGCACGGCTCGCAAGGTTGAGCGGAACTCGGCAGATTACTCGCATACAAGACGACGTTATCTGAATCACAATCCCAAGGGTTCGCTCTATGTAAACTTGGGCGACTTCGTTTTTTTCCGACTGGCTGTAGAGTCTGCCAGCCTCAATGGCGGCTTCGGCAAGGCCTTCAATCTTAGTCACGCCGACCTTATAAATTCGCCAGAAATGGCGAGTGTCATTGCCTTGTCGGAGCAAGACGACATTGATGACCTCAACAGCAAACTCGAAACCGAGATCGGCCTGCATGCGAAACGTCACAATGAAGCGGCGGGTCGCTGGAAAATAACGAGCCTCGATCCCGATGGCTTCAATCTGTCCAATGGGGACCACATCATTCGATCTCATTTTCCAGTACAAGCCGATTCTGGCGACGTAGCACTGAAAATGTTGACAGGTGCGCTTAAAACCGACGACTGAAACAAAACCCCGATAGTTTTGGGACAAATTTCCAGTTTTTTTAGCCGGTAAATATAAGCAAGCCCTTTTCAATTTCTCCGTATAGTATTAATTTTGAGATGCCTTCGACAAATGTTGTATGGGCATTTTTTAACCTAATGCTGTCTTACGGGGGTATGACTGCAAATGACCAATGAAAATAATTTTTTTGATTTAATAGAAAATGTTGATGAAGCAGCTGATTTTCTTTCAGCTCTTGCCAACAACAAAAGACTACTCATTTTGTGCAAGTTACTTCACAATGAAATGTCTGTTGGTGCTTTAGCAAAAGCAATTGATCTTAGCCAATCGGCGCTGTCCCAGCACCTCGCAAAACTACGGGCACTTGACCTCGTATCCACGCGACGTGATGCGCAGACAATTTATTATATGGTATCTTCACCCCACATTGAGTTGATGTTGTCTACGCTTTCAAGTCTCTATATGAGTCCTGTTCCACGCCGACGTGAATTGGCGGCGGTCGTACATCAGTAACGCACATCCATGAGGCATACGTCGTGCGATGAAGGAAGAAGAAACCGGATCGCACGGCGTTGTCGTAAGAATTTCCGATTCTGGCGATAGTCGTTTATCCCCCTATACGAATATTCGCGAAAAAGACCTGGTAGGCCGCCAACAGCGCTTCATTGCTGAAGGCAAGGTTGTCCTGAATGTCCTATTTTCGGCTCATGCCCGGTTCGAGACAGAGTCACTGCTCGTCCTCGAAAATCGCCTGAGTGGGTTAAAAGAGCAATTCAGGCATTTGCCTGCGGGAGTTACGGTTTATTCCGTGCCTCAATCCGTCATGGATGAGGTCGCGGGATTCCATGTCCATCGCGGAATTCTTGCCGTTGGACGACGAAAAGCCCAGCCCACACTTTCCGAGATGATCAGCCGCCTACCGGAAACGGCGCTCGTGGTGGTTTTGTGCGGCATTTCCAACCATGATAATGTGGGATCCATCTTTCGCAATGCTGCTGCATTCGAAGCTGACTGCGTTCTCCTTGACGAAACCTGCTGCGACCCGCTTTATCGAAAAGCAATCCGCGTTTCTGTAGGTGCCACGCTAAAGATGCCCTATTTCCACGGCTCAGCCATCGAAGACATTATCAGCACATTGCAGTCATCCGATTTTGACATATTGGCATTGAGCCCCTCTTCTTCGATGAGCATTTATCAGGCGTCGCACCATAGGCGCCAAGCTCTGTTGCTCGGCACGGAAGGAGAAGGCCTTCCGGCTCATCTGCTGAAGCGACTGACCGGAGCCCGTATCCCTATGTCCAAAGAGTTCGACAGTCTGAATGTGGCGACTGCTTCCGGCATCGCTTTATCCCACTTCAGCCGGTTCGATTAGAGCGCATCCCGAAAAGTGTGAAACGGTTTTCGGACAAAGATGCGCGTTAA
>RCUT01001359.1_pt1 | contig 11748 bp, 17 predicted proteins | sample 2166171 | NCBI WGS metagenome assembly RCUT01 (sample SAMN09932757, study PRJNA488358) | compost metagenome | isolation source: compost soil in 4-hydroxybenzoic | place: Germany: Experimental Botanical Garden
AAAGTTCATTGTGGTTTTGCTGATCCTGTGCGAAATTGCATGAAATCTTCTTTGCTCATTTCGCTCTTCTTTTCTGTGGCCCGCCTCGCTTTCACCAGCGCGGCGGGTTTTCTTTTGCGCAAACGAAAAAAGCCCCACGGGATCAACCGTAGGGCTTTAGTCAGGCTGCCTTATAGAGCGCCTTCAGTTCTTCCAAGTCTTCAGCAAGCATCGCGCTGTAAGCCGTTGCCGCCGCTTCCGCCAGACCTTTGGCGAATGGCGAGTTTCGCACCCATTGGAGCGTTGACTGCCCCTCTTTGGGTTTGACGTGCGCCACAGCGAACCCGTGTTCGTGGTCGTGGGTCAAGACTACATCGCGGATCGTCATCTGCATGTCGGGCAAGAAAAACTGCACCTTCGCCAGCTTGCGGAAACCCGTTTCCCGGTCATGCCCCTTACTGATAGGCTCAATGCTGATAGTCTTCACCTTCACGGCTTTCCCTCCTCTGCTCGAAATGTAATGAAATCCCCTTTCTCTGAAGGCGTCATTAGCTTGATGTTGTATCTGCGGTTATCGCGGGTATCGCGCATGAACCATGTCGTGTTGATCGTCTTTGACTTCGGCTGCATTCGAATGGTGACTTCCACCGTCCTAGTGCCGCTCACCGCGCCGTTTAGATAAATCTCGTCACCATTCAGGACGCGGAACCGGCCAGCCGTGGTGAATTGCAAAGCAGGCGGGCCAGCGCCGGGAATGACGGTCCCGAAACCGTCATCCGAGTCAGTTGGCTTCCAAAAGGCGAAGGAACGGCGAAGATCGCCGCCCCCCGTCATTGCTGCACCTCCGATGCCTGGGCATTTTGTGCCACGCCTAGACGGGCCATGTTCAACGGCTGCATGTAGGTATCACCGCCCGGAACCTTACTCATGTTCTCGAATGCGCGAATGTCATCCACCGACAGGAATCCAGCTTCACGGCCAATCTTGTAAGCCGCGTAGCGGGTAGCCAAATCACCACGAAGTAGGCCGGAAAGGTCATGCTCGATGTAGTGCGTCTTTCGAGCCTCAGGCGAAAGCAGTGTCGTGTTGTAGACGCTTTCGATTCGCTTCGCCCACGGCGCAAGGACTCGAGTCACGAGGGCGCGGCTTTCCTCGCCAATGTTACTGTAGGTCGCATCGTCCGTAATGCCGACTGCGGAAGGCGGAACGCCATACACGCGGCAGATATCCAGATTGGACAGCTTGCGGCTTTCGAGGAATTCCGAGTCCTTTGCACTGAATTGCAGCGTCTCAAATTTCGCACCACCATCCATAACGATGACTTCGTTCGCCTTCAACTGGCCGACGAAACGCTCTTTGAATTTGGCAATTGCTGATTCCTTGCCGTTACCGGAAAGCTTCTCAGGAAAAACCATCATGCCAGCCGGACGGAAAGCATTTTCAGCCGCCGCGCCCGCCGTGTCCTGTTGAGCCAAGGCCAGCCCGAAGGTCGCGCTTGCGATCTGGATAGGCGAAAGGCCTAGAACGCCATCCTTTGTCCGGTAGCGCACATGCAGGATTTCGTCTTGCGTGTATGTCTGCGTTCCGCCGTTTGGCAGTGCGACCTTGTAACGAAGACGCCCCGTTGAAAGGCGCTCCACCGTGACCGAAGGCGACGGGATAGGATGCAGCGCGGTGATCTGGCTGCGGCCATTCCGTTCGATCCGGGCATAAGCGTTGCCGTACATCAGCGCCGAAACGTTCATCCATTCCCGACCCTCAAAGGCGGTCAGGAGAGGCGAGAACGTATCCTTCAGCACTGGATATAGCGCGTGATCAGAAGCCGTTTCCCGGCCACCGTCATCCGTTCTCCGGTACACCTTCAGCGGGACGGCTGCCAGTTGCTCCGCGATAAGCTGGATGCACCGATGGGCGACGGCATGACCGCTTGCCTTCTCGATGTCAGCCCGGGCCTGCCAGCGCGCACCAAGGAATTCACCTAGGAACGGATCGCTTGAAGCGACGGCACGTGTTTCCTTCGGTTTAAACGGCCACATACGCACCTCCTTCCAGTTCCAAGATTCGAATACGGCGCTCCGCGTCCGTCATGGGCTTTCGCGACCGGACAGAAAGGGATGTGCCGCCATATGCTGGAAACGCTTGGATGACGCTGATCTCCCGAAGGTCGATAGCTTTGAGCGTGCGCAGTTCACCGGCCCATTCATCACCGCCCTCAGGCACGTTGAAGCCAAAAGACATACCCCCGACGTCACCACGGGCCGCCAGCGCAGCGATATCCCGGCCAAGTTGGGTGTCGGGCAGGTCAAGTTCGAACCGAAGCCCACGGGCGTCCTCTGCGAGGACTAGGCTGCCTGACTTGGTACGAGCCAGCATCTTGCCGGGGTCATGGTCCACAAGGGCCAGAATGTCGGGGTTGCTGCGAAGGGAACCGGCGAAAGCACCGGCCCGGATCATCTCCCGGAAATCGGAATAGCGGGTCTCATTGTTGAATGTGGCGACATAGCCCGTGAGTTTGCGCCCGGATGCCTTCACGTCCGTGGCAGCGCGTTTTTCGAAATTGGTCATTAAAACGATACCTCCCTAAATGGGGCAGTTAGCGAATCAACGCCAAATGCGATTGCCTGTGGTGGTTTCTCCGCTGCGGCTTCCCGGTACGAATACCAATGGCCGACCAAAAGGAGGATTGCGTGTTTCACGGCTGGCTGTGCCGGACTGGCGATGGTGACGCCGATTTCCGAGACATAGCTTTCTGCCGCGCTAATAAGGCCTGCGATGTAAGAGTCATCCTCCGCGAAATCGACGCGGAGGTGAGTCTTAGATTCGGCCAGAGTGACCGCTGCCATTAGCCGTTGTTGCTCGGGCCGGTTACATCGGTGTCAATCGTTGTCTTCGCGGACCATGCGAAGGCCTCCTTGTGACGGATGGCAATATCAGCATCAAGGAAGGCGTGCAGGCGAAGGCCGCCCTTGGAAGCGTCGGTGTATGGATTCGCCAGAATGTCGATACCGGACCAGTAACCGATAAGCAGGTTTGCCCACGCGCCGAAGATGAGCGGATTCTTGTCAGTCTGAACCTTCGGAACCTGATTGGTGGAAACCACCTTTTCGCCGTGGAACAGTTCCGACTGCGGAATGATCCGGCCCAGCGTCTTGACCTTGCGGACCTGACCCATAAGAGCCGGATTGGTAAGGAAGCCCGTGGTGCCAGTAACGTCATCAATTTCAAGCTCGGAAATCAAATCGGCGGCTACATCGGAAATGTTGGTCGAAGTCGTCACCATCTCGGTAATCGCATTCAGGATGCCCACGGGCTGCTTATTCGCTGCGAGGCCGTTGATAGCGGCAGCGTCGAGGGCCTGAGCCAGAACGAATGCAAGGTCGCTGCGGAGCACGTTTTCCAGAGCAACGCCGTTCTGAAGCTGGAGGCGACGCGAGAGGTACATTTCGCCGGAAACCGTCTTCGGCTTCAGCGAGACTTTGTCGAACGTGGAATCGCTCGCCGTGGTGGCTTCGTCCTCATTCACCCAATGGGCAGTCGGGCCGCTGGTCAGGCGGGGCAGGTCGAGATTGCCGGTCAGGCCGGAAATGATCGTAGCGCCAAGCTGCTGCACGGCCATGGTTGGACGAAGGCGGTCAATCAGGCCGCCCATGTCCGTTGCGACGGTATTGCCAGCGCTGCCAGTCGTGAGCATGGCGCGGTTCTCACCGCCAAGGATCATTTCGGTAGGGATCATGATGCCCCGGACTTCGCGGCCACGAGAAAGCTCATCGTGCATTTCACGCTCGACGCCGGTCAGCGCGTCGGAACCGCCTTCGCGGATCGCCTTGGAAACCGAGTAGCTGCGCAGTTCGCGGGCCATGCCGTTATCCGAAGGTGCGGCTTCGTGACGCTCAAATTCTGCGATGGTGGCGGCGTTCTTGATCTGGCTATCAAGGGCGCGAATCTCGCCTTCGATTGCTGTAAACTTCGCGGTGTCCGGGTTGTCGCCAAGGGCTTTGATTTCAGCGAGCTTGGTTGCACGGGTCTCGCGAAGATGGAACAGGTTCATATAGTCTCCTTTTCTGGTAAGCGCGCAAAGAGCCATGCCGATGCGGAATTGCTCGGTTGGGTAGGCGCAACAATGTCATGGTTGGTTGGTGCCGCTCGCATGGAGCGGCTGCTTTATTCCGTGCTGCGCACGGGCTGCCCGCGCTCATAGATGCGGTGAGAAACGGGCAAATTGTAGTGGTGTTATAGCGGGACTTAGCGCCGCTTATTCAGGCTTTTCGGCCCTAGCTCTCGCGTCCGCAGCGATACCATTCAAAATTTGGGTTTGGTATTTTTGACTGAGTTCCGCGATCTGACCGTCAAGGCGGTCAAGCGATTGCTGCTGAAGCTTATGGTCGGCAGCGAGTAAACGGGCAACACTGTCATTGCCTGTATTTGCGATTTGGGAGCGTAGGCGCTCGCACCGCGTGGCGATCTGGTCGCGTTCTTGATTGAGTTTCTTATACTTCTTGTACATTTAGTCCTCCTTCTTCTGTTCAGGCACTGCCCGATTGCTCTCTTTCCATTCAGTTCGTTCCTCTGTTGTTCGGATGACGTTCTTATAGACCGAAGTATAAACGGCTGTCTACATGTTTTTGCGAAAGTAAAGGATATTTTTATTCTTCACTTTCGCTTGACAAAACAGCGCCTTCCGAAAAATTTACGCATCTTCCAGAAGACACGCAGGAAGCGAACTGTCCTCCTCATGTCGCGCAGCAGTTTGCAACGCCATTGCCAGAGCCACAAGTCCATCAATGCGCCCGGAGGCTTTCGACTTATCGAGCTTTCGAGCGCCGGACGGGTCTTTCGTTATGACCGCGTTGGCCGCATTCATCCGCAAGAGTGGGTTTCCCGCGTGATTGACCTTCTGTTGAGCGACCGCGACTTCCAACATGTCAACGGCTGGAGACATGTCTTTGTAGCCTTGCCCGAACGGCGTTAGTGGCAACTCAATCGAAGCCTTAGCCAGTTCGCGCCGCAAGTCCTCAATGCGCCAGCGGTCGAATGCAATCTCCTTAATATTGAACCGGCCCGCCTCGTCAGCGATGTATTCCGCAACGGCCTGTGGATCGATGACCTTTCCCGGCAACAGCGTTAGCCGCGCGTCCGCCTGCCTACTCCAAACGTTATACGGTACTCTGTCCGATTCACTCTTCCCGTCGATGTCAAAGGCCGGGAGGAAGAATCGGGGCAGGACAGTGAAGCGGCCATCCTCTTCCGGGAAAACCAGAACGAAGGCCGTCAAGTCTCGGGCTGCCGACAGGTCAAGAGCGCCATAGCATTCCCGGCCCTCAAGCGCGGCTTCGTCAATAGGCCCTAGATCGCAATCGTTCCATTCCCGCGCCGCGATGAAGCGCACCGTGCCGTCAATTCTCTGGTTGAGAATCTTATTTCGGAAATCGGCTTCCTTCGACGGTATACGTTGCGCCTGCGCCGCCATGCGCTCGACTTGTTCCAAAGCAAGGAAATCGCCTAGCGCCGGGTTAGCCTTGATCCATGTCTCGTAGGACCATGCATCTTCATCAGGATCAGTCGTGAACAACGCCAGATGGAAACTTTCGTCCTCAACTTCGCCGGTCTTCACCTTCAGGCCGTAATCGATCATTTCCGAGAAGAAATGCGTGTCGTCTTTCGCCTGTGTGGAAATGACCACAACAAGCGGTTCATCACGTGCGCCAAGGGCCGAATCCATCGCGTCAAACAGATCGCGCTTCACCCAATAACCGGCTTCGTCAGCGAGGAAGAATGAGGGCGACAAACCGAGTTTGGAATCAGCGTCTGCGCTCACAGCCTTCAGAACGGAGCCTTCACCGGGATAACCGGCCTCGACTTCGATTTCCTTTGAAAACTTGATGATATTTACGCGTTCCGAAAGCTCGACATGCGCTTCCAGCATAGCCTTGCATTCTGCCCACGCCTTACCGGCCTGAATCTTATCCATCGCGCCGAAATACAACTCGCCGCGCTGCTCTGCCTCTGGCCCGACAAGATGGCAAAGGGCAAGCGCCGCGCTCAACCCGGTCTTTCCGTTCTTTCGGCCCATAGACAAGACGGCGGTTCGTACAGGGCGACGTCCGAATTCGTCAGTTGCGTAAATCGGCGCAAGAAATTCATCTATCTGCCAGTCACGCAACTGCATGTTTTGGCCCGCAAGTTTGCCCTGCGTAATTTTCATGTCGTTGACGAATGCGACAACGGCTTCAAGCCGGGTGAGGCCTTCGACCTCCCAAGGAAGCACCTTGCGGTGCTTCGGCTGCCCGCCATTCATGATATCGCCGGTCTTGTCGGATGCTTTCGGCTTCGCGCCGGGTCCACGACGGCCCATAATCCATCTCCTTTCACATCATGTTCTTTGATCCTTTTCATTGATCGATCAAAATATTTGAAACTAAGTCTTCGCGAATGCCCCACGCCGATCCCAGGCACTCGATCCTTCGTCTTTGAAGGCCCCCCTACCTATGGAACGGGGCAGGGAGGCCCGTCAGGCGTCGTTCCAGCCTTCCGGGTCAATCGGGTTGCCATCCACGTCGAAGCCAGCCCACGCCCTGCGAAAGCCGCTGCTCTTGCCTGTCTTGGCTGTGCGTCTGTCCTTCGCATTCGTCTTGCGGTTATGACAGGATGAGCACATGCTGGTCAGGCCGGACAGGGGAGGGAACGCGTCACCTCCCGCGTTGATCGCCTTGTCATGGTCTACGACTTCCGCAATCTCGATGACGCCACGCGCACGGCACGGCTCACAGACAGGGCACTCCCTAAGCTTGGCTATGCGCAGCCGTTGCCACTGAGCCGTGTTATACGGCCATCTGCTCATGAGGGGCGGGCGGTCTGCCGCGCAGCGGCAGTAATGACAACCTTCGGCTTGACCGGAATAGGCTGCTTACGCACCGGATCAATTCGGCTCTGACGTGCAAACACCTGCCGGTTCTGATGCATCAACTTCATTGCACCGCCACCCATTCACCATGTCCCACGGCTTTAGCCAAACCACGGCGCTTCAGGCGCAACAGCACCTCATTGACCTCGTGACGCCCGTAACCCGTGAGCCGAGACAAGATCATAGGCGCTGCCGGTATTGACCGCTTCCGCAGGAGCGTAAGCACCTTCGTATCTGGATTACCTAGGCCACCATCCCAAAGAACGGGACGGCCCACGAGTGCGTTGACGACCTGCATATTTTCAGTGTTCATTGCACGTACTCCTTCGCCGCTTCGAAGTTGCTGAAGAGCTTGTTTCCGTACTCGCCGAAACCTTTGACCGGCAGATGGTCCAGCCAATATTCAGGGTGGCTAGACTCGGTGCCATCCGTTGCTACGTCCACACCGGATACGACATAGTGCTTCCCTGTGAAGCCGACGACTTTGCCAATCACCCGCAGATGCTTCGACTGGTCATCCTCGACCGCATACATGCCATTCCACCAGTTTGTTTTTTCCATCTCCTTGTACTCCTCTCTTGTTTCTGCCGCGAATGAACAGAACACGCCCCCCTTTAGGGGGGTGTTATGTTCGTTCAGAACAAACATCGTTGAACATGTTCGTGTTCGTGTTCAAAACACAACCCTAGCTACTCTAAAGCTTTGACAGCAATCCGCCGTTGGTCGTGATCTTCTTATCTCTAACGAGGCTCTTGATAGCCCGTCCTAGTCCCATTCTGGCTGCACTCATCTCGCTCGTGTCGAACTTCAATTGCGCAGCCTTCTTCACATCGCTTTCGAGAAAGCCGCTAGACTCGTCACCATCACGAGTGCGGGCGTCGTGAACAGCCAACGAACGGTTGTTCAAGGCATGTTCAACAACATCCATGATGGCCTGTTCGTACCTGTTCAAGCTCTTCGATTTGCCCTTGCCTTCACCCTTAGCTTTCGCAGCCTGTGCGGCCTGTTCGCCCAAGGCTCTGTCAATCGCGTCCCGTGACGTGTCGTAACGCATGACCATGCTTTCCTTGCGCTTGCCCTTCCTTGTCTTGCCGACATAGACGGACTCGCCAGACATGGCCGCAATCGGGAACGTGGCTCCGTCACGGCTCTTCGTGAGCGATATCAACCGTCCCGACACATCGCCGGTTATATTGTCTTTTGCCGCGCTAAAGGTCAGTTCGAAGTCAGCCGCCGCATAGCTACCAGATGAGCCACGCGCACCTTTCGAAGCATCCTTGCCCGCATGAGCCACCACGGCGATTGCGATATCCAGTTCAATTGCTATGGCCTTCAGGTTCGAAAACATTACCTGCCATTCGCCGGGGTTGTGTTCATCCTTGATCATGCCAGCCGCAATGGCCGTATCGATACAAACGAACACAAGAGGAACGCCAAACCGGGACAGCATTTTGCGATTGATACGCTTCAAGGCAGCTTCCAGCTTGTCGTAAGCTTCTCGCTGATTGAACGTCTCCGGGCCTTTCGGCGCGACGACGGGAACACGGCCCATGGTAAGCCCCAAATCCTTCAGCGCTGCCATCAGGCGCGGCTTGACGGTTTCCTGCCCCTCGTACCCAAGGTAAGCGCAACCGCCCGGACGCTCCACTTTGAAGCCCGCGAAATCCTTGCGCGCCGCAATCGACACGCACATCCTAACAGCATTGAATGTCTTGTATGCGCCAGATGAGCCGGTAAGCAGGCCCACGCCGTTTTCACCAATAAGGAATTCAATCAGATCGTCACCGAACTGGATTTCCTCGTCTTCATCGAAAAAGCCGTCATCATCCCAAAGAGAGGGTTCCGGCTCCGATTCCTCTTCTCGCGCTTTAGCTTTTCGGGCTGATCGTGCGCCTAGCATCTCGAAATTGAACTTCCCAGTCCAACCGGGGGAGTCGTCTTCTGCATGCGATTCCATCATTAGTGCGCGGTGCGAGACGCGATCCGCTGATCAAGCCAAGCCGTCACTTCGGACCGTACATAGGCATGACGGCGCTCTGAAATCTGGATAGGTTTTGGAAATAGACCGGCAGCGGCCATCGCGGAAAGCTGGACGGCTGAAAGTGTCGTTTCGGTTGCCGCATCCTTGGCGGAAATCAGACGCGGTTGGGCATTCTCGGACATGGGTTCTCCTTTGCTGTTTCGTATGGATTCCTTTCACCAGCAGAGACGGGGCGGGCAGCAGCAAGGCCTTTAGGCCGCGCAGATATCCAGCCGGTCGAGCCGGTACAGGGTTCAAATTGTAAAGATTGTGTCGGGGTCAGCACATAATGCAGGCAACGTTCAAGACGTGCAGGGCTTCCGCGCTTCGGGCAACGACCGACTACTTACACGCAAGATTATTGCGCGTCAACCCACATTACAGCAATATATGCAAAATAGCGAAGTTGCTGTGTTCAGCCTTCCAGATAGACAGCCCAATCAGTCATAAGGGCGCGCCTCTTATCCATGGCTGTTGACCGGCGATAGGCCCTTTCGACCTTGTTTCCGACCAAATGAGCCAAGCATTCTTCGGCTGTCTCTCTGGCATGCGAAGTCTCGTTTCCAGCCCAGTCGCGGAACATAGAGCGCAACCCGTGCAACGTCGCCACCTTATCGCCGCTGGCAAGGCGCAAGGCTTTCGTCATAGCAACGCCGGTGACTGGCTGACCGCCTTTATGACCTTCAAACAGGAAATCGCACGTTGCTATATCACGCCGCTCTTCGATTATCTCAATCATGCGCGGGGTCAGAGGCACGATATGCGGAACCCCGGCCTTCATCCGTTCCGCTGGAATCGTCCAAAGCTTTTCCTTAATGTCGAACTCACCAAACGGCGCGTTCAGGGCTTCGGAGAACCGGACGGCTGATAGGGCAAGAAATTCTACTGCCCGCGCTGCCGTGCCTTTGGACTTGCGCAGGGCTTTGATGGCTTCCGGCGCGCTTCTGTAGTCGAGCGCGGCATGGTTCTTCACGATTCGCTTCGTTCGATTCGGCATGAGGATTTCAATTACCTTCTTATCTGCCGGATCATCGCCGCTGCACATGCCGTTAGCTTTTCCGTGCTGCCAGACTGCGGAAATTCTGCTGCGGGTCCGATTCGCGGTCTCGACCTTAGTCCAAATTGGAGTAAGGCAATTCACAACGTCAGCGGTGGTTATAGCGGACAGCGGCAGGTCATGGAGTGGCTTTGCGTATTCTCGGAGTGTCATAGCCCACTGGGACTTGGATGCCTCTCCCTTCAAGCCAGCGGACTTATTATCGATGACAATATCCATGATGTCTTTGAACGTCTTTGTTTGATCGCTGACGTTTCTCCCCCTCGCCAGATCGTCGCGAAGCTCTGCGGCTTTCTCCCTCGCCAATGACAGGGAGACAGGTGCGGTCCCGCTGTCATAGCCGCCAAGACCTCTTTCGTGGCGTTTGATCTTTCCAGTGCGAGGGTCCTTCCGCCGCCAAACGAAAACCCAAGAGCGCGAGCCGGTATCTCTAATGCGCAGGAAAAGCCCGTCGCCGTCGCAATATATTCCAGCGCCGGATAGCTTCTTGATTTTCGTTTCAGTGAGCAGGTTGCGTGCCATTCATATGCCTCTTTCGTCATACACCTGAAGCAGAAAATTGCGTAAAACTGAAGAAAAAACAAGCGGTTCGAACCGTATTTTACGCATATTGGCTAGGCGAACGGACATCCTCTCCGCCATCAAACTCAGCCAGAACTTTGATATTATCGGGCAAATCGGGCTGCTGGTTTGTTTTTCCGTTTTCATCCCCATCTCGCGGCCTGAATGGCTGCAAACCCTGCCGGCAGGCGTGAACTGCATGCGGCGGTGGTGATTGGGAAGAAATCGCGTCCCCGGGGCCGTCGCTTACATCATCGAATCGCGCACGCTTCATTGCAGCCTCGCAGGCACTGCACCATCGGCGAGGGCAGGCCGCCCATGCGATCACGCTTATTTCAGAAATTCGATCGGCTCTTTTGCGCGCATGATCTTGGATACATCTCGTTCTTTGACAAAGAGCACCTATCTAAGTTTCTCACGCACACGAAGGAGATTTGATGATCGACGAATACGGCCCGCACGTGCAGATGGGCACGCTTGCAGAGCAGATGGCCGCCCGCTACCAGATGGACGCGAATCTTGAATTGGGGCCGCACCTGTTGCACTACATGGAGGAGGTCGAGGTCAACATCTCCGCTGACAGCTTTGACCATGTGGGGTTCATGAACAGGATTTGCGGGCGACTGACGATGACGCTGGCAACAGCTGCCGCGCCCCGGCGCCGGGAGTTCCTGCAGGCCGTCGTGGTCGCGCTTCAGGAGCGCATCGATCGACATTCACTCGATGTGGCTGTGGACGGCATTTAAGGCACTGCCATCCAAGCAATAATGAGCGCCGGGAGGCCGGCCGGTCTTTTGCGCCGGTTCATCCGGATCGCGGCGGCGTAACGCCTCGTGGCGGATGCGACAGGGCGACCGTGAGGCAAGGGCGTTTGTACGGCTGTCATGTCCACGGCATCCAGCATTCGCCGAAGGCAAATCAGTTTGCCGGATCGCCGCTATACCCGGCCCGTCGAATCGTTGTCCGGTGAATCAGTCCAGACCGAAACGGTTTTTCCGCCGTTTCCCGACATGCGCATCTGTGGAGTGCTGCGGCACGGCATAGGTCGAAGCAAAAATTTCCCACATCTCCGCCCGACAGGGCAACGCGACGCCAAAAAGACCGATAGTTTAGAAACACCTTGTTAACCGATCTAACTAACGGATTTTCAAGGAAATTCTTAACGCATCGTAAAAGCTTCGATTGGCTGGCATGGCGCTGTGTGTTGTTTCCGCAACAAACCGAAATGAA
>RCUT01001361.1_pt1 | contig 11742 bp, 8 predicted proteins | sample 2166171 | NCBI WGS metagenome assembly RCUT01 (sample SAMN09932757, study PRJNA488358) | compost metagenome | isolation source: compost soil in 4-hydroxybenzoic | place: Germany: Experimental Botanical Garden
AAAGGCTTCGATTATGCTGGCAACGACCGCGCCGATATAGCGGTCTTCGAAGCTGCGCGAAAGGTGGTCGTCGTTGCCCCGGATCGGGCAGCAGCGCGTTTTCAGAAAGCCAATGATAGTCGGCTCTTTGAGAAAAGTGCAGCGGGCATCAAGTCCTATCTGAAAATGCTGCGTGTGCATCAATGGCTCAAGAACCTTCTGGTTTTTGTGCCGGCGATCCTTGCTCACACGATCTTCTTTCCCGACGTGCTGTTAGCGTCCATCCTTGCATTCATTGCCTTTTCTGCGGCCGCCTCAGCGATCTATATTCTCAATGATATCATTGATCTGCCGCTTGATCGCCAGCATACCCGAAAGCGCTCGCGCCCCTTCGCAAGCGGTGCATTGAGTATTCCGTTCGGCCTCAAGGTGTCGGCGCTGCTTTTGTTGATTGCCGCAGCAACCTGCTTTTTCCTGCCGCCGATTTTTGCGCTGGTTATCGGTCTTTATCTGGTTGCGACGACTGCCTATTCGCTGGTGCTGAAGCGCGCATTGCTGGTTGATGTCATTTGTCTTGCAGCGCTTTACACCCTGCGGCTGCTGGGTGGCACGGCGGCGACCGAAATTCCGCAGTCTTTCTGGCTGACGGCATTTGCAATGTTCTTCTTCCTGTCGCTGGCCCTGGTGAAACGCTATGTTGAATTGCAGCACTCCACGGTCACGGAAAAGGACCGTATCGCCGGTCGGGGCTATCGCCCCGAAGACAGAGACATTGTCGGCCAGAGCGGTGTTGCTTCCGGCTTCACCGCCGTCGTAGTTCTGGCGCTCTATATCAACAGTGCCGCAGTGCAGGAACTTTATACCTATCCATGGCTCATCTGGCCGCTTGTTCCGATCGTTCTCTACATCATCATCCGCGTGTGGATTCTGGCGCATCGCAAGGAAATGGACGACGATCCTGTTGTGTTCCTTGCCAATGATTGGCGCAGTCAGGCGGTGATTGCGATTGGCGCAGTTCTGCTGTTCGTATCCGGGATGCGGTGATGGACCAGTCGTTTGACAGTTTTGGACGCATTAATCGTCGCAGGCGAAGCGCGATTGCGTTCGACGGTGTGTTTTCCAAACTGGAAGGCCCGGAGAGCTTGCTCGCTTTCGGCAATGGCCGTTCTTATGGTGACAGCTGCCACAACGACGCAGGATTGCTTGTGCCGATGCGAACGCACGCCCGGATTGTTAGCTTCGATGTTCATACTGGTGTTCTTGAGGCTGAATCCGGTGTTCTGCTAAGCGAAATTATCGAGGCTGTTGCCAAGCACGGTTACTTTCTACCGGTGACGCCCGGCACGCGTTTTGTAACGCTCGGTGGTGCAATCGCCAACGATGTGCATGGCAAGAACCATCATTTGCGCGGAACATTCGGAAGCCATGTCGAAAGCCTGGAACTACTACGTTCTGATGGCGTGCAATACATCTGTTCGAGTGCAGAAAATGCGGAACTCTTTTCAGCAACAATTGGCGGTATGGGCCTGACAGGTCTGATCCTGAACGCCCGCATCCGACTGATGCCGGTTGGCTCGCTTGATGTTGAAGAGCGCATCACATCTTTCCGGAACCTGGCCGAATATTTTGCGATTGCCGAAGAATCCGACCGGCAGAATGAATATGCGGTGGCTTGGGTGGATCAGCTGGCAAGTGGCCGCTCGGAAGGCCGTGGTGTGTTGATCACTGGCAATCACGCGATCAATGGCAATCATACGGCGAGCAGCGGTGAAGCGCGGCTCGGTGTACCGTTTGATCTGCCGTTCTCGATGCTCAACAGGTTGAGCCTGACGGCATTCAACAACCTTTATTTTCACGCTAAACGCCGCAAACAAGAGCCGCATCTGGCGGGATTTGCAGGCTTTTTCTATCCGCTGGATGGTCTTCGCAACTGGAACCGCTTTTATGGTCCTGCAGGGCTTTATCAGCATCAGAGCGTTGTGCCTTTTGAGGCAGCGGAAAAGACGATTCCGGCACTGCTTCAGGCAAGTCGCGATGCAGGCCAGTCGTCCTTTCTCACGGTCCTCAAGCGTTTCGGCAATCTGCATTCTCCGGGTCTGCTGTCATTTCCAAAGCCGGGCTATACTCTGACGATGGATTTTCCTAATCGCGGGCGGAAGACGCTGGAACTGCTCGATCATCTCGACAGCATGACGATCGAGGCGGGTGGGCGCGTCAATCCCTACAAGGATCAGCGGATGAGTTCTGAGACATTCAAAGCGGGCTTTCCAGAATGGCAGCAGCTTGAGGACATGCGTGATGCGCGGTTCTGCTCCGATTTCTGGCGGCGGACCGCTTTAACCAATTAAGACGGGACAGGACATGAAATATATCCCATTCATTCTTTTCACGGTCATGACGAATGCGGCAGCACAGCTGCTGCTCAAATACGGCATGATGTCATTCAGTACGGCTAGTTACTCAGCGGACACACTGATTTATCGGATATTTCAAATTGTCTTTAATCCGTGGGTTTTCGCCGGATTGACCATGTTTGTGATTTCCATGGCATCACATATGTATGTGCTGTCGAAAGTCGATCTGTCTTTTGCATATCCTTTTTTAAGCCTCGCCTATGTCGCTGTCGCGCTTTTCGCCTGGCTTTTGTTCAAGGAAGAACTGGGCGCCTATAAGATCGCGGGCATCGCCTTCATTTGCATCGGAACAGTGCTGATCGCACAGAGCGGCAAGTCGTCGAATGCCGAACAGAACGCGGCGGTTCACGACCGCTCAGCATCATAAATTTAAGGTTGGGGCAGGATTATGAGACATATTATTTTAGGTGGTGACGGGTTTGTTGGACGATATCTGGCGCCCTTGCTTCTTGCCGATGGGCATGAAGTTATTGTCGCTGACATCGTGAAGAGCGATCTGGCGCATTATAGTGATGCGACTTTCGTTCATACCGATGTCACCGATCCTGAGGCGATCCGCAAGCTCGGCATTCGCGCCGACGATATGGTCTATAATCTCTCGGCTAAGATGCTGACGCCGCTTCAGGTGCGGGCCAAGCGTCACGATTTCTTCTTCCCGGTCAATTATTACGGCACGGAAAACATCATCAAAGCGATGGATGAAGCTGGTGCAAAGCGGCTCGTGCATTTCACGACCGATATGGTTTATGGCCACACCTATGTCTGGCCGCAGAAGGAAGATCATCCCTGCAACCCGCTGGGCGAATATGGCTTGTCGAAGTTCAAGACCGAGGAACTGGCCGTAGAATGGCGCACACGCGGGATGAATATTTCGCTGTTCCGGCCGCGTTTGATTATCGGACCGGGACGCCTTGGTATTCTGGAAAAGCTGTTCAAGCTGATCGATAATAATCTGCCGGTGCCTATGATCGGCTCGGGCAAGAACCCCTATCAATTCATCTCGGTGTTTGATTGTGCATCTGCTTGCTATGCGGCCTTCAAGGCAGGCGTGCCAAATGAGGTTTACAATCTCGGCTCGCTCAACCCGCCGCCAGTACGTAAACTGCTCGGTGATCTGGTCAAGCATGCAGGATCGAAATCCATTCTGGTGCCGACGCCCGCATGGGCAGTCAAACGCACGCTGGACTTTCTTGACTGGCTCAACAAGCCTTTGATGGACCCGGAGCAATATCTGATCGCTGATGAGATGTGTGTTCTTGATGTTTCGAAAGGCGAGCGGGAATTGGGCTGGATACCGCAATATCGTGATGAGGACATGCTGATCGCGGCCTATAGCGAATATCGCAAGAAACTTGCCAATGCATCGAAGGCGGCGTGAGGACAGAACCATGACAAAGACAGTTACGACACATGATGCGGTTGCTGTTGCCAACCACACGCCCAAGCCGAAGCTTCTGACGGTCGAAGATGCAAAGGCACTCGATCTGCCGCGCATGACAGAGCTTTTTACCGGTCATCTTAACCCGGGCCAGCTGCATTTTATGAAGCTGCTCGGCTTTCACAAGGTTAAGATCGAGCGTGCCGAAGGCATGTATTATTATGACCAGAATGGCCGCAAGATTCTCGATTTCTTCGGCGGTTTCGGATCTCTGGCGCTGGGACATAATCATCCGCGCATTCTTGAGGCGCGCCGCAAGTTCCAAGAAGAAATGCGGCACGAAATCGCCATTGCTTTCATGTCGCAATATGCAGCAGCGCTTGCTTATGACATTGCGGCCTGCTCGCCGGGTGATCTCGATATGGTCTTCCTGGGGTCGTCCGGTTCGGAAGCCATGGAAGCTGCGATCAAGGTTGCAGAACGTGCCGCTGGTCCTAAGAAGCCGAAGATTGTCTATGCTGAAAACTCATTCCACGGAAAGACCAAGGGCGTACTGTCGATCACCGATGGCGGGCTTTATCGTGGCGAGTTCAAGCTGGTCGATAACACGGTTCGCGTGCCGTTTGGTGATATTGACGCCATCGAAAACGCGTTCCGTTCTGACCCTGAAATTGGCGTCATCGTGCTTGAAACTGTTCAGGGCGGCGGCGGCATCATTCAGGCCGATACTGCTTTCTGGCAGAAGCTGCGCCAGCTCTGTGATCAGTATGGCGTGATCTGGGTGGCGGATGAAGTGCAGTGCGGCTTTGGTCGTACCGGTAAATTCTATGCCTTTGAGCATTATGGCGTCATTCCCGATGTCACGGCCCTTGCCAAGTCGCTTGGCGGCGGTAAGACGGCGATGGCCGCGATGATCGCCAAGCGCGACGTCTATATGAAAGCTTACGGCACACCGAAGACGGCGATGATCCATGCCATGGCGACCTTCGGTGGCATTGGCGAAGCCTGCATCACCTCGATTGAAACGATCAATGTGCTCTATGATGAACATCTCATCGATAACTCAGCAGAAACTGGCGACTATCTGCTTGATCAGTTGAAAGAGTTACACGCGCGCTATCCGAAACTCATCAAGGACGTGCGCGGCAAGGGCATGATGGTGGGGCTGGAGTTCCATGACTTCTCCAACGCTATGCCGATTGTGCTGCGTCCTGTGCTCGCCATGCTGGATGATAAGCTGAAAGGCTCGTTGCCGGGCTTCATCGGCAGTCATTTGCTGCGTGACCATGGCGTGCTGGTGGCTTTCACCGAGTATAATCGCAATGTGATCCGGCTGGAGCCGCCGTTGATTTGTGGGCGCGCGCATGTCGATGAGTTTATTGCAGCACTTGATGAGATTCTCGGGCGCGGCATCGTCGGTATCGTCAAGGATTTCGTGAAGGCGCAAATCAAGTAAAAAGAAAGGCCGGGTGGTTTCATCCGGCCTTTCGCTTTTCTTGCTCTATTTTTGCAAAATTCCGGGACGCAGCAATAAGTCCCAGCATGCATCAAGTGGCACCACTTGGCGATCTTTGAGCGCGTCAGCGTAAATTTCCTGCAGGGCCAGACGGGTTGTTGTCATCGGGCATTTAGGTCGTAGAACGCCGTCCGTTGCTTCAACCGCCGCTCTGGTTTCATCAGTCATTGCGGGAACCGTGCGAAACGGGTCAGCACCGATCTGGATTTTCCGGGTCGGCTCGCGGTTCAGTAGCCATGGAAAAGGATCGGTAAAATCAAGCGTCATCAGCGTTTTAAGATAAACGCCGTTGCTGTTCTCAAAGGCTTTGAAGGCTTTGATGGCCTCATCGGCAGAGATGATCCAGTACATCTGATAATCCAGCTCTGAGTAAAGCCGCCAGCTTGGCAATTGCCCCTGTGTTGCCAATGCTTCGTAAGGTGCAGAATAATCCGCATAATGCACGGGCAGCAATTTCGCGCGGTCCATGATGTCCGGTCTGACGGATACCTGGCGCATGGTTTTGAGTTCTGTCACAGGTGGCTGGACATAGGTGGGCGCTACTGCAATGACGCGCAAAATCTTGTGCGTGACCTTGCTGAAGGTGGGAATGACGCTGAAGGCCGCAAGCACCAGAAAAGCAATCTTTGCCTTGCCTTTGACGTGCTTGATGCGCTCGTAGATCATCAACAGAAGAGGCCAGATAAAGATGAATTCCTGGCTGCCGGTATTTTGTGTTTCCAGTATGACACCACCGAGCAAAATGACCACGAGCCATATGGAGCTACGATCAAAAAAGCGTGCCGCAGGCGTGCCGCGCGTCAACTCGATCCAGAAAAGAACCAGAACGAGAATTGTGGCTGGCAGAATCACATCAAGCTTGCCGGATAAGACCGTCAAAAACCGCGGCAGCAGCGCGCCTTCATTCAGGACCAGAAGTTGCTCGATATCGACGAGATAGGCAGAAATCATGTGGCCGTTTAGTTCGAGTGCGGCCAATCCGATCAGTGTTATGGCGGCAGAAATCAAAACGGTTTTAATTGACAAGCGCCCTGCCAGAAGTGCTGTGAGCCCAAACAGACCGCCAACCAGAAAGCCTGTGATCTTGGTAAGAAACAAGGCAAGCATTGTAATGGCGCAAAAGGCTGCGAGCTTGCGTCCGTCTGCAATAAACATCAGACCGCATGTCAGCACATAAAGCAGCAGCGACACCTGCCGGTTATAGATGCCGAAGCCGTCGAGACCGGGATAGGACGTATAGGTTTGCACATTGGCGGGGAATATGGCGAAGACCAGAAAAGGAATGAGAAGCGCGAAGGCAATCGGTCGGCTTTGGTGTTCCACTTCGGCGAGAACCACTGCCATGAGGGGAGCTGCCACGACAAGCATGGACCACTGCACAAGCAGCAAGGATTGCGCTTGAGGGAATAGCTTCTGTCCCCAGGAAAAGAGATAATACCCCAGCGGGCCTACCGGGGTGAAGAAATCGACCGAGGGAATTTGCCCTGTATTTATGCGCTGCGCTGCATCGAGATAGAGATAAGTATCCCAATACATCGGGCCAATAGGAACGGTCAGCGGGATGCTCAACAGACCAACCAGCACGACAAGGACAAGCAGCATCCAAAAGATGCTTCCCCCCAAAAAACGGGTCCGCCCGTTCGCTATATCAGGCACTGAAGAGACTGAAACCTTCAAATTCTGCCCCCGCTTCTTTGAAAATGGTCCAACTTTATACTCGTTCTAACTGCCAGATGTTTAAAAACTCCAAAACATGTCTTGCGCTTGCGATATAGCGCAATATGGTGCCGCGAAGAATTGACCCGGAGTTGAATGTTGCAGAGCGTCGATGTTTTGGTGATAGGCGCTGGCGCTGCTGGCATGATGTGTGCGGTTGAAGCGGCTAAGCGCGGGCGCTCTGTGCTGGTGCTGGACCATGCGAGAAAACCCGGTGACAAGATCCGCATTTCTGGCGGCGGTCGCTGTAACTTCACCAATATCCATGCAAGCCCGAAGAACTTCCTGTCGCAAAACCCGCATTTCTGCATCTCGGCACTAAGTCGTTATACACAGCGCGATTTCATCAAGCTCGTGGAAAAGTATCGCATCGCCTATCACGAAAAAACGCTTGGACAGCTTTTCTGCGATGGTTCTGCAACGCAGATCATCGATATGTTGCTTGATGAGATGCATCGCTACGGCGCGCGTTTGCAGCTTGAAACAGCAATCGAGACTGTTGAGAAAACCGATCGCGGCTTTGTCATTCGCCACTCTGGCGGCACCGTTTCAGCAAAATCTCTGGTTATTGCGACCGGCGGTAAATCCATTCCGAAGATGGGTGCGACAGGCTTTGGTTATGACGTTGCCACGCGTTTCGGTTTGCGGATTGTTGAAACTCGTCCCGGTCTGGTGCCGCTGACTTTCGAGCCGCATTTGCTTGAGCGATTGAAGCCACTTGCGGGCGTTGCAGTCGATGCTGTGGTTTCATGCAAGAAGACGAAATTTGCCGAGGCGATGTTGTTCACGCATCGCGGCATTAGCGGCCCTTCCATTCTTCAGATTTCATCTTACTGGCGTGAAGGCGATGAGATTGTCATCTCCATGCTGCCAACGACCGATCTGTTTGAAGCTCTTAGGGAGCAGCGCTCCAGGAATGGTAAGCAGGCACTGCAAACGGCTCTGTCGTTCTTCGTTCCGAAGAAGCTCGCGCAGCTTATCGCGGCCGATTTCCCCGCGACCAATCTCGCAGATCTTTCGGACGCCGTATTGCGGCGCGCTGCAGCTGCGGTCAATGACTGGCATGTAAAGCCAGCGGGTTCAGAAGGCTATCGCACCGCTGAGGTGACATTGGGTGGTGTCGATACACGCGACCTCGATTCCAAAACCATGGAAGCGAAGAATGTACCCGGCCTTTATTTCATTGGCGAAGTGGTCGATGTCACCGGTTGGCTTGGCGGCTATAATTTCCAGTGGGCATGGTCGTCCGGCTGGTGTGCAGGGCAGGTAGCTTAAGGCTTCACCAGACCGTCGGCGAGCTTTGGCGGATACTCAAGTTCGATTTCATTCTCGCCATAAATGAAATTGCCGAAGCCTGGATCGGTGATGATCGGGCGAACACGATACTTGCCGGGCATAAGGTCCGGCGGGAAGAATAGAGGATAGGCGTCCTGCCCGTCATTATCGTGATAAATCACAAATTGTCCGTCGCGCTTCTCGATCGGATTGTCGTCGAGCATATGGCTTTCGCCGGGCGTGAGCTTCGTATCGGAGATATCGTAGAGCTTGTGGGCTAGTCGCGTGCCGTTGTCTCCGTTAAAGAGAAGAAAAAGCTCAGCATTCGACAATTGGATTTCCGTATCGCTGGTGTTCTTCATCGTCAGCGTGAAGAGGTTGCGATAATAATCAGGATTTTCCGTTGTATCTTTGTAGTCGGAAAGGCCGAGGGAGGCCGTTTGCGGCTTGGTTCCGTCAGCATCATAACGGGCGACAAGGTCATAAGCTTCTTTAAGCGATACCCAGCCGCCGGGCAGGTTATCGGTGCCTTTGCGGGCGAACTTCATGAAGTCGCTGCTAAAAGCAAGAATGCGGACGGTTTCGCCTTTGACAAGATGGGCAGGTGTCCTGCTTTGCAGATCAGCCGCGCTATATATTTCGAGCTTAGTGACAGGGACTTCCCAGCTATTCTCTGTTTCATCGCTGGCAATGACTGTTTCCAGAGCGATGTTGCCCTGCCGGTCATACGAGACCATGCGAGCGGGGCGGTCGAGATAGGGCCAATGCCAGTATTCGTCCTTCGGGCGCGATTGTTCCAGCAAATTTGCACCGCCGTCGGGGTCTATCTGCACAACATCGATGCGCGCATCTTCGCCCTCAAAGTTACAGCTGCTTTTGAGCGCTTTCCTGCTTTCGATTAACTCAATATTCCATAGAGCGCCGCAGTTAAGCTGCTCGCTGAAATCTTCCGTGAAATTGAGCGCCGCATAAGATTTTGTTGTTGGCTTATAGAGAAAAAGACCAAACCCTATATCGGGACTCTCGCTTGTACTTTGCGCCAAGCGCCACATCGGGAAATCCATCGAAATTGAAATCCGCGACTGTAAAGCTCGGGTTGCCGTCAAAATTTGTGGCCCATTCGGCATCAATCATCAAGAGCTCTGCCCCATCGGATTGCAAAATGACATAGCCTTTTTCGGTCTTTGCAATATGGGCCGTGACACCAATTTCCGGCGTCAGTTGTGGCAATGCCTCCGCAGCAAAAGACGCCGTTGTTAATCCTGCTGTCAAACAAACGAGGGCAAGTCCAAACAGAGAAGAGCGGGAAAGCTGTGTCATCCTGAACGCATTTTTATGAGGGAGTTAAACCTGTTTACATGATCCCGCCAGAAAGTGGGAGTATCCGCTTTCATTATCTTCAAGCTGGTTCAGTGGTTTAAGTGTGTCGTCCGGTCGCGCTTGATGGAACCTGCTTGTTACTGGGATACGATTCGCGTATCGCCTAAGGGAACGGATGAGGATGGAGGTCGTCCGAATGCCGCAAAGAAATTCCCCCCTGGCGCCGTTTCAGTACGGAACTTTTCGCGCCTTATGGTCTGCCACGCTATTTTCAAACCTGGGCGGTCTTGTGCAGACTGTTGGTGCGGGCTGGATGATGGCCACCATCGCGCGTTCGGATGATATGGTCGCGCTGGTTCAGGCCTCCACAACTTTGCCGGTGATGATCTTCTCGGTTGCGGCAGGCGCGCTTGCGGATAATTTCGACCGCCGCCGCATCATGCTTACGGCCCAGATTCTCCTGCTGGTCATTTCGGTTGCGCTTGCAGCTTTCGCCTATCTTGGCATGTTGACGCCCTGGATGTTGCTCGGGTTCACCTTTCTCATCGGTTGTGGAGGTGCCTTGCATAATCCGTCGTGGCAGGCATCAATGGGAGACATTGTTCCGCGAGCAGATTTGCCTGCAGCGGTTGCTCTTAATTCCATGAGTTTCAATCTGATGCGCAGCATTGGCCCGGCCATCGGTGGTGCAATAGTTGCGGCTGCGGGTGCTGCTTTTGCGTTCATTTTCAATGCTTTCAGCTATTGCGCACTTATTTTGGCACTTTGGCGCTGGCAACCACAGACGACGAAATCCACTTTGCCGCGCGAAGCATTGGGGCCTGCAATGGTTGCAGGGCTGCGCTATGTGGCAATGTCGCCAAATCTTCTGAAAGTCATGTTTCGCGGCTTTCTGTTCGGTCTGTCTGCGATTGTTATTCTCGCGCTGCTACCACTTGTGGCGCGTGATCTCGTTAAAGGCACAGCGCTGACATATGGCATCATGCTCGGTTTTTTCGGGATAGGTGCTATTGGCGGTGCGCTCTCAAGCGCGCGATTGCGCGAACTACTTGGCAATGAATGGCTGGTGCGTGGGGCTTTTGTTGCTTTTGCGCTCAGCTGTCTTTTGCTCTCGGTGAGCCGCAGCATCTGGATGAGCTGTATTTTCCTGCTTCCTGCGGGATTGTCGTGGGTTCTGGCTCTTTCCCTGTTTAACGTGACCGTGCAGCTTTCAACCCCACGATGGGTGGTCGGCCGTGCGTTGGCGTTGTACCAGACTGCCACGTTCGGTGGCATGGCGGCGGGCAGTTGGCTCTGGGGTTCGGTTGCCGATGAGTTCGGTGTTCCGGGCGCTTTGCTGGCGGCAGCCTGTGTTTTGCTCTTCGGTGCGCTTGTCGGGTTTCTGCTGCCGCAGCCGGAATTTGAATCGCTCAATCTCGATCCGCTCAATCGCTTCAGCGAGCCGCAATTGCGCCTTGACCTACGGTCACGCAGTGGTCCGATCATGATCATGGTCGATTATAAAATCGCTCAGGAAGATGTGCAGGCATTTCTTGCTGCCATGGCGCTACGCCGCCGCATCCGCATTCGTGATGGCGCACGACAATGGGCCTTGCTGCGGGATCTGGAAAATCCGGAAACGTGGACAGAAAGCTATCACGTTCCGACATGGGTGGAATATGTGCGTCACAATCAGCGGCGTACGCAATCAGACGCGGAAGTTTCAGAAAGGCTGCTTGCGCTACACAAGGGGGCAACGCCCCCTCTGGTCCATCGCATGATTGAACGGCAGACTGTGTCCATTCATGATGATATGCCGCTTAAGGCGCATCTCGATCTGACGTGATGCAGTCAGCTCAGGCTGCCGAAAACTCGGTTCTCGCAATCTGATTGCGACCGCTTTTCTTGCTTGCGTAGAGCTGATGGTCGGCTTGCTGCAGCCAAAGTGAGCCGCTCATACCCGGATGAGTGCGCGCAGACGCAATCCCCATGCTGACGGTTACGTTGGTGCTGACTTCCGAACTCTGATGTGGAATGTTCAGCGACTGGATCTGAAACTGGATTTCATGCGCTGTGGCCAAGGCTGTTTCGGGGTCTGCTCCAGGCAGAACACAGGCAAATTCTTCACCGCCATAACGTGCTGTCATGCCCGAAACCTTATGCAC
>RCUT01001364.1_pt1 | contig 11735 bp, 10 predicted proteins | sample 2166171 | NCBI WGS metagenome assembly RCUT01 (sample SAMN09932757, study PRJNA488358) | compost metagenome | isolation source: compost soil in 4-hydroxybenzoic | place: Germany: Experimental Botanical Garden
GCGGCCGAAAGCCACTGCGATGTGACTTTTGCGCAACTTCGGGTAGCCTGCCCATCTATTTCCGATTGGACACAGCTTTGCGCCTGTTATCTGCGGCTGCCGGAGACGGAACAGCAATGCGACGTGAGTGGCCCGCGCGGCTAACCTTGAAACCGGGCCTTCGCCATCGAGAGGTCGTGGCTTCCCGCTGAAAATCGACCACAGGACACGCGGCACGGCGAGGGCCAGCACGAGAAATCCGATCGACTTGTGATATTGGAACAGATCGAACTGCAGATGAATTCGGCCGTGGTCCGATGGAGGACGCGACGCCACTGGTCGAACGGGGAAAGATTACGGTGGTGCGTCAGAGCGCCCTCTGACCGACAATACCGGCGTTCAGTTTCTTTTGAAACCCTCCAGCACGGAGGGTTTCTTGATCGAGCGCATGCATCACATCCCAGCGGATCCTACGTCGGCCGGATCATCGCAGATAGTCGCCAATCATCCTTCATGAGGAACATCTGCAACATGCGAAGGGATCTGTTCCCAGCGGCGACGGCACTTTCCCCGCCAGGCTCGGGGTGCCTCGCCCTGTCCTTTCCTGGAAAGTTACAGTGGATAGGGAACGGTGGTCTGCGATGCGGCAGGTGAGCGGTTGCTGCACCCGATCAAAGCTCGCGTAGAGTGGTTTTTACCGTCCATCGAGTCTTGTCAGGGTCGTTTTCAACCGTCCAAAGTGCGCCACTCTTCACGTAGCAACGACATGAGGACGAGGTCCTCCCGGCTGCCATCCTTCAGCCGTAGCGCCTGGCGCATGGTGCCTTCCTGGATGAAACCGATCCTTTGGTAGACATTTCTTGCGCGGACATTGGAGGGCAGCAGGTCGAGCCAGAAACGTCCGATATCTTGGAAAGCAAAGACCGCGCGGCAGATCTGGCGCAAGAATGCAGATCCATGGCCCAGCCCCGTTCGGGCCATGGCTATACGGTGAAGCTGCGCGTTTCCCATGCCGTCATCGTCCAGACGAACGACAGCAAAACCAAGGGGTTCCGTCCCGAGGCGACAGAGGAAATAATTGGTATTCGCCGTTTCGATGCGTCGGCGATGTTCATCCGCATCGTAGCTGCCGACCAGAGCCGCATAACCCGGAATCCGCTCCACCGACATGATGAAAGGAATGTCGGCTTCTGTGGCAGGAATGATTGAAAGAGACCGCGTTGAAGGGGGAGTATCCATGTCGTTATTTCTTCCGCTCAGCGCTCACGCGGGCGGACGGTTTCGAGCGGCGCCTCACGCCAGCCTTCGGCTCGGGTCAGATAGGCAACGCTGCGATATCCCGCAGCGGCAATCGCCGCGAGCGACCGGTCCAGTTCCGCGCCGACAGTCTGCGCGCCATGGCTGTCGTCACCGAGCGTGACGGGGATTCCCATCTTTCGGGCGCGTTCAAGAATATGTGGAAGCGGATAAACCGGCCCATAGCCATTGCGAAAGGCCGCGCAGTTGACGTCGAGCACGGATCCGCTCGCCTTGACGGCCTCAAGCGTCCTGTCGATGGAGCGCATGGCCCGATCGGAAAACACAAAGCCGGGAGGCTCGTATTTTCGGACGAGATCCAGATGCGCGACGACATCGGGTCTCAGCTTCTCCACCATCTCAGTAACCTTATCGAAATAGGCGAGGCGAAGTTCCTCCGCGCCACCGAGATCGGCAGCCAATGCCGCCGTGTCGCTTGCGGAGTAGTCCAGCCATCGGCCGCAGATGTCGTGAACACTGCCGACGATGTAATCGAAGGCATGGGCTTCACGCAGCCGGCTCATTGCTTCCAGCCAGCCGTCCGGCGGCAAGGTTTCCGTTTCAAAGCCAATCAGCAATTCTATCTGCCCGGCATACGCATCGCGCAGCTCGAAGGCGCGTTTGACGTAGCCCTCGAAAGCGGCAGCTAGCCCGACAACACCCAATGCCTCTTCTCCGGGATAGATATCCGCTTCTCGGTAACGCGGGCAATGTTCGCTGAGGCCGTAATGGGTGAAGCCGCGTGTTATGGCCGCGTCGACAACCTCTTTAAGCGTCGAGGTCGCATGATTGCAGAATTCGCCGCTGTGGCCACCGTGATAGCTGAACCAGACCATGGCTTTACGCGTCCTTCGCGGGCGAGCGGTAGATCGTGCCGTTGTAATCTTCGATACGGCTGACCATCAGTTCTTTTATCTCGATAAATTCGGCACTGATATCCGTCTCGTCGAGGGTCAGGATCGTCAGGCCCAATAGTGCCGCGCCCGGCTGTGCGGGCATGGACCCATCATAGGTCAGAAAGCTCGAAGCCGCACACCAGATGAACCGGCTTTCCGCCAGGTCGAACTGGACGATGCGATGCATGTGCCCGGTGACGACGGCCTGAATTTTGTGGTCCTCGATCAGACGGCGCAACCGGGTGCGGCCGTCCCGCATCAGCGCCCAGGCCGGCCGGTCAACCTCTTCCCAGTCGTTCAGGAAGAGTGGCATATGGGTGAACAGCACGGGTTTGAGCGCTCCACAAGTCGTCAGAGACTGCTCCAGCGCCTCCCACTGTACGGCTTCTTCCGGCAGGCCGGTGCCGATGATCTGGCTGTTGAGGCCGATCAGGCGCCAACCGGGGAGCACGTCGCTGTGCCAATGCCAGGGGCCGTAGAGCGCCTGCCAATTCAAAAGACGTTCGGCATTTGCCGGCTGGTGGCTGGCACGCGAGATGTCGCCGACATCGTGGTTTCCAGGCAAGGCCAGCCAAGGCTTGTTCAGGGCGCCAAGTGCATTCAGCCCGAAATGCAGGTCTTCTTCCTGCTCGGAGCCAAGCAGGGTGAGGTCTCCAAGGATCACGACAAGATCGACATCTTCGCGTGCATTTACATGAGCGACGACCTGTTCCCAGTTCGGAACGAAGACGGGATTGGTCGATCCGATATGCGGATCGGAGAGAACGGCAATCTTCAAGGTCTGCAAGCCTTTTGGGATAATGAAAAGAAGGGACGGCGCTTTGCGCATCTGGCTTGGCGGTACGCGCCAAAAGATCTGCCCATGAGCGAAACAGCGAAAGCCAGGAGGCCGGCAGCCCCCTGGCCGATATCGAGCCTTGGTTACTTGGCAGCCATTACACTGGCGACGTGCTCGCGCAGCTTTGGCATGGCAGCTTCAGGCGTGATCTTGCCGCGCTGCAGCTGGTCGAGGATCGGGGCAACGCCACGCCAGACATCCGGTGCGGTGTTGTTGGGATAGGCAAACCACGGCATCGCGGCATCCATCGACTTGAAGACCGTCTGGAAGTTCGGGTGAGCGGCGTAGAAGGATTCCAGCACCTTGGCGGTCTGCACGTTGGTCGGCATATAGCCGCTGGCCTTGGAAACCTCGGCCTGAACCTGCGGGCTCGTCATGTATTTGATGAATTCCCAGGCGGCTGCACGCTTGGCCTCGTCACGGGTGAGGATCATCAGCGCGTTGCCGCCTGCAGGAAGGCCGCCCTTCTTGGCATCGATCAGCGGGAAACGAACGGTGCGCATGGTGAAGCGGTCACCGATGGCGGTTTCATAGGCCACGAGATCGGAAGGCGATTCAACGACCATGCCGATCTTGCCCGCGAAGAATTGCTGCTGCGCAGGCTTCGGGTCGGCGTAGATCGACATGCCGGTCTTCGTCGCCATGTCCTGGGTGATACGCAGGGCCTTCATGCCGGCGTCGTTATCGTAGCCGATACCGGTCGCCTTGTCGTTCAGCATATGGTCGCCCGCTCCCATGACCATCATCTGCCAGTACCAGTCATCGCTGAGACCGCCAACGGAGAAGCCGATACCGGAGACGCCGTTGCCGAGCGCGCTGATCTTTGCGGCAAGCTCGATCACGCCATCCCAGCTGGTGGGGAAGTTGTCGACCTTGCCACCGGCCTTTTCCACGAGTTCCTTGTTGACGTAGAGAAGCGGCAACGAGGCGGTGAAGGGCACGGCGAATTGCTTGCCGTCGACCTTTGCGAGATCGAGAACGGCCGGGGCATAATTCGCTGTCTGCCAATCCGCGCCCTGTTTTGCGAACAGTGAATCGAGCGGGGTTGCTTCGCCGCGATCCTGCATCACGCCGACGATCGTCGGAAGCGAGGAGTAGGAGGAAAGATAGACGTCCGGCGCGGAGTTCGTCATCATTCCGCGAATGACGCTCTGATCTGCGGCGCTATAGTTTTCCGCGGGAGCCTGCTCGTTGATCACGATGTCCGGATGGGCTTCCTTGAAGCCCTTGAGAATGGGCTCCATAAATGCCAAACGGGAATGGAAGAAATTCAGGGTCACGGGGTCGGCGGCATACGCCGATGTGGTGCCGGCAATAGTCAGGGCGGCAGCCGCGAGGAGGTTCGTCACTTTCATGGTCGTTCCTTTTGAGCGAAGTTGTCTTGACTTGAGGGCCTGTCCGGTTGCCGCCGGACAGGCCCGTTTCATTTCACGCCCGTCATTGTCACGCCCTGAACGAACCTGCGTTGTGCAACGAGGAACATCAGGATCAGCGGGGCAGTAACGAGGGTAGCGCAGGCCATGAGAGGCCCGAAGCTGTCGCCGCCTTCCTGGCTTCTGAAGAACAGGAGGCCAAGGGTGGGCGGAGACAGATCGATGGATCTGATGACGATCATCGGCCAATAGAGATCATTCCAGTGGAAGGTGATCGAAAAGATCGCAAAGGCGGCAATGGCGGGCATCATCGCGGGCAGGATGATGCGCACCATGATTTCAATTTCGCTCATGCCATCCAGCCGTGCGGCCATGAGGATTTCGTCCGGGAATGAGCGGATGAACTGGTGAAACAGGAAGATCGCAAAGCCGGAGGTCAGGTAGGGAATAATGACGCCCAAATAGGTATCTATCAGCCCAAGTCTGGCAAGGACGATGAAGATGGGCAGTGCTGTCGCCTGTGCGGGGACCGAGAGGGTCAGAAGCACGATGGCGAAGATTGTGCGACGGCCGCGGAATTCGAATTTTGCCAGCGCATAGGCGCAGGTAACCGTGGTGAGTATCTGAAACAGCAGGATGCCGCCGGTCATGATGACACCATTCAGCATGAAGCGCGGCAGGGGCGATTCAAACAGGGCGCGGCCGTAATTTTCGGAAATGGAGGTCAGGATCGGCGTTTGCTCGCGCATGGCGCCGAAGATTTCGCCCGGCGCCTGAGTGGAGGCCTTCCACATCCAGTAGAACGGATAGATCATCAGAAAGGCGCCAGCCATCAACACGGCATGCGCACCGATCGGGCGGAGAGAAAGCCGGGCCATCAGAAGTGCGCCTTCCTGTTGGTGAATACGACCTGGAGGATTGAGAAAGCTCCTATCAGGATGAGGTAGACCACCGTGAGCGCGCTGCCATATCCCGCCTTCAACCCGACGAAAGTATCGACGTTGATCTTGTGCAGCAGCATTTCCGTTGCGCCGTAAGGTCCGCCATTGGTGAGAACGGCGACGGTGTCGAAAACCTGGAAGGACTGGATGCAGCTTAAGACAACAACGACAACGGTGGTCGGCGCCAGCAGCGGCCAGACGATGTAGCGCAACCTGTCGAGAAACCCGTCTATCCCGTCGAGGGCGGCTGCCTCGCGCAAATCCTTGGAAATCAGCGTGAAGCCGGCAAGAAACAGAATGAGGTTGAAACCAAGCAGATGCCAGATTCCGATGATTGCAAGCCCGATCAGGGCCAGCGTTCCTGATGCGAAGAAGTCGAGTGGCGGCAGTCCCAGTGTGCTGAGTAGCCCGGCCAGTGGCCCGATATGACCATTGAGCAGATAACTCCAGACGATCGACATCGCCGTCAGCGTCGACGTCACCGGCAGGAAATAGACAAGCTCATAGAAATGGCGTGACCGGACGCGGCTATCGAGCAGCATGGCAAGGAAGAGTGCGCCAAAGACGGATACGGGCACGACGATTGCGGTGTAGACCGCACTGTTGCGCAACGCACCCCAGAACCAGGGATCCGCCAGCATCCGGATGTAATTGTCGGCGCCGATGAAGTTGAGTGTCACGCGTCCCAGACGATAATCGGTCAGGCTGATTATGAATACGACGAAGATCGGCGCGATTACCGTGGCAATCAAAAGCAGAAAGGCCGGCGCCGCGAAGGCGCGAGCGATCGTGGCGTAGCTCAAACCCTTGGGCCTGCCGGTCTGGACGCCATCCCGTGTATCAGAGGACAGGTTCATGTCGCGCCTCCGCGGGCCGGTGCTGCGCGTTCACGCCAATATCCGTTACCCTTCGGCCTGCCGCGTCGAAAAGCAGGGCGGCATCCGGCACGATCCGCAGTGCCAACCGCTCCCCGATACGGGTTCCCTTTTCAAGGCGGGCGAAGGTTTCTGGACGCAATTGCACGCGGATCCAGCCGGTGCCGATCCCGCTTCCATCGCAGCGGATGCCGACCTCGTTGCCGGCAAATTCCACCTGCACGACAGGCAGGGAAAAATCGCTGCTTTCCTCAGATATCGGCTCCAGTGCCTCCGGCCTGATGGAAAGCGTATAGGTTCCGTCTGCAACGTTGCGCAGCCTCAGTCGCAACGGCTGACCATTGATCAGCACGTTGCCACCGCGGACATGGACCGGGATTTCGTTGATCGCCGTCATGCCGACGAAACGGGCCACCGAGAGATAGTCCGGTCGGTTATAAATCTCGTCGGGCGTACCGCACTGGCGGATCTCCCCAGCTTCCATCACGGCGATACGGTCCGACATCGCCATAGCTTCGGTCTGATCGTGAGTGACGTAGATGAAGGTGATACCTGTCCGACGGTGAAGATCGACGATCTCCTCGCGCAATTGTATCCGCAGCTTGGCATCGAGGTTCGACAGGGGTTCATCCATAAGGAAGACGGCGGGATGGCGAACCATTGCCCGGCCCACGGCCACCCTCTGCCGCTGCCCTCCGGAAAGCTGCGAAGGCTTGCGCTCAAGCAGGTCTTTGAGCCCCAGCTGCTCTGCAAGCAAGTCGATTTCCTTTTCGATCCCGTTTCGGATCTGTCGTGCCGTCGCGGAAAGAAGACTGGCACCGGGCAGGCGCTGCAGGAACGAAAGGCGCGCCATTTCCAGGGGGACGCCGATATTTGCGCGAACGGTCATGTGCGGATAGAGCGCATAGGACTGAAATACCATCGCGATATCCCGCGCCTTCGGCGGCAGGGGGGCGACATCACGGTCGCCGATCAGGATGCGCCCGGCGCTTGAAGCCTCAAAACCCGCAATCAGGCGCAGCAATGTCGATTTCCCGCAGCCGGAAGGTCCGAGCAAGGTCAGGAATTCGCCCTCGCGGATATTCAGATTGATGCGTTGAAGCACCCGTGTGCGATCAAACCGCTTCTCGAGATCCTCGATCCTGATGGACTGGCCAGCCATTGCCTTCCTGCTCCTGCTTCCCACCGTCCACACCTGCGCGGCGGGAACGGTTGTCGTTCATGGCGCCTTGGCGGCATTCCGCTGGAAGCGGAGCCTGCTGTTCAAGGCTTTTGCCTGCCGGGACAAAGGAAATAACGGCACTTCATCCCGGTAAGGCGATGGTGCCTCTCTAGGGCGTCTTTCTAACAGGGAGATGACGGGTGCTAAAAATCTACAAAAATTCTTCATGTTTTTCATTGGTATAGACGATATAAATAACGTATAGGTTACTTATTGGATGGTTTGCAATGTCGTGTTCTGGTATGGAGGCTCCATCATATCCGGCTGTTTGTGTTGACGATTTTGGAGATTTGCAAGCAGTGGAGAGCAGCCTCAATCAGAGTTCTGCTGGGATACGAAAATGAGAGATGGTGAATTGGAAGACGAACATTCTGATGTCACGGCCCCGGATTCACCTCGGCGGAAACATCCACGGCGACCGGACTTATCCCAGAATCGAATTCTCGATGCCGCAGTTCTGGAGTTTGCCGAGAACGGTTTTGCCGGCGCACGTATCGAGGCGATTGCGGAGCGCGCAGAAATCAACAAGCGGATGCTGTACCAGTATTTCGGTAACAAGGACTCGCTTTATCAGGCTGTGCTCGAGAAGGTTTATTGCGATATCTGGGAAGCCGAGGCCAGTCTCAGCCTAGACCAGTTTCCGCCGCGCGAAGCACTCATTACACTCGTGAAGTTCGTCTGGACCTACTATCTCGATCATCCTGAGTTCATCACCCTGCTGAACACGGAAAACCAGCTGAAAGCGCGTTTCTTTCGCCAGTCCCGGATATTGCGAAGCGGCGCAGCCAATTCACGTCCGCTGGTCGAGGAAATATTGCGGCGAGGCGAGGCTGACGGGACATTTCGTGCAGGTGTCGACCCGACACAACTCAGTCTGACTATTACGTCGGTGTGCTATTACTACCTGACGAACCAGGCCACGAGTTCGATCGTTTATGGGCAACGGCTGATGGCCAAGAAAGCGCTCGAGGCGCGGCTCGCATTCAACATCGAGACCATCCTCGCGATTGTTGCTCCTGTTGCTACCATAGGCGACACCGTTCTTACCGGAGACCGCACATAGCGCGGGCTTGCATGGACGGAGTTCCGAAGTACCTGCCTTGATCCAGTCTTTGCTCATAAGGGCATGGAGATTGGTAAGACCAGAACGTTCAGTAGCATGTGGACCGTTCAGCCTGAAGGAATGTCCGACAGCCTTCCTGAACCTGTCGGCCATGTACTCACGGAAGACTGCCTTAGACCCCAGGACAGATTCATCTGAGGAATTGTCATTCCCTTTTTTCAGCCATTTGATTTTCCTTTTCTTCAAGATGAAGCGTCGCTAAGCTGTTGTAAACGTGGGTGATGAGCTGGATCCGCAACAGCGAAATCCACTCGGTAGCGTTTATCGGAACAGGTATCGTCGGCAAATGGGAGAAGACGATGAAGGCCGAGCTCAGTGGCGTTCTCAATTGGAGCGATCGCTTCTTACAAGTCATTGTCGCACGTTCAATCCTCCAGGCTGGCGCGATTTGTTTGCGAGAGAGGAGCGGTCAGTCGCAGCCCGAAGTTCTCTTGATAACCAGCCGGAGCAATGGTGGTTGGGGTATCCCAAAGGGACATATTGAACCTGGTGAAACCTCGTGTGACACAGCGCAACGAGAGGCTTTCGAAGAAGCCGGCGTCATGGGGTTTGCGGGGAAGCAGCCGGTAGGATTCTTCTCTTATGGCAAAAACAAAAATGGGCGTTATCAGCAATATGCGGTCGTGGTTCATCTCTTGAGCGTCCAGGAACTGGCCGTCGAATTTCCGGAAAAAGGCGACCGTGTATCGAAATGGGTTCCGGTCGCGGCAGCAGGCGACGGGATAAGCTACGACGGACTGCGCCGTATCTTCGCTGCAGGTATTTCCCGATAACTTGAAAAGGAGCCGCAGAGCCGGCGACGTGCTTGGCCCATACCATCATCCGCCCGATGACCTTGCGCGTAACAATCTGACAAGGGCAAAAAGAACGATTGTGTCCGCAATCGAGGATCGGTCGTCGGACTTTTCGAAGCTGAGGATGGTGCTGAAAGCTTCCAGGCACTATTGCGCAACGCATCCTCCGAAAACCTGGAGATTTGGATCGATCGGGCCGTGACCTGCGGAACTGATCCGTCTGGTCGCGCACCCGCGATTGATGTGCCCTGTCGATCGCACTACAGTTGGGTCATAAACTGCAAGCACATGATCGCAAACGGGGTTTCCGATGCTCTTGATGAGGCAATAACGACGCGTTCTCCCGGCCGAACACTATGGATTATGCCCTTCTGCCTGTATCATATCCATGATCTCGTGGCTCATCGATGAATACACTCCGTCATTTTCGATCGTGCCTTGAACGCGATAACTATCCATGACGATAATTCGGTCGGCCAGTGCCACCATTTCCGGCATGTCACTGGTGATCACCAGGATTGCGGTGCCTGCGTCCGCCAACTCGCGCAGCAGATCATGCAGATAGGCCTTGGTCTTGATGTCGATGCCGACGGAGGGTTCGTCGACGATCAGCAGTTTGACATCGGCCGCGAGCCATTTGGCGACGCTGATCTTCTGCTGGTTGCCGCCGGAAAGGTTGCCGACGGTCTGGCTGAGGCTTGGCGTCTTCACTTCCAGTTTTTGCAGGAATGGCGTCACCGCCGCACGGATGCGGCTGTCAGAAAGCACACCGAATGCGTTCGAAAGTTTGCGCCAGATGGGAACGCCCGCATTGGCAAGAACGGAATGCTGGAGAATGAGACCGTCGCCCTTGCGGTCCTCGCTGACATATCCAACGCCGTATTCGTGGATGGCCTCGGCAACGGAGCGGATGCGTGCGAGCCGGCCGGCGATGCGGACTTCGCCTTCAGTAACCGCGAACTTGCCCATGATCGATTTTGCCAGTTCGGTACGACCAGCACCCACCAGCCCGTAAAGGCCGACGATTTCGCCCTTGCGCACGGAAAGGCTGACGTCGCGATGGCCGATTGCGGTCGATACGCCTTGCAGTTCGAGTACCGTTGGTTTGTCTTCGACCGCACGCTTGCGCCAGCCGCCGCCGCCTTCGGCGCGGCCAATCATCAGGCGCACGAGATCCTGCCGGCCGAGACCTTCCATCGAGCGGCTTTCGCAGGCGTTTTCGCCGTCCCGCAGAACAGTCACCCGGTCGCAGATATCCAGAACCTCTTCCAGTTTGTGGCTGACGAAGACGAGACTTGCGCCGTCATCGCGCAGGCGGCGCAGAATGCGGAAGAGGTTGTCCGTTTCGCTCGGGGTCAGCGATGTCGTCGGTTCATCAAGCAGGAGAACCCGGCTTTGCAGGGAAAGCGCCTTGGCAATTTCCACCAGCTGCATTTGCGCAACGGAAAGCTCCGATACCGGCGTTGCCGGATCGATGTCCAGATTGAGAGCCTGCAGCCAGCGGCGCGCATCGCGGTTCAGTGCGGCGTAGTCGATGGGTTTGAGATAATGCGCCCCGAGCTTTTCCATGTGGATATTCTCGGCAATCGAGAAGCGCGGAATGAGATTGCGTTCCTGATGGACGACACCGATGCCGCGGGCGATTGCCTCGCGCGGATTGGCGAAGCGCACTTCCTCGCCATCGACGAGGATCTGGCCGCTGCTCTGATGGTGGACGCCGGTAATGACCTTGATCAACGTCGATTTGCCGGCGCCGTTCTCACCCAGCAACGCGTGGATCGATCCCGGCTCCAGCGAAAGATTGACGCCCTTGAGCGCCCGAACGCCGGGAAACACTTTTTCGATGTTACGCGCCTGAAAAACAGGTTGCTTGTCCATGATGTCAGGCCTTTCCTGTCTTTTTGCCGAGATGCGTTTCGCGCAGGCGGTTGATGCCGACGGCGGCAAGGATCATTGCGCCGAGCACCACCTGCACGAGGAACGGATCGATGGAGAACAGCACGAGTGCCTGCGTGATGATGGCGACGATGACGACGCCGAGCAGGGTCGCCCCGACGCTGACATGCCCGCCAGCCAGTACGGCACCGCCGATAACGGGTGCGGCAAAGGACAGGATGAGCCAGTCATCGCCAATGGAAGGCTGGCCGATCTGCAGGCGGGATACGAGCAGAATGCCGGCGACCGACGCCAGAAGGCCGGAAATGCCGTGCGCCACAATCATTGTCGTGCGGATCGAAATGCCGGAAAGCTCTGCCGCATGGCTGTTGCCGCCAATGGCAAGGATGAAGCGACCTATCGGCTGGCGGCGCAGCATGAACCACAGCGCGAATGCGATGATGATGGTGGGTGCTGCGAGCCACGGAACCGGGCCAACGAGCAGTGCCGAGCCGAAGGCTTT
>RCUT01001365.1_pt1 | contig 11731 bp, 9 predicted proteins | sample 2166171 | NCBI WGS metagenome assembly RCUT01 (sample SAMN09932757, study PRJNA488358) | compost metagenome | isolation source: compost soil in 4-hydroxybenzoic | place: Germany: Experimental Botanical Garden
TAGTGATCACGAACAGGTTTTCACCAGTTACGTAAACACGTGCATTGCGTAACCATGAAGTAGCTTTAGTGTTGAACTTGTATCCTAAGGTTAAATACTGTAAGCGAACAAATGATCCGTTTTCGATCCAGTAACTTGAGAAACGAGCCTGGTCAGTTAATTGATCTTTTAATGATTCATCAGGTACGTTATTTGAAGGCAAACGATTATCGTCAGTAATACTCATTCCGGTTGCGTTTAATAACTTCTGACCAAATAAGCCATACATCGAGAAACCAGCATCCCAGTTTTTGTAGTTGAAGCTCATACCTAAACCTCCGCTAAAGTCAGGTTGTGAATCACCTAAAAACTGTCCGTCAGCTTCAGTTATTTGTCCGTCACCATTCAAATCTTCCAGAATGAATTTGCCATTTTCGTCAAGTCCAAGATATTTTGGTCCCCAGAAAGTACCAGGAGCATAACCTTCTTTGATAACTTGAGTATAGATATTTGAGAAACCACGGTTAACCAATAACCCACTGTAAACAGCTTCGGTAGTATAAACCTGGTTAGACAGTTTGGTGATTTCTTGTTTATTTTTAGCCACGTTAAAGTCGATGTTCCATTTGAAATTATCAGTATTGTAAACATTGGCACTTAACGTTAACTCAACACCCTTATTGGTTAAGTTACCCACATTGGCAAGGATAGTGCTATACAAGTAAGGAGGTTGAGGAACACGATAGGTATACAACAAGTCTTTAGTTTTCTTATTGTAGAAATCAACAGTACCGGTTAATCTTTTGAATAGAGTGAAGTCAGCACCGATATCTAGCTGAGTAGTTGTTTCCCATTTTAAGTTAGGATTAGGATTCTGAATTGGTCCATAGGCGTTTTTCCAGCTGTTGCTTGCCGAATCATAATACAACTCGCCATTAAGCGGGCCGGTTAAAGCTAATGAAGTATAAGGTGCAATACCCTCCTGGTTACCGGTTAAACCATAGCCAACTCTTAATTTTAATTGATCTAACCACTGAACGTCTTTCATGAAGTTTTCGTCAGCCATGTTCCAGCCGATCGCACCTGAGGGGAATAGTCCCCATTTGTTGTTTGAGCCGAATTTCGAAGAACCGTCATTACGTAATGTTCCAGAAATCATGTACTTGCCTTTGTAGTTGTAGCTTGCACGACCAAAGAAAGAGATCAGTTTCCAGTTTGCTTTTCCGTTCCACAGATCGCCCACACGGTAATCCTGACCAGAACCTAGGTTATAATAACCAAAGATGTCTGAGTCAAAACCTCTGCGTTGTAAGCCATACCATTCATTAGTACTGTCGAAGTAAGAATAACCACCCACCACATTCAGCACATGATCATTACCAAACTTGGTATCATAGTTCATGTAAAGCTCCATCAGTTTTTCCTTAACGGTATTACCGTCTTGCTGACCAAACCCTTGATCTGACTGGCCACTCATGGAGTTTGAAGGCACATAAAATAAATTCTCAAATGAGTTGTTGATGTATGAAAGGTTGGCAACAGCCTTTAATCCTTTAATTATTTCAAAATCAAACTTCGTAACTCCTAAAAAGCGATTACGAGTCTGATCATTTCTACGTTGTTTAAGTTGCGCAACAGGGTTGTTATAATCAAGATTTCCTCTTGCCTCAAAATAATTACCATCAGCATCGAAAATTGGCATTGTTGGGTTTACATTGTACATGTAACGCAATGCACTATAATCAATAGGATTGAATTCATCATAAGTAGAACTCAAGCTTACATCAATGTTTAGCCTATCCTTGATCGCTTTCTGAGTTACGTTAATTTTTCCGTTAATACGATTCAATTTGCTGGTGATAACAACGCCATTGTTTTGAAGGAAATTTACTGAAGCACGGTAAGAGCTTTTTTCTGTTCCTCCTGAAAGTGAAAGACTATGGTTTTGCGAAAATGCATTTTGAGTCACAGCATCTTGCCAATCGGTTGATGCTCCGTAATCCACTGCTCCGCCAATATTTTTGTCTCTCACATATTGTCTCCACTGGTTGGCAGATAACATATCGATCGTGTTTGCTGCATAACCAAAAGAAGCATAACCTGTATAGTCGATTTTTACACGACCGCTAGCAGGACGCTTAGTATTAACGATAATTACACCATTAGCAGCTCTGGCTCCATAGATAGCAGCCGCAGAAGCATCTTTTAATACATCCATCGACTCAATGTCATCAGGAGAAATTGTATTAATATCAGCTCCTAAAACACCATCAACTACCACCAAAGGATAACTGCTGGCAGTTAACGAAGTTCCTCCGCGTAAGCGCATTGATGATCCATTTACCGGATCGCCGCCTGCACGATTAACTGTTAAACCAGCAACGCGACCCTGTAACACCTGTTCAGTAGAAGTAATTACTCCCTTGTTAAACTTGTTAGCGTTTACAGAGTTGATAGCACCGGTAAGGTCGTTTTTACGGGCTGTACCGTATCCGATAGACACCACAGTTACTTGCGAAAGGTTAGTTACACTTTCTTGTAATACAATTCTCATGGCAGAAGAACTGGCAGGTAATTCTACCGCTTCAAACCCAATGAATGCAAAGCGTAAAACAGCCTTGTCATCCACATTTAAACTAAATTTTCCATCGGCATCAGTAGTAGTGCCGGTACTTGATCCTTTTACCGTTACCGAAACGCCAGGTAGTGGTGTTCCTTTATTATCTAATACAGATCCTTTAACGGTAATGTCTGCAAACAGATAACTGTTACTATTTGCGTTGGCTATGATGCTCATGCATAAGAACAGGAGCAATGCCAGTTTATATTTTAATAGTTTATGTACGTTCATTGTAGTAGTTCTTATAGATTAATTACCAATTGGAGTTAGGGCAACATCTGTATCAAGCAGATTATTTCCCGTGTTGGTTTTAATGGTAACATGAATCTTGTCGACCGATTGACCTTTTAAAGGAGTTACCAGATCGATGTAAGCGCGATAATTTGGCTTAACTCCCTCAAACTTTCCGGTTGCTTTCTGATTACCCATTGTTACCTCGTAATTCAAATCTGATGCATCTAAATCACCGTTTACGGCAACAAGCGTAAGGATATCTTTCTTAGTTATTTTCTGAGGGAAGATATTATAGCTTGGAACTACTATTTCGATACCGGTGCTGTTGAACAGGAAGTCGGCGCAATTGGTGCTAAGCCCTAGTTTAGACCAGGTGTCATTAGCGAAAACTGCATTCACTTTAGTAATCGCAATCTGCTGGCCGTAGTATTCCCATGGAATCATATCCATGCGGTAAATACCATCACCTAAGTGGGTAAGTTTGGTTTTAGAAAGATTAGCCGGATTGTTTTCTACAATAACTTTCCAATCGTTTAATCCGGAGTGAATATGAACCTCAGAAGCTGTAGCTAATGCTCCCTGAGTTGCGTTGGTAGCACAGTCGCTCCAGGTTTTATTAGCGTTGATGATGATCGAGAACGGGCGGTCACCTTTGATGGTTTTAGGATAAAAATCACTGATCTTAGTACTCTTAATGTCAGTAAAGTTGTACAGGTTGATGGCATTGCCCTTATCAGGAGCAAAGGCATCTGTAACCTTTGATCCGTCTTTGTTTTTCAACAAACCGTATAAAGCGACAATCTGATCTGTAGCCACATGGTAATAATCGGTTGGAGTCATGGTAATTTTCCATACATCCGCATCTACATGAGTAAGTTTTGCAAATTCAGAAGAGCTTTGCCAGTTGCCGGCATCTGGTTCAGATGGAAACCATGACCATAAATAAACAGCAGTGGTTTCACCTTCTAATTGGGTTCCTTTCAGGTCGAAAAATAAGGTAACTGGTTCATCAGCCTTGAAAATTGCGGGTTGTGTCCAGATCTCTTTGATCGTATTCTGACACATACCTATGAATGGAAGCATTAATAATGCTATCGAGAGTAAAAGTCGTTTCATCTTTATAGTGTTTAGATGCTATTCAACAGGTTTTAAAGAAAATTGATAGGATAGGAAAGGGGTACCTTCTGATGAACGTACGAGGCGAAGCTCTAATACATTGGTTGCTCCCGGAACGGTAGTTACCTCCAATTCATCCGTTTTTTGTGATTTCGCCTCATCTGCATACAAATACATTTTGGCAGTTTTTCCGGTAGTAAATGGAGAATCCATACTCCAAAAACCTGATTTTGCGAAAAGTTCAGGAGCTGTTCCGCTAACCGAGTAACTGGTAGGTTCACCTTGTGCATCGACATTAAAGGTCATTTGCAAATCTTTAAAACCAAATTTTGAGAATAAAGCAACCTGGGTTAAGGTTCCTCCTGTAGCTTTGGCAAGTTCGTCTGTTTGGGTCAGGTTGGTAAGCTGCCATTTACCATTGATTTTTTCGTAACGGGTAATAGGGGCCACGTAGCTTCCGTCGTCTTTCTTTTCACAGCCCACAGATGTAGCAATAATGAACATCAGCAGACAGCCAAAAAGAGCTTTTTGACTTCTTGTTTTCATTTGTCTTAGTTGAATAAATTGGTTAATAAAAACTGGTCGTTCTATAAACTGATTGTTTCCCATGCCAACGATAGCATGTGGATAAGACAAAAGAAGTAGGAAAAAGAGGATAGCGCAATAAACTAAAACAGAATATAGAAAATAAAGTCAGTTATAGTTTTTAATTAGTTGATAATTAGATTGTTACTAAAGATAAGTGTGAGATTGAATATTAACGAAATATGAACAAATAAAGGCTTTTAAATGGCTTTTATGGCCATTATCCGGTCTTCAAACGCTTCATTAGGAACCAATGATCTGTTCTTTATACGGGTTTTATAGGAATAAATGGTGTTAACGGAGAAATCAAGGATCTGTGCAATCTTCTCATTGTCCGTAATGCCTAATCGAATGAGTGCAAAAATGCGGAGTTCAGTGTTTAGTAACTCAATACCTGAAAGTTTGATCTGATCATCATCTTTGAATAACGAATTAAAATCGGTGATGAAATGGGGGAATAATCGCAGGAAAACTTTGTCGAATCCATGATACAATTCTTCCCGCTCTTTTTTAGGGTCGATCCGGTTTACGTGCAACTTAATTTCATCAAATTTTCTTGCAGTAAGATTCTGATCGATATTTTTCTTGAATCGTTCGATCTTATCAATGTACTTAGAATTAATGTGGAAGGAGTAACCAATGTATTCTTCCTTGATTTTTTCAGCTTCCATTAATAAGTGATTCATCGCCTGTAGTGAGGTATTCGATGCTTTAATCGTTTTTTCAGCCTCTTTCAGTTTTTTAACTTGCTTAAAGATGATCACTACAAAACCAATTACCAATAAGGAAAGGAGGGTAATAATAGAAGAGTATAAAATCAATGCCCTTTTTTGAGCTTCAATACTGTTTAATTTCTCTCCGGCAATAATTGGCATAATAGCGCTTACCTGAATTTTACGCTGACGGGCTCCATAAAATGCTGCATCTTCAGATGCATATTTTATATAATCATAAGCACGTTTTACATCTCCTTTCTGATAAAGTAGGTTGGCGAGAATTAATATGGCCGTTGTTTCTTTTGTTGAAGACTGAATATCTGCTATTGCAGCTTCAGCTAAAAGTTGTATCGCCTGATCTGTTTCTCCCTTTCGGATATAAATATCGCTTAATGTAGAAGTTACGATTGCGTATTGATGTTTACTAAGTTTAAAGTTCTCCAAAACTGTTTGAAATTGCTTCAGAGAACTATCCGTTTTGTTTTCTTTCAGGAATTTTAAAGCTTGTGAGGATAAGTATTCATATGAGTTAGGGTCACTTATCGCCAATGCTGAATCAATATAGCGACTACCTAATTGGTTATATTTTGCTGTATAAAAATTGTCTTTATTGTAATCGCCCAAATTGTAATAAGATGCTCCCATTAATGAGAAGAACTCTTGCTTTAGTGGAGTGGGCAACAGTTTGGTTTTTACAACTCGCAAAGTGTCAAAACCTTCTTTGAACATACCCGACGATAATAATATAAAGCCCAATTTAATTTTAACAGCCTCCTGTTTTACCGGATCGTTAAGTTTGTCGGCAATTGCACGAAGCTTATTGATGTATACAAATGACGAATCATAGCTGTATGAACGGTATTCATCATACAATGCTGAGTAAAGTTTGTATTGTTGTTCCAGACTAAGTTTTTCTGATCGTTGAGCCCGTTCTTTTAAAACTTTTAGCTGTTTAATCTTTTGATCCTCATAAAACTGGTGATTATCTATTGCAGCATCCAATTTTATCAGTGTACTATCAGGTACTCCATTGGCAAAGATTAAATTACATGAAAACAGAAGCGCAAAAAAGGTAAACAGGTGTTTCATGGAACAATGCTAAATACGGTCTACTATTATCTAAGCCTTAAAGTAAATGAAATGAATTGAAAAACTGTTAATTTTTTAGGAGTTTGACAAATAGAGTTTTGCATAGTTTACTTACTAAAGTGCCAGATGTTCCGATTGTATCGGCTTACCGAAAAAGCGACTAGCATGTTTATCAAATGATTCAGCTGAATCGGTTGTTAGAAATCGACGGCCACCACCTTTACTGCATTTTTCTTCAATTTCAGGGTGCCTGTTTAAATAATCGACAAGACTATTGGCCACAATTTCTCCCTGTGAAAGCAGTTTAACGTTAGAAGGAAGGTATTTTAATATTTTACCGATTAGTAATGGATAATGTGTGCAACCCAGCACAATGGTATCTATTGATGTTCCTTTGCTTAATATCCGATCGATATGTTGTTTAACAAAATAATCTGCTCCCGGACTGTCGTATTCATCGTTCTCAACCAATGGTACCCACATCGGACAAGCTTCCTGGTAAACTTTTGTTTCCGGGAAAAATTTCTCCATTTCAATAGGATAGGATAGAGAAGCGACGGTTCCGGCAGTTCCCATAACACCTACTTCATTGCTCTTTGTAAATCGTCCGATGATCTCAGCTGTCGGGCGAATAACACCCAATACACGTTTGTTACCATCCATTTTAGGAAGATCATTTTGCTGAATACTACGGAGCGCTTTTGCCGAAGCAGTGTTGCAAGCCAGGATCACTAGTGAACAGTCCATGCTGAACAAATGGTTTACACACTCTAATGTATAATGGTAAACGGTCTCAAACGAACGGGTTCCGTAAGGTGCACGTGCGTTATCTCCCAAATAGAGATAGTCATATTGAGGTAAATGTTTGACAACTTCTTTAAGAACGGTTAATCCCCCGTATCCTGAATCAAAAACTCCGATAGGTCCTGTTTGCATTTGTATTGATTGATGGCCAAATTGACTAAAAAAACATAGAACAAGCAAATGAGTTTTTCATTGACTGTTGACTTAGCTCAATGTCATTTAATTATGACGACGTTGTTGTTGAACTTCAGTCATTGGATAAGATAGGGCGAATCCTGCTAAGTTCACTGTGCTTTAGCTGATGGTAATTCAAGTTAAAAAGAAAAGACCGCCTATTAAGTTAAGAACGGTCTTTAAACTATATATTAAATTAATTATTGGGCAAGATAACCACCATCGACATTGTAGTAAGAACCGGTTACAAATGAAGCTTTTGGAGAACTCAGCCATAAGACTAATTCTGCTACTTCTTCCGGTTTACCTAATCGACCTATCGGATGCAAGCTAACTAATCCGCTGCGGGCAGCTTCATCCATATTTTTCTCAATAAGAGGAGTTGAAATAAATCCAGGACCCACTGCATTTACTCTTACTCCTTGAGGAGCATATTCCAATGCTGCGGTTTGGGTTAAGCCGACAACTCCATGTTTTGCAGCTGCATAGGCAGCCGAGTTTCTAAAACCAACCTGGCCTAATATAGAGGCCATATTGATAATTACACCACCACCAGACTTAATAATAGCGGGTAATTGGTAACGCATTCCATAAAACACACCCGATAAATTAATTGCAATTACTTTATCCCAACCATCAATCGGATATTCGCCAACAGGCGCGGATGGTCCGCCAATACCTGCATTGTTACATGCGATATGTAAAGCGCCATATTTATTAACGGCTTCGGAAACAAGGTGTTCATTTTCTTCAGGTTTTGAAGAATCAGCTTTAATGAAAATTGCTTCTCCCGATTTCTTTTGAATCTCGGATACCGTTTCGTTGCCGCCCTTTTCATCAATATCAGCGACAACTACTTTGGCACCTTCTGCTGCGTATAAATAGGCTATTTCCCTACCAATACCTGAACCTGCACCTGTAACCAATGCAACTTTATTTTCTAATAATTTCATGATAACATCCTTTCTTTTTGAGTGAGTAAGCAGATAATTAAGCTCCCATGCCGCCAGCTATCACCTGAACGGTACCCGTAATAAATTTACTTTCATCGCTGCTTAGGAAAACTACCAGATCAGCAATTTCTTCGGGTTGAGCATATCGGCCTAATGGAATTCCGGATTCCATGCCTTTTTTTGCTTCGGTGCTATGACCCGGCGCAAAACCATCTTCCAGAGATCGCATCATACGGTTATCCACAGGTGAAGGGTTAATGGTATTTACCCTGATTTTTCGCGATGCAGCTTCAAGCGCTGCAGTTCTCATTAAACCAATTACAGCATGTTTACTGGTTACATAAGCACTTACACCTGGAGTTCCTGCAATACCCGCAACGGATGAAGTAATAATCATGCTTCCTCCGTCATTCATTTGCGGAAGAACATATTTACAACCCAGCCACATGCCTTTCACATTAACGGCCATCACCTTGTCAAATATGTCTTCTGGATAATCTATGATAGGTTTTACAACACCCTCAATACCGGCATTGTTAAAGAATATATCGACTTTACCAAATTTATCAACGGCTTCCTTTGCGTATCGTTCCACGTCGGCTGCTTTAGTAACATCAGCTACAGTGTAAGCTACATTTTCACCTAATTCATCAGCTACTTTTTGTAAAGCTTCCTTACTCATATCTACCAAAAAAACTTTGGCTCCTTCATTCAAGAATTGTTTTGCAGTTGTTTTACCAATGCTCCCGGCTCCACCGGTAATAATTGCTACTTTTCCTACTAATCTTTTCATGATGTTGTTATTTAAGTAAAAGAAAATTTGTTAAGTACTGATGCTACATACGCATTTATATTAAGTGTGAATTTAAACAGTAAGAAAACTTGGAAAATTTAAACTGCGGCAGGTAATACTTTTGCTAATCGCTAACAGTGTAGTACTCTTACTTGTGGTATTCACAAAAATATTAGATTAATGGGTGTTTATGCGGTATTATTTGCCGACAATATGGTACTTTTTGAACATTAAGGGTGAAATGACATTTATATGATCAATATGGAATACTTAAAATAGTCTTTGCTAATTCAATCATTTTCGGTTCTCCGGTATATTTTCCTTTCTCATCCGAAAGTTTTACAACGGGTGTCCATTCTTTATTTTGAGGCAGGGTTTCCGTTAATTTAATCACCATATTCATGGGCTTTAAACCAACATCATTGGTTAAATTGGTACCAATTCCAAAAGAAACGCCAATTTTTCCCTTGCAATAGTTTGCAATAACTTCCACTTTATCATAATTCAGGGCATCTGAAAAAATAATGGTTTTATAGAGTGGGTTAATTCCTAGTTTTTCATAATGACGGATGGTTTTCTCCGCAAACTCGACCGGATCACCGCTATCATGTCGCACACCATCAAAAAGTTTGGCAAACTTCTTATCAAATTGTTCAAAGAAAACGTTCGAGGTGTAGGTGTCTGAAAGCGCAATTCCTAAATCTCCGCGATAAACATCCACCCAATGTTCCAACCCTAATGAATTAGCCATTTTAAAGCCATAGCGTGCGGCATGAAACATAAACCATTCATGCGCATGTGTGCCAATTGGTTTTGTTTGATACAACATGGCCATGTGAACATTGCTTGTTCCAATGAAACTTTTGCCTTCACTTCTTCTCAACGTATCGATCACCAATCGTTGTACCTGGTAGGAATGTCGGCGGCGGGTACCAAAGTCGGCAACAGTTACTCCTAATTTATTGTATTTCTCGATCTTATCTTTTGTGATAGCAATAACCTGTTCGTCATTAACACGTTGCTGATTAGTTAATCGATAGTAAAGTTCACTGACGAGCGATAACAAGGGCACCTCCCATAAAATAGTCCGGTACCAGTAACCCTCAATGGAGATGGAAATAGCTGTATTATTTTGTTGTATGATCACCTCACTGGGATCATAACGATAGCCCTGCAGGAAATCAAGGTAAGCCGGATCTAAATAAGGACAAGTTTGGGTAAGAAAGTTTTTTTCCTCTTTGCTTAGTTGTAAACCAGCCATGGCATCAACTGCCTGTCGTAAAGCACTGTCGAAACCAATGGGGAATTCATGTTTTCCTCTGTTGATGAATTGATAGCGGGCTTTAGCATTGGGGAACTGTTTTACAACAGCATGCTGCATCGTAAATTTATAGAAATCATTGTCGAGCAGTGAGAGGAGTTGAAAAGAGGGAGAAATAATATCCATTGGTAATAAATGATTTATAAAGTCGCTTCTCTTAAATTTAAAGAACTTAATCAATAAATAAGACGTTGATTCTTTTTATTGAAAGATAAATCCAAACTTTGAGGATGAATGAATTGAATCATTACCTGGCTAATATTGATCAGGCAAAGTTGGAGAAAAAGCTTTTAAGCGGATTGATCAGTCAACTCGAAAAAGATTTTAATGACATCAGCGTTCAGCTTGATCTTTCAAATTTGCCAGACACCTTTTATGATGAACTGAAAAGCCGGTTGATGCCGGTTGTTAAAGCGCTGATGGAAACCAAACCAGATAAATTTTTCAATTTATTGTACCGGATTGATATTCCTGAAGTACAAACTAAAAAAGTACTTATGGATGATTTAACAATTCCACCGGCCGAAAAGTTCACAGAAATGATTCTTGAGCGTGAGCTAAAGAAGGTTGTGATTAAATATTACTTTGCTAATCGGTCGAACTTATAATTTTCTGATCACTTTGGCAGGATTCCCGAAAGCAAGAGAATCGTCAGGAATATCTTTGGTGACAACCGCTCCGGCACCAATTACGCAGCGGTCGCCAATTGTAACACCCGGACAAATAATAGCGCCGCCTCCAATCCAGCAATCGTCGCCAATAATTACCGGTTTCGAAAATTCCTCTGTTCTCCTGGCAATCGCATTCAATGGGTGAGAAGCTGCATAGATATGCGCACCCGGACCGAAAAACACATTGGAACCAATTTTTACTGGCATTGTATCCAGCACCACACAATTTACATTGAAGTACACATTCTCTCCGCAATAAATATTATAACCATAATCGCAATGAAACGGAGGCTCAATGTATAAATTGGTAAGTGAGTTTGGGATGAGTTGTTTCAGGAGAGCGTTGGATTTTTCAGAAACAACATACTCATCAACGTTTAATTTACGGAGTAGTTGCTTTGCATTAAATCTGTCGTTTACTAGTTCCTGGTCATAGGCGAGATACAATTCACCGGCAATCATTTTTTCTTTCTCTGATTTCATAATAATTCAAACAGGTAATATGTACAAAACGACGGCGTACAGAATTCTATTGTATGATCCAAAGCTGCCTAATGAGTTTTAAGGCTAAACAACAAACGGAGTTACAAATTATTTGTACCTCCGTTTGTTGCTTAAATTTAACCCGTTGTGCGATTTGATTTCACATATGTGAATTTAAAGCATAAATTATCAT
>RCUT01001370.1_pt1 | contig 11705 bp, 8 predicted proteins | sample 2166171 | NCBI WGS metagenome assembly RCUT01 (sample SAMN09932757, study PRJNA488358) | compost metagenome | isolation source: compost soil in 4-hydroxybenzoic | place: Germany: Experimental Botanical Garden
GCACAACGTGGCCCTGCGCGTCGAAGAAGGCGAGAGCCCGGAGAAGTTCAAGGTCTCCGGTCGTGGCGAACTGCACCTCTCGGTTCTGATCGAAACCATGCGCCGTGAAGGCTTCGAGATGGCCGTCGGCCGTCCGGAAGTGGTGATCATCGAGACCGCCGAGGGCGAGAAGCAGGAGCCCTACGAGAACGTCACCATCGACATCGAAGAGCAGCACCAGGGCTCGGTGATGGAGCAGATGGGCCTGCGCAAGGGCGATCTGACCAACATGATCCCCGACGGCAAGGGCCGCGTCCGCCTGGAATACACCATCCCGGCGCGTGGCCTGATCGGCTTCCGTAACAACTTCCTGACCCTGACCTCGGGTACCGGCATCCTGACCTCGACCTTCAGCCACTACGGCCCGATCAAGGCCGGCGAAGTCAGCAACCGTCAGAACGGCGTACTGGTCTCCATGGCCACCGGCACCGCGCTGACCTACTCGCTGGAAACCCTGCAAAGCCGCGGCAAGCTGTTCCTCGGCCCAGGCGACGAGATCTACGAAGGCCAACTGGCCGGCATCAACAGCCGTGACAACGACCTGGTGATCAACCCCACCAAGGGCAAGAAGCTCGACAACATGCGCGCCTCCGGCAAGGATGAAGTCATCGCCCTGGTTCCGCCGATCCGCTTCACCCTGGAGCAGGCGCTGGAATTCATCGCCGACGACGAGCTGGTGGAAGTGACGCCGAAGTCCATCCGCCTGCGTAAGAAAATGCTGAACGAGAACGACCGCAAGCGCTACGAGCGCACCAAGGTCTAACTCGACCCCAGCTGTAGAAAAGCCCCCGCCGGAGTGATCCGGCGGGGGCTTTTGCTTTCCACCTTCAGCGAGGCGCGCTAGCCCAGTTCGATGAACATCTTCAGCACGATGGGCGCGAACATCGAGGCCGTACCCAGGCCCGTCAGCCACACGCCCCATTCCTTCTCGCGGTTGCTGAACCCGATGCCCAGCAGCAGGAAACCCGCCACCAGCAGCGCGATCATGAGCTGGAGGTTGTCCATGCCTTGCTCCTTTTTCTTGGCTGTCCCGTTGGAGATTAGCCGGCATGGCGGCGCCGGGTCCTGACCTGGGGCAGTCGTAGGGCGCGTTACGCAACCGAGCGACGTCGACTTGCCGGCAATCGGAAGGCTGGTCGCCGTGAGAGGCGTTCTCAATTGTTGCCGCCCGGCTTGGGCAGCAAATGCCCATGGCCGCGGCCGATACTTCCCTCCAAGACGCCGTGCGTCACCTCTGGCCGACCTATCGAGGACCTTTCCCCAGGTTGTTCAGACGCTGACTGACAGGCAGTCAATTCAGCAACTGCTCTCATTGGCGCCGGCTTGTTTTCCGGGCTCGCCGGCCAAACTGGAATGAGGGGGAAGGCTTAATGCACTATTTTCTGAGTCGGAACGTCAAGTTGGCTGCGCTCGCCATTTTTGCATGCATCTCCTTATTCGTTACAGACATCATCGCTTCAGAAAGTGTCATGCACATGCATTTTGAATTGAATGACACTTCTGTGCCGATGGCGAATGTTGAAATCAATGGAAAGCGCCAGGAGTTAATGATCGATACAGGCTCTCAGAATGCCCTGCATCTAACGAAAGAGTTTATGGGGCAGCTCTCGGGATTGGAGATTGATCCTGAGAAAGAAAGAAGCACAGATCTGACAGGAAAAGTGTTTCTCAATGACAGGTTCCATATTCCACAGCTCACGATCAACGGAATGATGTTCAAGGACATTCAGGGAGTTTCGCTGACTCCCTGGGGGATGAACTTGATCGGCGAAGACAGGCTGCCCTCGTCGATGGTCATTGGCCTGGGGCTGTTCAAGGGTAAGGCCGTCCTTATCGATTACAAGAGCCAGCGCCTGTCTGTTGCTGATCATCCCCAGTCGTTGAGTGTTGACGCTGCGGACTGGATTGCATTGCCGCTACGGCTCACGCAGGAAGGCATTGTGGTCAGGGTCTCCCAGCGTATGCAGGGCTACAACATGGTTCTGGATACCGGCGCATCGGTATCGGTCTTTTGGAAGAACCGGATCAAACCTCCCTTTGCTGGCATCTCCTGCCGAGCTGTAATGGCGGAGATGGATAATGAAGGATGTATGGCGTCGGAGTTTCAGCTTGGCGAGATCGGTGCAGAGGGTATCAAGTTGAATGCGGTGCTGATGGATGGTGCATTCGAGAATGTCGATATGGATGGGGTGATCGGTAATGACTTCTTCGAGAGGTTCGCAGTGCTGATTGATTTCCCCGGGCAGAGATTGCTCATCAAAGAAAATATTCTGCCAAGGTGATGCCCAGGAGTAATTGTCGTTATGTCGAAAGCATCGAAAACTGACTGGGAACGCCTGGCCAAGCTGGAAGACCAGGACATCGACACCAGTGGCATGCCCGAGTTGGGCGAAGATTTCTTTCGCCGCACTGAACTGCGCGTGCCGGTGAAACAGGCGGTGACCAGCAGAACCGATGAGCGTCATGACGCGTAGCCGGACGCATGCCGGGGCGGTTCTGGCCGAGTCGGGTGGCCAGTGCTCTTCTGTCAGTCCCCGCGGTGGAAATCCACTTCGTGGATTTTCACCCTACGCCGGGCCTCCGTCCGCGGACCGGGCTTGCCGTCTATGCTGTTGCGCTGAAGTGGGGAACTTGGAACGGGGCTTGGGCGTGACGGATGCTTTTTGGTACTGTCGTGCCGCCCTGACAATAAAAATAATCACGGAGTAAGCACGATGACCGGAATGGCGCTCAAGCCACTGGTGGCAGCCTGCCTGCTGACCACGCTATCCACTGCTCTACAGGCGGCACCCTCTCCCTATTCCACCATGGTGGTGTTCGGCGACAGCCTCAGCGATGCCGGGCAGTTCCCGGATCCGGGCGGTCCGGCCGGCAGCACCTCGCGCTTCACCAACCGGGTCGGGCCGACCTTCCAGGCCGGCAGCGGCGAGATATTCGGCCCGGTGGCGCCCATGCTGCTGGGCGGCAAGCTCGGCATCGCCGCCGGCGACCTGGCGGCGTCCACCTCGCCGGCCAACGCCCAGCAGGGCATCGCGGACGGCAACGACTGGGCCGTCGGCGGCTACCGCACCGACCAGATCTTCGACTCGATCACCGCGGCGGGTGGCTCGGTGATCGAGCGCAACGGTACTACCCTGCGCAGCCGCGACGGCTATCTGGTGGACCGCGCCAGCCAGGGCCTGGGCGCCGATCCGAACGCGCTCTACTACCTCACCGGAGGCGGCAACGACTTTCTCCAGGGGCGCATCCTCAACGACGTCCAGGCACGCCAGGCGGCGGGACGCCTGGTCGACAGCGTGGAGGCCCTGCAGCAGGCCGGCGCCCGCTACATCATGGTCTGGCTGCTGCCCGACCTGGGCCTGACCCCGGCCACCTTCGGCACCCCGATACAGCCCTTCGCCACCCAGCTCAGTGGCACCTTCAACGCCGAGCTGACCGCGCAGCTGAGCCAGGTGAACGCCAATATCATCCCGTTGAACGTGCCGCTGCTGCTCAAGGAGGGCCTGGCCAATCCCGGCGCCTTCGGCCTGGCCACCGACCAGAACCTGATCGGCACCTGCTTCAGTGGCGACGGCTGCACCATGAACCCCACCTACGGGATCAACGGCACCTCGCCGGACCCGACCAAGCTGCTGTTCAACGACAGCGTGCACCCGACCATCGCCGGCCAACTGCTGATTTCCGACTACGCCTACTCCCTGCTGGCGGCGCCGTGGGAAGTGACCCTGCTGCCGGAAATGGCTCACGGCACCCTGCGTGCCTACCAGGACGAACTGCGCAACCAGTGGCAGGCGGACTGGGAGAACTGGCAGAACGTCGGCCAGTGGCGCAGCTTCGTCGCCGGCGGCGGCCAGCACCTGGACTTCGACGCCCAGGACAGCGCGGCCAGTGGCGATGGCACGGGCTACAACCTCACCCTCGGCGGCAGCTACCGGATCGACGACGCCTGGCGCGCCGGCATCGCGGCCGGCTTCTACCAGCAGGAACTGGAAGCCGGCGCCGAGGACTCCGACTACAACCTGGACAGTTACCTGGCCACCGCCTTCGTCCAGTACCAGCAGAACCGCTGGTGGGCCGATGCCGCGCTGACCGGCGGCTACCTCGACTACGACGACCTGAAGCGCAAGTTCGCCCTGGGCGGCGGTACGCGCAGCGAGAAGGGCGACACCGACGGCCACCTGTGGGCATTCGGCGCACGCCTGGGCTACGACATCGCCCAGCAGGCCGACAGCCCCTGGCACCTGTCGCCGTTCGTCAGCGCCGACTACGCGCGGGTGGAGGTCGACGGCTACGCCGAGGACGGCGCCAGCGCCACCTCGCTCAACTACGACGACCAGAAGCGCAACTCCAAGCGCCTGGGCGCCGGCCTCCAGGGCAAGTACGCCTTCGGCAGCGCGACCCAGGTGTTCGCCGAGTACGCCCATGAGCGCGAGTACGAGGACGACACCCAGGACCTGACCCTGTCGCTCAACAGCCTGCCCGGCAACCGCTTCACCCTCGAGGGTTTCACCCCGCAGGATCACCTGAACCGGGTCACCCTCGGCTTCAGCCAGCAACTGGCGCCGGACCTCGCGCTGCGCGGCGGCTACAACTGGCGCAAGGGCGAAGACGACACCCAGCAGGGCGTCAACCTGGCGCTGAGCCTGGACTTCTGAGCCCGCCCACCGGCCGGCGGAGCCATTCGCCGGCCGCTTTCCCTTCCGTTCGACTTGCATCGGCAAGGCGGCAGGATCTCGCCCATTCAGCCGATGTTTGACGAACTTTTCACTTCCACGCAGTCATAGTCCCTGCTTTTCGGCCAACTCGGTCAAGGCTCGACTTGGGGCGGATCCTTATGAGTTTCGATGTAAACAAGGCCGAGGAGCGGCCGTTCGACTGGGCCGGCCTGGGCTGGCTCTTCCTGTTCTTCTGGTATTTCTCGGGTGTCACCCAGCTGCTGATCCAGGTCACCGGCACCAGCGGTTTCAGCGGTTTTCGCCAGGCCTTCCTGCTCAGCGGCCTGTGGCTGATCCCCGTGCTGCTCTTCCCGCGGCGCACCCGTGGCATCGCGGGCGGGCTCGGCCTGCTGCTCTGGTTGGCCTCGCTGCCGGCCTTCGGCTACTTCCTGGTCTACGGCCAGGAGTTCTCCCAGAGCGTCATCTTCATCATGTTCGAGTCGAACGTGGCCGAAGGCTCCGAGTACCTGACCCAGTATTTCGCCTGGTGGATGGTCCCGGCTTTCCTCGGCTACGCCCTGGGCGCCGTGCTGCTCTGGACCCGCCTGCGCCCGGTCCATCTGCCCCGCCGCAGGGCGGTGGCCGTGAGCCTGGCACTGCTGGCGGCGCTGGTGGGGTATCCGGTGGTCAAGCAGGGGCTGGGCAACGACACCTTCGAAGCCGCTCGCGACAGCATCGAGAAACGCATGGAGCCGGCCGTGCCCTGGCAGCTGCTGGTGGGTTACCGCCAGTACAGCCGGCAACTGGCGGACATGCATGACCTGCTCGAAGGCAATGCGCAGATCGCGCCGCTGGCCAACCTCAGGGATGCCAATGCCGGGCTGCCGGCCACCCTGGTGCTGGTGATAGGTGAATCCACCAACCGCCAGCGCATGAGCCTCTACGGCTACCCGCGCGCGACCACGCCGAACCTCGACCGCATCCGCGACCAGCTGGACGTGTTCGACAACGTCATCACCCCGCGCCCCTACACCATCGAAGCCCTGCAGCAGGTGCTGACCTTCGCCGACGAGCGCAATCCGGACCTCCACCTGACCAAGCCATCGCTGCTGAACATGATGAAGCAGGCCGGCTACAAGACCTACTGGATCACCAACCAGCAGACCCTGACCAAGCGCAACACCATGCTCACCACCTTCTCCAAGCAGGCGGACGAGCAGTTCTACCTGAACAACAACCGCAACCAGAACGCCCGTCAGTACGACGACGATGTGCTGCCACCCTTCGAGAAGGTGCTGGCCGATACGGCGCCGCGCAAGTTCATCGTGGTGCACCTCTTGGGCACCCACATGAGCTACCAGTACCGCTATCCGCCGGCCTACGAGCGCTTCACCGACCGCCAGGGCGTGCCGGCCAACGTCACCGACGACCAGTTGCCCACCTACAACAGCTACGACAACGCCGTGCTGTTCAACGACCATGTGGTGTCCAGCCTGATCGAGCGCTTCTCCGGCAGCCGCGCCAACGGCTTCCTGCTCTACCTTTCCGACCATGGCGAGGCGGTGTTCGACCCGGCGCAGCCCGAGGTGCTGGGGCGCAACGAAGCGGCGCCCACCGCGCCCATGTACACCATCCCCTTCATGCTCTGGCGCTCGCCGCAGTGGCGCGCCGGGCACCCGCAGGAACTGGGCGCCAGCCTCGGCAGGCCCTACAGCAGTTCCAGCTTCATCCATACCTGGGCGGACCTGGCCGGTATCGGCTTCGACGAGTTCGACCCCAGCCGCAGCCTGGTCAATGCCGCCTTCCAGCCGCGTCCGCTGCTGATCGGTGATCCCTACCAGCCCAAGGCGCTGATCGACTTCAGCCTGATCAAGCCCAAGGCCAAGGGCGCCGACATGGAAGTGGTCAGCGGGGAACGCGAGCCTTCCGGCAGAAAAGCGCCGCCGGGTTGACCGGCGGGGCGTTTTTGTCTGTAGTTCGCCTGCGCTGAACCGCAGCGCCCCGAATCCCCTCTGCAAGGACCCACCATGGCCGGAGCCAGCCTGCTGACCCTGATCGACGACATCGCCACCCTGCTCGATGACGTCTCGGTAATGACTAAAGTCGCCGCGAAGAAGACCGCCGGCGTGCTGGGCGATGACCTGGCGCTGAACGCCCAGCAGGTCAGCGGGGTGAGTGCCGAGCGCGAGCTGCCGGTGGTCTGGGCGGTGGCCAAGGGCTCGATGGTGAACAAGGCCATCCTGGTGCCGGCGGCCCTGCTGATCAGCGCCTTCGCGCCCTGGGCGGTGATCCCGCTGCTGATGCTCGGTGGCGCCTTCCTCTGCTTCGAGGGCTTCGAGAAGCTGGCGCACAAGTGGCTGCACAGCGCCGAGGAAGACGAGCAGCACCATGCGGAGCTGGCGGAGGCCGTGGCCAATCCGGCGGTGGACCTGGTGGCCATGGAGAAGGACAAGATCAAGGGGGCGATCCGCACCGACTTCATCCTCTCCGCCGAGATCATCGTGATCACCCTGGGCACGGTCGCCGATGCCGCCTTCGGCAAGCAGGTGGCGGTGCTGGTCGGTATCGCGGCGATCATGACCGTCGGCGTGTACGGCCTGGTGGCGGGCATCGTCAAGCTGGACGACCTGGGGTTCTACCTCGTGCGTCGGACCAGTGCGGCGGCCCAGGCCATCGGCCGTGGCATCCTCGCCGCCGCCCCCTGGATGATGAAGGGCCTGTCGGTGCTGGGCACCGCCGCCATGTTCCTCGTGGGCGGCAGCATCATCCTCCACGGCATTCCGCCGGCCCATCACCTGCTGGAGCCTGTCCTGGCCGCGTCCGGCGGTTTCGCCTGGCTGGTGCAGATCCTGGTCGACGGCCTGGTGGGTGTGCTCGCCGGCGCCCTGGTACTGGCCGGCGTGAGCCTGGTGCGGCGGGTGCTGGCGGCGGCCAAGGGCTGAGCCCAGCCTGCGAACCCGAATGTCGACCGTAGGGTGCGCCGTGCGCACCGATGACGGCGGCAGTGGCGAAACCCGAGCGGGCCCTCGTCCCGGTGGCGGTGCGCATGGCGCACCCTACGAACTGAGCCAGCCTCCGAAGCTGGGCGGAATTGTGGGAGCGAATTCATTCGCGATTGAAATCGCTCCCACACAGTCGGTAGCCCGCCCCCTTATCGGGGCCAAACTACGAACGCCAATGGCCGCAACGCGGCCCCTTGGCATCTCCTTGAGCTAGGCTGAAACTCCGTACCCTGGGTTTGCCAGCATGCTCGACACCCCCCATGAGGACGACTTCTGGCGGGATGCCACGCGGGACAAGGCCGGTGAGCCGCAGCTCGGCCCGGCGCTGGAGGTGCGCGCGCGCAGCGGGGTGCCGATGCGCGACTTCTGCCTCAAGCGGTGCCAACTGGCGGGGCTCGACCTGGTGCACCGCGGCAGCGCGGTCGGCTACGACCTGTCCGGCAGCGATTTCTACCGCGCCGATATGCGGGGCGCCCATCTGTTCGCCATCAACCTGCGCGGCGCGTCGCTGATGAAGGCCGACCTGCGCGATGCCAACCTGCACTGCGCCGACCTGCGCGACGCCAACCTGCTGGGCGTGAAGCTGCAAGGCGCGCGGCTGGACAACGTGCACTGGGACGAGCGGGTGGTGCAGGAGCGCCAAGCCCTCGCTGCGCGCAAGGCCGGGCAGCGGCAGCAGATGCTCGACCTGCTGCAGGAGGCCGAGGAGATCTACCGCAACCTGCGGATCAACCTGGAGCACGCCGGCCTGTTCGATGTCGCGGGCCGGTTCTTCTATCGCGAGATGGTCATGCGCCGGCTGCAGATGCCGCGCTGGTCGAGCCACCGGCTGTTTTCCTGGATGGTCGACCTGTTCTGCGGCTACGGCGAGCAGCCCCTGCGGGTGGTGCTGTTTTCCCTGGGCTTCATGCTGTTCTGCGCCGTGCTCTATTTCCTGGTGGGTATCCACCACGGCGGGGTAGGGCTGGGATTGGCCCTGGACCAGGACTGGCTCACCAACCTGATGGAACTGGGCGCCTGCATGTACTTCAGCGTGGTGACCTTCACCACCCTGGGCTACGGCGATATCGCGCCGCTCGGCCTGTCACGGCCGCTGGCGGCCTTCGAGGCCTTCGTCGGCAGCTTCACCATGGCGCTGTTCGTGGTGGTCTTCGTGAAGAAGATGACCCGTTGAAGGGGCTCAGTCCTTCGGCTTGAACGCGCAGTAGCCGGGACGCGGGCCGATCTTCGGATGGTTGCGGCAGGTTTCCGGACGCTTGTCGTAGACGGTGCACAGACGGCTCTTGCGGTCGAGGAAGTAGCAGTCGTTGTTGCCCATGCGGGTCAGGGTGAAGATCCCGGACTTCTGGTTGAAGCGTTCCACCACCCCATCCTTCATCAGGCGCTTGGCGATGTTCTTCGGCGGTTCGCCGCGTTCGAACTCGGCCACCAGCTCCAGGCGGATCAGGTCGCTCAGACGCACTTCGACCGGCATGGTGCAGCAACTGGAGACGCAAGCGTGGCACATGGTCTTTTCGTATTTGATCCAGGTGTCCGTCCGGTCGAGGTCGGCACCGACGATCATCATGGTCTTCATGGTCGGCGAGCAGGGTAGGGGATGAGGGCGGGCATCATAGCGATGTCGGTGAAAAAGTGAACAGTTTCCCGTCGGGCAACACGAAATTTCCCTCTGTCTTGCCGCATTTGTACCAATCCCGTGCTGAGCTGTAGGAAGTTTCTGTGTCTGTGAGCCAGATGGCATTCGTCTCTATTGGGCCGATGCCTGGCTCCTGTAGCTTCTGGCCGGTCGTGGCCGCGATGGATGCGGCCTTGCTGCTCAATCATCCGGGATAACGCTGCATGCAATGGATCTTCATGCTGGTTGGCCTGGCCTTCGGGGCCGGGATAGATGAAAGCGTCGTCGGTGCCCTGATCGGCGGCCTGATGGGCCTGGGGATCGGCCAGGCCATCCGCCTGCAGGCCCTGGCCCGGGAGAACGCCGAGCTGCACAAGGCGCTCAAGGCTTTCGCCGCCCGTTTCGACACGGGCACCCAGGCCATGCACGAGCGCCTGCTCAAGGTGGAGCAGGGCAGGGCCCAGGCGGCCGAAGAAGCGCCGCCCCCTGTTGCCGAGGCGCCCGCGCCAGTGGCAGAGGCTGCACCCGAACAGGATGCCGAGCTGGTCTGGGAGCTGCCGCCCGAGGTGCGGGAGATGCCGGTCGCGGCCCAGGAGCCACCAGCCGCCCCGGTGAAGCCGGCAGCCGCCGATGCCTGGGGCCGCGAAGCGAGGCCCGGCACACCGCGCCAGGCGCCAGCCGCGCCGCCCAAACCACCCAGGCCGCGCGAACCCTCCCTCCTCGAGCGCGGTTTCGCCGCCGCCCGCAACTGGTTGTTCGGCGGCAACACCGTGCTGCGCATCGGCGTCGTCCTGCTGTTCCTCGGCTTGGCCTTCCTCCTGCGCTATGCCACCGAGGGCATGGTGGTGCCGATCGAGCTGCGTTATGCCGGCGTGGCCCTGGCGGCCATCGTCCTGCTGGGCCTCGGCTGGTGGCTGCGCCGGCGCAATCCCAACTACGGCCTGATGCTCCAGGGCGCCGGTATCGCCGTGCTCTACCTGACGGTGTTCGCCGCCATGCGCCTGCACCCCTTGCTGGAGCCGGAAATGGCCTTCGGCCTGCTGGTGGCCGTGACGCTGTTCTCCGCCATCCTGGCCGTCACCCAGGATGCCCTTGGCCTGGCCGCCGCCGCGGCCCTGGGCGGTTTCGCCGCGCCCATCCTCACCTCCAGCGGCAGCGGCAACCATGTGGCGCTGTTCAGCTACTTCGCCCTGCTCAACGCCGGCATCTTCGCCATCGCCTGGTTCAAGGCCTGGCGCCTGCTCAACCTGATCGGCTTCGTCGGTACCTTCGGCATCGGCTTCGCCTGGGGCCTGCGCTCCTATCGGCCCGAGCTGTTCGCCAGCACCGAGCCTTTCCTGGTGCTGTTCTTCCTGATGTACGTGGGCATCGGCCTGCTGTTCGCCCGGCGCAAGTTGCTGGAGGCCTCCGATGCGCCCGCCGGGCGCGACGAGCTGCTGCGCTGGTCGGCGCGCCAGGCCGACATGGTGGACGGCACCGTGCTGTTCGGCCCGCCCATCATCGGCTTCGGCCTGCAGCTGGCGCTGATCCGGCATATCGAGTTCGGCGCCGCCTTCAGCGCCCTGGCCCTGGGCCTGTTCTACCTGCTGCTGGCGCGCACCCTGGCGGGGCGCACCGCCGGCCGTGCCCTGCTGCTGGTGGAGACCTGCCTGGCCCTGGGCGTGGTCTTCGGCAGCCTGGCCATTCCGCTGGGGCTGGACGCACGCTGGACTTCGGCGGCCTGGGCGGTGGAAGGCGCCGGCATCTACTGGCTGGGCCTGCGCCAGGGGCGCCCGCTGGCGCGGGCCTTCGCCTTGCTGCTGCAGTTCGGCGCGGCCCTGGCCTTCCTCGGCGGGTTGGACGTGGGGGCCGAGACCCTGCTGGACGGCTCGCCCCTGGGCGCCCTGATGCTGGGTGCGGCGCTGCTGTTCAGCTTCCGGCAGCTGCGCCTGGCGCCCGTCGAGGCCGCCACCGACCTGGAGCGCCGGGGCCTGCCGGTGCTGGCCTGCGCCGGGCTGGCGTTCCTCTACCTGATGGCGCCGCTGGTCTTCGCCGTCGAGGGCACGGCCATCGCCTGGGCCCTGGCGGGCCTGGCGACACTCTTCGCCGGGTTGCGCCTGCAATCGCGCACCTTCCTGTTCAGCGCCTTCGCCGTGCAGCTGCTCGGCGGCGCGATCTTCCTGCTCGACCTGGACGGCTCGGGCCTCGGCAGCGGCGGCGTGCCCGGCTGGCGTGGCCTGCTGGTGGCCTCGCTGATCGGCCTGGCGCTGATCGCCGGCATGCTGCTGGCGGCCCGCGACCCGCTGGTGCGCAGTGATGCCCGGCTGCTGCGCAGCCTGTCGCTGGTGTTGCTGGCGGGCCTGGCCTTCGTCAATCTGGCGGTGCTCTTCGTCCTGCCCTGGCGTACCTCCAGCG
>RCUT01001371.1_pt1 | contig 11705 bp, 8 predicted proteins | sample 2166171 | NCBI WGS metagenome assembly RCUT01 (sample SAMN09932757, study PRJNA488358) | compost metagenome | isolation source: compost soil in 4-hydroxybenzoic | place: Germany: Experimental Botanical Garden
GAGGTAAATAATGCAATTTTCTGAAAGATATGGATATAAGCCTATAAGAGAAATTATTCAAAAAGAAAGTATGGATGATAACTTACGTAATGGAATTTGGAGTTTATTCACTATTTATTTATGGAATCAAGTAGATTATTCATCGTATCAATCTCATGGAAATATAAATACATCAAATTTAAAAACACTCATAATTGCTTACTGGCTTAATTTTTTCAAACAACCCATTGATACTATTCCCATTCAATTTGAAAAAGTATTATACAAAGTCAGAAGTTCTTTTTTTAACTGCGAGTGGCATGAAGTTTATAGCTTCATTGAAGAAACATTAGAAAACTATCCAAGAGAATTCAAGAAAAATAAGGAGTTCTTCACTAAAGAATTAAATAATTGTTTGGAAAAAGAAAATAGTGCATATCGAATAATCAATAACGAAATTACACCAATAACCTCAGAACAAGAAATTCAATCCATTGAAGATGCCTTAAAAAATACAAATCAATATTCAGGTGTTCAACAACATTTAAATCAAGCTTTAAAATTAATGTCAGATCGACAAAATCCTGATTATCGTAATTCAATTAAAGAGTCCATTAGTGCTGTCGAATCTATTTGTAAAATTGTCACCAATGAAGACAAAGCAACACTTGGAAAAGCACTAAAAATCATTGAAGATAAACATGGATTACATGCAGCATTAAAAGGTAGCTTAAGTCAACTTTATGGCTATACATCTGATGCTGACGGTATTCGCCATGCCATGCTAGAAGAATCAAATTTAAGCTATATAGATGCAAAATTTATGTTGGTTGCATGTACCAACTTTATTAATTATTTGATTGAAAAAACAAAATAAGCTAAAAGTATATTTACAAATTTCATTCATGAAATGAACTACATACTTATAAAAACTGAGAAAACTCATGCACCATAAAAATCAAATAAAATTTGCTATCAGCATTTGTCTTTCTATTTCATCACTCGCTATACATGCCGATGGCTATATCAATGAAAATGGCATGATCTTTATTTCATCCTCAGATCCAGATGAAAGTCCGTGGAAAGACCATCCTAAATGTATTCCAATCCTACAAAATGGCGAATCCCCTAAAACATGGTATGTGCAATATAGCTATCTGGATAACACCCCACTCACCTCAACATACCTAACCACACAAAAACCTTCGATCCAGCAAGTTGAATGCGAACATCAGGTTCATTTTCCAGACCACATGCAAGGCAGTGGAATTTTCGAAAGCTTTTATCCCAATGGAAAACCACGTAGCCTTATTGAATATACAGATGGTATATATAACGGCAAAATTAACTTCTGGTTTGCCAATGGCTTAAAAGAACAAGAATCCAATGTGAGCAATGGCATATCTCATGGTGAATACCGTATCTGGCATCCCAACGGGCAATTGGCACTTTCAATGGGCTATAAAGAGGGTATGCAAAACGGTATGAAACAACGTTGGTATGAAAATGGTGAACCGTGGACTTACGTACGTTTTGAAAATAACAAAATAGTGGGTGAACTGAAACAATGGTACAGAAATGGAAAATTAGAACGCTTGGGCACATACAGAGATGGCTTACGTCATGGCACATATAAATCTTGGTATGAAAATGGCAACCCTGAAGCAATTTTAAATTACCAAGCTGGAAAAATTATAGATGCCCAATGCTGGACAGCATCAAATCAAGTCATCTCTACAAAGAACTGCATTGCTCAATTTAGTGCTGAAGACTAATTGAATAGACTTATCTCGCATGTAATCTATGCATCAACATAAGGGTGAGCCACTCACCCATCCACTGCATTCTTGCCACGCGCCTTGGCCTTAAACAAAGACTTATCTGCTTTTTCTAATAACGCCATCCACGACACTGCCCCAACCGCAACCCCTGCACTGACAGAAATTTGAATATTTTGATTTATTTCAGCAATGTACAATTCAGAGTCAGCAATTTCGTTCAGCATTTTATTGGCAATGACCAAAGCATCATGAAAATGAACCTGCTCGATTAACACTAAAAATTCGTCCCCACCATAACGGACAATTAAATCCGAAGTACGTACATTAAATTGTAATTTTTCTGCCACCAAGCGAATCACTTCGTCACCAACAATATGCCCAAACGTATCATTAACCTGTTTAAAATCATCAATATCGAAAATAATTAAACCGATTTGAGTGAACTTTTCAGGCTTTCTTTCTACATATTTAATATATTCGTCCAAAGCTAAACGATTCGATACCCCCGTCAAAGTATCGGTATTGGCAATATTTCTAAGCTGAAATTCTAAAGCATCACGTTGTTGCAGCACACCTTTCAGCTTTTGAATGGCATCCAATAAAGTCACAGGATCGGCAGAGGAATTTTTATAATCACTATCGGTCACTTTATACTGTGCCAACTGAAGAATTGAATTTCTAGCATCAATTAAAGGCTTAAACACCCCATTTCTGGCATAAATCATGGTGAAAAATGCTGTGACCAAGCAAATCAGTGCGACCAATAAAGTTAAAATAAAGATATGATAGGATTCTTGTTTTTCTTTTTGTGCAATATGTACACTGTAATCAAGAATATAGCTTTGTAAATTGACCACCGTAACAAATTTATCCACCATCACTTCTGTTAATTGCGTGCCTGTTAAAGTGTAAGGTTGATTATGCAAACTTTCATCTATCAAACCAGCAGCAATTGGAATGGCCTGATCTAAAAATTGTGTTTTCACCTGCTGATGCAAAGCTAAATATTCTGGTGTTTTATCCTGCTCAGGCTGGATCGTATTGACCAAAGCCCACAAATAATTGGCCTGATGTTGAGTTTGTAAAGAACGTGCTAAATTGTCCTCAGACATTTTTTCTTTAAAAGTCACAGGCGCAATCACATTCGATGCCATTCGCCCGGCCTGATCACGTAAATCTGACAAAATTAAAATCAGCGTGTAGTACTCAGAAACAGCGGTTCCTTTGCCCTCAGATTGCACTAATTCATTTTTTAAAATTTTGTAGCAACTGTCCCAAGCCTTAAACATTTGCTGAATGGCATCATCAAACTGTTCTGAATTACGTTGGGATAGAGGTAAAGCAGCATAAGCATCTACAGCTTGACGACCTTGTTGTAAGCTTTTTTTTAAATTGTTAAATAAGGCTTTTTCCTGACGAGAAACACTTCTTGTATTTAAAATCCGAATGGTTTGTTCAATTTGTAAATCGACTTCTTTTCGATATTCATCTAATTCTTTTAAGTTTGCTGCTAATTCATCAGCACGACTTGACATCACCTTATTGGCAGGTGCTCGTTCACGTGAAATTTTATTGGCCAAATCCGCCACCGCACGAAGCGCAGAAATTTCTGATAATGCTCGATCTGCTTTCTGATAGGTCTTATAGCTACTCACAATTAAAGGCACAGAAAGAAGAAGCAAAGAGAAGATAATCAGGATCATCGACCAGAAAAGTTGTTGACTAATACGCTCCGAACGTAATTTATACATGGATTCAATCTGCCCCGTACAAAACCAACTGGTCAATCATAATGGTGATGATTTCCATAATAAACTTATATTACATGATATAAACACCAATAATTTGTTTTATCAGGCACTTATATTATTTTAATAAAAATCATCGATATACAGCATTTTAGAATTTTGATTATTAATAAACCAACGTCTAGTGCAAATAAAAGAATAATCCCAACTTATCCAAGGCATCCAAAGTGAGCTGCTTACGTTCGCCCACATCATCACCATCATGCATTTCCAAATTTAAAACAAAAGCGGTGATCTGTCCATTTGCTTGTTCAACCCACCCTGTGTACCAACCCACCTGAGGCTTAACATCCATTCCCCAACCACTTTTTGCATATAATTTTGTATCACCACGACGCTCAATATAAAGCATCTCTTTGACCTGTTTTTGTACTTTTACATCAAAAGGTAACTGCTCTGTTGCCAGTTGATAGACAAATTGTGCTTCTTGTTCTGGGGTTATTTTTAAAGGGCCAACCAACCAAAAGTTATCCACCTGTTGACCAATCTTTTGATTGCCAAAACCAAGCCGAGAAATTTCTTTCTGCATGAGTTCTAAGCCAATACGTCTAGCAAGCTCCTGATACACTGGAACGGCTGAAAGCTGCATGGCTTGCGCCAAGTTCATGTCTTTTTCCCACGCAGGAAATGAACGCTTTTCACCCTTCCATTTAAACACTTCAGACGTACTAACTTTATGATGCTGAAGACCAATCAATGCATTTAACATTTTAAAAGTTGAAGCTGGAATATAGGCATTTTGGGCACGAGCCAAAGCATTACCATAACGATTAAACTGCCGACCGTCATAGGTGATAAAAACGGCTGATGTATGTGCAGAATTAAACAATTCCTTAATCTCTTCTGGGCGTTCAAATGATGCCTGCGAAACCGTTTTTTGCACGGATTGATTGGACGTTTGTGCCATGTTCATGTGGCAAGCACTTAATTGCGTTAAGAGCAATAAACAGCCAAAGTAAAATAACCGCTGTTGCATCTAAAAAGTCTCGCTAGTATAAATTGATATTTTTATCAAATCTGACGACAAAACGTTGTATCAATTACGCATATGCAAAATATTTTTCACGACCTTGATGCGGAAATATTTACACATGCAACAAGTTAGTGCATAATGCACCTTATTAGAGCAAATCAAAGTCATTCCTCAGCAGGATTTTTGATTTCTCCGAGATTTTTGGCTAAAAAACCCCAGTTTTCTTTGAAAGCTGGGTTTTTTTATGCTTTCAAATTAATCAATAACGCTAAAAATCCAACAAATAAGCACCAAATAAGTGCATAAAATTTTCAAAATTCATCTTTTTTATCCATCTTCAGTCTAAAAATGAACAATTCATTTATGAACTCAAAAATATAACTGAAGTCATCACACGACGTTATGAATCATTTTTATCTTTAAATGCTGTCTTGCTGACCATAAAGAAGGTGTAAGAGAAATTTTTTGATAAAAAAAAACCCAACCTTGGGGAAAGTTGGGCATATAAAACAAAAACTGTTTCTGTGGAGAATCAGATCATGATCACATTATTTCAATGTAGTATGACTTGATAGGTGAATTATGTAAAAAATAACCAAATAAGTAAAGCCTATTAAAGCGGTTGGTTTTTTAAACTCAACACAAAATAAAACAATAATGTGCGTAATTTCACAAAATAGATATTAATCTGCTTGTTTTTCAAACAAATAAATGGCTATTTTTAGCCCAATTTTCTAAGTATGGTCTACATTCTATTCAAAATATGACAAATCATTCACGCTCTAGCAGCATACATTAATTGTTTTTTACTATTAAAAATAGATAATCAATCTAATTTAACATTGTTAAAAATCATCTACATTTCATCTATTCTCCACCAGATCAGTTGCATTAATGCTCATATTCTTTTGTTCTGAAAAAGGTTTTTTAGCGTTGACCTGCCATATTCCAATTGTATGCTTTTTAAGCAATTACACCATTTAGAGTAAAAACTCAATAAAACAATATTCTTTTAGTTCATTGACTTAATGTTTTGTTACAATACAATGACTGCTGTTTAATCCATTTTTAACAGAACTGGTAATTATTATGAAAAAACTTGGTTTAGCCACTGCTTTATTATTAGCCATGACCGGTGCTCAAGCGTATCAATTTGAAGTTCAAGGTCAGTCTGAGTTCATCGACAACACTGTAAATGACAAAAACTTTACGGGTGCTGTGCAAGGAACTTACTATTTCAAAAATGTTGACGCATCAAAAGGTCCATTGGCTGAAGCAGCATTCTTAAACCAAGCTTCTAACGCATCTTTAGCTTACAACTATGGCGAATACGACGTTAATGCTGACAAGGCTGACTTCACTTCGCACACTATCGGTGCTAAAGCTGAAGCTTATATTCCAACTAAAGTTGTTCCTGTATACGCTAGCGCGTCTTACAGCAACACAATTACTGACAACAAAGATAACAAAGCTGATGACCATGGCGACCGCTATGCAGTTGAAGTTGGTGCTGTCGTTGTGCCTAACTTCTTGGTTGCTGTAGGTTACACTAGCGCACCTAACCAAACTTCTTATGATGCTTTCAACATCCTGTCTAACGGTGTTGCGAAAGCAGTTTTAGAATCTAAAACGATTGCCCGTGACCAAGATGCAGTTACTGCACGTACTAAATACGTGGGTGCAATTGACGGTACAAATATGGCCATTGGTTTCGAAACCAACGTATTATTTGCTGAATACAAAACTTACGGTTTCAAAACTGATTTATTTGTAAACCCGAAATTAAGCGTTGGCGCATCTTATGCTGAATCAAGCATCAGTGACTCTCCAAACAAAGCTTGGGGTGCAAACGTAAATTACTTCATTACTCCAGCTGTAGCTGTTGGCGCAAACTACGTTAGTGCTAATGCTGAAAAAGGTTCAGTACGTGATACTGAAACTGTTGGCGTAAATGCTAAATTCCGCTTCTAATTCACTTTAGAAACTGAATTAAAAAAAGGACTCCATGTGAGTCCTTTTTTAATTTCTAGCTTTTTATTCAGCGGTTCTGACTAAACTTAAGAAATGTAAATGGCGTTCATATTGGTCAATAATATCTTGTAATAGATCATCCAACGTCCAATCCATCACATCATAGTTTTGACCACCTTCTCTTAAAAAGACTTCGGCTTGATAGTACTTTACTTCATTCAGCGTTGCTTCTGCCATAAAACTCGGTGGCACCGTTTCTTGCGCAACAACTTGGTAAACGAAATTAATTTCATTGTGATGATCAACTCTGAGCTCCATTCCACCATCAATGCTTTGAATCGAAACCTCAAGCTGACGACGCTGAAATTCCTTTTGTACACTTTTAAATGCATTGAATACCTCAGAATCAATATAGTGCTGAATCTCATGTTCACTATGCGGATAGTGCATAATCAAACCTAAGCGTTGTTGCCAGCTTCGCGGATTCTGAATAGCGCGAGGCGTAATACGAGCCTGTTGCAAGGCATTCATTTTAGTCACCTCTAAATGCAAGGCTTTTAATAGTCCCCAGCAGATCAACAGCAGAATAAAAGTAAAGGGTAATGCACTCATCATGGTCGCAGACTGTAAAGCACTTAAACCACCGACCAGCAGCAAAACGATGGCTAAAACAGCCATCAGCACAGTCCAAAATAGCCTTTGCCACATTGGAGAGTTTTCCGACTTGGCGGTTAAATAATCGGTAACCAATGCACCTGAATCTGCCGATGTGACAAAAAACAGCATCACCAAAAAGGTCGCCAATACACTCATAACAGCAGAAAAAGGCAAACTGTGTAAAAATTCAAACAGCGCAACCGATGAATCTTGCTGTACAGCCAAAACCAGCGCATGATTTGCTTCATGTAAAATGCTATATAACGCTGCATTGCCCATGAAACCCATCCAAATCAGGGTAAATCCAGTCGGAATAAGCAAAACACCGACAATAAATTCACGAATACTGCGACCTTTGGAAACGCGGGCAATAAACATCCCAACAAATGGTGACCATGAAATCCACCATGCCCAATACATAATCGTCCAACCGCCAATCCAGCCATTCGGTTGATAGGCATATAAATTAAAGGTCATCGCAAATAAATTGGAGATGTATTGTCCTGCATTTTGAATGGTGGTTTGCAGCAAATAAATAGATGAACTGGCGAAAAATACAAACAGTAGTAAAATCAGGGCAAGGATTAAATTGAGTTCAGAAAGCCGTTTAATGCCTTTATCCAGCCCTAAAAATACCGACATTGATGCCATCGCACTCACCACCACAATCAAGATCACTTGTGTTGTCGCAGACTGTTCAATGCCAAATAGGTAATTCAGCCCTGCATTGATTTGAGTGACACCAAAACCCAATGTGGTTGCAACACCAAAAACAGTGCCAATTGTTGCAAAGGTATCCACCGCATCCCCTAAAGGGCCATAAATCTTTTTTCCAATAATTGGATATAAAGATGAACGAATTTTGAGTGGCAGATTGTGTCGATAAGCAAAATAGGCCAGTGATAATCCAACCACGGTATAAATCGCCCAAGCATGTAAACCCCAATGAAAGAAAGTCACACGCATCGCTTGTTGTGCAGATTGAATGGTTTCTGCTTCACCTGTGGGTGGAGAAACATAGTGCATGACGGGTTCGGCTACACCAAAAAACATCAACCCGATTCCCATACCTGCGGTAAACAGCATGGCAAACCATGAAGCATTACTATAAGCAGGTTGACTATGGTCAGGGCCCAGTTTAATTTTACCCATATCTGATAATGCAATATAAATGAGTAAAATCAGAAAAATGGCAACAGATAAAACATAGAACCAACTAAAGGAATCGGTCACCCACTGATTTAACTGCTGAGTGATAAGCTCAAATGAATTGGGTGCTAAAACTACCACTGCAAGGAAAATAACAATAATAGCGACGGTACTTAAAAAGACATTTGGATTGACATTGGCAAACCAGGATGCATTTTTGGAAGGCATAAATCCCCCATTTTATATTTTAATTAACGTGACAGACCTGAAGGTCAAACAGAGCATTCATCGAAGATGAATAAAAGACGAGTTCAATAGCAATAAATAAAAACTCAAAAGCATCATAAATTAATGATCAAAACAAAGCAGTTACATTCCTGTAACACTCTCATGCTCGCCTTTTATTTAGGCTCTTGATCATTGTTAGGTAAATGAGCGATGTATTGCAGGGAAATAAGACGTGAGACAATCAGTGCTAAATACATGACTCCACAGAACATTTGCAGCATTGCCAACACTCGTGCTGGCGCACTCATCGGCATTAAATCTGACAATCCAGTTGCCGATTGCAAACTGAAACTTAAAAACAATAAATTAAGCCACGTCTGTACACCGCTCATATTGGGGTTTTGAAAACTATCCGGCACTAAAATCTGGCAGATACTATATAAAAATGCAAAACCCCAAGCCAGCAGTGTAAATACCGCACCCGCAGCAAACATTTCATCTCTGGTTAAATAGCGGTCTTCAAACATGTAGCGTAATAAACCATAGGCTGCACTAAAATAAGCTGCGGCTTCGAAACCATGCGCAATCACTTGAATCATTCGATGATCGAAGCCCAATAACATCAGCAAAGAAAAAAGTACCGCCCCACCCACAAAACTAAGCCCCAAAATGGTAAACATTGGGGTTTGGCGAATCACTTTAGCAATCACCAGTAAAACCAAGACGCCTAAAACCCAAGTTAAAGTGCGATAGGTCATACTGTAATTGACGCTGATGGATAAGATTAAAATAATGAATTGCAATAAAATGAGCCAAGCAGAGGGCAATAAGCGAAAAACTTTCCAAACGTCAACAAGCACCTGCATTTACAACTCCAAGATATTTCTGTTTTTGTTTATTTCAGTGTTTTCTTTTTTGAATCTCATTAACTTAGCATAAATTGGGCACAGAATACGACTGACCTTTGCCATAATCAAAGTCACAAATCTATTTTGGGCATAAAAGTAGAAATGCAAAATGAAGTAATCATTGAATTAAAGCAATCGGTGTAAAAGCCTTACGCAATGCAAAAATAAAGTTCAAATTGAACTCATATTATTTTACTGAATCAGAAAAATAACACTTTAAACATGAATCTAGTTTAAATATTCAGTGCATAAAAAAAGTCCCCTAAGGGACTTCTTTATTGCTTGTATTTTAAGTCTTAGTGATCAGATGCACCAGAGATACCAATACCCGTTTGAGAGCGTACATACTGCGCATCAAATGCTTTACGTTCTGCTTCTGCACGTGCTGAACTATCAGTCACAGAGAACAACCAGCAGCAGAAGAATGACAATGGCATTGCGAAAATTGCAGGACCATTAAATGGATTCACTGCTGTATCAGAAATACCCAATGTATCTACCCAAACTGCTTTCGCTAGAACAATCAGTGTTACTGCTGTCAATAAACCAACAACACCACCTATCACTGCACCACGTGTGGTTAAACCTTTCCAGAACATTGAAAGTACAAGGACTGGGAAGTTGGCACAAGCAGCTACTGAGAATGCTAGACCCACCATGAAGGCAACGTTTTGTTTTTCGAACAAAATACCCAAAATCATGGCAAAAATTGCTAAACCTAAAGTTGCAATTTTAGACATACGAAGTTCAGATTCAGGTGTAGTTTGACCTTTCTTGAATACGTTTGCATACAAGTCATGTGAAATTGCTGATGCACCTGACAGGGTCAAACCAGCAACTACTGCAAGAATCGTTGCAAATGCCACTGCTGAAATGAAGCCCATGAACAAGTCACCGCCAACAGCATCACTTAAGTGAACTGCGGCCATGTTGTTACCACCAACAAGCTCTAACTTGCCAGTTACCGCCATTTTAGCAACATCAATAAACTGTGGGTTGTTTGATACGTAAAGGATCGCACCGAAACCAATGATGAATGTTAAAAGGTAGAAGTAACCAATGAAACCTGTTGCAACAACCACTGATTTACGTGCTTCTTTGGCATCTTTTACCGTAAAGAAACGCATTAAAATGTGTGGCAGACCTGCTGTACCGAACATTAGTGCAAGACCCAATGAAATCGCGTCAATTGGATTTGCAGCCAATTTACCCGGTCCCATGATATTTCCAGCTTCCGCTAGACCAATGTCATGAACTTTACTGAAGATTTGAATCGACTGTTCAAACATATTGGTAAAGCTAAAACCAACACCTTTCATAACCATAAAGGCCATGAACGTTGCGCCAGATAAAAGCATAACTGCTTTAATGATCTGTACCCAAGTCGTTGCCAACATACCACCGAAGATCACGTAAGCCATCATCAGTAAGCCAACGATCACGACAGCAATGTTATAGTTCAGACCGAAAAGTAATTTGATCAACTGACCTGCACCAACCATCTGAGCAATCAGATAGAACGCAACAACAACCAATGAACTGACTGCTGCTAAAGTACGGACTGGTTTTTCTTCTAAACGGAAAGACACAACGTCAGATAAGTTGTATTTACCTAAGTTACGTAAACGCTCCGCAACCAAGAATAATACAATTGGCCAACCCACCATGAAACCAAGTGAATACAGTAGACCATCAAAACCTGAGCTAAATACGAGCGCTGAAATACCAAGGAACGATGCTGCCGACATATAGTCACCCGCAATCGCCAAACCATTTTGGAAACCTGAAATACCGCCACCTGCGGTATAGAAGTCCTGAGTACTTGTGGTTTGTTTTGCTGCCCACTTGGTAATCACCAAAGTAAACGCAACAAAAATAACAAACATAATAATGGCATGCCAGTTAGTCGCTTGCTGTTGAGCTTCGCCTAAATCTGGGCCTGCGATTGCCATACCTGACATGAGCAGCGTTGACGCTGCAAGTGCTTGAGCTTTCAATGAATTCCATTTCATCTTAATGCCGTCCTTTTTCATTGGCAATTGCTTCTACTTCTTGCATTGCATCTTCTGTCAATGGATCAAGGGTCTTATTCGCAATATAGGAATACACGCCGCAGAGTAAAAATGATAATACGATGATGCTTAGACCAAGTGGCATACCTATAGTGGTCACACCACCGCTAAAAGAAGTCATTAACAATTCTTTGTTATAACCGACGAGCAGCATAAAACCGACGTATACAAACAACATA
>RCUT01001373.1_pt1 | contig 11695 bp, 9 predicted proteins | sample 2166171 | NCBI WGS metagenome assembly RCUT01 (sample SAMN09932757, study PRJNA488358) | compost metagenome | isolation source: compost soil in 4-hydroxybenzoic | place: Germany: Experimental Botanical Garden
ATTTGTTCCACAGAAGGTTCCTCGATATGAGTTAGGGGTTGGTCTTGATTCTGTCCAGCAGCCTTGAGGGCAATTTGAGCAGGATCAATGTCATTAGTAGCCTTGGTAATCAGAGTGGTGATTCCATTGGCTGGACCACCTTGATGAATACTGACAAGGGCAACGTGGGCGCCTTCGTGTTCAAAACTGATATCCGTCAGGCGACGTTTCGCTTCAATTGTCATTGGGTAATATCCTCAACGTGAGCCATAGCGCCAATAGAGACGCCATTGATTTCACCAGACTTAATACCCTGCCACATCAACTCAGATTGAGCGTTGTCTTCAGGGAAGTGCCACCATTGAAGCCATGTACCTTTCTTAACAGTGCGATTACCTTCTAGGGTCACATCAGTCAAAGTGATATACGACTGAACAATGTCAGCATCTTTTGTCTCTACGTGGTGAAACAGGTTTGCTGTTTGACAGTGCTTGTTGAAGCTGTGGCAAGCCTTTTCAACTTCTACATCGGTGTATGTGTCACCATGCAAGTCAACAACATCAGGCTCAAGCACAACGAACAACGCCATACGCTGTTCATCATTCAGGGCCTTAGTGATTTCAACTTCAGGAGACCCCTTAGAGCCTCCGAAGTGCTTTTCAATTAGTTCTGCTAGAGCTTCTGGGAAGTTCATAACGACTCCTATGCCGAGTTTGCAGCAGAGTTGTCTCTCGATGAAGCACGCTTGGATGCACCGTTACCAGAGCCTGCTGCCATTCCGTCACCAGCTTGGCTTTCGCCTCCCATGATTTCTTCTTTGTCAACTGGTTCATCATCTGGTTTTGGAACAACCTTAATGCTTTCACGAATCTTGTTCGCCATATCGCGGTCAAGTTCAAGAGCACCAACACTACCCATACGTTGAATAGCTTTAGAGAATTCATCCAAATCAACTTCATCCAAATCACCATACTTAATCTTTGGCAGTGGGGTGCTAGGCAACTCACCGTTAAGATCAATGAACAGTTGTGGGATAAGTTCGTTGTTGATTACGTCTTGAATCTCACGAAGACGGGCTTCAATAGCCATCGCCATAATGTTTGTTTTAGCACCAGCTAGAGAGTAGGAGCCTACTTGGTCCTGACCCATCTTCAACATATCAGCAAACAACACCATCAGGATTTTGTTATCCCAACGTTTGATGATCACGTCTGTGTCGTACATCTTCCCACCTTGAGTGGAGGTCAGTTCAAACTTGAAGAGTGGCTGACGGCTATCAGGGTCATATTGCATAGGAAGAATAAGCGAGGCTTGTTCGTTCATCTGAATATTACGCATAACGTTCTGGTAGTATTCAAACACCGCACGTTCACTTTCTGATGCGTCTACGCTCATGTAGCGTGGTGGAAGATACAGGGTTGGCATACCGTTCATATCACGGGTGATACCAATAGCTTCCTGTGTCTCAATCTCTCTGCGGAAAATCCAAGCATTGTAACAACCGCGTAGAGGGCTGTTGCCTTCTGGGTTATCACGCTTAGGGTCAACTCTGAAGAGCATAAATTTCTTACGTGGAATCTTGATGACTCCATCTTCTTGTGTGACTAGGTTGGCGTATCGACCACCATTGGAAACACGTGTCAAACTCTGCTCAAGACCTTCAAGAACTCTACCGTCATCTGAGTATACCCATTTGGTGATAGTGTCCTGAGAGCGGACAGGGAGCTTCCTGATGCCAATCTTGTTGTCATCATACTTACTGCCGTTGGCGAATGTTCTGCGACGATACACTTTCTCATGCACTGAGAACCCGTAGGTGTACATGCTGGTGACCTCACGGATGAAGTCCCCAAAGGAATGTTCCATATCGTCAAAGCATTGCTCCAAGAACTCTCCACGAGCCTTCATGCCAGCATCTGGATTAATGCCTAGATCGATTGTCCAGTCAACACGGCTGATCATCATTTCAACCAACGAGATAGCTGATCTGATAGTGGCATCTTGTGCCATTGTACGGAAGGTGCGGCAGGCTTCAGGGAACTGAAGTTCTCTACGACACTCTTCTACGATGTGTCCACCATTGTTCTTTAGACCTGTCCCGCCCATTTCCCCAAGTCTTAGTCGTGGCATCGGGGCCAAATCTTTATTTGTACGTCTCTTTGCCATAGCCTCGCCTTAGTATAGTTGGAATGGATTCACCTTAGTTGCCGATGGCAAGGTGAATTCTGGGATGATCAACTCAGTTGACAATGCATGATAAGCATCAGATGTGGCGTCAACTTGGTCGTCCTTAATGTTCTTACTTCCATCAAACCTTTCAAGTTCTAGGAAATAGTCTTTAGTCCAATCAGCTTCAATCACCTCTACGCAACCTGCCTCAGCAACAGCAGCGAAAGGGGCAAACCTTGTAACCTTAGACTTGTTTGTTTGTTTCATTCTGGCGTAGAATCCATGGTCTGCAAGATCACGAATCAACTGTGCAGCATAAGCTTTACCAGCAGCACCGGGGTCACAAGGGACAATGATTTGAACATCATCACCATCATGCCTTGCTGTCTCAAGGATAAGATCGAACACACCACCATGACGGCGGCGATCACGAACAACATCCTCTACTGTGAATACGCCGTGTTTGTTTCTCGACATAAGCACACCAGCAGTCCAGTCGGGGTTGCGGTTAGTTTCACTTGGCACAGAGCCAGAGATATCCCATGCACGCACACGCTTAATACTTTCAGCATCACGTTGGTAAGCCATCTGGCACCACTGGGATTTGAAGTAGCCTGTACCTTCTGCACGAGCCAGCCAACTACCATGGAGAAGTCTGTCCTTCTCAACACGGCCAAGACCTTCTAGCCAACCTACATATTCAGGCTGAGCTTCACAAAGGATTGGGTTGTCGTAGACGTTGGCTGCAATGAATTTGAATGAAAGAGGTTTGACTTGTTTCTTGTGGTCATCAGGCAAGTCTGGGTTTCCATACTTGTCAATTACATCACGCTTCGAGTCGCCCCAGCACATCTTACCGTCAAGCTTGACAAACCATCTTACAACACCATCACGCTCTGGGAGAGGGATGCCTGTGTCAGGGTCAAGCCACCACTCCAACCAATGACGCAAGAAGCTGCCATAGTCAGGGTTACAGGTGATCTTCATGTGGGGTTTAACTTCTTTACACTTAGGGTTACGCATACGAGAAGTTAGGTAGGTAACCATCGCCTCTTCGAACTGTTGACCTTCGTCAACTAGGAACTGACTTACTTCCCAACCTTGGAAGTTTTCTTCGTCCTTTTGGTTCTCGAAGTGACGCAAGTAAACTTTGGCACCAGAACTGAAAAGGAAGTGGTGATCTTTATCACGCCATCTTACTTTCGGGTCAATCAAACGGAACAGCTCTTCAGCCTTCTCGTGAAGTCCACCCGGACCTTTCAATTGTGGAGTTGTTCTTCTCACCATACAACCACGGAAGGTTGGAAGGTGTACGTGCTTAAGGAAGTCCATTACTCCGAGGTAAGACTTACCAGCACCAGCGGCTCCACCAAATACTGTAATGTCAGCTTCGGTGTGCATGAAATCAAACTGCTTCTTCGACTTGGGACCAATGACGTTAGGGTCCATGTCGAACACCATTTCGTCACTCATTAGGTTCTCCAAGGATAATTTAAAAGGGCGACCCCGAAGGGTCATCCCTGATTTGGCATGAGAATTGCTCTCTATGTTCTTATTGTATAATGGAATCCTGAGTTGTCAACCCTTAGTAATGAAAAACTTTCCATTATTCCAGATTCCACTATTCGAGTCAAGCCTTCAAAGCAGCAATAATTGCATTAACTTTTAGAACTGTGGTTGGAAGGTCAGCGTCTGTTGCCAGAGGTGTAAGAGCAGCCACCTGTGCTTTAGCAGCCACAGAGTCAAAAGCTCCAGCCTTCACAGCTTCGTAGAATCCAATCGAGGATACCAGTTCAATTAGTTGATCGCGAGTCATATAAAGTTTCCTTATGCAAATGTATCGCCAATAGCGATTACGTGGATTACAGTGCCGTCTGGCACAGTTCGTACAGATGATCCGAGGATCAGCATGTTTGCCCCTCTAACAGCGTATCCAGATACACCAGTTGTTGTTGGTGGCCCAGATAGCGATGCAAAGGCCCTGTCATAGACGTTGGCAGCACTCAATACAGCCGTTGCTGTAACGTAAGGTGCTGAGATAAACCCAGCAGCGGTGTAGTCAAGAGACCATGTACCGCCAGAAGTTGTTGTTGTGCCTACCCAGATAATTGGTGCAAGCATCTGACCTGAAACACTCCAAACGAATGGACTAGCATGTTCAGCCATTAAATCACCCTATAAGTGTATGTGTAGTACAGGACTCTGTTAGAGCCAGCTTGTGTGACGTAGCTCAGGCTCACTCTATCGTTTGTTGCATCAGCAAAGATTCCAGCACACTGTCCCGCAATGTCGGGAGTTACTGCTGTACCTGCTGCATCACTCAGTCCTGAAAAGCTTGAAGCTACTGGGAGAGATAGCCCAACAACAATCTGAGTACCACCACCGGCTCCACCACTTGGGTCAACAGTTACACTACCACTCACAGTTACAACACTACCAACTCTAAGCCACTGGGCTGATTGAGCTGAGCTTGTTGACACTCCAGTCACGTTGGTGATTGTTGGGGTGTATGTACCACTGGTGACGTTTGGAACTGACACTGTGATATCGTTTGTGTTCTGTGTTACTGTAATCAACCCACTACCGTTAATTGCACGCAGTGTTGCCAATCCACCGGACGTTGTTTGGTATACCGATGCACCAGTGCCTACACCACCAATCGACCTTACTGTGTACCCTGTGTTTGTCAGGTAAGTACCTACACGAGCATCTGTGTAGTACAGGTTTCCTGATTCAGGAACTCCAGCAGTATTGAGTGTGACAGCTCCTGTTGATCCGTTTACAGACTGTACAGGGGCCGCAGCAGCAGCTTCAGAGGCTGTTGTGTACTGAGGGTGCGGGTCAGCAGCAGCGTTATGCTGGGTGATCGCTAGGTTGATTGCTGATTGTTGTGCTGTGCTTACAGGCTTGTTCACGTCAGACGTGTTGTCAACGTTACCCAATCCAACGTCAGCTTTGACCAAAGATACATCACCAACCTTTCCAGCCACCGAGGTGACGGGGATTGCTGCGGCTGTAATGTACCCAGAATCGTTTGTGAGCTGCGATGTGGTTGATGGAATGGTAGGCTTGCCTGTGAGGTCGTTGTACGCCCCAGACGTAGCCACAGTGGCTAGTCCGCCTACATCAGATGCTGTCAGTGTCACGACACCAGTTCTTCCAGCGACACTTTCAACGCCATCTTTGATAGCGCCCATTGGTAGTCTGTTGGCTCCAGTGAGTGATGACAGCTTGTTCCTAACGTCAACTGCTGTGTAGTCATCATCCATAACAACGTCATGGAATACACCAAGCTGTTGAGTGGACACAATGTAAGGTACGCCACTCGGGTTACCAAGAACATTGTTTGAAGTCGATCTGATTTCGAAGGTGATAACATCCCCAGTGTTGAAGATCAGCGGGGTATCTTCCATATCGAATGTGTTATCACCAGCAACCCACTCAAGACCACCAGACTCTTTCTCCCAAGCTGTCTTGTTTGGGATGTACTTAGCAACAACACCATTACTCACCTTAGTGATCTTAATCAAGACGTTACTCATTGGGGCAGAAGTCTTGAATGTCAGGGCGTTGTTACGAGCTGTGTTCTGAACTGTATAGTTTACAGTGATTGGGTTTGCTGTGAGGTTTGTGCTGAACACTGGTTGAGCATTAAACTGAGTCTCTGCACCAGTGAGCCTGAACTGAGTTGGTCTGGATGACATAGCGTCACGTGGAGTTGCGTAATCCAGTATTGTGTAGCTCTTTCCATTAAGAAGGTTTTCAATGGAAAGGAACCCAGCAGCTTCAGATAGAAGGAGAACATCGCCAAACTGGACAGAACCAGATTCAACACCAAAGCCCGGTGGGGCTAGGATTGACCCGTCATCCAGAAGTCGCATACTTGAACCACCAAATGTCCCATCAGACTTCTTGTACGGCAGCTCACCTACTGGAACGTTTACCAGAGAGGCCACTTCACCGGGAAGACCTTGTAGGAATGGTGTGTAATCTACCCACACACCACTCTGCCTAAACTCTGCACGTACTGTATCAGGGTAGGCTAGGCGGATTAGATAGAAAGGGTTGCTGTCGTATGAAGCGAGCTTAGAGGGGTTTGCAGCGAAGTATGTGTCACGTGCAAGTTGTGCATCGGCAAGGTCTGTACCTTCGAATGTGTTTTCGACTGGCCCAATAGCATACCCACCACCACGTCTACCATGGAGAGAGAATGTCATTAGGTGATCACCTCTACGGAGATTGCACCAGTACCTTTGGCCCACAGGCCAACGATAGTCCCGGTAACATCAACCATTGTGTATGGCTGAAGTGCAATACCATTCTTAGATGAGGCTGTTGGTGATGTTGCAATGTTCTGCAAATACACCACAGTGCTTGTTTTGTTTTGAACTGTCACAGCAGTACCCACAACAATTCCTGTTGCTGCGTATAGGTCTTGGTATGCTGCACCCGATAGAACTACGTCTGGAATAGTAGCCATATTGATTCCTTTATGGGTTAGAACGACAAAAGCCCCAACACGTGAATGCCGGGGCTTCTTTCAGCCTTATTCAGGCTTGATGATGACAGGCTGGCTTGAGTGGAATGCACGTAGCATTGTAAGATTGGGCAAGCCGCCTGTGTCATTTTTGGCGCAATCTCTTGGAGTCGAACCAAGTCCTGTTGCTTTTCAGGCAACCGCTACTACCGAGTCAGCTTAGAATGCATAATTGGTGCGGGTGTAGGGATTCGAACCCTAGTCATCTGGGTGGAAGCCAGAGGTAATAACCTGACTATACGACACACGCATGTTTGGAAGCCTGTAGTGGAGTTAAACCACTCTGTTGCCGCTTTGCAGGCGGTAGCCTAGATCGCTCAGCCAACAGGCCATAATTGGTGTGAGGTGGAGATTCGAACTCCTTCTGCCGGGTCACAGCCGACAGGCACAGCCAGTGTACACGGCCTCACCATTGAATCTTTATCGCGTCTACTGCCAGTTAAGGACTTGCCATTCTCCCACTAGCACACCTACAAGGTTGTATTCGTGGCTGGGACGAATCATGTAGCAATGGCTACATCACCCTTTTCAGTAAAATTGGTCACCCCGCGTGGAGTCGAACCACGGCCACCTCGTTCCAAACAAGGTACGCTACCGTAACGCTTCGGGGAGATAATTGGTGTATGAGGTAGGACTCGAACCTACGATGTATCATTGTACGGGGTTACAGCCCGCTGTCCTCGCCTCTGGACTTCACTCACACATATTTGGCAGGTAGTAGAGGATTCGAACCTCCCATCTTGTGGTTAACAGCCACAGACCAACGCCTAGTCAGATCACTACCTATAAATTCTTGTGCACCGAGATTAAAGTGAATGTGCACGATCACTACAACATGGGGAGCAACCCAGTGTTTGATTTGCTTGATGTGAAGGGCCGTTGATGCTTTCGCAGAGCAGGGCACGTATCGCATATCAAGCAAATTTGGTAGCGAGGCCGTGAGTCGAACACGTCAGCATCCGGTTATGAGCCGGGTGACACCACCGGGCAGTCTTAGCTACCTCGCTATTAATTTGGTAGAGGATACAGGGATCGAACCTGTCTTGCGGGCTTCGTAGACCCGAGCCTAATCCAATCGGCCAACCCTCTATTTGAATCTGGTAGCAGTAGCTGGGAACGATCCAACTTCTAACGGTTATCAGCCGTTTGCATTACCTTTATGCTATACCGCTATATTTGGTGGAGAACTAGGGAATCGAACCCTACACAGGAAAGGTGCAAACCTCCCTCGCCAGCCCTTGGAACATGGTCCCCCAAACTTTGTGATAGGCGATCTTCTCAAGCCATATCGAAATTAGTGTCAGGTTTTGGTAGATACGGGCTTCTACCTGACAAGCTAAGCCTAGCTATTCATGGTCGGCATATTTCAGCTTGTTTAAGACCAGAGGAATTTGGTGCCCCAGTACGGATTCGAACCGCAATAACCTGATTACAAAACAGGCATAATAGCCTTTATATGACAAGGGCAAAATTGGCGACCATACAGGGAATCGAACCCTGATTTCTCGCTAGACAGGCGAGCGTAATATACCACTATACCATACGGCCATTTTGTTTGGTACTCTTGGTGGGACTCGAACCCAACATCGACTGATTGAAAGTCAGCAATCCTATACCTTTAGACGACAAGAGCATTGTTTGGTAGCTTCGGAGGGTCACGATCCCTCAATCCTTGCGGCGCTAGTTTCTAAAACTAGTGTGTATACCAATTCCACCACGAAGCCATTAATTCTTATTTACCCGATACCGGGTGTTTACCTTTGCGATTCTTGTTCGGGTGACGACCTTTGGCAGTCTGAGTCCGATCAAGTTTCTGATGTTCTTTGGTTGCATCGTATGGACGTTTAGCCATCTTTGTTTCCTCCCGTGTTGTCTTGATATGTCCTATCTTACCACGTTTTGAATCTCTGTCAACCACTATTTTCAACTTATTTGCACATCTTATTTGGTGCTGGATAGAGGATTCGAACCTCTCTATGAGGGCTTAGAAGACCCTTGCACATCCAATATACCAATCCAGCATGTTTGGTGTTGTCGCTGGGAATCGAACCCTAACCATCCTCAGAACGCTTGCGTGCACTCTCGCAGAACTTTGAACAAGTAGCCTGTCCACCTTAGCTGGTGGCCGTGCATCCTTACACTTCAACAACAAATTGGCAGGAAGTGAAGGAATCGAACCCTCTCTGCAAGGATTTGGAATCCCGCGTGCATAGCCATTACACTTACCCCCTAAATTCGAGGACGGCATTTATAACACGCAGCCGTCTGTGCGTCAACTTTACAAGTGGTTGGTCACTTGTTACATCCCAAGGCGCTTGAAGTCTCAGGTTGTTTGGCAGACCTGTCAGGATTTGAACCTGAAATACTGAAGTCAAAGTTCAGTGTGATAACCAATTTCACTACAAGTCGACTATATGGTAGCCATCCCCGGACTCGAACCGGGATATCCAGAAGGTTTGAGCTTCCGAGGTTTACCAATTTCCATTAGATGGCTTCAATTTGGCAGCGGGTAAAAGAATCGAACTCTCACCAGTTATAGTGGCCCGGTTTTCAAGACCGGTTTGCTCCCTGAGCGCTACCCGCTATGTCAGTCACGTGTACCCTTTGCAGCCACACGCCTAATTTAAAGGTTGCCTGTGGGGACTCTTACCCCGAAAGCTGGCCTCGATACCAGCTCATGAAGACGACGCAGAACCCTCACATCGTTTCGTTTGTCATATCAGGAGCGACCTGATCATTCTGGCAGCGGATACAGGATTCGAACCTGTGGGACTGTTACATCCTAATGGTTAGCAACCATCTGCAATCGGCCTCTCTGCCAATCCGCTATATTAGATATTAGTACCGGGGAATCCTAACCTGACTAGTATCGGTTAGTCAACCCCTAGCATGACCACAGCTTGTCTCCATCCGACAGAGCCCATTTCGGACCCTACAGGGCTTGAACCTGTCTAACCTTCATCATGTGTTTGGTTGAGCGTCAGGGAATCGAACCCTGCAAATACGGGTTAAAAGCCCGTTACCTAATGCCGATCGGTCTACGCCCAATTGTTTGGTGCAGGGAGTGGTTGTTATGTCAGCCCACTATTAGTCCCACATTATCTGACGTTTTATGCTTGGTACTCCGTGACAGAATCGAACTGCCGCAGCCACCTTGTAAGGATGGCGTTCTACCATTAAACTAACGGAGCATTAATCAGTAGGAGCCCACCGGAGACATTCGTCAATCCTGTCGCGGATACTCCAATCAAACATGAACTCTGTATCATACAGCTCATGAGTATACATTCTTTCATGTACAATGTCACGATGTTCTTCCAAATCCCAGTAGTATTTGATGTTGATGTTTGAGAAGTATTCTCCCACAAATTCATCTGTGGTGTCAAGCCATTCTCTAAAATATTTCTCAAACATCTTCACCTCCATTAGACTCTTGCGAATGCGAAGACTGGAGCCAGAGGCTTGTCCTCACCGCTTTCATCAGGGAGACCGTCTTTACGGGATAGCTGAATTCTAAGCTGATGGTCAGATTTTACCAGAGCAATGTACATATTGGCAAGCTCTTGTTTCATTCTGAACTGATCTTTTACAGACAGCTCATCGCTGTCGCTCAGTTCGATCATTTTGTCAATTGATGGGCCAAAGATTTTCTTGAGAATATTCAATCCTGCTTGAAACTCTGTCTTTGTCATACCACGAGCTGCTAGCTCTGCATTACTTGGACGGCCACCCTTATTTTTTTGTTCGGACATTACTGTCTCCTTTGTTTTGATTGTGGGTAGTAGACTTATACCATGAAGGAGGGAGGAAACATGGATGCCCTACCCACAAAACTTGCTGAGATTTCTCTCTAAGTGTTGGTAGTATACCACTTATTTCGCACCTGTCAACTGGTTTTATTCTTTGGTTGTTAGTGGATTGGTTACACCGTCTTTGGGATAAGAGCCACATACATATTCTCTCTCGATATGCGAATTGTAGGACAGGTATCTGCAAGTAGAGCACATATCTTCTTCAGCATCCGCCAACTTATTCCATAGTACGGTATCATTTTGGAGCGGAGAGTCGCAGCATTTGCACCTCATTGTTAGATTTCCTTTAGTTAGTTATTGTCTATTGGTTGGTTGTCCTCCATTCTGCCGATGAGTTTCATAACGGAAAGGTAAACTCGTCCCAAGGAAACGCCATACTGATTAGATCAGCCTAAGACGTAACCTTGAGTTTACCTTCCACACATTCTGCCGATTGAGAACATGAACGGCCCACACAGGTGGGAGAGGGATTAGCTCCCTCAGGCTCTGATCATTCCACCCTAAGGTGTCGTCGCTACGCTATAACCAGATTCAACTTCAGCTTGGGCGTGTAGCATCCTCTTCATACCCGTGTATCCTCGTTGGCCGGTGAGTGTTTTCGGACATATCTCTCCAACGATTTTTCATACTAACATAGACACCCCACCCTGTCAACTGGGGTTGACAAGTTGGTGTTTGGGTGTTACTATCGGTCGTTATTAACCAATAGAGGACAACCAATGCAAGCATTGATGCAAGTAGTACATCACAGCGATGTGCTGTTCGTCAAGGAAGTAGTTGCAGCCATTGAGGCTGGCTACATGATGGACAACACGTTTGAGTGTGTACCAACAATGGTGGCTGGTGTCAACAGAGTATCGCTTAAGCCCGGAAAGGCCAAGGTGCTGGTTGAGCACACTGCCCAAGATATCACAGTTACAGCGTATGACCCTTACGAATTCCTCATCAAGGTGCAGGATGCTGTTATCCAAGGATTCCGACTTCTGGACGCTGGGATCGTCATGACCAACACACAACGTGTTGCACGCTTCACCAAAGCCCCTGTGGAGGCTCCTGAGCCTGTTAAAGAGGAAGTGAAGGTCGAGCCTAAGGTTGTAGTGGAGAAGGCCCCAGAAGCTGCTGTAGAAGCTCCTAAGCCAGTATCTAAGAAAGCTGCAAAGAAAGCTGGCAAGGCTCTTGTAGCTGAACCAACCCTAGC
>RCUT01001374.1_pt1 | contig 11690 bp, 7 predicted proteins | sample 2166171 | NCBI WGS metagenome assembly RCUT01 (sample SAMN09932757, study PRJNA488358) | compost metagenome | isolation source: compost soil in 4-hydroxybenzoic | place: Germany: Experimental Botanical Garden
CCCTTGAGCAGGATCGGGCTGGCGGCCGTGCCGCGCAGGCGGATCACCTGGCGCTCGCCGCCGCAGGTCAGGTGCAGGTCGGTCTCGCTGGGCAGGCCGGCGCGCCAGCCGCTGTTGCGGTTCCACGGCGAGTGCGGGTCGTCGCCGCGCACGCGTTCGGCCTCGCTCTGGCGGAAGGCTTCGCCGGCCATCTGCCAGAAGGCCTGGGGCAGGGCGGCCGGGGCGGGCAGCAGCTGCTCCTGGTGGCGGGCGATGAAGCCGGTGTCCAGCTCGGCGTCGGCGAAGGCCGGGTGGGCCAGTACGCGACGGAGGAAGGCCAGGTTGGTCTTGAAGCCGCCCACGGCGGTTTCGTCGAGCATGGCCAGCAGGCGCTGGCGGGCTTCCTCGCGGGTCTCGCCCCAGGCGATCAGCTTGGCCAGCATGGGGTCGTAGAAGGGCGATACCTCGTCGCCTTCGGCAACCCCGCTGTCCACCCGGCGGCCGGGGCCGGCGGAGGCTTCGCGGTACAGTGCCAGGCGGCCGCTGGCGGGGAGGAAGTCCTGGTCCGGGTCTTCGGCGTACAGGCGCACTTCGATGGCGTGGCCATTCAGCGGCACCTGTTCCTGGGTGATGGGCAGGGCCTCGCCACGGGCGACGCGGATCTGCCAGGCCACCAGGTCGAGGCCGGTGATGGCTTCGGTGACCGGGTGCTCCACCTGCAGGCGGGTGTTCATCTCCATGAAGAAGAAGTCGCCACGCTCGTCCAGCAGGAATTCCACGGTGCCGGCACCGACGTAGCCGATGGCCTGGGCGGCGCGCACGGCGGCCTCGCCCATGGCCCGGCGCAGTTCCGCCGAGAGGCCGGGGGCCGGCGCTTCTTCCACCACCTTCTGGTGGCGGCGCTGGATCGAGCAGTCGCGCTCGTTGAGGTACAGGCAGTTGCCGTGGCTGTCGGCGAACACCTGGATTTCCACGTGGCGCGGCTTGAGGACGTATTTCTCCACCAGCATGCGCGAGTCGCCGAAGGCGGACTGGGCTTCACGCTGGGCGGAGGCCAGGGCCTCGGCCAGTTCGCTTTCCCGTTCCACTACTTTCATGCCCTTGCCGCCACCGCCGGCGGCGGCCTTCAGCAGCACCGGGTAGCCGATGCGTTCGGCGCTGGCGCGGAAGGTTTCCAGGTCCTGGGCCTCGCCGTGGTAGCCGGGCACCAGGGGCACGCCGGCGGCTTCCATCAGGGCCTTCGCGGCGGACTTGCTGCCCATGGCGTCGATGGCGGTGGCCGGCGGGCCGAGGAAGATCAGCCCGGCCTCGGCGATGGCGCGGGCGAAGCCGGCGTTCTCCGAGAGGAAACCGTAGCCGGGGTGGATGGCCTGGGCGCCGCTGGCCTTGGCGGCGGCGATCAGCTTGTCCACCAGCAGGTAGCTTTCCGCCGGCTTGGCGCCGCCCAGGTCGACGGCGATGTCGGCCTCGCGCACGTGGCGGGCGTTGCGGTCGATGGCGCTGTGCACGGCCACGGTGCGGATACCCAGGGCCTTGGCGGTGCGCATGACGCGGCAGGCGATTTCACCGCGGTTGGCGATCAGCAGGGTAGTGATCATTGTTATTGCTCCTGCCAGGACGGTTTGCGTTTTTCCAGGAAGGCGCGCAGGCCCTCCTGGCCTTCGGGGCTCACACGGATGCGGGCGATGGCGCTTTCGGTGTAGCGGCGCAGGTTGGGGCTCAGGTCGCCGCTGGCGACTTCGCGCAGCAGGTCCTTGGTGGCGCTCATGCCCTGCGGGCTGTTCTGCAGCAGGTTGGCGGTCCAGCTGTCCACCGCCTGGTCCAGCTCATCAAACGGGTAGCACTCGGCGAGCAGGCCCAGTTCACGGGCGCGCTCGCCGCTGAAGCGCTCGGCGGTCAGGGCATAGCGGCGCGCGGCGCGCTCGCCGATGGCCTGGACCACGAAGGGGCTGATCACCGCCGGAGCGAGACCGATGCGCACTTCGGACAGGCAGAACTGCGCGTCCACCGCGCCGATGGCCATGTCGCAGCAACTGATCAGGCCCAGGGCGCCACCGAAGGCCGCACCCTGCACCACGGCCAGGCTGGGGACCTTGAGCTGGTAGAGGTTGTACATCAGCTCGGCCAGCTCGCGGGCGTCGTCGAGGTTGGCGGCGTAGTCGAGCTGGGCGGATTCCTGCATCCAGGCCAGGTCGGCGCCGGCGGAGAAGTGCCGGCCACGGCCGCGCAGGATGAGGAAACGCACGTCGGTGGCGGCCTTGACCGCGTCCAGGGCGAGGATGAGTTCGCGGATCATCCCGGCGTTGAAGGCGTTGTTCTTTTCCGGACGGTTCAGCCAGAGGGTGGCGACGCCGTTGGCGGCGATGTCCAGTTGCAGGGTGGTGAAGTCGGTCATCGTGCTCTCCTGTAGGAGCGAGCTTGCTCGCGATCAGCGGTGGTGCCCGGGTTCGCCAGCAAGCTGGCTCCTACGATGGCCCCACCGCTCGCAAGCAGGATTTACATGCGGAACACGCCGAAGGTGGTCCGCTCGATCGGGGCGTTGAGGCTGGCCGAGAGGGCCAGGCCGAGCACGTCGCGGGTCTGCGCCGGGTCGATCACGCCGTCGTCCCACAGCCGCGCGCTGGAGTAGTACGAATGCGCCTGGCGCTCGTACTGCTCGAGGATCGGCTGCTTGATGCGCGCTTCGTCTTCGGCGCTCAGGCTGTGGCCGGCGCGTTCGCTCTGCTCGCGCTTGACCTGGGTGAGCACGCCGGCGGCCTGTTCGGCGCCCATCACGCCGATCCGCGCGTTGGGCCACATCCACAGGAAACGCGGGTCATAGGCGCGGCCGCACATGCCGTAGTTACCGGCGCCGAAGCTGCCGCCGATGATCACGGTGAACTTCGGCACCTTGGCGCAGGCCACCGCCGTCACCAGCTTGGCGCCGTGCTTGGCGATGCCGCCTTCCTCGTACTTCTTGCCGACCATGAAGCCGGTGATGTTCTGCAGGAACAGCAGCGGGATGCCGCGCTGGCAGGCCAGTTCGATGAAGTGCGCGCCTTTTTGCGCGGCTTCGGCGAACAGGATGCCGTTGTTGGCCAGGATCGCCACCGGGTAGCCATGCAGGTGGGCGAAGCCGCACACCAGGGTGGTGCCGAACAGGGCCTTGAATTCATCGAACTCGGAGTCGTCCACCAGGCGGCCGATGACTTCGCGCACGTCGAAGGGCTGCTTGGCGTCGGCCGGGATCACCCCGTACAGCTCATCGCTGGCGTAGCGCGGGGCAAGCGGGGCGCGCAGGTTCAGCTCGCCGGCCTTGCGCCAGTTGAGGTTGGCGATGCTGCGCCGGGCCAGGGCCAGGGCGTGTTCGTCGCTCTCGGCGTAGTGGTCGGCCACGCCCGAGGTCTTGCAGTGGACGTCGGCGCCGCCCAGTTCTTCGGCGGTCACCACCTCACCGGTGGCGGCCTTCACCAGCGGCGGGCCGGCGAGGAAGATGGTGGCCTGGTTGCGCACCATGATGGTCTCGTCGGACATCGCCGGCACGTAGGCGCCGCCGGCGGTGCAGGAGCCCATGACCACCGCTATCTGCGGGATGCCCATGGCGCTCATGTTGGCCTGGTTGAAGAAGATCCGGCCGAAGTGCTCGCGGTCGGGGAACACGTCTTCCTGGCGTGGCAGGTTGGCGCCGCCGGAGTCCACCAGGTAGATGCACGGCAGGCGGTTCTGCTGGGCGATGGTCTGGGCGCGCAGGTGCTTCTTCACGGTCAGCGGGTAGTAGGAGCCGCCTTTCACCGTGGCGTCGTTGGCCACGATCATGCATTCCACGCCTTCCACGCGGCCGATGCCGGCCACCACGCCGGCGGCGGGCACGTCTTCGCCGTACACCTCATGGGCGGCCAGCTGGCCGATCTCGAGGAAGGGCGAGCCCGGGTCGAGCAGGCGGTTGATGCGCTCGCGGGGCAGCAGCTTGCCGCGCGAGGTGTGGCGTTCCTGGGCCTTGGCGCCGCCGCCTTCATGGATGCGGCCGAGCAGCGTGTGCAGGGCGCCGACCTGTTCGAGCATCGCCGCGCTGTTGCGGGCGAACTCCGGGGAACGGGTGTTGATCTGGGTGTGCAGGATAGCCATCTTCGATTCCTGTAGGGTGCGCCATGCGCACCGCTTCGCAGTTTCCGGTGCGCACGGCGCACCCTACGGATCACTTGGTTTCGTTGAACAGCTCGCGGCCGATCAGCATGCGGCGGATTTCGCTGGTGCCGGCGCCGATCTCGTAGAGCTTGGCGTCGCGCAGCAGGCGGCCGGCCGGGTACTCGTTGGTGTAGCCGTTGCCGCCGAGCAGCTGGATGGTGTCCAGGGCCAGCTTGGTGGCCATCTCGGCGGTGTAGAGGATCACCGCGGCGGCGTCCTTGCGCGATTCCTCGCCGCGGTCGCAGGCCTTGGCCACGGTGTACAGGTAGGACTTGGAGGCGTTCATGCCGGCGTACATGTCGGCCAGCTTGCCCTGCACCAGTTGGAACTCGCCGATCGACTGCTTGAACTGCTGGCGCTCGTGCACGTAGGGCAGCACCACGTCCATGCAGGCGCTCATGATCCCGGTCGGGCCGCCGGAGAGCACGGTACGCTCGTAGTCCAGGCCGCTCATCAGCACGGCCACGCCACGGCCTTCCGCACCGAGGATGTTTTCCTCCGGCACCTCGACGTCTTCGAACACCAGCTCGCAGGTGTTGGAGCCGCGCATGCCCAGCTTGTCCAGCTTCTGGTGGCGGGAGAAGCCCTTGAAGTCGCGTTCGACGATGAAGGCGGTCATGCCGCGCGAGCCGGCGTTGACGTCGGTCTTGGCATAGATCACGTAGGTGTTGGCGTCCGGGCCGTTGGTGATCCACATCTTGTTGCCGTTGAGCACGTAGCGGTCGCCCTTCTTGTCGGCGCGCAGCTTCATCGACACCACGTCTGAGCCGGCGTTGGGCTCGCTCATGGCCAGCGCGCCGACGTGTTCGCCGGAGCACAGCTTGGGCAGATACTTGGCCTTCTGCTCGTGGGTACCGTTCTTGCGGATCTGGTTGAGGCACAGGTTGGAGTGGGCACCGTAGGACAGGCCGACCGAGGCGGAAGCACGGCTGATCTCTTCCATCGCCACCACGTGAGCCAGGTAGCCCATGTTGGTGCCGCCGTACTCTTCTTCCACGGTCATGCCCAGCAGGCCCATGTCGCCGAACTTGCGCCACATGTCCATGGGGAATTCGTTATCGCGGTCGATCTGCGCCGCACGCGGGGCCAGCTCGGCCTGGGCGAACTGATGGACGGAATCACGCAGCATGTCGATGGTCTCGCCGAGACCGAAGTTGAGAGTGGGATAGCTCATGGTTCCACCTGTGCTTGTCGTTGTCGGGGGATGGGTCAGGCGTTGACGCCCTGTTTGCGTTCGGTTTCGGCCATCGCCGCCAGGCAGCGTTCCTCGGCCGTATCCAGTTCCAGCTGCATCTGCTGGATATCCAGCAGCTGCTGTTCAAGCTGCGCGCGGCGCGCGGCGATCTTGTCCATGAAGGTCAGCAACTGCTTGCGGTTGCCGCTGCTGGGGTCGTAGAGGTCGATCAGTTCCTTGCACTCGGCCAGGGAGAAGCCGATGCGCTTGCCGCGCAGGATCAGCTTCAGCGCCACCAGGTCCTTGGGGCTGTAGATGCGTTCCTGGCCACGGCGCTCGGGGCTGAGCATGCCTTGCTCCTCATAGAAGCGGATGGCGCGGGTGGTGACGTCCAGTTCGCGGGCCAGGTCGGAAATGCTGTAGGTGGTGGGCATGGTCGGGGCTCGTGGCTGTGTTTACCTTTACGTTAACGTAAACCTGTGCCAACCTGACTGTCAACAGCGCTGCACGACAGCAGGCGACGGCCGGGATGGCCCGATACTTGCTGCCTTGCGGGGCGGCGGGCCCGCTCTTTACGGACGCGGGCCGGGGGTGTAGACATTCAAGGCGTGCGACTTGACCGCCGGCCCGTGCCGGGGCGCACGCTGGAGCGAGAGATGGCGCAAGACATTCGAATAAAAACCGCTGCCGATCCATTGCACGAATCACGACAGGCCCGGCTGAAGCTGGCCAGTGAGGGCGAATTGCCCCAGGGCGTGCTGCGCGAGGAGATCGATGCCTCCTGGCGGCGCAGCCTGGGCCACGGCCTCAACTGCCTGGAGGGCGAGCAGGTCGGCCTGCAGCAGGAGCTGGACCTGCAATTGCTGCTGGCCAGCAACCGCCTGCTGATCGATGCCGCCACCCCGGAGCTGGAATACCTGGTCAGCCAGCAGGGCAAGGGCGGGCTGATCATCCTCGGCGACGCCCAGGCCAACGTGCTGGCCATCGAAGGCCAGACCGAATTCCTCAAGCACTTCGGCCTGCGCGACCTGCGCCCCGGCAGTTGCTGGAGCGAAGCCATCCGCGGCACCAACGCCATCGGCACCGCCGTGGTGGAAGGCCGGCCGACGCTGATCAACTGCGGCGAACACTACCTCGACCGCCTCAGCCCCTTTTCCTGCACCTCGGTGCCCCTGCGCGACCCCCAGGGCCGCGTGGTCGGCGTGATCGACCTGACCCGCCAGGGCGTCATGGCCCAGCCCCAGGACAACCTCGCCACCCTGATGCTGGCCGCCGGCAATATCGAGAGCCGCATGTTCGGCCTCTGCTACCCGGAGCACCTGGTGCTGGCCTTCCACAACCGCCCGCAATACCTCGGCAGTGCCTGGCACGGCCTGCTGGCGCTGAGCCTGGACGGCGAGGTGCTGGCCGCCAACGAGCGTGCCTGCGACCTGTTGCAGGTGCGCCGCGAAGCCCTGATCGGGCGCCGCTCCAGCGACCTGATCGGCGAACGCTCGCCGCAATTCATCGCCCGCCTGCTGCAGGGCGGGGTGAGCAGCGTGCAGACCGCCAAGGGCGAGTTCTATTTCCGCGCCCTGCAGGTGCCGCGTCATACCAGCCTCGGCGGCACCGCCCCGGTGACCAAGGCGCCCTCCACGCAGAAGGCCCAGGTACTGGAAGAGCTGGCCGGCCGCGACAGCCGCTTCGCCCGTGCGCTGCGCATGGCCCGCCAGGGCCTGGCCAGCGAGCTGCCCGTCCTGCTGCTGGGCGAGACCGGCACTGGCAAGGAAGTGGTGGCCCGCGCGCTGCACCAGTCCGGCCCGCGTGCGGACAAGCCCTTCGTGGCGGTGAACTGCGCCGCGATCCCCGAAGGCCTGATCGAATCCGAACTTTTCGGCTACCGCGAAGGCGCCTTCACCGGCTCCCGCCGTGGCGGCATGGTCGGCCGGCTGATGCAGGCCCACGGCGGCACCCTGTTCCTCGACGAGATCGGCGACATGCCGCTGAGCCTGCAGGCGCGCCTGCTGCGCGTGCTGCAGGAGCGCAAGGTGGCGCCGCTGGGAGCAGGGGAAGAGCAGGACATAGACGTGGCGGTGATCTGCGCCACCCACCGCGACCTCAAGCGCCTGGTGCAGGAGAAGCACTTCCGCGAAGACCTCTACTACCGCATCAACGGCGTCAGCCTGCGCCTGCCGGCGCTGCGCGAGCGCGACGACCTGGCCGGGATGATCGGCAGCGTGCTGCAGAAGTTCGGCGCGGACAATGTGAGCCTGGACAAGGATCTCGCCGAGCTGCTTTCCGGCTACGACTGGCCGGGCAATATCCGCCAGCTGGAGATGGTCCTGCGCTCGGCCCTGGCCATGCGCGAGGAGGGCGAACGGGTACTCGGCCTCGATCACCTCACCGACAGCCTGCTGGACGAGCTGACCGCCAGTTGCCGCCAGCCTGGCAGCATCCGCGAGAACGAGCTGGAGCTGATCCGCAGCGCCCTCGACCGCCACCAGGGCAACGTCTCGGCCGCCGCCGACGCCCTCGGCATCAGCCGCGCGACGTTGTACCGCAAGCTGAAGCAGTTGCGGGGATGACTGAGTGCCGGGGATGAACCTTGTGGGAGCGAATTCATTCGCGATGCAGGCCGCAGGCCTGCTCTCACATCTTCGAACAGCGGCCGCTTTGCGGCCATTCGCGAATGAATTCGCTCCCACAATGATTGTGCGTTCCCGATGACCCGCCTTCTCCTCAAACTGGTGGAATCCAGCGACCCCGAGCTGCTGCGCCGCGCCCTGGCCTGGCTCTACGGCTTCGTGCGCCCGCAGCTGCGCGCCATCCTGGTCCTGCTCGGCCTGTCCCTCGGCGCCTCCCTGCTGGTGCTGGCCCAGCCCTGGCTGACCAAGACCCTGATCGACGACGGCCTGCTGGCCAAGGACTTCGGCCTGCTGGTGCAGGTGGCCGTGGCGATGATCGCCGTCGGCATCCTCGGTACCGTGCTGTCCGGCATCAACCGCTACCTGCACACCCGGCTCTCCGGGCGCATCCTCTTCGCCCTGCGCGATGACCTCTACCGCCATCTGCAGCAACTCTCGCCGGCCTTCTACGGGCGCAAGCGCATCGGCGACATCCTTTCCCGGCTGGACGGCGACGTGGCGGAGATCCAGCGCTTCGCCGTGGATTCGCTGTTCTCCGCCGTCTCCAGCGTCATCGGCCTGATCGGCGCGGTGACCCTGATGCTGCTCCTCTCCTGGCAACTGTCGTTGTTGCTGGCGCTGCTGATTCCCATCGAAGTGCTCTGGCTGCGCTGGATGCGGCGCAAGGTGGAGCGCGAGGTGCGCAGCCTGCGCGAGCGCTCGGCCGACGTCTCGTCCTTCCTCGTCGAAACCCTCCCTGCGATGAAGTTCATCCAGGCCGCTGGCGCGCAGCAGCGCGAATCACGCCGCCTGGAAGGGCTGGGGCAGGGCTATATGCGCCAGTTGCTCAAGGTGCAGGTCACCGAATTCTTCACCCATGCCGTGCCCGGCACGCTGACCTCGCTGTCCCGCGCCTGCGCCTTCCTCATCGGCGGCTACTGGGTGATCCAGGGCACCTGGCAACTGGGCGCGCTGATCGCCTTCTCCACCTACCTCGGCATGGCGGTGGGCCCGGTGCAGAGCCTGCTGGGCCTTTATGTCGCGCTGCAACGGATGACCGTCAGCCTCGGCCGGGTGATGGAGCTGCAGCAGGAGCCGGTGCCGGTGCGTCAGCCCGAGGCGCCGAAGCCCATGCCGGAGGGCAGGGGAGAGTTGTGCCTGGAGGGCGTGCACTTCGCCCACGAGCAGCGCGCCGGCGCCGTGCTGCGTGGGGTGGACGCGCTGATTCCGGCCGGCCTCAAGGTGGCCATCAGCGGCGCCTCGGGCGTCGGCAAGTCGACCCTGATCGACCTGCTGCAACGCTTCTACGACCCCGACCAGGGCCGCGTGCTGCTGGACGGCGCCGACCTGCGCGAGCTGGACCTGTTCGCCCTGCGCCGGCGCATCGCCGTGGTCAGCCAGGACATCGTCCTGTTCCGTGGCACCCTGGCGGAAAACCTCGCCTACAGCGCCCCCGAGGCCAGCCGCGAGGCCCTGGAACAGGTGGCGAGCCTGGCGCGACTGGACGGCCTGATCGAATCCCTTCCCATGGGGCTGGACAGCCCCTTGGGCGAGCGCGGCCAGCAGCTGTCCGGCGGCCAGAAGCAACGCATCGCAATCGCCCGCGCGTTGCTGCAGGACCCGCTGATCCTGGTGCTGGACGAAGCCACCTCGGCGGTGGACGAAGCCACCGAGCGCGAGGTGATCGCCGCCATCGACCAGCTCTTCGCCGGGCGCACGCGTATCCTCATCAGCCACCGGCCGTCCACCCTGGCCCAGGCCGATATCGGTTTCCGCCTGGAGCATGGGCAGTTGCACAGCCTCGAAGCCGAGCAGGCGAGCCATGGCCACTGAGCTCGCCATCGGCATCATCGACAGCGGCTTCGCGCCGCAACAGGCCGGGCGCGTCGCCATCACCCAGCGCTTCTGGCTGGAGGGCGGCGAGCTGCGGGAGGACGATGTACTGCCCGATGCCCTCGGCCACGGCAGCGTCGTGCTGGAAACCCTGAGCCGGCAGTGCGGCCCGGTCCGCCTTTGCGTGGCGCAGGTCTTCGCCGAACGCTGGCAGACCAGCCCGCTGCAGATCGCCGCCGCCTTGCACTGGCTGATCGAGCAGGACGTGGCCCTGATCAACATGAGCCTCGGCCTGCGCAACGACCGTCCGGTGCTGCGGGAGGCCTGCGTGCTGGCCCAGGCGTCCGGCATCCTGCTCTGTGCCTCCAGCCCGGCCCAGGGCGAGCCGGTCTATCCGGCCGCCTATCCGGGCGTGATCCGTGTCACCGGCGACGCCCGCTGCGCGCCGGGGCAGTGGTCCTGGCTGAACAGCCCCCAGGCCGATATCGGCGCCCATGTGAATGCCGCCAATGGCGTGGCCGGTTCCAGCGTGGGGTGTGCGGCCCTCTCGGGAATCATCGCCGGCTACCTGCAAGGCCATCCCGGCGCAGGCCGCGAGGCGGTGCTGCAGTGGCTGCGGGAAGGCGCCGCCTTCGTCGGACCGGAGCGCCGTGGCCATGCCTGAAATCGTCGTACTGGGTGCCGGCCCGGCTGGCGCGGCGGTGGCCCTGGGGCTGAAACGCCTGGGCTATGCGGTGCGTGTGGTCAGCGAATGGCGGCGCTTCGCGGCGGTGGAGGGCGTCTCACAACGGGTGCTGGACGGCCTGCGCCAAGCAGGATTGTTGCGCGCCCTGGCCTGCGCCGCCGCACCTTCGCCCCGCCGCGTGCTGTGGAATGGCGATGGCCAGTCGATCAACCAGGAATGCCTGCTGGACCGCCCGCAGTTCGATGCCGCCATCCGCGAAGACCTGCGCGCCGCCGGCATCGAGGTGCTGGAAGCCCGCGTGTTGAAAGTGACAAGCGCCGATGACGGCCACCTGGTCCATGTCGAGCCGGGCGAACCGCTGCGCGCCGACTTCCTGGTGGAAGCCCGTGGCCGCCAGGCGCCCCTGGCCGGTGGCCGCCTGCGCGGGCCGGAAACCCTCAGCCTGCTGAACCAGTGGAGGGAGGAGCCGGGCCGCCCCGGCTCGGCGGTGGAAAGCCTGCCCGATGGCTGGGCCTGGATGGCGCGCCTGGAGGATGGCCGCTGCTACTGGCAGATCACCCAGGACGCCCACGGCCTGCCGTCCAAGGACCAGCTAGCCGACTACTGCGCCCAGCGCCGCAGCCGATCCACCCTGGTACGCGAGCTGTTCGGCAAAGCCGCGCTGCAACCCTCCAACCTCCACGCCCGCAGCAGCACCGCCATCCTCTTCCATGAAGCCAGCGGCCCCAACTGGCTAAGAGTAGGGGACGCCGCCATGGCGGTAGATCCGCTCTCCGGCAACGGCATCTTCCAGTCGCTGTCCTCCGCCCTGCAGGCGCCGGCGGTGATCAACACCCTGCTCACCTGCCCGGAGCGCATGGATCTGGCGCTGGCCTTCCACCAGCGCCGCGTCGAGCAGCTGTTCCAGCGCTTCGCCCGCACCGGCCGCGACTTCTACGCGCTGGAGCAGCGCTGGGCGACGCAGCCGTTCTGGGCGGCGCGCAGTAGCTGGCCGGATTGCGCGCCGCTGCACGCGCTGGCCGACTTCGCCAGCCTCAGGGTGGTGGCGGCGCCGGTGCTGCAGGACAACCTGGTGGCGGAGGTCGAGGTGGTGGTCAGCGCCGACCAGCCGCTGGGCATCTGGCACCTGCAGGGCATCGAACTGGCGCCGCGAGTGCGCCGCCTGCAGGCGGGAGAGTCGTTCGCGCGCATGGCTGGCGATCTGGCCGAGCCGCAGCGGGCGATGTTGCGCGGCTGGTTGCACAGTCAGGGC
>RCUT01001375.1_pt1 | contig 11688 bp, 9 predicted proteins | sample 2166171 | NCBI WGS metagenome assembly RCUT01 (sample SAMN09932757, study PRJNA488358) | compost metagenome | isolation source: compost soil in 4-hydroxybenzoic | place: Germany: Experimental Botanical Garden
GCTACGGGTAGAGCGCGCACCGGTGATCCACGGCGACCTGATCGAGGAAGCCGAAGTGGTGGTAACGGCCGACCAACCCCTGGGCATCTGGCACCTGCAGGGCATCGCTCTCGCGCCCATTGTCACCGCCCTCCGGCGTGGCGAGCTGGACCAGGCCCTGGCCAACCTCCCGGAACAACCCCGCCGCCTGGTGCAAGGTTGGCTGCTGGCGCAGGGATACCGGCCCTGAAGTCCTGGCGGCCGGCAGCTCGTTCCTACAAGATCCTGCCCAGCCAGTAGGTGGATCGACGGAGTTGACCAGGTAGGGTGCGCCGTGCGCACCAGCGAGGCCCAGGGGTTGATCCCGCCGTTCAAGCCTCCGTCTGCGCCTTGAGGAACAGCGAGAACAGCTCCTGCGGCGACTTGATGTTCAGTTTTGCGTAGATATGCCGGCGGTGGACCTTCACCGTCTCTGCCGAGATGGCCAGCTTGCCGGCCACTTCCTTGTTGGAGCAGCCGCTGAGAATCAGCCGGATCACGTCCAGTTCGCGGGCGGTCAGCGGCGTGCCGAGGCGTTCCATGGCCTCTTCCAGGTTGTCCTGCCAGCGCGGTGCCTGGCGGGGCGCGCTTTCCGCCATCGCCCCCTCGAAGAACATGCGCTGACGCATCAGCCCCACCACCCAGGGGCGGATCATCTCCAGCAGCGAAACCTGCTCCGGCATGAAGCGCTGGCGGCTCCCCAGCGAGAGGCACAGCGTGCGCGCCTCGTCGAGCTGCACGTTGTACTGCACCTCGTCCTGCTCCACGTAGTGGGTGAAATAGAGCGTGTAGTACTCCGTCTCCTTGAAGCGTTCCGGCGCCACGTCGGCCAGGCGGAAAAGCCCGGTCGCCGGTCGTTCCCGATTGGCGATGTAGAAGGGGTCGAGCAGGTACAAGCCCTTGATGTAGTCGTGGAACAACGGGTCCGGCCCGTCTCCCTCGTACGGGCTCTCGGCGAACGCGTACGGGCGCCCGTCGCTGAACAACAGCACCGCCCAGGTATCGACCGCCACGTATTCGCCTATCAGGCGGTTCAGCGCCCGCCAGAAATCCGCTTTGTCCAGATGCTCGATCAACTGGCCGGCAGAGCGGTGCCAGGCCATGTCCTGGAGCGTTGGCGTCATGCATGTACCCCCTGGGGTTAATCACTCGACGGGATAGGAAATTCGCGGGCAAAACGCATACTTGCATCGACCTTTTGCAAAAGTCACCCACTTCCTGGCCGGGAATCAGCTCGACAACAAGGTCCGACAATGAAGCTCGAACTCGTACAGCTGGCGGGGCGCGACGGCGATACTGCCTTCAACCTGCAACGCACCCTGGACGCCATTGCCCAATGCGCGCCCGCTACCGACATCGTGGTATTTCCCGAAGCGCAGATCACCGGCTTCCTCAACCACCGGAACATCGCGGAACTGGCCGAGCCCCTCGACGGCCCCAGCGTCCAGGCCGTCCTGCAGGCGTCGCGTGAGCGCGATGTGGCGGTGGTGGTGGGCCTGATCGAGAACGATGGCGGGCAGTACTACAACACCACGGTGTTCATCACGCCCGAAGGCATCGCCCTCAGCTACCGCAAGACCCACCTCTGGGTTTCCGAGCCGGGCCTGGTGCTGCCGGGCGACCGTTACGCCACCGTGGAATGGCGCGGTGTGCGCATCGGCCTGCTGATCTGCTACGACACCGAATTCCCGGAGACCGCGCGAGCCGTGGCGGCCCTTGGCGCCGAACTGATCCTCGTCACCGATGGCAACATGGAGCCCTACGGCCACGTGCATCGCACCTCCGTCAGCGCCCGGGCACAGGAAAACCAGGTGTTCGCCGTGGTGGTGAACCGTGTCGGGGATGGTGATGACGACGTGGTATTCGCCGGTGGCAGCGCGGTATTCGACCCCTGCGGCCATGTGCTGCTGGAGGCCGGTCGCCAGGAATGCCGCCAGGTGATCGACCTGGACATGGCGCAGCTCGTCGAAGCCCGTGCCGTATACGACTACCAGGCCGACCGACGCTTCCAACTGCCGGGCGAGCGCATCGAGCATCCCGATGGCCGGCGTGAGCTGCTGATTCCCTGAGCGTGCCGCGGGCTTCGCCCGTGGCCGCCGGTTGCGATCCATCCATAACAACACATCCATAACAACAATCCAGCAACAGACAGCTGATTGCCCGTTCGCCGTAATCGGCAATCAGCCAGGAGCATCCCATGACATTCTCGCGTTTACTGAAGTTCGGTCTGGCCTCGCTGTTCGGCATGGGCCTCAACGCCGCGTGGGCGGAGACACCCAGCGTGCACCTGTACAACTGGTCCGACTTCCTGGCACCGGACACCTCCAAGGAATTCCAGGCAGACACCGGTACGGCGCTGATCTGGGACGCCTTCGATAATGCCGAGGTGATGGAAAGCAAACTGATGGCCGGGCGCAGCGGCTACGACGTGGTGATGGTGCCGGACGACCTGATCCCCAACCTTTCCAAGGCGGGCGTCCTCCAGGAGCTGGATCGCGGGCGCCTCGGCAACTGGTCGCACCTGGACCCGGAAGTCCTGAAAAAGCTGCAGGTGAACGATCCGGGCAACCGTTACGCCGTTCCCTATGTGTGGGGCACTACTGGCATCGGTTATGACACCGTCAAGGTCGAGAAGCTGCTGGGGCCTGACGCGCCGGTCGATTCCTGGGACCTGATCTTCAAGGAAGAGAACATCTCCAGGCTCAGCCAGTGCGGCGTGGCCATGCTCGATGCGCCCGTGGAGATCGTGCCGATCGCGTTGCACTACCTGGGCCTGCCGTCGAACAGCAAGAACGCCGAGGACTACAAGAAGGCCGAGGCGCTGTTGCGCAAGATCCGTCCGTACATCCGCTATTTCGATTCCTCCAAGTTCACCACCGACCTCGCCAATGGAGACATCTGCGTCGTGGTGGCCTGGGGTGGTTCGGTCCTCAACGCCAAGACCAACGCGGACCGTGCCAACAATGGCGTCAAGCTGGCCTACAGCATCCCGCGCGAGGGCGCGCCCGTTTGGTTCGAGAACATGGTGCTGCTCAAGGACGCACCCCATCCGCAGCAGGGTTATGACTTCATCAACTACATGCTGCGCCCGGAGATCATCGCCAGGAGCGCCAACTACGTTTCCTACCCTAGCGGCAACAAGGACGCCTCGGCCTTCATCGACCCGCAGCTGCGGGACAACCCGAGCGTGTACCCGTCCAGCGAAGTCATGGACACGCTGTTCCCGCTCGAAACGCTGCCGCTCAAGCTGGAGCGCGTGCGTACCCGGGTCTGGAGCAAGGTGAAGAGCGGCACCTGAGTGCCGCCGCGCCCACCTCTTCCCACAACAAGAATCCGATTGGCCGGAGTTGCCATGACTCGCCCCGTAGACCTGATCATCACCCACGCCGACATTCACACCATGGACCTGAGCCTGCCCAGGGCCGAAGCCATCGCCGTGCATGAAGGCCGCATCGTCGCCCTGGGCGACAACGCCGACATCGAACGCATGGCCGGTGCCGGCACGCGCCGCATCGACGCGCAAGGGCGCCTGATGCTGCCCGGGCTGCAGGACACCCACGTGCACTTCCAGCTGAGCAGCGCCGACCTCTACCACAATGCATCGCTGTACGCGGCCACCAGCCGCGAGGAGCTGCTTGCCACCATTCGCGAGTTCGCCGAGCGGCACCCGAACAAGGCCTGGATTCGCGGCGTCGGCTTCTCCTCCAGCCTGTTCGGCCCGGACGAACTGACCAGGGAACTGCTGGACAGCGTGACCGGCGGCCGCCCGGCGCTCATGCTGGCCAGCGACTATCACAATGGCTGGGCCAATAGCGCCGCCTTCGAGATCGCCGGGGTAAAACCCGGCAGCCCCGAGCCGGAGAATGGCAGCTACGTGCGCAAGGCCGACGGCACGCCCAAGGGCTGGCTGCTGGAGGATGCCATCTGGGCGATGAACCGCATCGCACCCGGCTACACGGACGACGAGTACCTGGAGGCGATGAAGCACTACAGCAAGGCGTTCAACCGCCGAGGCATCACCGGCGTGCTGGATGCCATGGTCAGCCGCAACTACATGAAGAACTACCAGGCCTCCCATGATCGTGGCGACCTGACCCTGCGGGTCCGCGCCACCTCCAAGGTCTTCGCCCACAAGCCACTGGACGAGCAGCTCCGCGAGCTCCGGGACCTGCGCGAGACCTACCGTGGCGACCGGGTCTGCCTGCACTCGGCCAAGTTCTTCCTCGACGGCGTGCTGGAAAGCGGCACTGCGGTGCTCCTCGAACCGCGCAGCGACACGGGCGGGAACGCCGAGCTGATGTTCACCCAGGAACAGATCAACCGGTACTTCGCGGCGTTCGACCGCGAGAAGTTCCAGTTGCACGTACACACCATCGGCGACGGCGCTGTGCGTGCCGCCGTGGACGGGATCGAATACGCCCGGCAGCAGAACGGCAAGTGGGACGCGCGCCACCAGTTGGCCCACCTGCAGGTGGTGGACCCGGCGGACATTTCCCGCTTCGAGTCCCTGGACATCCTGGCCAACTTCCAGCCCCTGTGGGCACAGCCGCAACCCGAAGCCGATGCCATCGCCGAGGCCATGCTCGGCCCCGCGCGCAGCCAGTGGATCTTCCCCATCGGCGCCTTCGTGCGCAAAGGCGTGACCTGCATGATGAGCAGTGACTGGGGCGTCAGTACCTACGATCCATTCCAGATCCTGCAGTCAGCCGTTACCCGGCAGAACGCCGATGCCGGCCCCGACGGCCCCGTGCATAACCCGCAGCAGCGCATCGGCATCGAGGATGCGCTGCGCGGCTACACCCTCAATGCCGCCCACGCCGCCTGGCGTGACGACTGCACCGGCAGCCTCAGCGTCGGCAAGTACGCGGACCTGATCGTGCTCGACCGCAACCTGTTCGAGATCTCGCCCTACGAAATCGGCCAGACCCAGGTGCTGCTCACCCTGCTCGAAGGGCAGGAAGTACACCGTGATCCGGGCTTCGGCTGACTGATCGGCCCCGGTCGGGGCCGATTACGCACCACGAGCCGCCCTCGGGCGAGCCTGCCGGGAACGCTCCTGACCGCCTTGCACGGCGATCGCCGAGATCGGTAGCCCGGATGAAATCCGGGAGAAGTCCAACGGCCGCTCCCGGATTTCATCCGGGCTACGATTTGCCAGCCTGTTCCGAGATATTCTCTAGTTCCCAAGGCACGTCCAGTTTCTACGAACGTGGCGGTTTACTCGGCATCAGCCGGTCGTCCAGTCGGCGAAGCCTGGTGGTCCGGGCCGCTAGCGCAAGGTGCTGAACGCGGCTCGCACCTCTGCGCTGAACAGATCCGGCTCCTCCCAGGCGGCGAAGTGCCCGCCCTTGTCCACGCGGTGGTAATAGACGAGGTTGTGGTAGGCCCGGGCGGCCCAGCTCTTCGGTGGCTTGTAGACTTCCCCGGGGAATATCGTCACCGCCGCGGGAATCGAGATGGCGGCCATGGCCGGGCTGCTGGCACTGGTCTCCCAGTAGATCCGTGCGCTCGAGGTCCCGGTATTGGTCAGCCAGTACAGCGAGATATTGTCGAGCATCTCCTCCTGGGTGAACGCGCGTTCCGGTTCGCCGCGGGTGAACACCCAATCGCCGTACTTGTCGTAGAACCAGGCCGCCAGCCCCGCCGGCGAGTCGGCAAGGCTGTAGCCGAGGGTTTGCGGACGCGTTCCCATGATCGCCGCGAAACCGAAGCCCTTGCCGAGAAAGGCCCGGGCCGTTTCGAACACTTCGCGCTCTTCCGCATCCAGGTTCGCCGGGGCGGGATCACCGCATTTCAATGCCTTGGCGACCTCGGGCGGGATGGTCGTGGTGCGCTCGACCCTGTTGACGTGGATGCCGAGCAAACCAGCGGGAGCCTGACGTCCCATGGCGTCAGAAATAATGGCGCCCCAGTCGCCGCCCTGGGACAGGTAGCGCGTGTAGCCGAGGCGCTTCATCAGCGCATCCCAGGCGCGGGCGACGCGCTCGGGGTTCCAGCCGGTGCCTTTCGGTTTGTCCGAAAAGCCGAAGCCGGGAATCGAGGGCAGTACGAGATGAAAGGCGTCCTCGGCGGTTCCGCCATGTGCCGTGGGGTCGGTCAGCGGACCTATGACCTTCAGCAGTTCGAATACGGAACCAGGCCAGCCATGGGTCATGATGAGTGGCCGCGCGTTCGGATGACGGGAGCGAACGTGGATGAAGTGGATGTCCAGGCCGTCGATATTGGTCAGGTACTGGGGGAATGCGTTGAGTTTCGCTTCGGCCTTTCGCCAGTCGTAGCTGCTCTCCCAATAGCGCACCAGCGCCTGGAGCTTGTCGAGCTGCACTCCCTGGGAACGGTCGGCGGCCGTCTCCCGGTCCGGCCAGCGGGTTGTGCCGAGGCGGCGGCGCAAATCCAGCAGCGCTGTTTCCGGAACCTGGGCGCGGAACGGGCGTATGGCATCGGCCGCCGGGGGCTGCGGCGTGTCGGACTGGGAAAGTGCGGTGATGGGGCGGAGCATCGCGAACGCCGCCAATGCCGCGCCTTTCAACATCAGTGCCCGGCGGGACAGCGTGGAGGAGTTGATCAGGTACAGGATGGCCATGGTCGTGCTTCCTTCCCGGTGCAGGGAGCGGCGCTTGCCTGGCGATCATGACCTCGCCTCGGAATCGGTCCGCTGCAGAGAGACAGCGGCGCCGGGCCGGCGCACTGAAGCCTGGTCGGGCGAAATGGGCGATGGGTAGCAATGGAACTCTAGTGGATGGCGTGGGGAATGCCACGAAGGGGCAGGCCCGGTCCGTTGTTGATTGCCCCCAGCACGGCGTCTGGCAGGGCGCTTCCGTCATGTTGCAGAACCTCGGATGCGGCAGATGCGCTGCAGTCCTTGAACTCGAACGCATGGGATGCCCTGCAGCCTTCAACTTGTTCACTACACTGAGTTCGTTTCGACAGCGCTCCTCCAGAGATCGGGAGAGGCAGGTGGACCTATGGATTGGCACCGGGCGGCGGAGCATTTCCGTATGCGGCGCGGCTCCTGGTGCTTCAATGATCTGAATGGCAGTGCCCGGCTGCGGGGCACGAGTTGAATCGAACCAACTCTCAGCAGCAACGCAAGCAGTCTGTTCGGTGGCACAGGTCACTCGAAGGGTCATGTCGTGCGGTTGCGACCATTTCCAGTTGCCCGGCCATCCACTTGAGTGATGCCATTTCGGCAAGGAGCTTCACATGGTCGATACAACCAGCAATGTGCACCTGGACAAACAGGCTGAGCCTGGTAAGCAGACGCAGGTTGCCGCCTCCAGTGACAAGTTGAAACTCGGGGCGCTGATCGCCCTCGTCGTCGGCTCGATGGTCGGCGGCGGGATCTTCTCCCTTCCTCAGAACATCGCCGCGAGTGCCAGCGCTGGCGCCACCCTGATCGGCTGGCTGATCACCGGCGTCGGCATGCTGATGCTGGCCTTCGTGTTCCAGACCCTGGCCAACCGCAAGCCCAAGCTCGATGGCGGGGTGTATGCCTACGCCAAGGCCGGGTTCGGTGACTACATGGGCTTTTCGTCGGCCTGGGGCTACTGGATCAGCGCCTGGATCGGCAACGTCAGTTACATGGTGCTGCTGTTCAGCACCCTGGGCTTCTTCTTCCCCATGTTCGGGGAGGGCAACACCCTGCCGGCCATCATCTGTGCCTCGGTGCTGCTGTGGCTCCTGCACTTCCTGGTGCTGCGCGGGATCAAGGAGGCCGCCTTCATCAATACCCTGACCACCATCGCCAAGATGGTGCCGCTGGCGCTGTTCATCGTCATCGCCGCCATCGCCTTCAAGCTGGATGTGTTCACCTCCGATTTCTGGGGCGCGGGCAACAGCGACCTGGGCACGGTGATGAACCAGGTCCGCAACATGATGCTGGTGACCGTCTGGGTGTTCATCGGCATCGAGGGGGCGAGCATCTTCTCCGCCCGCGCCGAGAAACGCAGCGACGTCGGCAAGGCCACGGTGGTCGGCTTCGTTGCGGTGCTCCTGCTGCTGGTCCTGGTCAACGTGCTGTCCCAGGGGATCCTGGCGCAGGCCCAGCTGTCCGGCCTGAAGAACCCGTCGATGGCGGGAGTGCTGGAGAGCGTCGTCGGCCATTGGGGCGCCGTCCTCATCAGCGTCGGGTTGATCGTCTCCCTGGCGGGTGCGCTGCTGTCGTGGACCCTGCTGTGTGCCGAGATCCTCTTCGCCAGTGCCCGCGACCACACCATGCCGGCGTTCCTGCGCAAGGAGAACGCCAACGCGGTGCCGGCCAATGCGCTGTGGCTGTCGAACGGGCTGATCCAGCTGTTCCTGATCATCACCCTGTTCAACAGCTCCACCTACCTCAGCCTGCTTTACCTGGCCACCTCGATGATCCTGGTGCCGTACTTCTGGTCCGCGGCTTACGCCCTGCTGCTGGCCTGGCGTCACGAAACCTACGAGCAGGCCCCCGGCGAACGTGGCAAGGACCTGCTGATTGCGCTGATCGCCGTGCTCTACGCCGTGTGGCTGGTTTACGCGGCGGGCGTGCAGTACCTGCTCCTGTCGGCGCTCCTGTATGCGCCGGGCGCGATCCTGTTCGCCAAGGCCAAGCGCGAGCTGGGGCAGCCGGTGTTCACTGCGGTGGAGAAGGTGATCTTCGCGGTGGTGCTGATCGGTGCGCTGATCGCCGGGTATGGCCTGTACAGCGGTTTCCTCAGCCTCTGACTCCGACTCTGACTCTGACAACGGGGTCCCATGGCGGGCGGCGATCCGTCCGCCACGGGTGGTCCGGGGAGGTTGCTGAGGTCCTTCGCAAATACCGTCGTCGCGCTGGTACTGGAGGCCAGCCTGCATCACAGGTGCAATTCACATCACCTGTGAATGCCTGGGCAGTGCGGCGGAAATCGATGCTGCCAGGAGGACAAAGACGGTAGAAATCCACAGGCACATCTCCAGCCCGGAAGTCTGGAATACCCAGCCGGACAGCAGCGTCCCGATCAGCCGGCCCAGGGCGTTGGACATGTAGTAGAAACCCACATCCAGCGACACCCCGTCTTCCTTGGCGTAGCTGACGATCAGGTAGCTGTGCAGCGAGGAATTCACGGCGAACAGCACGCCGTACAGCATCAACCCACCCAGCAGAACGACCTCGGCTGACCCGCCCGCCGCGAGACCAACGGCGATGGCGGCGGGCAGCACCGCCAACGAACAGGCCCAAACGAGCGCCGCACGCCCATCCGGGACATGGCCGCGCCGCTTGCCGGTGATGGCCGGCGCGAGTGACTGGACGATGCCGTAGCCGATGATCCAGGCGGCGAGGAAGCCGCCCACCAGCCAGAAGTCCCAGCCGAACGCTGTACTCAGGTAGACCGGCAGCGCCACCACGAACCAGACATCACGGGCGCCGAAGAGGAACAACCGCGCCGCCGAAAGGATGTTGATCGCCCGGCTCTTGGACAGGATGTCGCGGAACTTCGGCTTGGCCTTGGCCTTGCCCAGATCCTTTTTCAGCATCACGAGGCTACCGAGCCAGATCAGCGAGAGGACCGCTGCCATGGTGACGACCGCACCCTTGAAACCCAACAGAGCCAACAACGCCCCTCCGAGGAAGAAGCCCACCCCCTTCAGCGCGTTCTTCGAGCCGGTGAGGATGGCCACCCACTGGTAAAGGGTGCCCTGCTGGCCGTCCGGCACCAGAAGCTTGATCGAGCTCTTGGCGCTCATCTTGTTGAGATCCTTGGCGATGCCCGACAACGCCTGTGCGCCCATCACCCAGGAGATGGTGAGCCAGGCCGCCGGAACGGCCAACATCAGCAACGCGATGACCTGCAGGCCAAGGCCGATGTTCATGGTGCGGTTCAGCCCCAGGCGCGCACCCAGGTAGCCCCCCACCAGGTTGGTGATGACGCCGAAGATTTCGTAGAACAGGAACAAGGCGGCGATCTGAAGCGGCGTGTAGCCAAGGGTATGGAAGTGCAGCACCACCAACATGCGCAAGGCGCCATCGGTGAGGGTGAAGGCCCAGTAGTTGCCGGTTACCAGCAGGTATTGGCGGACTTCCGTGGAGAGGGCCGACAACGCATTCATGATCGCCATTCGCTCCTGCCTAGCCGGCCAGACCGACCAGGCGCGCCAGTTCGACGGTGCGGTTGGCATAGCCCCACTCGTTGTCGTACCAGGCGTAGAGCTTCACCTGGGTGCCGTTGACCACCATGGTCGACAGCGCATCGATGATCGAGGAGCGCGGATCGGTGCGGTAATCGATGGACACCAGGGGGCGCTCCTCAAACCCGAGGATGCCTTTCAGTTCATTCTCGGCCGCACTCTTCAGCCACTGGTTGACCTCTTCCACCGTGGTTGCGCGTTCCACTTCGAAGACGCAGTCGGTCAGCGAGGCGTTGGCCAGCGGCACCCGCACGGCGTGGCCATTCAGGCGCCCGCGCAGCTCGGGGAAGATTTCCGCAATGGCCGTGGCGGAGCCGGTGGTGGTGGGAATCAGGCTCATACCCGAGGCGCGAGCGCGACGCAGATCCTTATGCGGCTGGTCGAGGATGCTCTGGGTGTTGGTCAGGTCATGGATGGTGGTGATCGAGCCGTGGCGGATGCCGAGCTTCTCGTGGATCACCTTGACCACGGGTGCCAGGCAGTTGGTGGTGCAGGACGCGGCGGTGACGATGCGGTGCTCGGCAGGGTCGAACAGGTGCTGGTTGACGCCCATGACGACATTCAGCGCGCCCCTCTCCTTCACCGGGGCGCTCACCACCACTCGTTTCACGCCCTGGTCGAGGTAGGCCTGGAGCACCGCGACGGTCTTCATCTTGCCGCTGGCCTCGATCACCAGATCGCAATCCGACCAATCGGTGTCGGCGATGGCCTTGTTGGCAGTGACCTGGATGCGCTTGCCGCCGATCATCATGCAATCGCCCTCGGCACTGGCCTCGTGGTGCCAGCGGCCGTGTACCGAGTCGAAGTTCAGCAGATGCGCGAGGGTCGCCGCGTCACCCGCCGGGTCATTGATACGGACGAACTCGAACTCCGGCCAGCCCCAGGCGGCGCGCAGCGCCAGACGACCGATACGACCGAGACCGTTGATACCGACTTTGATACTCATGCTCATGTTCTCAGTTGTCTGTTGAGAGAAAAAAGGAGTCCCTGGCTGATCGGCGCGGGTCCTGCCATCGGGGCAGGCGCTCAGCAGCAGGAGGCTGCCCGCTCGGGGCGATCACCCATGGCATCCAGGCGCTGGGCGTCGGGCGCCAGCCAGTGCAGGTTGGCATCCAGCGCGATGCTCAGCACGCGGCGTACCCAGTCCGGGAGATCGGGGTGCAAGCGGTAGTACACCCATTGGCCTTGGCGCCGATCTGCCAGCAGCCCACAGGTGCGCAGTTGCGCAAGATGGCGCGAAATCTTCGGCTGGCTCTCGTCCAGGGCACTGGTCAGCTCGCACACGCACAACTCTTCCTCGCGCGTGATCAGGAGCATCAGGCGCACACGGGTCTCGTCGGCCAGGCATTTGAATACGGTCGTGGGGGTGAAGTGGTCAGCCATGGCGGCCTCCGCGTGGGCATTCACTTTATGGGTCGGATCGCACAGGCCAGCAGATGTGGATTACAGGAGGCATGGTCGAACATCATGGTTCCCGATTGTATATGGGAAAACGAATATATGGAATTTCGAATATGATGCAAGCGCTTGAGGGAG
>RCUT01001380.1_pt1 | contig 11664 bp, 10 predicted proteins | sample 2166171 | NCBI WGS metagenome assembly RCUT01 (sample SAMN09932757, study PRJNA488358) | compost metagenome | isolation source: compost soil in 4-hydroxybenzoic | place: Germany: Experimental Botanical Garden
GAGGAATATTCGAACACCCGTCAGGTTGAAGAAGCACTCGCCCGTCTGGTGGAAGCCTATTATGCGCTTGGCCTGACGTCTGAAGCGCAGATGGCTGCATCGGTGCTGGGCAAGAACTTCCCAGACAGCCGCTGGTATAAGGATTCTTACAAGCTCTTACAGAGCGGTGGTCTTGAGCCACGTGAGAATGGCGGTTCGTGGCTCGCCAAGGCCTCGGCACTCATCACGGGTGGCGGCGCCTAAGCCGATACCCGCATGCTGTCGCACCTGTCGATCCGCGATATTGTCCTGATTGAAAGGCTCGACATCGAGTTCAAGACCGGCTTGTCCGTACTTACGGGCGAGACCGGTGCGGGCAAATCCATCTTGCTCGATTCGTTGTCGCTGGCGCTTGGCGCACGCGGCGACGCTTCTCTGGTCCGCCATGGTGCGGATCAGGGGCAGGTGACTGCCGTATTTGATGTGCCCGGCATACACCCTGCGAGAAATTTTCTCCGCGAAAATGGTTTTGACGATGATGGCGACGTTATCCTGCGTCGCCTCCAGATGGGTGACGGGCGCACGCGCGTCTTCATCAACGATCAGGCTGCAAGCGTTGCGCTGCTGCGTGAGCTGGGCAAGCGGCTTGTGGAAATCCACGGTCAGCATGATGACCGTGCGCTGATCGATACCGATCTTCACCGTACATTGCTGGATGCCTTTGGCGGGCTTGATACCGAGACTGGTGTCGTTCGCGAACGATACAAGGCATGGCGCGATGCTGAAAACGCCTTGTCGAAACATCGTGCGCGCGTTGAGCAGGCGGAACGCGAAGGCGATTACCTGCGCTCATCTGTTGCAGAGCTGACCAAGCTTGATCCGCAGCCCGGCGAGGAAGAAGAACTCGCAGAACGCCGCGCTATCATGATGAAATCGGAAAAAATCGCCGGTGATGTGAACGAAGCGGGCGAGCTTCTGTCGGGCAATGGTTCGCCGGTGCCTACACTTGCAAGCCTCGTGCGTCGTTTGGAACGTAAAATTCCGGAAGCGCCGCATCTTCTTGAACCAGTCTGCAAGGCAATTGATGAGGCGCTTAACAGTCTGGCGCTGGCGCAGGACGGTATTGACCATGCCATGCGGGAAATCGATTTTGACCCGCGTGTGCTGGAACAGGTCGAGGAGAGACTTTTTGCTCTCAGAGCCGCTGCGCGCAAATATTCTGTTGCGGTTGAAGGCTTGCCAGCACTGCGTGACAAGATGGACGCGGACCTCGCTGATCTCGATGCGGGTGCAGAAAAGCTGATCCAGCTGGAGGCGCAGGCAACCGAAACGCGTGCTTCTTACGATACTGCGGCGAAGGCTCTGTCTGAACGCCGCAAGGACACCGCTGATCATCTCAAATCCGCTGTCATGGCAGAGCTTCCGGCACTCAAGCTGGAACGCGCCGAGTTTATCGTGGAAATGACGACCGATACCAATGCGCGTGCCGCCGAAGGTATCGATACGGTCGAATATTGGGTTCGTACCAATCCGGGCACACGGGCTGGCCCGATGATGAAGGTTGCTTCAGGTGGCGAGCTTTCGCGCTTCCTGCTGGCGCTGAAAGTGGCGCTTGCAGATCGCGGTTCGGCTCCGACGCTTGTGTTTGACGAAATCGATACCGGTGTGGGCGGTGCGGTTGCCGATGCCATTGGTCAGCGCTTAGCGCGGCTTTCATCGCGTGTGCAGGTGCTTTCCGTCACCCATGCACCGCAAGTGGCCGCGCGTGCCTCTACGCATTTTCTGATTGCGAAATCCGCGACCAATGAAGATCGCATGTCGACATCGATCCGTTCGATTGGTGTCGATGAACGACAGGAAGAAATCGCGCGTATGCTCGCCGGTGCCAGCATCACCGATGAAGCGCGTGCAGCAGCCGAGCGTTTGCTGGCCGAGAACAGCGCATTGGCTAACTAATACGCTGTCAGCAGTCTGTGTGCGATTTGCTGTTTTCATAGGCGCAGCCTCATTTCTTGGTTATGTTGGGCAAAATTGAATCAGCAGGTTTTGCCACGCATATGTCCGATATCTCCGTTGAAAAACTGACCGACCTTGAAGCCGTAGCAGAACTGGAGCGGCTGGCGCGTGCAATTGCGCATCATGATGAGCTTTATCATGCCAATGACAGGCCGGAGATTTCGGATGCGGACTATGATGCACTGAAACGGCGCAATGATGCCATTGAAGAGCGCTTTCCACATTTGGTGCGGGCAGACAGTCCTTCCTTGCGCGTTGGAAGTACGCCTGTTTCCAAGTTCGCACAGGTTGTCCATGCGCGTCCGATGCTTTCGCTTGGCAACGCGTTTTCGGATGAAGATGTGCAGGATTTTGTCGGCAGCGTTTATCGCTTTCTCGGACAGTTGCCAGACAATTCCATTGCCTTTACGGCTGAGCCGAAGATTGACGGGCTTTCCATGTCGATCCGCTATGAGAATGGTATTCTCGTTAGTGCTGCTACACGTGGTGATGGCACGACCGGCGAAAATGTAACCGCCAATATCCGGACCATCGGCGAGATTCCGAATAAGCTTCCGGCGGGTGTTCCAGCGGTCGTGGAAGTTCGTGGTGAGGTCTATATGGCCAAGAGCGACTTTCTCGCGCTCAACGAGCAAATGGTGGCAGAAGGCAAGCAAACCTATGTCAATCCGCGTAACACCGCAGCGGGCTCGTTGCGCCAGCTGGATGCGAAGGTCACGGCAAGCCGTAAGCTGAGGTTTTTCGCTTATGCTTGGGGTGAGATGTCGGAAATGCCTGCCGACACACAGCACGGCATGGTCGAAGTGTTCGCCAAGTGGGGCTTCCCGGTAAATCCACTGACAAAACGTTTGCAGAGTGCGGACGAGCTGATTGCACATTATCGCGCCATTGGTCTCGAACGTGCCAGTCTCGATTATGATATTGACGGTGTCGTCTACAAAGTGGATCGGCTCGATCTGCAAACGCGACTTGGTTTCCGGTCGCGTAGCCCGCGCTGGGCCATTGCGCATAAATTCCCGGCAGAGCAGGCAACCACGATCCTGCGCGGCATCGACATTCAGGTTGGACGTACAGGCGCGCTAACGCCGGTTGCCCGCCTTGAGCCTATTACCGTCGGCGGTGTGGTCGTAACCAACGCGACGCTGCATAACGAGGATTATATCAAGGGCATTGGCCTCAAGGGTGAACGCATCCGCGAGGACGATCATGATATTCGTATTGGCGATACGGTCATTGTGCAGCGCGCAGGAGACGTCATTCCGCAGATTGTTGATATTGTGCTCGAAAAGCGTCCCGCTGATGCTGTGCCGTTCAATTTCCCGCATGAATGTCCGGTCTGTGGTAGCCATGCCGTGCGTGAGGAAGGCGAGGCGGTCTATCGGTGCACGGGTGGCCTGACCTGTGCTGCACAGGCAGTCGAACGCATTCGTCATTTTGTGTCGCGTAATGCGTTCGATATTGAGGGCCTTGGCGAAAAGCAGGTCGAGTTCTTCTTCCATGCAGACGATGACAGTCTGAAAATCAAATCGCCTGCCGATATTTTTACGCTGCAGGATCGTCAATCTGGTTCGCTTAAAAAGCTTGAGAACATCGAGGGCTTTGGCGCGACCTCCGTGAAGAAGCTCTACGACGCGATCAATGCTCGACGTGAGATTGCTTTGCATCGCTTCCTGTTTGGCCTTGGTATCCGTCATGTTGGTGAAGTGAATGCCAAGCGCTTTGCGAAGGCCTATCTGACTTATGAAAAGTTTGCAGAAGCGGCGAAAACCGCAGTTCCGCCAAAACAAGGCGACCGTACCGATAAGGGTAATGAAGCCTGGCAGGATCTGATTGCCGTTGAAGGCATTGGCGCCATCGTTGCGGAAGCCGTGGTCGATTTTTATGCGGAGCCACACAATTGGGAAGTTCTGAAAGAATTACGCAATAAAGTAACACCGCTCGATGAAGTGGCACGCATTGCAACCGGTTCGCCGGTTGAAGGCAAGACAGTTGTGTTCACTGGCAGTCTCGAGCGCATGTCGCGCGATGAGGCCAAGGCCATGGCTGAGCGCCATGGTGCTAAGACGGCGGGTTCTGTTTCCAAGAAAACTGATCTTGTTGTTGCAGGGCCGGGTGCCGGATCGAAACTTACGAAGGCATCGGAACTAGGCATCGACGTGATTGATGAAGATGCTTGGCTCAAGCTGGTTGGAGAGGGTTGATGGCTCCGTTCAAAGGTTTCGGCGACAAGGCTATTCCGTTCCTCAAAGCGCTTGATTTTCATCAGAACCGCGAGTGGTTTGTTGAAAACAAGGACTTGTTTGAAGAGCACCTGAAGGAGCCGCTTGGCGATCTGGTTGAGGAGCTGACGGCGCGCTTTGAAAAAGTGGGACTGCCCTTTAAGGGGGACCGTGTGAAGTCGCAATTCCGTATCAAACGGGACACGCGTTTTTCTCATGACAAAGCACCCTATAATCGTCATTTGTCGGCATTGCTTTCAAACTCTGGCACCAAATGGGATGAGAGCGGTTGCTTTTATGTCTGCATCGGTTTGCCGGGCGTGCGCGATTGCTATGCTGGCGTGGCGTGGTGGGGACCGAAGAAAGAGCTGTTGCAGGCCATCCGCGAAGCAATTGTCGAAAAGCCGGATGAGTATCGCGCTGTTGTGGCAAAGCTCAGGAAAAGCGGTTTGCAGATCAGTGATAGTGATCGGCTGAAGCGTACGCCGCGTGGCTTTGATACCGTGACCGATGAGGATCTTCTTGAAGCGATCCGCAACCGGCATTTTGCTGTTCGTCTGGAGATCGATCCAGAGAGCATCACCCATGCCGACCTTGCGGACCGGCTGGTGAAGTTTGCTGAACAGGCGTGTCCGCTGATCGACTGGATCAAGAAGATCGAAGGCACTGTTCCTCAAGCATCAGAATAATGCATTGATGCATCACGCATTTTAATAGGTGATGCTGAAATGCTGCTGATCACGGGCAATTTATTGCTTGAGATTCTTATAGTATGATTTTTCGCGAAAACTGATTTCAACTTGGTGCAAAATTTCCTAAGCCACTCTCATACCAAGGCACTGAGATGCTCACGCACCACGCTTTGGTATGATTGAGGAGTGATTTTCGTGGATCAGGGTTTTCGGCCAGCACCGGCTTCAGCACGCAGCGACTTTTGGGTCGGTGTCAAACGCGGTCTGCCCATTGTTGCAGCTAGCGCGCCATTCGGCCTACTGTTCGGTGCTGTGGCACTCGACAATGGCCTGTCGATCAGTGAAGCCGTGTTTATGAGCGCAATGCTCTATGCGGGTGCAAGCCAGATGGTCGGGCTTGATCTTTTCGGTCAGAATATTGCGCCATGGATGATTGTTCTATCGATCTTTGCGGTCAATTTTCGCCATGTGCTTTATTCGGCGACCGTTGGTCGGCGTATCAGTCATTTCACATTCATGCAGAAGGCTGCTGCCTTCTTTCTGCTGGTCGATCCACAATATGCCGAAGTGGAAATTCGGGCTGAGGCGGGCCGGAAAATCAGTTTTGCCTGGTATATGGGCATGGGTCTCACGATCTATATCTGCTGGCTTCTTGAGACGCTTATCGGCGCGCTGTTTGGTAATCTGATTAGCAATCCCTATGCGCTTGGTATCGACTTCCTGTTGCCGATCTATTTTCTTGGCATGGTGATGAGCTTCCGCCACCGCGAGCATTGGTGGCCTGTGGTCATCGTCAGTGCGATTTGCGCGATCATTGCTTATAAGCTTGTCGGCTCGCCATGGCATGTGACGCTGGGTGCCATAGGTGGCGTTGTGCTTGCAGCCGTCCTCGCAAAGCCGCAAACAGGGGAGGCATAAGGCCATGTCTACAACGATCTGGATCATTCTTGCAGGCGCTGTTTGCACCTATCTCACCCGCGTCGGCGGACATCTTATTTTATCGCGATTTGAGCGTGTGCATTACCGTATCGAAGCAGCATTGAATGCAGTGCCTGCAGCAGTTTTGACGGCAATCGTTGCAGCACCTGCATCGGATCACGGCTGGCGCGAACTGCTTGTGCTTGTCTTCTGCGTGCTGCTCTCGCTGCGCGTGGGCATGATGACGATGTTTTTTGCAGGCGCAGCGCTGTTGATCGCGCTGCGCCACTTTTTTCCGGGTTAAAGAGCAGCCGTAGCTGCCTCCAGCCACTTGGCCTGTGTGCCATCGAGATGGCCGATAAGCTTCTCACGCACACTTGCATGATAGGCGTTCAGCCAATCGAGCTCTTCCTGCGTAAGCAGTGACTTGTCGATAAGGCGCCGGTCGATGGGGCAGAAGGTGAGCGTTTCAAAGCTCATCATCGGCAGTTCGCCGCCTGCCGGCACTTCCGCCTCCTTCACGATAATCAGGTTTTCGATGCGGATGCCGTAAGCGCCGGGCTTGTAATAGCCAGGTTCATTGGAAAGGATCATGCCGGGCAGAAGCTCGTGTGCGCCCTTCTTGGAAATGCTCTGTGGGCCTTCATGGACCGACAGGTAGCTACCGACGCCGTGACCGGTGCCGTGAGCATAGTCAAAGCCCTGTTTCCAGAGCGCGATACGCGCCAGCACGTCGATGTCCTGTCCGCGCGTGCCTTTCGGGAAGCGAGCGGTGGTGATCGCAATCATGCCTTTCAGAACGAGCGTGAAAGAGCGGATCGTTTCTGGAGTAATCGTACCAACGGCAACCGTGCGCGTGATGTCGGTCGTGCCGTCGCGATACTGTGCACCAGAATCAATAAGATAGAGCTCACCATCTTCGAGTTTGCGGTTTGTATCTGTGTTGACGCGGTAGTGGATGATTGCGCCGTCCGGACCTGCACCGGAAATCGAATCGAAGGAAAGCTCTTCGAGCGGCATCTGGAAATCGCGACCAGCCTTGTCGCGGCTTGCTTCAAGCTGCTGTGCGGCCGAGATTTCATCAACCGTGCCAGGTGTTTTGCCATCAAGCCAGGATAGGAAATTGACCATGGCCACGCCATCGCGCTCGTGGGCGGAGCGGGAGCCGTCGAGTTCAGCCTTGTTCTTAATTGCGCGGGGCAGGCGGGCAGGATCCTTGCCATGGATCACGCTACCCCCTGCGGCTTCCACGGCAAGGCGCAGCTTTTCTGCAGCGAGCGCCGGATCGAGCAGGATGGTTTCGCCTTGTGCCGCACGCGCGCTCAGGTGGCCTTCAAGCTTGGCAGGTTCGCAGAGTTTGGCAAGCTGCGTGAGATAGGCGCGCGGTTCGATGGCAAGCTTACGCTCGTCGATGAACAGTTCTGGCTCGCCAGTTGCGGGGATAATCGCAAAGCTCAACGGTAGTGGAGTATTGGAGACGTCTTTGCCACGAATGTTGAACACCCATGCCACCGATGACGGATCGGTCAGTACAGTTGCGTTTGCGCCTGCACTTGCCACGGCTTTCTGCATGTCCTTGATTTTATCTTCGGCCTCATGACCAGCAAAGCGGGCAGGTTGAATAGTGACCGGTGCAAGAGGTGCCTCCGGCTGATCGTCCCATATGAGGTCCACCAGATTATGCGCAACCGGCACGAGCTTGCCGCCCTGATTTTCCAGAGCTTCTCGCAGTGCCGCCGCTTCGGAAATCGTGTGCAGCCATGGATCAAAACCAATCGTCAGGCCCTTGCCGTTTTCCGCGAGCCAGCTGGCAGGCGGATTGGTGACAAGGCTTTCATAAGAAAAAACGTTGCCGTCGGTCTGATTGCGTACCTGCAGCTCGTAACGGCCGTCGATGAAAATATAGGCCTGCTTTTTCATGATCAGTGCAGCGCCAGCCGAGCCCGTAAAGCCTGTGAGCCAGCTCAGGCGCTGGGCGCGGGGCGGTACATATTCGCCCTGATGTTCATCGGCGCGCGGAACGAGAAAGCCATCAAGGCTCTGCTCGGCCAGCTTCGCGCGTAGCAAAGCTACACGCGGTGCACCGTTGGCCGGATTGGTGGTTACATCAAAAGTCTGAAAAGCCATGAGCGTAACTCGCAAAAAATAAGGAAAGCAGCGTGATTTCAGATGGTCACTATTTCAGATGGCCATTATTTCAGATGGATTGTGACCCAGCCTTCGCGATGAAAGGTTTTCTCGTGGGTAAGACCCTGCGCCTGATAGGCTGCAAGCACCATATCATGCTGGCTGTCGAGGATGCCCGAAAGGATGATCGAACCGCTTGGTGCGAGGTGCGATTTCAGCGAAGGCGCAAGTTCCATCAGAGGATTGGCAAGAATATTGGCGACGATCAGATCGAATGGTGTGTAGGAACGAAAGATCGGATGGTCGAAGCCTTCAGCCGTCGCGGTGACGACGTGTTCGCTCACACCATTGAGAACGGTGTTTTCGGCGGCAACGGTGACTGCAATCGGGTCTATATCGGTGGCAAGAACCGGGATCGGTGCAAGTTTCGCGATAGCGATTGCCAGCACCGCGCTTCCTGTTCCAAGATCAAGCGCATTGGTTGGATGCTCGCGCTCAACCACTTCCTCAATCATTTCAAGGCAGCCGGATGTGGTGCCATGGTGGCCAGTACCAAAAGCAAGTCCGGCATCGATCAAAATCGGAATTTCGTTTGGCTGCAGCTTGTCGCGATCATGCGAGCCATGCACGAAGAAGCGGCCCGCACGAACAGGCTTCAGGCCTTCGAGCGAATGTGTCACCCAATCAATATCCGGCAGCTCTTCAGTTTCAAACTTGCCCGCGCCCACCAGTGCATCGATGCGTGCTGCAAGTTCTTCCGCGCCATCTTCGGTATAGACGGAAACTTCGGAAATCTGGCGGTCTTCATCGATCTCGGTGATTGCGATCGGGAAGCCGTCATCCTCGAACGCGCGTTCGAGAATGTCATAGATTCGTTCGGCTTCCGTCTTGTCCACTGAGAAGAAGAGGCGTGATTGGGGCATGGATAAAAACTCTCTAAAAGATTCAGAGTAGTTCTTTAACCGTTTGCGCGGCCCTTTGCCAGATTCTTCAACTTTTGCAGCGCTGTATCTGCGTTCTCCTGATAAGCGATAGTGCCGCGGAAGCGTCCGCCCTTGTCGAGCAGAAACACGGAAGCCGTGTGATCCACGGTATATTCACCGTCTTCGGTTGGAACCTTCTTCGCATAAATGTGGTAGGACTTGACCACTTCGGCAACGTTTGCAGGCGTGCCGGTTACGCCAATGATGCGGTCAGACACGTTGCCGACATAGGTTTTCATGATTTCCTGCGTATCGCGTTCCGGATCTACAGAGATGAAATACGCTTTAATATCAGCGGCTTCTGGACCAAGCTGTTTCAGATAGCCATCAAGCTCATAAAGCGTGGTTGGGCATACATCCGGGCAATGGGTGAAGCCGAAGAAAACCAGAGATGGGGTGGCGCGCAGATCTTTTTCAGTAAAAGGCTGTCCATCCATCGCGACGAGATTAAACGATCCGCCGAAAGGCTCGTCGGCTGCATTGCGATCACGCAGCATGTTGAAGCCAGCCGCACCGACAATTACGATGATGAAGGCGAAGATGAAGATGGGCAGGAATTTTTTCATGTCCAGTCAGCCTTGAATTTTGTTTTGCGTTTATCGCACATAAGCGCGCTAATTAGAATTTACATCGATCTGCGACAGGAAGGCGCTTATATGCAAGCTCTAACTCGCTACTGCAAACGATGTTGGAACGATAAACTCAGTCTAGCAGAATACAAAGATTTCAGAAAGTTTTGAAATGACGCAGGGTGAAGACCTCCGTTTCCAGAATAGCGAACCGCGTATTCATTCAACAGCGCAGCTCAAAGCTTCCAAACTGGGCCGTTATGCCGACATTGGCGAGCGGGTGATCCTGCGTGAAGTGACCGTCGGCGATTTCACCTATTTTGAGCGAAATGGTGAGGGGATCTACGCCGATATTGGAAAATTCTGCTCGATTGCGGCCAATGTGCGTATCAACGCGCTTGAGCATCCGATGGAGCGGCTGACGACGCATAAGGTAAGTTACCGCCCGAACGAGTATTTCCGTTACCTGGGTGTTGATGGCGATTTTCGCGCAAGGCGGCAGGCGAAGCGTGTCACAATCGGCAATGATGTGTGGATCGGTCATGGTGCGGTGATCACACCCGGCGTGACAATTGGTCATGGCGCGGTGATCGGGGCGAATGCTGTGGTGACAAAAGATGTAGCGCCTTATCACGTCGTGGGTGGGGTTCCGGCACGCGTCATCCGCAAGCGCTTCGACGACAAGGTCATCGAGAAACTGCTCAAACTTTGCTGGTGGGATTGGCCGGTGGAAAAGCTATATGAGGCGGTGCCGGACATTCAGGCGCTTGAAATCGAAGCATTTCTGGAAAAATGGGGCGGTTAGGCACACTTCACTTGCGATGCCCGATTTGCTTCGCCATTTTACATATGGAAACTGCTGGAGATATCGAATGTCGAAAATGAACAAGCTCGCCGGACTGCTGGTTGCCCCAATGTTACTGCTCGGTGCCTCAGCCGCCGTGTCTGCCGAGGAGGTTGGTCAGGTTGGTGTGGACTGGCTTGGCAATGACATTGTGATCGATGCGGTGCCTGACCCGAAGGTGAAGGGTGTGACCTGTCATCTTGCGTCATTCTCTCGCGGAATGATTGACCGTTTGCAGAAGGGCAACTGGTTCGAAGATCCGTCCAATGCGTCGATTTCTTGCGAGCAAACGGGACCAATCAGTATTGGTGACATCAAGCTGGGCAAGGGCGGCGAGAGGGTCTTTTCTGAGCGAACAAGCCTGATTTGGAAGAAGCTGGTCATCACGCGTATCTATGATCAGAAAAACAATACGCTGCTCTATCTCGCGCATGCAACACAGGTGCAGGACGGCTCGGCCAAGACATCGCTGTCGACCGTTCCGCTGTTCAAAGGTGATGTGACCTGGGAAAATGGAAAGCCGGAGTAATCTCCGGCTATCACCGTTTTTATCGCTCAGGCGCGCTGAACAAAACTGTCGAGAACGCGCTTTTGTCCGGCCTTGTCGAAATCGATGGTCAGCTTGTTGCCATCGATTGTTGCGATTGTTCCATTGCCAAACTTGATGTGGAACACGCGGTCGCCGACGAAAAAGTCCGACGGCTTGTCGGCCACCGCTTTCGCAACCAGTTCGCCATCAATCGTACGGCCTTTGACAGAACCACGACCGGCACCGAAACCGGAGTCCGTTTCGCCATAGCCGATGCGTTCTACATTGGCTCCGGAGCGTGAGCCCCAATTGTTGCGTGTCGCATCCGTGCGGTTCTGTTGTGCGCGTTGCCAGCCGGGCGTTGAATAGGTGTTCTGGAATGGATCGGCCTTGTCGAAGCGCGATTGTCCATAACCGCTATTGCCGTAGCCACCGTAATTGCCTTCCATCTCGGCCACTTCCACATGCGGCTCAGGAAGCTCTTCCAGAAAGCGTGATGGAATGGTCGACTGCCACATGCCGTGGATACGACGGTTGGAAACGAACCAGATATGCAGGTTCTTTTTGGCGCGCGTGACGCCGACATAGGCGAGGCGGCGCTCTTCTTCCAAGCCCGAACGCCCGCCTTCATCCAGCGCACGCTGGTGCGGGAACAGTCCTTCCTCCCAACCGGGCAGGAAGACGGTTTCAAATTCGAGACCTTTGGCGGAGTGGAGCGTCATGATGTTGACGGCATCCATATCTTCGTTCTTCTCAGCATCCATGACGAGCGCGACATGCTCAAGGAA
>RCUT01001382.1_pt1 | contig 11642 bp, 10 predicted proteins | sample 2166171 | NCBI WGS metagenome assembly RCUT01 (sample SAMN09932757, study PRJNA488358) | compost metagenome | isolation source: compost soil in 4-hydroxybenzoic | place: Germany: Experimental Botanical Garden
GTCTGTTACTCGGTCACCGAACCGAGCGTGTTGGAACTGTCGTCCTTCGGACGCTCACCTTCCGGCTGGCTGCCGGTGGTCATGTAATAGATCGTCTCGGCGATATTGGTGGCGTGGTCGCCGATACGCTCGATGTTCTTGGCGCAGAACAGAAGATGCGTGCAGGTGGTGATGTTGCGCGGATCTTCCATCATGTAGGTCAGAAGCTCACGGAAGAGCGACGTATACATGGCGTCGATTTCCTCGTCGCGCTCGCGGATGGCATTGGCCTTCTCGGCGGAACGCGTGGAATAGACGTCGAGGACTTCCTTGAGCTGCACCAGCGCAAGCTCCGACAGGTGCTCTATGCCGCGGGCGAGCTTGCGCGGCACACCGGTTCCGGCAACCGCGATCACACGCTTGGCAGTGTTCTTGCCAAGGTCGCCAACGCGTTCAAGGTCGCCGGCGATACGCAGCGTGCCGATGATCTCGCGAAGGTCGGCCGCCATCGGCTGGCGTCTGGCGATGGTGACGATGGCCTTGTCGCCGATCTCGCGCTCGGAATGATCGAGGATCGCGTCATCGGAAATGACCTTCTGAGCGAGCGCGGCGTCGGAATTGACGAGCGCACGCACGGCATCGGCGCACATCTGTTCCGCGAGACCGCCCATTTCGGCGATGCGGCGCGTCAGGAATTTCAGTTCGTCGTCATAGGCCGACAGGATATGCGAATGGGTCGTTGTCTGTGTCATGGTCTAGTCCTCCGGCTTGGCCTGCATGCGCGTACCCGGAAGCGGGCACGGCAGAGGCACCAGTCTTGTTCGGTTTCGATAAAGCGCCGGCCGGGATCAGCCGAAGCGGCCCATGATGTAGTCCTGCGTGCGCTGGTCGTCCGGATTGGTGAACATCTTGTCGGTTTCGTTTTCTTCGACAAGATGACCAAGGTGGAACATGGCCGTGCGCTGGGAAACACGCGCCGCCTGCTGCATGGAGTGCGTAACGATGACGATGGTGTAATTGGTACGCAGCTCGTGGATCAATTCCTCGACCTTGGCGGTCGCGATCGGGTCCAGCGCCGAGCAGGGCTCGTCCATCAGGATCACTTCCGGGCTGACGGCAACCGCGCGCGCGATGCACAGGCGCTGCTGCTGACCGCCGGAAAGGCCGGTGCCGGACTCCAGCAGGCGATCCTTCACTTCGTTCCAGAGACCCGCCTTCTGCAGGCTGTGCTCGACGATCTGGTCCATATCCGCCTTGTTGCGGGCAAGACCGTGGATACGCGGGCCATAAGCGATGTTCTCGTAGATCGACTTCGGGAAGGGGTTCGGCTTCTGGAACACCATGCCGACGCGGGCGCGCAATTCCACGACGTCGATCGCCTGATCGTAGATATCGTCGGTATCGAGCGTGATCTTGCCGGTGACCCGGCAACCGTCGATCGTGTCGTTCATACGGTTCAGGGTGCGCAGGAAGGTGGATTTACCGCAGCCGGACGGGCCGATAAGCGCGGTCACCGTATTTTCCCGAACGTTGAGGTTCACGTCGTAAAGCGCGCGCTTTTCGCCGTAATAAACCGAAACGTCCTTGCCGATCATCTTGTATGAGACTTCATTCATTTTCTTGTCCAGCGCCTTTTCAACTGCTGCTTCCGACAACATGTTCATTGCTCAATCTCCCTCTACCAGCGCCGCTCGAAGCGGCGACGCAACAGGATTGCGCCAACATTCATGACGATGAGGAACAAAAGCAGGATGATGATAGCGCCGGATGTCCTTTCGACAAAGGCGCGCTCGGCTTCGTTCGCCCACATGTAAATCTGCACCGGCAGGGCCGTGGACGGATCCATCGGCGTTGTCGGGTAATTCGCAACGAATGCCACCATGCCGATCAGGAGCAGCGGCGCCGTTTCGCCCAGCGCGTGGGCGAGACCGATGATGGTGCCGGTCAGAATGCCGGGCATGGCGAGCGGCAGCACATGGTGGAAGATCGTCTGCATCTTGGAAGCGCCGAGGCCGAGGGCTGCGGCGCGGATAGACGGCGGCACGGCTTTCAGGGCAGCGCGGGTCGCGATGATAATCGTCGGCAGGGTCATCAGCGTCAGGACGAGACCGCCGACCAGCGAAGCCGAGCGCGGAAAGCCCATGAAGTTGATGAAGACGGAGAGGCCGAGCAGACCGTAAACGATCGAAGGAACAGCCGCGAGATTGTTGATATTCACCTCGATAAGATCCGTCAGACGGTTCTTCGGGGCGAATTCCTCGAGATAGATCGAGGCCGCGACGCCGATCGGCAATGACAGCACCAGCACGATCAGCATCATGTAGAAGGAACCGATCAGCGCCACGCCGACACCCGCCGCTTCCGGACGGCTCGAAGCGCCGTTGACGAAAATGCCGGTGTTGAAATGTTTGCCGAGCTGGCCGCTTTCGGCGAGCTGGTTCATCCAGCCGAGCTGCTGGTTCGAGATACGGCGATTGGCTTCATCGGCGGTCATATCGACCTGGCCCTTGAAGGCGCTGTCGACGTCGCCCGAGGCCAGGAGCGTGACCGTGCGCGTGGTGCCGATGACGGCGGGATCGGCGACGACGATGTCGCGAAGCTGCGTGCGCACGCTGTCGGAGATCAAGAGGTTGACGGCACGAAGACCGGCGCGGTCCGTCGGCGCAACACCAAGGACCTTGGCGACCGCGTCACGGGCAACAACGGGATAATTGGCCGTCATCAGCTTCGCCGGATTGGTGGCGCGCTCATTTTTCGGATCGATGATCTGTTCGGAAAACTCGACCGGAACGGTGATCATCGTCTGCTGGAAGGCGGTGTAACCCTTGGAAACCACCGAGAAGAGCAGCAAGAAGAGAAAGATGAGGCCGAAGGAAATCGCTGCCATGCCGTAAGCACGGAAGCGGCGTTCGGCGGCATAACGGCGCTTGATGCCGATATCACGGCGCGTGGCCCTGTTCGCGGCGTTCGCGCCGGCTGCGGGAGAGACGATGTCGGTCATTCATATTGCTCCCGGTATTTGCGCACGATGTAAAGCGCGTAGATATTCAGGCAAAGCGTGATGGCGAAAAGCGTGATGCCGAGCGCAAAGGCGACCAGCGTCTGCGGCGAGGTGAATTCAAGGTCGCCGGTCAGCTGGCTGACGATCTTGACCGTCACGGTGGTCATGGGCTCGAATGGATTGAGCTGCAGGCGGGCCGCAACGCCGGCCGCGAGAACCACGATCATGGTTTCGCCGATGGCGCGCGATGCCGTCATCAGCACAGCGCCGACGATGCCGGGAAGAGCGGCGGGAACGATGACCCTCTTGATGGTTTCGGACCGCGTGGCGCCGAGACCGAGGGAACCGTCACGCAGCGAGCGTGGCACGGCGGTGATGATATCGTCCGACAGCGACGAGACATAGGGGATCAGCATGATGCCCATGACGAAGCCGGCGGTGATGACGCTCTGCGCCTGGATGAAGTTGGCGTAATTACCCGTCGCCAGACCATTGATCTGCGTGGAAATGTCTCTGAGGAAAGGACCAACCGTCGTCAGCGCGAAGAAGCCGTAGACGATGGTGGGGATGCCGGCGAGCACTTCGAGCAGCGGCTTTGCCACGGAGCGCAGACGCGGCGAGGCATATTCGGACATGTATATCGCCGAAAACAGACCCACGGGAACCGCGACCAGCATGGCGACGAAGCCGATGTAAAGCGTACCTGCGAGCAGCGGGATCAGGCCGAACTGGCCGGAGGAGTCGGTCGCACCGGCTGCCGCAAAACGCGGATCCCATACCGTTCCGAAGAAGAACTGGTGCGCCGGGACCATGGTGAAGAACTGGATCGCCTCCGTCAGCATCGACAGGACGATACCGATGGTCGTGAGGATAGCGATGGACGAGGCGACGAGCAGGGCCGCGAGAATGACCTTCTCGACCTGGTTGCGCGCCCGGAAGCGCGGCGCGATCGCACGCAGCGCATAGGCGCCGCCGCCGAGCGCGGCCAGCAGCACGACGGCAATCATCGCGATGCGGCTGGTGGAGGTCATGCCGTTGAGCGTCTGGGCGGCATCGACCATGAAGCGCTCGGGATCACCGGCGATCGCCACACCCTTCGATGCCAGAAGAGGCCGGACCGCAGCCGTATCGGCCTCAACCTGAGCGGTTTCTTCCGGCGTCAGCCGCTGAAGACCGCGGGCGATGGAGGTCACCATACCATAGGTCAGGCTCTGCTGCGCTTCGGATTGCGCCCGCACGTCCTCGGGGAAATTACCGCGCACCGCCGATGTGACGAACAGGGGGCTGATAACGAGCCAGGCACAGAGAATGAACGCCGCGGGCAAAACAGCCCAGACGACCGCGTAAGAGCCGTGATAACCGGCACGGGAATGCATGCTGGAGGGGCGACCACCAGACAGGGCAACGGCGCGGCGGCTGCCGAGCAGATAGCTGCCGATGCCGATGAGCGCCAGTATCAGCAAAAGGATCGATGTGTTCATTAGAGTTCCCTCGGCGTGCCTCAAGAGCACGGTGCGATATCGGGCAAATCAAAAAGTCATCAAAACGAGACCGCTGGACCATCCCATGATGCCTGCCGCCTGACTGTATCATCGTCTGGCAAGCGTCAAGGTTGATACATCCTATCCATCTGTAATCCATCGACAATCATGTGGATGGCGATGAGTAGGAACTGTCAACCGCGGATAACGGCCTCAGCGAAGTGGAATGAGGGGCACGGCAGAGCCGCACCCCTCTTTCTATTACATCGTGGAACCGGCCGAGAACTTCGAGCGGATTTCTTCGCGCTCTGCGTCCGGGGCGGCAACCAGGCCGTAGTTGGCGAGCGGGGAATCCGGGCCGATCATCTCGTCGGAAACGAAGAACTCGACATATTCCTTAAGGCCCGGGATAACGCCCAGGTGAGCCTTCTTCACGTAGAAGAACAGCGGGCGGGAAACCGGGTACTTGCCGCTGGCAACGGTTTCGGTGGACGGAACGACGCCCGAAACGGTTGCGACCTTCAGACGGTCAGCGTTGTTTTCATAGAAAGCCAGGCCGAAAACGCCAAGGCCGGTCTTGTTGGCATCGATACGAGCGAGCGTTTCGGTGTAGTCGCCGTCGATGTCGACAGCTGCGCCGTCCTTACGGACTGCAACGCACTTTGCAGCAGCCTGCTTGGCGTCGGTGATGAGCGTCTTGATGACATCGGTGGCACCGGCTTCCTTGCAGCCGTCAGCCATGATCTTCTCTTCGAAGACTTCGCGCGTGCCGTGCTTGGAGCCCGGGATGTAAGCGGCGATCGCTACGTCAGGCAGTTCCTTGTTGATTTCCGACCACTTCTTGTAGGGGTTGGCAACGAGCTTGCCGTCCTTGACGACTTCAGCAGCGAGCGCGAGGTAAAGATCCTTCGGCTCGAGCTTGATGTCCTTGTTGGAAGAGTCCATCGCAAAGACGATACCGTCGTAACCGATCTTCACTTCCTGAACGTCGGTGACGCCAGCAGCCTTACAGGCAGCCAGTTCGTCGCTCTTGATCTTGCGCGAAGCGTTTGCAATGTCGATGGTGCCTTCGCCCACGCCCGAGCAGAATGCCTTCAGACCACCGCCCGTGCCGCCGGACTCAACAACCGGAGCCTTGAAGTTCGGGAAGGTTTCGGCAAAAGTCTCGGCAACGATCTTGGCGTAGGGCAGAACCGTGGAGGAACCGGCAACCTGGATCTGGTCGCGAGCAGCGGCGGCGCCAGCGAAGGCGACAGAAGCCACCAGAGCTGCTGCGGAAAATTTAACGATGTTCATTTGTCTCTCCCGTCGTGGGCTTTGTTGTGGACGCAGCCGATAGCGACACTCGCTCTTAGCTTGCGCTCGGCGACCTTTTCTTAACCACCGTAGCCACATCCTTTTATGTCACTTTGACGAAAGATTTGTGACAGTCTAAATTACTGATTTAATTTATAAATATTCACGACGTTAAAAGCAGATGCATATTTTATGTCAGAATCTCACGGTGAAGTCCGTGCCGCTGCCCAATTCCGATTTAATGATGAGGCGGGCGCGGTGGCGGGTGAGGATGTGCTTGACGATGGCAAGCCCGAGGCCCGTGCCCTTTTTCGAGCGGCTGTCGGCGACGCTGACACGATAAAAACGCTCCGTCAGGCGCGGCACATGTTCGGCGGGAATGCCCGGCCCCTTGTCGATGACACTCACCTCCACCGGCTTGCCGGGTTCGGCGCGCAGCCAGACATCCACGACCTTGCCTTCCTGACCATATTTGCAAGCATTTTCAACTAGGTTCTGGAATACCTGCACCAGTTCGTCGCGATCCCCCTGCACTTCCGCCGGCCGGTCCGGCAGGTGCAGCGTGATGGTTACATCAAGCTCGTCGGCAAGGGGCAGCAGCGTATCGCGCACATGGCCGATGACGGGAACGAGATTGACTTTCTGGTCGGGCGCGATGTTTGCGCGCAGTTCCAGCCGCGAAAGGGACATGAGATCGTCCACCAGCCTGCTCATGCGGGTTGCCTGATCCAGCATGATGGCAAGGAAACGCTCTTGTGCCTTCGGGTCGTTGCGCGCCGGCCCCTGCATGGTTTCGATGAAACCGCGGAGCGAGGCGAGCGGGGTGCGCAATTCATGGCTCGCATTGGCGACGAAGTCGCTGCGCATGCGGTCGATGCGACGAAGCTCCGAAACGTCGCGGAACGACAGGATGTAGAACGGCGGACTGGCCCCCTCTCCCACATCCGCACGGGCGATGCGGACGATGAAGACCCGTTCGGAAGGAAAGCGCTCCGAATGTTCGACCTGGTTGGGTTGGCCGGTGGTGATGGTTTCGCGAATGACATCCAGCAGGCCGGGAGAGCGCAGCCGGGCGGAAATATGTGCACCGGCAAGCAGCTGGCCGAAGGCGCGTTCGGCCGCACCGTTCTGAAACAGCACGCTGGCGTTCTTGTCGAGAATGAAAACGGGGGTATCCAGAACCGCGAGGCCCGCCCTTACGCCCGAAATGACGTTTTCGCCGGGCACTTCCGGCTCATCCGTCTCCGCCGCCGCAACTCCGTCCTTTGCGGAGGCGGCCGCCGGGCCCTCCGCAACGGCCAGAATGGCAATCACGGCGCAAAGCCAAAGGGCGGCGGGCATATAGGGTGTATGGAGTTCCGCAACGGCCACGATGGCGAGCATGCTGACGATGAGAACGGGCAACCAGTTCCGGCCGAGCTTCCTTCCCAAAAGCCTTAATCCACCATCGCCTTTCATGACTGCCATTTCAGCCTGCTCTTTCCATTCTCATCTGACAGCGCATCGAAATCTCATAGGCCAGCTTCATGACAGAGATTCATCATCGCGCATTTTCCACAACGTATATGCGCAAAATCGACGCGGCAATCGCTCCCGCCGCCGCATCCCGGTCAACCGGTCCTGTTTCACTTGAATTCTGGCAATGGATGTGAACTCATTGGCGGCGAGTTGCCTTTACACAACAACATCTGGAGGAACCCATGGGCGAAGAAACGAAGAAGCGGACAGTCGAGATCACCATTGGCGGCAAACTGCGCAGCTTCGACATCGACAATCCGGTTCTTCCTGAATGGGTTGAGGAAAAGAAACTTTCCGCCGGCAATTTTCCCTACGACAAGAAGATGAAGCGGGAGGAGTACGACACCGCTCTCGAGGCGCTGCAGGTGGAACTGGTCAAGGTTCAGTTCTGGCTGCAGGCGACGGGAAAAAGGGTCATGGCGGTTTTCGAAGGCCGCGATGCCGCGGGTAAGGGCGGTGCGATCTTCGCGGCCCGGGCCTATCTCAACCCCCGCTATGCCCGCGTGGTTGCGTTGACCAAACCCACGGAAACCGAGCGCGGCCAATGGTATTTCCAGCGCTACATCTCGCATTTTCCGACCGCCGGCGAATTCGTTCTCTTCGACCGCTCATGGTATAACCGCGCCGGGGTCGAGCCGGTCATGGGTTTCTGCACGCCGGAAGAACACAAGCTCTTCCTCAAGGAAACGCCGCGTCTGGAAAAGATGTTGGCCCATGAAGACATCAATCTTTTCAAATTCTGGCTCGACATCGGTCGCGAAACGCAGATCGAGCGCTTCCATGATCGCCGCCACAGCCCGCTGAAATGCTGGAAGCTTTCGGATATGGACATAGCCGCGCTGACGAAATGGGACGACTATACGCAAAAGCGCGACGAGATGCTGGAAAAGACCCACACCGATGCCGCCCCCTGGACCGTGGTGCGCGCCAACGACAAGCGCCGCACGCGGGTGAACCTCATCCGTCACATTCTTCTTACGCTCGACTATGAGGGTAAAGACGAGAAGGCGATCGGCGAAATCGACGACAAGATATTGGGATCAGGACCGGATTTTCTCAAATGAGACCGGAAGACGATGACAGGCGCCGCCACTCGAGGCGCCTGTCGTTTTTCCGTTACTGGCCCGGCAGAATGCGCACGGAATAAAGATTAACCGGGCGGCCGCTGCCGTCGATATCGCTGTTGATGAAGATCTTCCCCGGCGCATTGGGGGCGAGAGATCGTTCGAATGTCGTGTTCAGCAGCATGTCCGCGCGCTCGGCCGTGGCGGTGAAGCGGTGGCGGGAGCAATCGCCCAATGTGGCGAAATCGCAGGCGACGGAAACCTGGGTCTGCCGGTCGCTGGAGGATTGCAAAGTGATCGAAATGGTCGAGGACTTGCCCGCCATATCCCGCATCACCTCCACCGGAACCTCGACGCTGACGGCGCCATCCTGCGCCACACTTCTCGAGGTTATCTTTATAGCCTTGCCGGCGGGTGTGGCGATGTTTTCGACATTGGCGCGCTGGCCGGCCGAAACGCCCGAACTGCCACGCTCCGCATTGAAGACCTCAACCCAGTCATCGGAAAAACCCCGGCCGGCGGAAAGGCTCGGCGCAGGCTCCGTCCCGTTGAAATCCTCCGCCTGCACCTGCGCCGGCGGATTGGGTACGCTGGTATCACGTTGCTCCGGAGACAGCAGGAGGCCGGAGGAATAAACCCACCAGGCGCCGAAACCGATAAAAGCCAGAAGCGTCACATAGATAAAAAGCCGGGCAAAAAGCCCCCGGCGCTTGCGGCGGCCAACCGCGCCCTCCGGACGGAAAGCAAGCGAGGAGTCGCTGGCGCGGGAGCCTCTCTTCGGCGGCTTTCCATTGCGCTGCCCCGCATTCAGCGGCGCCGGAGCAACGGCAGCACCCGGCTGCACATCGCGCGTTTCACCGCGCAGTTCCGGCTCAACACCCAAATCGCCGTGGTGAGGCGTCTGCGAAACGGGATCGACCGCGTGATCATCCTGCGCCGGACTTTCCGGTGCTGGTGGGCGCAATTGCTGCTCCACCCTGTCCAGAAGACTGTTGCGCTCTTCATTCTCGATCTGGTGGATCAGGCCTTCAAGCCGCTGCCGCTGCTGGGCGACGACCTGCGGATCGTCTATCCCCTGCTTGCGCAGGCCTGCTTCCAGCGCCTGACGGGACGATTGGTAAATCCGTGCACGAACTTCGGCGTTCGATCTGTCCGATTTTTCCAGAGCATTTCTAATTGCCGTTTCCAGTCCGCTCACGACCGATCCTTGTTCTATTACGCTTTGCAAAAAATATGCGGCGCTGCGCCATGGGTTCACGATTCGGTAACGGCTATACCGCCCCTCCGCAAGCTTCGTTTATGATAAAGACCGGATTGCTTTCAGGAAAATCGATCCATTGTGGCGCTACGAACGCAGATTCGAGATGCAAGTGCCACGCTGTTTTCGCTTTCAATCTGCTCCCGAACGCGATATTGACTTACGTGCGCGTAAACGTAATTCGTGGGAGGAGACATGCTACCGTCCGTGCTGAAAGACAATCTGCGTCTTCCGGTCATAGCATCACCGCTATTCATTATTTCACATCCGCAACTGACGCTGGCGCAATGCAAGGCCGGCGTCATCGGCGCTTTCCCGGCGCTCAACGCGCGACCCGAAAGCCAGCTCGACGAGTGGCTGGCGATGATCACCGAGGAACTCGACGCGCACAACCGTGCCAATCCCGAGCGCCCGGCCGCACCCTTCGCGGTCAACCAGATCGTGCACATGTCCAACCGGCGGCTGGAACACGATCTCGGCCTTTGCGTGAAATACAAGGTGCCGGTGGTGATTTCTTCGCTTGGCGCGGTGCCCGAGGTCAATGCAGCCGTGCATTCCTATGGCGGCATCGTGCTGCATGACGTCATCAACGACCGTCATGCCCGCTCCGCCATCCGCAAGGGTGCGGATGGGCTGATTGCGGTCGCGGCGGGTGCCGGCGGACATGCGGGCACACTTTCGCCCTTCGCCCTCGTTCAGGAAATCCGCGAGTGGTTCGACGGCCCGCTGCTGTTGGCCGGCGCCATCGCCAATGGCGGCTCCATTCTCGCCGCGCAGGCCATGGGTGCTGACATGGCCTATATCGGCACCCCCTTCATCGCCACTCAGGAAGCGCGCGCTTCCGAAGGCTACAAGCAGGCGATTGTGGAAGCGCAGGCCAAGGATATCGTTTATTCGAACTATTTCACGGGCGTGCACGGAAACTACCTGAAAAGCTCGATCGTCGCCTCCGGCATGGACCCCGACAATCTGCCCGAAGCCGACCCCTCGAAGATGGACTTTGAAACCGCCACCGGTGGCGCAAAGGCCTGGAAGGACATCTGGGGCGCTGGGCAAGGCATCGGCGCCGTGAAAACGGTGGAACCCGTGGCAGCACTCGTCGATCGTCTGGCAAATGAATATGAAACGGCCAAAAACCGCATCTGCGGGAAAGGCTGACGCCACCGCCAAACAACGGACAGGCAAAGCTTTTTGCGGAAATTTCAAAACCGGTACATTCAAGGCTTGAAATCCGTCAGCATTGCCTGTATCAGCCCGCCATGAAGCTGATCCGCAACAAACGGGTCACAATCGGGCCGCTTTAGCTCAGTTGGTAGAGCACGTCATTCGTAATGACGGGGTCACGTGTTCGAGTCACGTAAGCGGCACCATTTTTCTCCCAGACTATTATCTAAATAGACGCGCGCTGTCGGGAATCACCCGAATCACATGGCCGGCCATGCAGACCGGCCCGATAAGAACGCCGTCGTTAACGAACAATCACGCCATACAACTGACCGTCAGACGGTGGACGCGGGCGGGAGCGATAATCACCGCGCCAATCCCTGCGATCCCGCCACTCTCTGTGTTGTCGCCAGTTCCGGCGGTCGTAATCACGGTAATATCTGTCTCGATCATAAGATCGATAATAGACGCCGGACGAGTAATATCCGCCTGTGCGGTAACCACCATCGTCAACGCATCCGCTCAGGATGCCGACCGATAGGAGGCAGATTGCTGCGGTTAGAATCTTCATGATCTCATCTCCCAATGACGGACCTCAACGTCTGTCTGTGTCCTCGGTTCCGTGAGCAAGAGTGATGCGGCAGGCCTGAACGAGGGCTGAATGGTGCTGAGCCCGCTCGCCTAATGCATCACACGGGAGTGGATCCCTCAGAATTGGCGGCTTCCGGTTGCCAGATGAAGGAAGGTATTCGTCATCAATAGGACGTTGAAACCAACCGGGCTCCACTTACGTTGATTGTCTAGTCTTGGTTAACTTGAAAGCACCCACCGTGGACGTCATCCGTATCCTGATCGCCATCATCCTCCCGCCCGTCGGCGTT
>RCUT01001385.1_pt1 | contig 11634 bp, 11 predicted proteins | sample 2166171 | NCBI WGS metagenome assembly RCUT01 (sample SAMN09932757, study PRJNA488358) | compost metagenome | isolation source: compost soil in 4-hydroxybenzoic | place: Germany: Experimental Botanical Garden
CAGGGAGCCGTTCTTTTTGTGGGGGCGAATTCATTCGCTAACCGGCCCGCAGGGCCGGCCTGGGGACTTGCAGGGGGATGCTGCGCATCCCTTGGCGAATGAATTCGCCCCCACAGGGTTCGAGGCCCCAACAGGTATGCAAAACAAAAAGCCCGGCCCCATGAGGGGGCCGGGCTTTGTGCTTGAAGGTGCGGGCATCCCTGCCCGCCGGGGGAGGGGCCGACGGCAGCCCCCGGTTCCAATCAGTTGGCCTGGGGCATCTCGCCGCGCGCCAGGCGCTGGTTGATGTCGTCGATCACCGCCGGCAGGTCGGCGATGGTGTCGATCAGGTAGTGCGGACGGGAGGCTTCGAACATCTGGCCGATGCGCGCGCGTTCCTGGTCCAGCTTCTCTTTCGGCAGGGCCTTGTACTGCTCATAGGTCAGGCCCAGGGCGTTGCCGGAGCAGGTCAGGGCCACGGTCCACATGCCGGCGCTGCGGCCTTCGAGGATGCCCGGCCAGGTGTCGTCCACTTTCACGCAGGCGGCGACGTCGTCGATGCCGAGGGCGATCACGTTGGCCAGGGCCTGGGCCGGGTGCGGGCGGCCGTTGGGCACTTCGTCGGTGGCCACCACGTGGTCGGCGACGTAGCCGTTCTCGCGGGCCAGCACCACCACCTTCTCCATGACCACCGCCGGGTAGCCGGAGCAGGAGCCGATCTTCAGGCCCTTGTCGCGCAGGCTGGCGATGGCGTCGAGGGCGCCGGGGATCAGCGCCGAGTGCAGGGCGATCTTCTCGATCTGCAGGGGCATGAAGCGCTCGTAGATGGCGGTGACGTCGTCATCGGTCGGCAGGCGGCCGAAGGCGGCGCGGTAGCGCTCGCCGATCGCGGGGATGTCGCAGAGGGTGCGGATGTGGTCCCACTTGCCCATGCCCATCGGGCCGCGGGCTTCTTCCAGGGAGACGGCGACGCCGAACTCGGCGAAGGCCTCGACGAAGATCTGGGTCGGCGCGAAGGAGCCGAAGTCGACGACGGTGCCGGCCCAGTCGAGGATGACGGCTTTGAGTTGGGTGGGTTGCTTGTATTGCATGGTGAGGACTCCAGCGGGTTGCAGTTCGGGTAAGGGGATTCAGGATTTGGCGCCGGCCAGGGCCGGTTGACCGATGTCCGGGACGCTGTCCGGTGTTTTCAGGGTTTGCGGGCGGCTGTTCCAGAAGGGCACCAGCATCAGGCTGGCCAGCAGTGCCGCGGCGGTGAATACGAGGAACACGGTGACGGTGTCGAAGTAACCCGGCAGCAGGCCGCCGAGGATGGCGCCCACCGAGCCGCAGCCGTTGACGAAGCCTGCAGCGGTGCCGGCGCCGTCCTGGGTGCCGAAGTCGATGGCGGCCGAGCCGCTGATCATCGAATCGGGCCCGTAGAGGGTCATGCCCATCATGAACAGCAGGCCGACCACCAGGTACAGGCTGCCGCTCTGCATGGCCGGGACAAAGAGTGCCAGGCAGACGGTGAGGGCGATCAGGCTGAGCACACAGGCGGGCATGCGGCGGGCGCCGAACAGCTTGTCGGAGGCATAGCCGATCAGGATCGGCCCGACCAGGCCGGCCAGTTCGAAGGCGGTCGGGACGATGGCCGAAGCCACCTTGCCGATGGCCGGCATGCGTTCGTAGATGATCACCGGGCCCCACAGGAGGATGGCGTAGCGCGCGGGCTTGAGCATGAAGTAGGCCAGGCCCAGGACCAGCACGGTGCGGTTCTTCAGTACCTTGCGCAGGGCGTTCCAGTGGCCCTGGTGCGGGGTATTGGCCTTCTCCTGCCGGGCCTCGACTTCCACCGGCGGCAGGCCGATGTCTTCCGGCTTGTTGCGTTGCAGCAGGAAGAACAGCACGGCGACCGCGAACACCACCAGGGCGCTGGAGATGAACGCCATGCGCCAGTCATGGAAGACCTCGTAGGCCCACCAGCCGGCGAAGGGCGTGGCCACCAGGCCGCCGAAGGCGTAGCAGGTGCTCCAGTAGCCCAGCACGCGGCCGCGCTCGCGGGTGGCGAAGAAGCTGCCGATGTTCTTGCACAACCCCGACCAGCCGGTGGACTGGGCCAGGCCCTGGACCAGCATGCAGGTGGCGAAGATCGGCAGGGTGGCGAAGGTGCCCATGGCCACCGCCGCCAGGGACGAGACCACCAGGCCGCCGAGGACCACCACGCGCGGGCCGAAGCGGTCGGCGAAGATGCCCCAGGTGAACTGGCCCACGGCGTAGGCGGCGAGATAGATGGCATCGAGGTTGGCCATCATGGCCTTGTCGAGTTCGAAGTCCGGGTCTTCGCCAATGCCGAGCTTGGCGACGGAGAAGGCCTTGCGGGTGAAATAGAAGGCGGCGTAGGCCAGCCAGGTGATGAGGAATATCTGGACGCGCCAGCGCTGGAGGGACTTCCAGCCGCTATGCAGGGCACCTGCGTTGTTGTTCATGGTTCTGACCCCGTATGGGTATGCCGGACAGTGCAAATAGGGAGGTTGTTGTTGTTTTGCTGCTGGGCTGTCTAAACGCACGGCCTTGGTCAGATGGCAGCGGTCGTGGCGTCAGGCGGATTGGATGAGGTTCTGCGCTACTGGGGCTCCCTGCCCGGCATTTCCGAGCGGTCGGTTTACTACAGAGATGTTTCAGAAAAAGGTCACCGCACCACGGTCCCGCTACCCGCAGCGGGAACCGTCTCAGGACGGTGGGTGACCTGGAAGGGGTCTGCCTTTCGACTCAGGCGACCGTTTGCTCCATGTCCACGCCCATCACCTCCAGGGTGTCGGCGATGGCGCGCAGCAGCTGGCGGACGATGTGTTCGTCGATCTGCCCGATGCAGCCGATGCGGAAGCTCTCGGCCACGGTCAGCTTGCCCGGGTAGATGATGAAACTGCGGGCCTTCAGCTCCTCGTAGAAGCGCTTGAACTCGAAGTTCGGATGCTCCGGGCTGAAGAAGGTGGTGATGATCGGCGACAGCCAGCGGTCTTCCAGCAGGGTCCTGAAGCCCAACTCGCGCATGCCGGCGACCAGCACGTCGCGGTTGTTCGAGTAGCGCGCCAGGCGGCCCGGCACGCCGCCCTCGGCGGCGTGCTGTTCCAGCGCCGCGCGGAAGGCCACCACGCTGTGGGTCGGCGGCGTGAAGCGCCACTGGCCGGTGCGCTCCATGTAGGCCCACTGCTCGTAGACATCCAGGGCCAGGGAGTGGGCGCGGCCCTTGGCGGCTTCCAGCACCGAGCGGCGGATGATCACGAAGCCGAAGCCGGGGATGCCTTCGATGCACTTGTTGGCCGAGGACACCAGCACGTCGAAGGCCACTTCATTCACGGTCAGCGGCACGGCGCCGAAGGAGCTCATGGCGTCGACGATCAGGCTCTTGCCATGGGCCTTCACCACATCGGCGATTTCGCGCAGCGGGTTGAGGATGCCGGAGCTGGTCTCGCAGTGGACCAGGAACACGTTGGTGACGTCCGGGTTGGCTTTCAGCAGGGCGTCCACTTCGTCGGGCTGCGGCGGCAGGTAGTCGCCCTTGTCCAGGGTGAGGTAGGCGCGGCCCAGGTAGTCCAGGGTCTTGGCGGCGCGCTGGCCGTAGGCGCCGTTCATCAGGATCAGGCACTTGCCGTCGCGGGGGATGGCGGTAGCCAGGGCGGCTTCAACCGAGAAGCTGCCGCTGCCCTGCAGGGGCACGCAGGTGAAGCTGTCGTCCTGCACGCCGGCCATGCTCAGCAGTTCCTGGCGGACTTCGGCGGTGACCAGGTTGAAGGCGCCGTCCCAGGAGCCCCAGTCGCGCAGCATGGCTTCCTTGGTGGCCTTGGAGGTGGTCAGCGGGCCAGGGGTCAGCAGGTAGGGCTCGCCCAGGGCGGGGGCGGCCAACGGCTGGGTGGAAGTGGGGAATTCGGCTTTGGTCATGATCGTCTCCAGCGTTGTTCTGGTGAGGGCGCGTTGCGATGGAGAGATAAAACCAATTCCCTAAAAATAAATAAAATCGATTTATAGTATTTCAAAAATAAGTTGAGCTTATTTATAGAGGAGCAGGCAGATGGCGGTTTCCCAGGCACAGCTCAAGGCCTTCCACGCCGTGGCGGTGCACGGCAATTTCACCCGGGCGGCGGAGGCGCTGTTCCTCAGCCAGCCGGCGGTTTCCGACCAGGTGCGCAAACTGGAGGAGCGCTTCGGCATCCTGCTGTTCAACCGCAACAAGCGCTCGGTGCAGTTGACCGACCTGGGCGAGCGCCTGCTGGCCATCACTCAGCGCCTGTTCGCCGCCGAGGCCGAGGCCCAGGAGCTGCTTTCCACGTCGCGGGCGCTGGAGACCGGCAGCCTGACCCTGGCGGTGGACTCGCCGGTGCACCTGCTGGGACATATCGCGCGGTTCTGCGACCGCTATCCGGGCATCCGCGTCAGCCTGGTCACCGGCAACAGCGACGAATGCCTGCACCGGCTGCAGCAGTACAAGGCGGACTTCGCCCTGCTCGGCCGGGTGGTGGAAGACGACAGCCTGATCACCCATGTGCTGAGCAGCGACCCGCTGGTGGCCTTCGTCGCCCACTCGCACCCGTGGGCGGCGCGCGAGTCCATCGTCCTCGCCGACCTGGAGGACATGCCCATGGTGCTGCGCGAGCGCGGCTCCATGACCCGCCAGATCCTGGAGGACGAAATGCAGCGCGCCGGCCTGGCCATACGTCCGGCCATCGAGGTGGAGGGCCGCGAGGCGACTTTCGAGATGGTCGCCGCGGGGCTTGGCGTCGGCCTGGTCTCGGCGGCGGAAGTGGGCGCCAGTGCCAATGTGCACGTGTTGCCGGTCCGCGACTGCCTGCAGCGCATGACCGAAACCCTGGTGTGCCTGCGGGAGCAGGGCTCGCGGCGGATCATCGAGACCTTTTTCGAGATCGTGCGGTCGAACGGCCGCTAGTTGGTGGGCCGATTCCCCACAGGAAAACCGACCGCGTCAGTGGCCGAACCATAGGGCCGGCGGGGCCGCTGTGCTAACCTGCGTCAAGTTTTTTCCGGGCCGGGCGGCCCGTTTCAGAGGTCATCCATGCATATCCACATCCTCGGCATCTGCGGCACCTTCATGGGTTCGCTGGCGGTGCTGGCCAAGGAACTTGGCCACCGTGTCACCGGCTCCGACGCCAACGTCTACCCGCCCATGAGTACCCAGCTGGAAGCCCAGGGGATCGAGCTGATGCAGGGCTACGATCCGGCGCACCTCGATCCGGCGCCGGACCTGGTGGTGGTCGGCAACGCCCTGTCCCGCGGCAACCCGGCGGTGGAGCATGTGCTGAACAAGGGCCTGCCCTATGTCTCCGGCCCGCAGTGGCTGGCCGACCATGTGCTGCAGGGGCGCTGGGTGCTGGCTGCGGCCGGGACCCATGGCAAGACCACCACCAGCAGCATGCTGGCCTGGGTGCTGGAGCATGCCGGCATGAGCCCGGGCTTCCTGATCGGCGGCGTGCCGCAGAACTTCGGCGTTTCCGCGCGCCTGGGCGGTACGCCCTTCTTCGTGGTGGAAGCCGACGAGTACGACAGCGCCTTCTTCGACAAGCGTTCGAAGTTCGTCCATTACCGGCCGCGCACCGCCATCCTCAACAACCTGGAATTCGACCACGCGGATATCTTCCCCGACCTCGCTTCCATCGAGCGGCAGTTCCACCATCTGGTGCGCACCATTCCCGGTGAAGGCCTGATCATTCATCCCACCTCCGAAACCGCCCTGAGCCGCGTGCTGGAAATGGGCTGCTGGAGCCCGGTGCAGACCACCGGCGAAGGCGGCCAATGGCAGGCCCGCCTGCTGGCCGAGGACGGCTCGCGCTTCGAGGTGTCCTTCGAAGGCGCCGTGGCCGGCACCGTGGATTGGGAGCTGACCGGCCAGCACAACGTCGCCAACGCCCTGGCCACCCTGGCCGCCGCGCGCCATGTGGGCGTGGTGCCGGAACTCGGCGTCGCCGCGTTGAGTGCCTTCAAGAGCGTCAAGCGGCGCATGGAGAAGGTGGCCGAGGTGAAGGGCGTGACCATCTATGACGACTTCGCCCACCACCCGACCGCCATCGCCACCACCCTCGACGGCCTGCGCAAGCGCGTGGGCGATGCGCCGGTGGTGGCGGTGATCGAACCGCGTTCCAACTCGATGAAGCTCGGCGCCCACCGCGACGGCCTGCCGGAGTCGGTGAAGCTGGCCGACCAGGTCTTCTGGTACGCGCCGCCGAACCTCGGCTGGGACCTGGCCGCCACCGCCATCGCCTGCCCGGTGCCGGCGCAGGTCTGCACCTCGCTGGAGAGCATCATCGCCGAGGTCAAGGCCCTGGCCCGCCCCGGTACCCAGGTGGTGATCATGAGCAACGGCGGTTTCGGCGGCCTGCACGGCAAGCTGGCCAAGGCCCTGGAAGACTGAGGAGGCAGCGGATGAGCGGACCCGCACGCGTCACCCTGGCGATGACCGGCGCCTCGGGCGCGCAATACGGCCTGCGCCTGCTGGATTGCCTGGTGCAGGAAGACCGCGAGGTGCACTTCATGATCTCCAAGGCCGCCCAGCTGGTGATGGCCACCGAGACGGACGTCACCCTGCCGGCCAAGCCCCAGGCGATGCAGGTTTTCCTCAGCGAGTACACCGGCGCGGCGCCGGGACAGATCCGTGTCTACGGCAAGGAAGACTGGATGGCGCCGGTGGCCTCGGGCTCCGGCGCGCCGGGTGCGATGGTGGTGGTGCCCTGTTCCACCGGCACGCTGTCGGCCATCGCCTGCGGCGCCTGCAACAACCTGATCGAGCGAGCCGCCGACGTGGCGCTGAAGGAGCGCCGCCAGCTGATCCTGGTGCCGCGCGAGGCGCCGTACTCCAGCATCCACCTGGAGAACATGCTCAAGCTGTCCAACCTGGGCGCGGTGATAGTGCCGGCCTCGCCGGGCTTCTACCACCAGCCGCAGACCATCGACGACCTGGTGGACTTCGTGGTGGCGCGCATCCTCAACCTGCTGGACATCCCGCAGGACATGCTGCCGCGCTGGGGCGAGCACCACCTGAGCGTCGATGAATAAGGGCCTGGCCGCGGCCCTGCTGGCGCTGGGCCTGTTGCAGGGCTGCGCCAGCGTCGGCACCCTCAATGCGGCCAAGCCGGGGGCGCCGATCATCTATTCCGGAACCCGCCTGGACTGGTATTCGCTCAATGGCGGCTGCTGCCCCATGGACCGTTTCGGCGTCGAGGCGCCGCGTTACCCGGCCCTCGACCTGCCGGCCAGCGCGCTGCTGGATACAGTTTTGCTGCCCTTCGCGGTAGCGGCAGAGCTAGGGGTGGGACTGGGGGTTACCGGCGGGTATTGAGTCATCGCTGCCGTAGGGTGGAAATCCCGGTAACGGATTTCCACCAGGACGTGGTGCGGCGCTATTGGTGGATAGAAGAGCGCTATCCACCCTACAGGCCAGGCTCCTGGCAGACATCCACCCAATTCGCTTCCACCAGCTCGGCCATGCGCGTCGGGGTGATGCGCACCGCGCTATGGACCGCGCCGGCTGCCGGCACCACTTCGTCGAAGGCTTGCAGGGAACGGTCGCAGTAGACGGGCAGGGCGGTGGCCAGGCCGAACGGGCAGACGCCGCCCACCGGGTGGCTGGTCAGGGCCTCCACCGTTTCCGCGTCGAGCATCCTGGCCTTGGCGCCGAAGGTTTCCTTGAACTTGCGGTTGTCGATGCGCGCGTCGCCCCGCGCCACCACCAACACGGCATCCTCGCCGATGCGGAAGGCCAGGGTCTTGGCGATGCGGCCGGGCTCCACGCCATGGGCCTCGGCGGCCAGGGCCACGGTGGCGGTGCTGGTCTGCAGTTCGATGATGTCGATCTCGGGCGCCTTCCTCGCGAAGAAGGCACGTACCGATTCAAGGCTCATGGGCGATCCCTCAGGGTAAAGGCCGAATCCTTGTTCAGCCGCGGGCCCGGCGTCAACCGGGCGAACACGCGTTTCAGGCGGCCAGCCCGCGCACCTCGGCGAGACTGTCGGTCAATCCATAGCGCCCTTTGCCGTCACGCACCACGCGGCCCATGGCGATGGCCGGGTCGTGGGTGAAGACCAGCCGGCCATTGCGCGCCAGCAGGTCGGCCAGCAGGGCCTCCTTTTCTTCGATCAGGCCTTCGGGGAAACGGTCGTAGCCCATGGTGATGGGCAGGTGCACCCAGGGCGCGCCGGGGATCAGGTCGCCGCTGAACAGTACCGGGCCATCGGGCATGTCCACTTCCGGCAGCAACTGGCCCGGGGTATGGCCATCGCTCCAGTGGAAGCGCCAGCCATCGCCGAGGCTGGCGCTGCCGCCGCCTTCCTCGATCAGCTCCAGGCGGCCGCTGGCTTCCAGCAGGTCGAGCAGTTCCGGAATGTAGGACGCGCGGTCCCGCGCATGGGGCTGGCAGGCGCGCTGCCATTGGCGGCGGCCGGTGACGAAGCGCGCCCGGGGGAAAAGCAGCCGCGGCGGTTGCCCCGCTTCCCAGGGGGCGAGCAGGCCGCCGGCATGGTCGAAGTGCAGGTGGGTGAGCAGCACCACGTCTATGTCGGCGTCGCTGAGGCCTGCTTCGGCCAGGCTGTCGAGCAGCACATGGCGTTCTTCCTGGACGCCGAAGCGCTGCTTGAGGTCAGGCGAGAAGAAGGCGCCGATGCCGGTCTCGACCAGGATGTTGCGAGCGCCGTCCTGGACCAGCAGGGCGCGGCAGCCGAGGTCGATGCGATGCTCGGCGTCCGGCGTCATCCAGCGCTCCCAAAGGGCGCGCGGGGCGTTGCCGAACATGGCGCCGCCGTCGAGTTTCTGGCTGTTGCCGAGCAGGGTGGTGAGGGTACGCATGGCGGGGGTCCGCATCCGATTGCAAGTCGCCAAGGCTAAACCCTGGCGACTGCGCTGCCCAGTCCCGGATATCAGCGGCCCAGGCGGCGCAGGTCGTCGGATTCGACGGTGCGCACACCGTCTTCCTCTTCCAGCGCCAGGCGCCAGAGCGCACGGGCGAGGGTGCAGGCGCCGATGCCGCGGTACTTGCCCGGCAGCCAGCGCATGAAGGGCGCGGCCAGGCGTTCGCCGAGGCGGAACTCGCTGCGCGGTCCCATCAGCAGGGAAGGGCGGGCGATGGTCAGCTGCGGCCAGTCCATGGCCTTGAGGGCATCTTCCATCTCGCCCTTGACCCGGTTGTAGAAAACCGGGGAGGCACGGTTGGCGCCCACGGCGCTGATCACGATGAAGTGCCGGGCGCCCATCTCCCGGGCGCGTTGGGCGAAGGCCAGGACCAGCTCCAGGTCCACCGCGCGGAAGGCCTCCTGGGAGCCGGCCTGGCGGATGGTGGTGCCGAGGCAGCAGAAGGCGGTATCGATCCGGCCGTTCAATTGCGGCAGCAGCTCGGTCAGTGGCCCGACGGGATTCCGCAGGTGCGGATGCTCGGCCAGGGGACGGCGGGTAGGGGCCTGAACCTGCGCCACGGTGGGTTCGTTGAGCAGGCGGTCGAGCAGGTGCTCGCCGGTGAGTCCAGTGGCGCCGGCTAGCAGTACGTGCTGGGGCGTCAGATACATAGTGTCTCTCCGCTGATACAGACTCAGCTTAGTGGCTGCGGGCGGTTTTGTCGGCGCCCTGGGCGCTTTGCGCGGTCAGGGCCTGCTCGGCCTGGTGCTCGCGCAGCACGCGCCAATGGGCTGTGACGGCCTTGGGCGCCCAGATCTGCGGCTCCGATGCCTCGAAGTCGTCGGCCTGTTCCCGTTCGGCGACTTTCGCCCTGGCGATGCCGAAGGCGCGCTCGAGATCGTCGGTCTCGCTGAAGGCGTCGGCGAACAGGGCACGGCCGAAATAGGTGAAGTCGTTCTCTTCCGAGCAGCCGAAGGACACGCGGTCGGAGCGGGCGGCGGTCATGATCAGGGTCTTCTCATCCTTCAGCGGTGGAATGAAACCACCGGAGTAGCAGGCGGAGATCACCAGCACCTTGTACCTGTCCTTGAGCGGCACGAGCAGGTCCGCCAGTTCCTGTGCCGGCAGGTGGCCCAACTGCAGGCCGGGTTGCTCCAGCGCCAGTTCGTGCTGCGGCGAGCCATGGCTGGTCAGGTAGATGAACACCAGGTCCTCCGGGCCGCTGCGCCGGGCGATGGCCTGGATGGCGCGGGACAGGGTCTCGCGGGTGGCGAGCGGACGGTCGGCCATGTGCTCGCGGTGGTTGACCAGGGTGACCTGGCCGTGGGCGCCGAAGCGCTCGGCCAGCAGCTTCGACACGTAGTCCGCCTCCCGCAGGAACACGCTCTGGCGGCCATCGCCGGCCAGGCTGAGGGAATACAGCTCCACCGCGGAGGTGGACGCCGGCAGGGCGTCCAGGGCCTGGTCGAGCAGCCTGCCCTGAGCCAGCACGCCGATTTCCAGGGGGTTGGGCAGCGCCTTGCCCTGCTCGTCGCGGATGCGCGTGCCGTCCTGCCAGATGCCGGCCTCGCGCTTGCCGTCGGCCAGGGTCAGGCTACCGCTGCCGCTGTAGAGTCCGTCATTGAAGTGGCCCTGGTAGCGGCCACCGTCGGCCAGGGACAGCTTGCCCTCGCCCTGGTAGCGCCAGTGGCGGAAGTGGCCGTTGTAGTGGCTGCCGTCGGCGCCGATGAATTCGCCCAGGCCGACCAGGCTGCCTTCCTTGAAGGGGCCGCTCCAGACGTCGCCGTCGGCACTGGTGAAGCGTCCCTTGCCGTCGAACAGGCCATTCTTGAAACCGCCGATGTAGTGGGAGCCGTCTTCGCCCTGGTAGCTGCCCTGGCCTTCCAGCTGACCGTGCTGGAAGCGCCCGCTGAAGCGGTTCCCGGCTTCGTCGGTGCGTACCCCTTCGCCTTCCGGCTGGCCGGCGTCGAAGCGGCCCTGGTGATTGCTGCCGTCGGGCCATTCGAGGTTGCCGAAACCGTGGTACTTGTCGTTGCGGAACTGCCCACGGTAGGTGGCGCCGCCCTGGCGCAGGGTGCCCTCGCCCTCGAACTGGTTATGCGCGAAACCGCCTTCGTAGGTGGTGCCGTTGCCGTAGCTGAGACGCCCCTGGCCATGGAACAGGCCGGCCTTGAAGTCGCCGACATAGACCAGGCCGTTGGGGCCGTGCCATTCGCCGCGACCTTCCGGCTGGCCGTCCTGGAACCGGCCCTCGAACCAGGTGCCGTTGTTGTAGTCCAGGCGACCCGGGCCCTGCAGCAGGCCGTCGACCAGTTCGCCGCGGTAGCGGGAGCCGTCGGGCAGGCGGGCGTCCGGTGGCGTCAGGGGCTCCCCTTCGCCGCAGGCCGTGAGCAGCAGGGCGAGGGTCAGGGGCAGAAACGGCTTCATCGGGTGTCCTTGTCCAGGCGTCTGCCCATCAGTTTGGCGCAAAAAAGCCCGCTATTGCGGGCTTTTTTGGGCAGACGGCTTCCGCACTCAGACGAAGCAGAGGCTCAGGGACTCGGCAACGTAGGCGGGTTTCTGCTGGCCTTCGATCTCCAGGGTGCAGAGGGCCTTGATCAGCCACTGGCCGGGGTTCTTCTCATTGACGTCGATTACCTTGACCGCGAGGCGCACGCGGGAGTCGACCTTCACCGGCTGGATGAAGCGCACGCTGTCGAGGCCGTAGTTGACCACCATCTTCGCGCCTTCGGGCTGGACCAGCAGGCCGTCGATCAGTTGGGGGATCAGCGACAGGCTGAGGAA
>RCUT01001388.1_pt1 | contig 11619 bp, 7 predicted proteins | sample 2166171 | NCBI WGS metagenome assembly RCUT01 (sample SAMN09932757, study PRJNA488358) | compost metagenome | isolation source: compost soil in 4-hydroxybenzoic | place: Germany: Experimental Botanical Garden
ACGCCAAAGCCCTGGCCGTACTGGCCTGCGGAGCCTTCGCACCCGCCGTGTGGGCCGCCGATGCCCTGACCGGCGAGGTGCAGAAGCAACCGCTGAATGTCTCCGCGATCGCCATGTTCGTGGCCTTCGTCGCCTTCACCCTCGGCATCACCTACTGGGCCTCCAAGCGCAACAAGTCGGCGTCGGACTACTACGCCGCCGGTGGCAAGATCACCGGCTTCCAGAACGGCCTGGCGATTGCCGGTGACTACATGTCGGCCGCCTCGTTCCTGGGTATTTCCGCACTCGTGTTCACCTCTGGCTACGACGGCCTGATCTACTCGATCGGCTTCCTGGTCGGCTGGCCGATCATCCTCTTCCTGATCGCCGAACGCCTGCGCAACCTGGGCAAGTACACCTTCGCCGACGTGGCCTCGTACCGCCTCGGGCAAAAGGAAATTCGCACCCTGTCGGCCTCCGGTTCGCTGGTGGTGGTGGCGTTCTACCTGATCGCGCAAATGGTCGGTGCCGGCAAGCTGATCGAGCTGCTGTTCGGCCTGGACTACCACGTGGCGGTGATCCTGGTGGGTATCCTGATGTGCCTGTACGTGCTGTTCGGCGGCATGCTGGCCACCACCTGGGTACAGATCATCAAGGCCGTGCTGCTGCTGTCCGGTGCCAGCTTCATGGCGCTGATGGTGATGAAGCACGTGGGCTTCGACTTCAATACCCTGTTCTCCGAAGCGATCAAGGTGCATGCCAAGGGCGAAGCGATCATGAGCCCGGGCGGCCTGGTCAAGGACCCGATCTCGGCGTTCTCGCTGGGCCTGGCGCTGATGTTCGGTACCGCCGGCCTGCCGCACATCCTGATGCGCTTCTTCACCGTCAGTGACGCCAAGGAAGCGCGCAAGAGCGTGCTGTACGCCACCGGCTTCATCGGCTACTTCTACATCCTCACCTTCATCATCGGCTTTGGCGCCATCCTGCTGGTCAGCACCAACCCGGACTTCAAGGACGCCGCCGGCGCCCTGCTGGGCGGCAACAACATGGCGGCGGTGCACCTGGCCAATGCCGTGGGTGGCAGCGTGTTCCTCGGCTTCATCTCGGCTGTTGCCTTCGCCACCATCCTGGCGGTGGTTGCCGGCCTGACCCTGGCCGGTGCCTCGGCGGTGTCCCACGACCTGTACGCCAGTGTATGGCGCAAGGGCAAGGCCAACGACAAGGACGAGATCCGCGTGTCGAAGATCACCACCGTCGCCTTGGGCGTACTGGCGATCGGCCTGGGCATCCTGTTCGAGAAGCAGAACATCGCCTTCATGGTCGGCCTGGCGTTCTCCATCGCGGCCAGCTGCAACTTCCCGGTACTGCTGCTCTCGATGTACTGGAAGAAGCTGACCACCCGCGGTGCCATGATCGGCGGCTGGCTGGGCCTGGTGAGTGCGGTGACGCTGATGATCCTCGGCCCGACCATCTGGGTGCAGATCCTCGGCCACGAGAAGCCGATCTACCCGTACGAGTACCCGGCGCTGTTCTCGATGCTGATCGCCTTCGTCGGTATCTGGTTCTTCTCGGTTACCGACAAGTCCAAGGCTGCTGAAGACGAACGTGCGCTGTTCTTCCCGCAGTTCGTGCGTTCGCAGACTGGCCTGGGCGCCAGCGGGGCGGTATCCCACTGATCCGGCACTGACGCTTCAGCAAAACGCCCCGCTTGCCGGGGCGTTTTGCTGTCTGGCACACCCGACGGGATGTCGTTGGGAAATTTCAACAATTCGCTCGGAGGGATCCCGTATTTTCCTTGTGGGTAAGTGCGAATAATCCAACCTGTCAACGGCGCTTTGCCTGATTGACTCTCAATCAAAGCTTATGTCTACAGGTTTCCAGGAGATCTATTCGTGAAAGCATTCATGCTGGCACTTCCCTTCGTTGCACTCGTCGCCGGCCCGGCCATGGCCGGGGACCCGATCGAGAAACAGGTGCTCATCACTGCCACCGTGCCCACTGCCAACTTCTACGTCGAACCCGTCGGCGGCAACTGGATGAACGACCCGCAAGAGATGGCCTGGAACTCGTTTCAAGGCAACCTGACCCCCGTTCGCAAGCAGTTGCAGGCCAAGAGCACCATCGGCCCGATCACTGCCCACCTGCTGTCGCCGGCCGTGGTCAGCAGTGGTCTGGACGCCATCGACCTGGACGTGAAGATCGGCACCACCATTCTCACCACCAGCGCTGCAGAAATCCTCACCGACGTCGAAGCTGCGCCGGGTGCCATCGTCGACTTCGAAGTCGCCGCGCAGGTTCCGGCCGGTGGCTACAAGCCAGGCAACTACCAAGGCCTGGTCAGCATGATGTTCGAAACTGCCGCGCCCTGATTCGTCCATACGTTTCTTATCCTTTCATCCGTTGTTGCTCACCTTCACCCCTTGGGTCGCGCCGGGGGTGAGGGCGGCGCCTTGCTTGCAGACAGGGTCATGGCCTCTTCCTCAACTACAAAGACTTTGCTGCTGACCGCATGCTTTGCCGTGCTCCCGGTCGCTGCCCAGGCCTCTGACAATGCAATGGGCGTGGTCAGCCAGGCCCAGGGGTTGCCACGGGAGTTTGAAGAACACTTTTTCGACGTGCCGCTGGCGGTGCGGGTGGACCTGGATGGCCGCTACCTGGGCGATGCCATGGTGGTGCTCAGCCGCGACGAGCGCGTCCAGTTGCTGGAGTTCACCGACCATCTCGACAGCCGCGAGCCAGAAACCCTGCGCCGCCGCTGGCAGGAGCGCCTGGCTTCCGGCCGCCCCCTGGGCGATTGCAAGCGCGACTGCCCGGATGGCTTGCGCGCTATCCACTACAGCCTGGTCAACTCGCAGCTTTCCTTGCTTACCCATGCCGCCGAGCTGGCCGGCGACGCACCGCGCTACCACGCCTTGCCCGACCAGGGCGGCGGGCTGCTGCTGCGCAACCAGCTCAACCTGGTCAGCGATGGCCGCGATACCAGTGGCCTGTTTTCTCTGGCAGGCCAGGGCAGCCTGGGCAACTGGACTACCCTGGGCGATGCCCAGTTCGACCGTGGCAGTGCGAGCAACCAGCAGACCCGCCACCGGGTCAGCCAGCTGTACGCCGAGCGCCTGCACGATGAACATTTCTTTCGCCTGGGCTACTTCACCCCGGGCGTGCAGGGCCTGACCCGACAGCCGCGGCTGCTCGGGCAGAGCCCCGATACCACGCTTGGCCTGATGTTCGGCAGCAGCGACAGCCTGCTGATCGACAATGGCCAGCCCAGTTCGACGCCAATCTACGTCACCCCCAACCGCCCCGGCGTGGTGGAGATCTACCGCAATGGCTCGCTGATCAACAGCCAGCCGGTGCAGCCTGGCTTGCAGGCCCTTGATACCCGGGTGTTGCCAGGCGGCATCTATCAGGTCGAAGTGCGCCTGCTGGAAGATGGCCAGGAAACCGCCCGCACCGAAGAGTTCGTCTACAAGCCCAACAGCTGGCGCAACCCCGACAGCCGCTGGCGCTACAACCTGTACCTCGGCCAGCAGGCCAGCCTGCTCAGCAACTGGGACGAAGACCATGCCGACAGCCTCAGCGCCGGTGTCATTGCCAACTACCTGCTGCACCCGCGGGCAATCCTCGGTCTGTCCGTGCAGCAGGTGGACGAAGCCATGCAGTACGGCACCTCGCTGGACTGGGACGTGCTCGACCGCCTCAAGTTCTACGGCAACCTCTACCGCACCGAAGACCAGGGCAATGGCTACGACCTGCAGGTGATCCACAACCATGATCTGGGCTCGCTGGTGTTCAGCCACAGCCGTTCCTGGCTGGAAACCGTCAGGCGCCCGACCCACAGCCAATTCGTGCGCTACGAGGAACAGAGCCAGACCTCCATGTTGTTGACCCACCGCCTGAACAACCGCAGTACTGCCACCATTCGGCTGGCCCACAGCTCGGGCGCAGCCGACGGCGTCGGCATCGACCTGGGCTGGTCGTACTACGGCAAGTTGCTGGGTTCCGACGCCAACTGGCGCCTGAGCCTGTTCGACCGCCCCGGCACCCGCAGCAGCGGCGACACGCGCAGCCGTGGCGTCAACCTGACCGTGAGCATGAGCCTGGGTGGCCCCGGTGAGCGCATTGCCGCCAGCATCGGCAGCCGCACCTCCCATGATGGCGGGCGTGACCAGAATGCCTCGTTGTCCTACCAGCGCGACGTCGACCTGGGTGTTGTGCGCAGCCTTGGCGGTACCGTGACGGCGGACCGTTATGGCGCCGGTTTCGGTAGCGATGCCCAGTTCCAGAACGAGGTGCTGTATGGCGACGCCTATGCGCAGAGTTCGTCCTACAACGGTGAGATCAGCGCCGGCCTCAACCTGCAGAGCATCGTTGCCGTGGGCGAGGGCAAGCTGGCCATGACCGGCCAGTACCTGCCCCACGATGCCGGGCTGATCGTCGATGTCGAGAGCGACATCGACGGCCTGGCCCTGCGTGCCGACGACCAGTACGGGCTGAGTGCCACCCTGCACCCCGGTCGCAACCTGATCCCGGTGGGGGCCTACAAATCTGGCTACGTGCAGTTCGATCTCGACGGCGATAACGAAGCGGCGGCGGTGATCCAGCCGACCAGCTTCGACTACCACCTCAACCGCGGGGGCGTGGGTTATCGCAAGTTGCGGGTGATGCGCACGGTGACCGTGCTGGGGCGCCTGCTTGACCGCCATGGCCAACCGATGCAGGGCGCGCAGGTGGTCAATCACGCCAGTCGTGGCGTCAGTGAAGCCGGAGGGCATTTTGCCGTGGAAATGAGTGAGTCAACGCCGACGCTGGAGGTGCGCAAGGGAGGGCAGGCGCTGTGCCTGCTTGAACTGGCGCTGACGCAACTCGAACGCGAGGGCGATGTATTGCTGGCAGGCGACCTGGCTTGTGAACCGGGCAATATCGCTCGGATCGGGTCGGTACAAATGGAGGACAAGGGTTGAGCGAGTGCCTGAACAACAGAGGGGCATCCCGACTGTCCTGGGGGGTATGGCTGTTGCTTGGCCTGGCCGCTGCCGGGCGAGAGGCTGTCGCCCTGGAAGCGCTCGTCAGCGCCGAGTACCTAGGGGATGCTTCGGGACGTTTCGAGAACACCACCCCGCTGGCGGCCTACTGCCAGCGCTGGTCTGCAGACTGCCGGGAAATGCGTGCCATGCAGCTTCCCATCACCTACGACCGGACGACAATCAAGAACAGCGGCGATGTACGTGACCACTTCTACGTTCAGTTGCCTTCAGCCCGAACGGTGGACGTGTTCAACAGTACTACCGGAGAGTCCCATCGCCTGAACTTCGAGTTTCTTGGCGTCAGTCAACAGGTTCAGGGTACGCCCGAATTGCGGGTCAATCCTGTGTGGACCTACAACGTCAGGGGAGGCTGTTCGTATCGGCAGACATTCGGCTATGCCAGCCGCCCTTATGCCACGCATTACCTGTGGCTGGTACGCGACCCGAAGTCACCTGCCGGTTGCTACTCCATTCATGATGCGATGTCGACTGGGTATACAGTCAAGACTTCGGTCAGCAACATGGGCATTGCCTATCGGCTGACCATGCCCGAACCCAGTCGAATGAAGCCCGGCTTTTATACCGGTAGCCTGACCTACAGCATCGGGCCGGGTGGCGACTTCGACTTCGGCAATGGTGTCAGCGCTATCAATGGCAATAGCCTCACATTGAACTTTGAACTCGATGTGCAGCATGCCTTCGTCTTCGAGTTTCCTCCTGGGTCAGACCGGGCCGTGCTGGAGCCGCCGGGTGGGTGGAGTGCCTGGCTGGGAGGCCGGGGAACGCCCCAGCGGTTGCAGCGGGATGTTCCGTTTCGGCTCTGGTCCACAGGCCCGTTCAAGGTCTACAAGCTTTGCCAGCAATACCAGGGCAGTGGATGCGCCATCCGCAGTAGCGACAACCATAGCGTGCCAGTCTCCATTGCCTTGAGCCTGCCGGGGGGCATCCAGCACCAGGGCAAGCCGGTACAGAGGCTGGAACTGCCCACCGGCCGTGCTGCTGCATTGGCGTTCGAATCGGTGACACCGGTACTCAACCGCCCCGGGCAGTTGCATTTCACGGTGGGCCCAGAAGATGTCAAGGCGATGCTGGGCCACCCGGGCAGCCGCTATGAGGGCCTGGTGACGGTGGTGTTTGACGCGGAACTATGACCGGGAGCTTGTCTTTAGGAAGTTTCCTCAAGCGATAGGGAAATTTCCTGCATTTTGCGTGCGAGCAAAAGACCACAATCAATCCATTGATGCTGATTGGCTATCAAGGGCTTTCTGCTATGAGGATTCTGTCGTGAAACCACTTCGCTATTTCTGCCTGGCTTTGGCGCTGTTGCCGTGCATGGCCCATGCAGCGCCGGAGCTGAACGTCGGCGGGCTCTACGATTACCTGGAGGAAGGCAAGAGCACCTTGCTCAAGCGCGTGCGCAATGGCGGTGATTCCACTGCCTTCGTCAAGGTCAGCGTGGTCGAGTTGGTGTATGACGGTAGCGCCGCCCCTCGCGAAGTACCCCTCGACGGCCTGGCCCTGGAGCAGCGGGGCCTGGTGGTCAGCCCGGCACGGCTGATCGTGCCGGCGCGTGGGATGCAGGCAGTACGCCTGTTGTACCGCGGCGAGCGTGACAAGGAGCGCTACTACCGCCTGCGTTTCATCCCGGTGTTGCCGGAGCTGGGCGACGGCTTTGCCGTCAGCGAAGCCGAAGCCGAGCAGTACCGCGACAGCCTCAAGGCCGGTGTCAACCTGCTGGCCGGCTACGGTACGCTGCTGTTCGTGCGCCCCGACCAGACCCGCTATGAAACACCGATCCGTCGTCAGGGCGGCGCGTTGACCGTGACCAACCAGGGCAACGCCACCGTGGTGCTCGACCACTTCCGCCAATGCCAGGCCCAGGACCAGGTGTGCGAGCCGGCCACCAAGCACCATCTGCTACCCGGGCGCACCCGCAAGTTCGAAGGCCAGGCCGCCAAGGTGCACCAGTTCGAGCTGCAGGAAGGTACCGAGCGCAAGGCCATGGTGCTGGAAGGATGAGCGCCGCTGCAGCAGCGTATCAACCAGGCGGGGTGGGCGATGCATAGAGCACTGGTCGTCGACGACCACCCCTTCATCCGCTCCACGGTGTGCATGCTGTTGCGCCAGGAGCGCCTGCAGGTCATCGGCCAGACCGACAACGGCATCGATGCGGTGCGCATGGCGCGCGAGCTGGCCCCCGATATCATCATCCTCGACATCAGCCTGCCCGGGCTCGACGGCATGGAGGTGATCGCCCGGGTCAAGCGTCTCGAGCGCCCGGTCAAGACCCTGGTGCTGACCTCGCACCTGGCAGAGGCCTATTCCCTGCGTTGCATGCAGGCCGGGGCTGCCGGTTTCGTCTCCAAGACCAACGACTTGGGCGAGCTGAACAAGGCGGTACGTGCGGTGCTGTCCGGGTTTACCTATTTCCCCGACGTGGTCATGAGTTCGGTGCACAGCCACGAACTGCATGCCACCGACGCCCAGCGCATCGCCAGCCTCAGCGACCGCGAGCTGATGATCCTGCAGCACCTGGCCCGCGGCCTGAGCAACAAGGCAGTCGGCGAGGCCATGCTGCTGAGCAACAAGACCGTCAGCACCTACAAGGGGCGCCTGCTGGAAAAGCTGCGCCTGAACTCGCTTATCGACATGGCGGATTTCGCTCGTCGCAACCAGCTGATCTGAACCGTGCGTGCAATCTGGCTGCTGTTGCTGTGCTGTGTGTTTCCCCTGCCGGGCCTGGCTGTGCCCGTGTTCCATGGCCGCGCTACGTTCGAAGGGCCACGCGCCGAGCCGGCCGGCAGTGACCTGCGCTGGCTGTGGCAGCAACGGGTGTTGCGCCTTGGGGTGCTGGGCAGCGACCAGCCGCCGCTGGATGTGCTCGGTAACGGGCGTGCCTACGAGGGCATCACGGCCGATTACGCGGGGCTGGTGGCCGAACACCTGCACCTGGACATGCAGGTACAGGTGTTCGACTCGTTCGAGGCGGCGGTCGCAGCGTTGCACGAGGGCAGGGTCGACATGCTCGGTTCGGTCACCACTGAGCAGGCGCAGCAGGCCGGCTTGCACCTGTCGTTGCCCTACGCCGAGGACCACCCCTTGCTGCTGGCCGAGGAACACAAGGCCGGCATCCCGGGCACCGAGCCGCTGCGCCTGGTGATGGTGGACGGCTACCGCACAGCGGAGCAGGTCAGCCAGTACTACCCGCAGGCCAGCCTTCAGGTACACCCTACCGCGTTCAGCGCCCTGGCCGCGCTGGCCCTCGGCCAGGCCGACCTGTACCTGGGCAATGCGCTGGTCGCACGCTACGTACAGGGTCGCAGCCCGTTCAGCGGGGTGGAGGAAATCGGCCACGCGGCCATGCCGCGCCAGGGTATCGGCTTTGCCATGCTCGACAACGGTACGCCCCTGCTGCGGCTGGTGGACACGGTGCTGGCGGGTATCAGCGCGAACCAGCGTGCACGCATACAGGCGCGCTGGAACCCGCTGGCGAGCGGCGCGCGCTCGGGCCAGGCGGTGCACTTGAGCGAGGCTCAGCAGCGCTGGCTGGCTGCCAACCCGAAGGTGCGGGTATTGGTGGACGAGCAAGTACTGCCGCTGAGCTACCGCGACAGCAAGGGCCAGTTGCATGGCCTTACCCTCGATGTACTGCAACTGATCAGCCGGCGCACCGGCCTTGAGTTCGACGTGCAGTCAGGGGCGGGCGTGGAGCAGATGATCGGCCAGGTAACCCAGGGCAAGGCGCAGCTGATTGCCGGGCTGCCCTACAGCGACAGCCTGGCGCAGCGGCTGGGCTTCAGCCGTGCCTACCTCAGTGCTTCGCGGGTATTGGTCAGCCGCACGGGCGCCCAGGCGCCTGCCAGCCTCGAGCAACTGGCCGGGCGGCAGGTGGCACTGGTATGGGGCAGTGCAATGGTCGAACTGCTGCGGGAACGTTATCCGCAGGTGCGCCAGCGCTTGCTGCACGGCCCGCTGGAGGCCCTGCACGCGGTTGCCGATGGCCGGGTGGACGCGGCCTTGCTGACCCTTGACGACGCCCGGCCACTGGTCGCCCGCTGGTACCCCGGGCAGTTGCAGGTCAGTGCCAGCCTGGCCCTGCCGCCAGCGCACTTCGCCCTGGCCGGCCCCCGGGGCGCCAGCGAGCTGCTGGGCATCATCGACAGCGCGTTGCTCAGCCTTGCGCCGCACGAGACCAATGCGCTGGTGCGCCGCTGGCGCAACCCGATGATCGTCCCCGACGGCGTCTGGCCGCGCTTGCGCGGCAAAGTCCTGATCGGCTTCGGCATTGCCCTGTGCCTACTGTTGATGGCCTTGCTGTGGATTCGCTACCTGGGCCGCCGGCAGGTGCGGTTGCGGCGGGCCAAGCGTGCGGCAGATGCGGCCAACCAGGCCAAGACCGAATTCCTCGCCACCATCAGCCACGAGATCCGCACGCCGCTGCATGCGGTGCTGGGCATGCTCGAGCTGGCCCAGCACAAGGCCGCCCAAGGTGTGCTCGACCGCCTGGCCATCGAGGTGGCCACCGAGGCGGCGCGCGGGCTGAAAGAGCTGATTGGCGACATACTCGACATCACCCGCATCGAAACGGGCCATCTGCAGCTTTCGCCACAACGGGTACGGGTGAGCGAACTGGTCGGGCGGGTGGTGCAACTGTTCGAGCAGTTGGCCCGTGGCAAAGGCCTGGAGTTGCAGATGCAGCTGAGCGGGGCAGTGGGTGCCGAGGTCATGCTCGACCCCCTGCGTTTCAAGCAGGTGCTGGCCAACCTGCTGAGCAACGCGATCAAGTTCACCCAGCGCGGGCGCATCGTGGTCAGCCTGCAGGCGGCTTCGGTAGACGGGCAGCTCGATATCGTGCTGCGGGTCAAGGACAGTGGCGTGGGTATCGCCGCCAGCGAGCTGGCGGCACTCGGCGAGCCGTTCAGGCAGGCCAGCAACCACCACCAGTCGCCACGTGCCAGCACGGGCCTGGGCTTGAACATCAGCCGCAGCTTGTGCCAGTTGATGGGCGGCACTTTGCAGCTGCGCAGTACGCTAGGGGAGGGCACCGAGGTGCAGGTGCAGCTCAAGTTACCGTTGTTGCCGAGCTCGGGGGCGCAGGCTGGCACATCGCCCTTGCCGGATGTCGAACCTGGCGCGCGGTTGCGGGTGCTGGTGGTGGACGACTACCCGGCCAACCGGTTGCTGTTGGCGCAGCAGCTGGATTATCTCGGGCACCAGGCCCGGGTGGCGGAAGATGGCGCACAGGCCTTGCGCCTGTGGCTGAAGGAGCATTTCGATGTGGTCATCAGTGACTGCAACATGCCGAGGCTGGACGGCGACGGACTGGCCCGTGCGATCCGCGAGCACGAGCGCCGTAGCGGGCGCCCACGCTGTCGGCTGATCGGCCTGACCGCCAGCGCCCAGGAGGTCGATCGCCGGCGCAGCTGCGAGGCGGGGATGGACGATTGCCTGTTCAAGCCCCTGGACCTCGACAGCCTCACCCAGGCCCTGATCAGCGCACGGCCTGTGCCGGAACCCGATGACGGTGGCAGCCTGCTCGACCTGCAGCACCTGAGGCACCTGGTGGGCAACGACGAAGCTGCGCTCAAGGCGCTGCTGGGCGACCTGCGCGCCAGCAACCGTGAAGACCTGCAACGCCTGGAAAGCCTCGGCGATGCGCCTGCGGCGATCGCCGGCCTGGCGCATCGGGTAAAGGGCGGCGCACGCATTGTCCGCGCCGGTGCCCTGGTTGCCCTGTGCGAGCAGGTCGAACAGTGTTGCCACGCCCAGCCGCTGGAGCGCGCTGCGCTCAGCCTGGCGGTGCGTGCCATGGGCGACGCCATGCGGCGCCTCGAACGGCAGCTGGCGCGCCAGGCCGGGCAGGGCGTGGCGGGGTCATATCATGCCGAGCAACAACAACACCAACAGGACCACCAGCACCACGCCGATGATGCCGGACGGGCCATAGCCCCAGCTGCGCGAGTGCGGGAAGACCGGTAAGCCACCAATCAGCAGAAGGATCAGGATGATGATGAGGATCGTGGTCATGACGGAGTCCTTGCGTGGTTGAGGGTCAAGGGCCTCGGACTGCTGGCCTCTTGTAAGTAAGGACTGGTGGTGAACGTTAAAGATTCCATTTGAATGGTTGCCAGTGCCGGCCTCTTCGCGGGTACTGACCACACAGTCATGCCCCTCCATTCACTACCTTGATGAACCCTGCCTGCCCCCCAGGCCTTGATTAGACTGGTTGCACAACCCATCAGAACAAGGCCAGCCACCATGCAAAACCGCATCATGATCACCGGCGCCGGGTCCGGCCTCGGTCGCGAGATCGCCCTGCGCTGGGCGCGCGAGGGCTGGCGCCTGGCGCTGGCCGATGTCAACGAAGCCGGCCTGCGCGAAACCCTGGAGCTGGCCCGCGCAGCTGGCGGCGAAGGCTTTGTCCAGCGTTGCGATGTGCGCGACTACAGCCAGCTCACCGCCCTGGCCCAGGCCTGCACCGAGCAGTTCGGTGGTATTGACGTGATCGTCAACAATGCCGGCGTCGCTTCGGGCGGGTTCTTCGCCGAACTGTCGCTGGAGGACTGGGACTGGCAGATCGCGGTCAACCTGATGGGCGTGGTCAAGGGCTGCAAGG